>WNGJ01009365.1_pt1 | contig 10426 bp, 8 predicted proteins | sample 5400611 | NCBI WGS metagenome assembly WNGJ01 (sample SAMN13153375, study PRJNA577476) | soil metagenome | isolation source: 40 cm soil or saprolite under Garry oak tree replicate 1 | place: USA:California | collected 2016-06-15
ACCGCCGGGGACATGCGCGCCGACCTGCAGCGCGCCGCCTCCGGCATGCCGGTGTCGGCGGCGCCGCCGACCCGGTACGACATGTACCCGCAGACCCAGCGGATGGGCACCGGCACGATGATGGCCGGGGCCACCTCGCAGATCCCGCCGGTCGAGGAGTACGACTACGCGGGTCGGGACTATGACTACGCAGGCCGGGGCCGCGGCGGAGGCGGCGGCACGAGCCGGCGCTGGATCCCGTGGGTCCTGGGCGTGGTGCTGGTGATCGCCGTGGTGTCCGGCGTAGCTTACTACCTGCTGGCCGGCGCGGGCAAGACGTACGCGGTGCCGCTGGTGAACGGCGAGCCCGTCGCCACCGCGCAGGCGCAGATCAAGGCCCAGCACCTGCGCTCGACCGTGGTCGAGCGGACATCCAGCAGCGTCAAGGCGGGCCGGGTGATCAGCTCCAGCCCGCAGGAGGGGAACAACGTCCCGGCGAACACGCTGGTGACGCTGTTCGTCTCCGCGGGACAGGCGCCGGTAGCCGTGCCGAACGTGGTGGGCCAGCAGCAGAACCAGGCCGAGGCCACCTTGCAGGCCAAGGGCTTCAACGTCAACGTCAAGACCGACGCCACCTCGTCGGCTCCGGCCGGCCAGGTGACCAGCCAGAGCCCGAGCGGAGGCACCGCGCCGCCGAATTCCACCGTGACGATCACCGTGTCCGGCGGGGCGGTCGGGGTGCCGTCGGTCGTCGGGGATTCCCAGGCGACCGCCACCCAGGTCCTGACCACGGCCGGCTTCCAGGTCAGCGTGCAGAACGGGTCGGGCCCGGCGAACTTCGCCAACGGCACGGTCTTCAGCCAGAACCCGCCCGCGAACGGCACCGCGACGAAGGGCGCCACGGTCACCATCTTCGTGCAGAACGGGCAGTCTGCCAGCGCGCCGCCGTCCGACACGGGCTCGCCCACCGTGACCCCGAGCGACACGCCGACCGCCGGCACCGGGATCTTAAATCTCAGCCGCTGAAGCCGGACGTGTCGATCGGCAGGTGCAGCGAGGCCCAGGGGAACACGTAGAACCAAAGGGCCGCCGCGACGGCGAGGATGATCAGGGCCAGCACCCCCGCCCGGGCGGGGGTGTGTCCGGGCAGCCGGCGCCAGAGCCAGGCGTACATGTGCGCTCCTGAGGTGTCTGAGGTGTCTGAGACCTCCCCGGCAGCACGGATAGCCTGTCGCACGACCCCATCCATTCATCGCGATATCGGCGGGCGAGTGTGGTCACTAAGAGAAACTGAATGATATCTATTGGTTACTACCGCCGCCGGCAAAACACCGATCGCGCCGGCCTCCGCGAGGAGCGGCTACGCCCGGGAGCGGCTACGCTTAGGTCCGCAGCGCCGGGTTTGTTCGCTGGCTTACTTCGCCAGGTTCGCTACGCAGGAGGCCGTCGTGCCCAAGTCGCGCGTCCGCAAGAGGACGGTCTACACCCCTCCGCCGCCGAAAACGGCGCGGCGGAAGGTCAGTGCGCCGTGGGTCGGCCCGGCCATCGGGATCTGCCTGATTCTCGGCCTCGCCTGGATCGTGGTCTACTATCTCGCCGCGGGGTCGATCCCTGGTCTTTCCGCCCTCGGCGCGTGGAACCTCGTGGTCGGCTTCGGGTTCATCATCGCGGCCGTCGTCCTGGCCACCAGGTGGCACTGACCAGCACCAGGCCTGAGCGGCGCTAGCCCCCGGGCCGGCCGCGCTAGAAGCCTCCGCTGGTGAGCTGGCCGTTCCTGACCGCGACCGCGACCGCCATCAGGGCCACCACCGCGATGGTGGCCGCGGCCTGGACGGCGGCGCGGTTCTTGCGCGGCGCGTAGGCGTAGGCGGCGGTGAGCAGCGCGCCGGTGAGCAGTCCGCCGACGTGGGCCTGCCAGGCGATGAAGCTGTGGAAGAAGAAGCCGAGCGCCAGGTTGATGGCGATCAGCACAACGATCCCGCGGGTGTCGAGGCGCAGCCGCCTGGACACCACGAACCACGCCCCGAACAGCCCGAAGATGGCGCCCGAGGCACCCGCCGCGAGGTCGGCCGGCGACACGAGGTAGTAGTACATTACAGAACCGCCGACGGCGCTGAGCAGGTACACCGCGAGGAAGCGAACCCGGCCGAGGTGCGCCTCCAGCGCCGGCCCCACGAACACCAGCGCCCACATGTTGAACAGGATATCCATGAACCCCAGGCCGTTCAGGCCGGCCTGCGGGACCACGAACGCGGACGTGATCAGCCGGTACCACTCGCCCGCCGCCACGCCGTGGAAGGGGCCGGGGATCGTGTACGGGGCGTACCCGAACATCGCGAGGTCCCTGATGATGCCCGGACGGACCCAGGCCACCAGGAACACCGCCACGTTGATGGCCAGCAGCGTCCAGGTGACGACGGCGCCGGTAACCGGGACGCCGCCGAAGGCCGTCCGCGCCTGGCGGGTGCTCCGCGCGCCCTCGCCCACGCACTCCACGCACTGCTGTCCCACCGAGGCCGCGCGCATGCAGTCAGGGCACGCGTGGCGCCCGCACCGGACGCAAGAAACGTACGTTTCCCGGCCGGGGTGCCGGTAACAGGTGGGAACGTCCTGGTCCCCGCCCGGCGCGCCGGATCCGGGATCGCTGGGCGTGCTCACAGCCTGGTCCGATCGTGCTAGGGGGCGCTGGTACCGCGTTCGATCGTGACCGACTCGATGGTCACGTCTTCCACCGGCCGGTCCTGGCTGCCCGTCTTGACCCGGCTGATCAGGTCAACGACGTCGGCACCCTCGATGACCTCGCCGAAGATGGTGTGCTTGCCGTTCAGCCACGGCGTCGGCGCGGTCGTGATGAAGAACTGCGAGCCGTTGGTGCCGGGGCCGGCGTTCGCCATGGCCAGCAGGTACGGCCGGTCGAACACGAGATCCGGGTGGATCTCGTCGCCGAACTTGTAGCCGGGACCGCCGCGACCGGTGCCAAGCGGGTCTCCGCCCTGGATCATGAAGTCGGGGATGACCCGGTGGAAGACGGTGCCGTCGTACAGCCTGCCGGTGGTGGCCTGCCCGGTCTCCGGGTCCGTCCACTGCCTGCCGCCCTCGGCCAGCTCCACGAAGTTGCGCACCGTCTTCGGCGCGTGATCAGGGAAAAGCCGGACCACGACGGTCCCCTGACTGGTGCGCAGCACCGCGGTCAGCGTGTCTGTCATTGCGATTGACTCCCGATCCGGCCAGCTGATCAGCCGGACATTTCGTCGGTGTAAATATCCTTCTGCCATCACCGTACCGGTAGCGCGCGATGATTGAACCCAGCGAAGCCGGGAAGTCTGTGATAGCGGGATCACGCTCGGGAGGTTTACTGTGTCCCTTATCAAGACTAACCGCACCCCCGGTGGGGCGGCTGCGCTCGGCGCTCGCGCGAAGGATCGCGCCAGAGACGCCGCCGCGCAGGCTGTCCCGGCCGGGAAGCGCGCGGGAACGACAGCGGTCCAGGGAGTCCGACAGGGCGTTCAGGACGCCGTGGAGTGGGCCGGACCACGTATCGAGGACGCCGTTTATGGCGCCAGGGAATGGGCCGCGCCGCGGATCGAGGACGCGGCGGAGGCGGTCACCACCACCGTCGCACCGAAGGTGGCGGATGCGGTCACCACCACCGTCGCCCCGAAGGTGTCGTCGGCACTGAAGTCGACCGCCCGCCAGGTCAGGCCGGCCGGAACGGGCAAGACCGGGGCCCGGCGGCTGCTGAGCTGGCGCTGGCTGCTCGGCGCGGGCGCGGCGCTGGCCGCGGTCGGCGCGGGCGCGGCCGTCGCCATGCGGCGCCGGTACGCCAGTGCCACCGCGGAGGCCAAGGACGCCACCGAACCGACGGAAGAAGACCAGACGGCCCAGGCCAGCGACGGCCACCGCTCGGAGGTGAACGGGCGGGTCACCACGCCCGGCACGTAGTCACCTGCCATCCAGGCAACTGACGCCGACGGCGCCCGCGGCGCGACCAGCGCCGCGGGCGCCTGGCGTTTACGCCGCGGGCACTGCGGGGCGCATCCGATCCGGTACCGTCTAGTCTCGGACGACTATGACCGGCAGACGGGCGATTCGGTGAGTGACGAGGACAGGGCCGCGGCGATCCAGGCGGATCGCCCGGGCTCACCCCGGCCCACCCGCCTGGCTGGCTGGCTCGCCACGGCCGCCATCGCCGCCTCGGCGCTGATCATGATCGCGATCTCGGCCGCGGGCCCGAATGTCTCCGTGCCCGCCATGCCCCGGCCGGGCGGCGGTCCCCCCTGGTGGCACCCGCTGCACCTGACGGCCACCTTCGTGACCGTGTCGCTGTGGATCGCGATGGCGCTGGGCTGCGCGGGCGTGATCGCCGGCCTGGTCGCGGTGGCCCGGGGCGCCCGCCCGCCGGTGCGGCCGATCCTGGCGGCCGCGTTCCTGGTCGTGGCAGTGCTCACCGTGCTCCCGTCGGCGGGCTCGACGGACTCCATCTCCTACGCCGCCAGCGGCCGCACGGCGGTGACCGGCCACAGCCCCTACGTGATGACCCCGCGCCAGCTGCAGCAGTCCGGGGACCCGGTGGGCGGGCAGATACCGTCCCGCGAGATCCCGTCCAGCTGGATGAACGCGGTCTCGGTGTACGGCCCGGTGGCCACCGCGGCCGAGTGGACCGCGGCCGAACTCGGCGGGACCTCGCTGGCCCGCATCACGTTCTGGCTGAAGCTGGAGGAGGCGATCGCCTTCGGCGCGGTCGTCCTGACCCTGGACCGCTTGCTGCGCGCCGATCCGGAAAGGCGCCTGCGCGGGCACCTGCTGTGGTCGGTGAACCCGCTGCTGCTGTGGGAGATCGTCGCGGGCGGCCACATCGACGGCCTGGCCGCGGCGTTCGGGCTGCTGGGGATCGTGGCGCTGCGGGTACGCACTCAGCGAGAAGGCCGCCCGCGGCCGGGGGCCGGCGGCGCGGCTCTGGCTGGCCTGCTGATCGGGGTGGCGGCCGGCCTCAAGGTGGAGTACGCGCTGCTCGGCCTGGCCGTGGCCTGGGCCTGCCGCCGGTCGGTCACCGCGCTAGCCGCCGCCGCGGCCGGCTTCGCCGTGGTGATCGGGCCGGCCTACCTGGCGGCCGGGTCGGCCGCGGTCAAGGTGCTCGTCACGCGCAGCGGCGGGATCACCTGGGACACCATGTACCAGCTCTTCTGGCGGCCGGTGCTCGGATATACCCACTTCAGCGTGTCGAGCGTCCCCCCGCACCTCCAACTGGTCGCCTACGTGCTGTTCGCCGGGGTCGCGCTGCTGGCGCTGCTGCGCCTCCCCGACCGGACGCCGGGCCTGCCGGCCGTCGCCCCGGCCCTGGCGCTGAGCCTGGCCTGGCTGTTCGTCACGGCGTTCCAGCGGCCCTGGTACGACGTGATGGCCATCAGCCTGCTCGCCCTGTACTCGGCGTCCTTGCTGGACTGGGTGGTCCTGATCCGGCTGCTCGCGGGCGCGAGTATCTATGTCCAGGCCGTGCAGAGCCCGGCCGAGCCGCGCTGGCTTTACGACCTCGGCCAGTTCAACGGCACCTGGCTCACGCCCGGCATCCGCCTGCTCGCCGCGGTCGCGCTCGTCTGGTTCTGCGTCTCCGGGCGCTGGGGCTGGCGGTCCCGGTCGGCCACGGCGTCCGGGCGGCTGCCCGAACTGCTGCCGACGACCTGACCAGAGGTTGTCCACAAGTACGGCCTGTGGATAACTCCGTGGGTAACGGCCCAGTACGCACAGTGTTACTGGCAAGCCAATGCACCTTCTGTGGATTCCGCTGTGGACAACACAGGGCCTCTGGCTAGCCGATTCTCACAACCTGAGCTACCGAGGTTCCGGAGGGTCGCCGAGCGGGTCGGCGGTCAGGTACAGCCGCGGCCAGCGGCAGTCCACGAACTGATCGAGGTAACCGGTCAGGCGCTCCTCGAAGTCGTCGTCCTCGGCCTGGGCGCCGACGGCCCGCTCGATGGCGGAGTTGCCGTCCACGCCGAACGCCACCGCCCGCACCTCCCAGCCGTCGCGCTGCGCGCCGTCGTACCAGCGCTGCACCGTTCCCACCTGGCGCGCGCAGGTGTCGCCGGTGATCGCCTGCCCGTACGTCCGCTCCCATTCCTGGCTGCGCGGGTGCGGGCCCGCGCCGGGGTTCTTCCGGTCGGCGGACTTGAGCGCGTCGAGGACGAGCGTCCACGTGTAGGCGGGGGCGAGCCACTTGGGTTCCTCCCGCTGGCACAGCCAGCTGCCCCGCGCCATCCGGGCCCTGATCGCGGTGCTGACGTGGGAGGCGAGGCCGGCCGGGCTGACCCGCGCGGCGATCACCGGCACCCGGACGGCCAGCGCCGCGTCCACGCCGTGGGAGAGGGCGCAGTCCCGCAGCCGGGACGGCATCATCTGCAGCAGCGCGAGCAGCGCGGTGCGCGGCACCGGCATGGGCCAGCCGGTCAGGTGGGCGAGGACCGACAGCTCGGTCCACAGCCTGACCGGCGGGTACTCGTCGAGCGCGCGCTGGGCCACCCGCATGTCCCGCAGCGTGCAAGGCCGGCCGGCGCAGTCGGCGCCGCAGGTGATACTGCGCGGCCGGACCACCCCGGCCGGGGTGGCGGTGGCCGCCTCCCCGGCGGCCTCCCCGGCCACCTCGCGGGCGGTACCGTCGGGCATCCGCGTCAGCAGCGGGAAGTCCATGCCGTCGGTGAACACGGCGGCCTCGCCCGGGTTGAGCGTGACCAGGAACCGGTTCTGCGCCTGGGTCATGTTCATCGTCGCGCCCACGGCCTCGCGGTCGTCCGCGGCGGGCAGCCGGTGGGTGATCTTCACCGCCGTGTTCTTGATGACGTCGGGGACGAGGCGATCCGGGATCTGCTCGGCGATGATGAGGCCCTCGCCGTAGGCGCGGATCTCGGCCAGCAGCCCGGCAAACATCTCCACCGCGTGCGCCGCCGCCCCGGCGGGAGCGCCGGTTTCCTGGCGGCGGAGCAGCCGGTGCGCCTCCTCGATGACGGTCAGGTGGCGCAGAGCAGGGGGCCCGGGCGGACCCGCCCGGTTGGCCATCCGGAGGTGCTCGGCCAGCCTGATCAGCACCGTTCCCATCAGGAACGCCTTGTCGCTGTCGTCACCGACGTCCTCGATCTCCAGCACGGCGTTGCCGCCGAGCAGCGCGCCGAAGTCGAGCTGATGCCCGCCCTCGAGGAACCGGCCGGTGGTCCCGAGGCGCAGGCTGGACAGCCTGACCTTGATGAAGCCGAGGACGTCGTCGGTGATCCGCTGGCTGTAGCCGATCTCCCGCACGACCCTGATCGCGGCCCGCTGCAGGTCGGTCAGGCTCGGGTAGCCGGGATTGGCGTCCGCCGCGACCGTCTCGCCCAGGGCCAGGTCCCAGCCCGCGTCCTCGTACACCCTGGTCAGCGCCGCGCTGAGCACTTGGGGGAAGGGCTCGTCCGAACGGAAGGACGCGATGAACAGCGCCTTGACCAGGTCCGCGTGGGTCTGCAGCGGGAACCGCCGACCCTCGCCGTCCGCCGCGGGCTCGAGCGGGTTGAGGCCGGCCGCGATCGCGTCCGACTCACCCGGCCGGATCCTAACGACCTGGGCGATCGACGCCCCGGCGGACCCGGGGACCCCGGTTCCGGCCAGACGCGCCGCCATCTGCCGGTACTCGGCCTTGGCCGGCTCCACCACCAGCCACGGGATCCCGGCCGCGGTGGCGGCCTCGAGCAGCGCCCGCACGGTCTGCGATTTCCCCGATCCGGTCGCGCCACTGACGAACACGTGCCGGTTCAGCGAGTCCAGCGGCAGCGTCAGCGGCCCGGCCGGACGGCGGTTCCGGTCCAGGATCTCGCCGACGGTGATCGCCGCCCGGCCGGGCGCGAGCTCCTGGGTCACGTCGAAATCTGGCCGCAGCGCCAGCCGGATGCCCGGCAGCTCCCGCTCGGGCGGCCGGGACAGCGCGGCGACCAGCTCGCTGCTCGCGCAGAACGGGTGGCCCGCCACCGCGTCGCCGCCGGCTGCGGGCGGCCCCGTCGCGTCCGCGTTCTCCAGCGCCTCCCGCAGGCCGCAGGCCGCGCTCTGCTGGTACCTTCTCTCCTGGGGGGACCCATCCCCCCAGACCCCCCTTGGGGAGAGACGACCCCCCCGATCCCCCCCGGAACCCTCGTAGGGAGTGACCGCGTAGGGCAGGCCGGACAGGTCGGCGGAGGCGCACACCAGCCCGGCCACCCGCGAGGCGGCCTCGGCGTCGGTGCCGCCCGCGAGCAGCCAGATCCGCCACATGCCCGCCGAGACGCCGGTGCGCATCTCGGCGTGCCGCAGGCTCAGCCGGCGCGCCGCGGTGGCGCGCCCGGGAAACCGGTCCGAATCGCCGGTGGCGTACTGCTCCCGCTGCGCCAGTTCCTCGGCGAGCTGACCGATCTCGGCCGCGCTCAACGGTTCGGCGACCAGCAGCCAGCCGAACGGACCCGGCCACGCGGCCAGCAGGCACTCCTCCAGCGAGGGCGCCCGGCGGCCGTCGGGGTGGCGCTCGTCACCGGCGAGCAGCCCGTCGCTTATCCCGCCAATGGCGCGCCACGCGGGCAGCCGGGCCATCAGCCCGGTCAGCGAGCCGCGCCCCAGCGGCCTGGCTCGCGCCCCGCCGGGCAGGGCCAGGAAAACCTCCCGGCCCTCGTCGCTGCCGACCAGGCCCGGGCCCGCGGCGAGAAGCTGCACCGGGCCGTCCGTGTCATGCCTGACCCAGCCGATGGCTAGCGCGCCGGAGCCGTTGCCCTTGATCTCCGCGCCGGAGTGGTACGCGGCGACCAGGGCGGCGAGTCGCTGGGTGCGGCCAGGGTCGTCGGAGTCGGACGGCGACGGGGCCGGGCCGGATTCGGGCCGTCGCGGGATCTCGGTGATCCGGTAGGCGTCGAGCCCGCTGAGCGCGTCCCACGCTAACATCGCGACGCTCCGCCCGTGTCCGCCGCGAGCACCACCAGACGCTGCCTATCACCGCGTTTACCCGTTATCGATACGAATACCATAGGCAGCCCGGGCCGGGCTTGGGAAGGCGGCCTGCCGCCGGACGGCCCGCCGGGCCCCTGGCCGCGGCTAAGGATCGCCGGTCGCTGGTTACCTCGTCCCTGGCGGCCTGGTCCCTGACGGCCCACGGCGACCGGGCCTGATCGTACAGCGGGTACGGCTCGTACCCGGGCGGGTAGCCGTACCGCCAGTCGGGACGGCTGCTCTCCTCGTTGCCGTACGGCGACCCGGCGTCCGGGCCCGCGGGCCGGGAGTCCGGCGGATAGGTCCGCCAGTCCCACGGGTCGTACCGGCGGCGTCCCGCCCTGGCCCGGCGCGATCGCGCCTTGAGCTGCAGCAGCGCGTAGGCCGCGACGGCGAGCACCGCCACCGCGACCAGCGCGATCCGGCCTGCGGCCGAACCGTTTCCGCCGGTGTACGTCGCCGCCAGCCACGTCGATATCATCGGGCTCCTCGCCTTTCCCCGCACGGGATCAGTACGAACCTTTACCGACCACGCGGAAAGGCACTGACGTGGCCGGTGCCGCGGTCGCCGTCGATGATGAAGGCGGTAATCCTGGCGGCCGCGGGCACTGGCCACTAACCCGGATACGAGGACCCGGCCGGACCCGTTCGGCCCCGGCGCGGGGCGTAAGTTTCTCGTCACAAGTCGTCAGGGCCGAGGACCCTGGTCAGGTAGGCGTTGCCGAACCTGCCTTCCGGGTCGACCTCGGCCCGGACGCGGCGGAACTCATCGAAGCGGGGATAGAGCGAGCGGAGCCGCCCGGAGTCGAGCGAATGCAGCTTGCCCCAGTGTGGCCGGCCGGCCACCTCGGCCACGATGGACTCGAACCGGTCGAAGTATTCCTGGTAGGGCAGCCCGGTGTACTGGTGGATGGCGATGTAGGCCGACTCCCGGCCGTAGCCGGTGGAGAGCCAGATGTCGTCGGCCGCCGCGACCCGCACCTCGACCGGGAACATGACGGGATGGTGCAGCCGGGGCACGGCCCGGCGCAGTTCGGTGACCACCTGGGCCAGTGATTCACGTGGAACGGCGTACTCGGACTCGGCGAAGCGGACCCGGCGCGGGGTCACGAACACCCGGTGCGAGGTGTCGGTGTAGGTCCGGGTGGACAGCGCGGCCGAGGAGAACCTGTTCAATGCGGGGATGAGCCGCGGCCTGGCCCGGCCGAGACGGCACAGCGCCCCGAAGCCGGCGTTCTCCATCACCTCGAACTCCCAGAACCGCCGCCAGGCCGGCAACGCCGGGGGAACCCGCGTGCCGAGGTCCGCGTCGTGGCCGGTCAGCCGGTTGTTCCGCTTGACCAGGGCCTGGTGGCCGTAGGGGAACCAGTAGAACTCGAAGTGGTCGTTGGCCGCGGCTTCCTCGTCGAATTGCTCGAGAACCTCGTCCACCGGCAGCGGGCGCTCGTCGGCCAGCAGCGTGAACGACGGCACGCAG
>WNGJ01009370.1_pt1 | contig 10422 bp, 6 predicted proteins | sample 5400611 | NCBI WGS metagenome assembly WNGJ01 (sample SAMN13153375, study PRJNA577476) | soil metagenome | isolation source: 40 cm soil or saprolite under Garry oak tree replicate 1 | place: USA:California | collected 2016-06-15
CACGCCCTGCACCATGCCCATCAACATGACATCGTGCATCGTGATCTGAAACCAGCCAACATCCTCTTCAATGCCAAAGGGGAGGTCGTGCTGACCGATTTTGGGATCGCTGTGCTCCTCGAAGGTACCACCTTTATCAACCCCTATAGAACCCCAGCCTATATGGCACCAGAGCAATTCCAGGGGATTGTCAGCAAGAAGAGCGACCAGTTTGCGCTCGGCTGTATTGCCTACGAACTGGTGACCGGACAAAGGCCATTCCTTCAGTCTCGCACAGATCTCCCTATCCAACCGAGCGCGCTCAATCCACTTGTTCCTCCCAATATCGAACAGGCCATACTGAAAGTCCTCTCAACACGACATATTGACCGGCATGAAGATGTGATTACCTTCATCAACGCCCTCGAGAAGACGGCACAGCAGTGGTTGGATGAGGGCAGAACATTTTCTCGTCTTCAGAAGTATGACGAGGCACTGGTCGCCTATGAGCAGGCCATTCGCCTTGACTCCAACGATGCCCGTATCTACCTCGACAAAGGCTTCGTCCTCATCGAACTCCAGCGCTATAACGAGGCGCTGGTCGCCTGTGAGCAAGCCATTCGCCTTGACTCCAACGATGCCCATGCCTACTACATCAAAAGCTTCGCCCTCGGATTTCTTGGTAAATTAAGAGAAGCTAAGCTAGCTTACGAAAAGGCTCGTCAACTTGGCTATACAGATTAATAGAGTAATGCACAGCTGTGTTATCCTGTACCTGCTATACTTGACATAACCCATTTTTCCTACTCGCTCAGCATCTATAGGAACAAAGTACTAATCCCTGGCAGACCTGCCGCACAAGGCACCCATCGGGAAAAAAGCAATATACTGTCGTTTAATTAAACGCGCAAGCTTTTGAGGGGCTTGATAGCTCATTTGACATCCAGGTAAAATACGGTATACTGTTGCGTAACCAGGAGTGGCTGAAAACAAGGCGACCGAATAATGGTCGCCTCTACAGTTTATCTCGAAATAGCGAAGAGTGCGTTCTGGCAGAGGCGCGTATCAGCAGGTAGGAGAATACCACGAATGTCCCTAATCAACATGGCCAAAAGAGAAATTAACTGCAAGATTGTCTACTACGGCATTGGTCTGTGTGGCAAAACCACCAACCTGCATTACATACACCAGGCAGTCAACCCGAGAGACGTAGGAGACATGGTCTCGATAGACACGGAGACCGAACGAACTCTGTATTTTGATCTGCTTCCTCTTGAACTCGGCAAGGTTCACGGCTTCCAGATTCGCTTCCAACTCTATACGGTGCCAGGCCAGGTGCTGTATCAACAGACACGCATCTCTGTTCTCAAAGGCGCTGACTGCGTGATTTTTGTTGCCGACTCCCAGGCCAGCAAATTACAGGAGAACATAGAGAGTTGGAACGAACTCCAGGAACAGCTCAGGCGGATGAACAAGGATATCAACGATTTCCCCCTCGTTATGCAGTGGAACAAACGGGACCTGCAAGACATCCTACCTGTCTCAGTGCTTGAACAATACCTCAACCCATACCATGTACCGAGCTTTGAGTCTGTTGCAGTCACAGGCAAAGGCGTCATCGAATGCCTGCGTGTAGGGATCAACTCCACGTTACGACGCCTGGAACGTATTTAGATCAGCAGCAATTCCAATGGTCTCCAATTCACGCAGATATCACCAGATTGGCTACCCAACGATTGTTCATCGCGTGTTTTGTGTGTATAATGATGCATGAGTTGGACAAGTGCTTAAAGCATAGCCATCCATACTCTACTCCCCCTATGAACCTGAGGAGTGGATGCTTTCTCTTTATTTTGGGAAGAGAACGATAGAAGTCTAGGCAGTACAGCGGCAATTCCGCTCTAGCTGCTCTGCTGCGAGGGATATGATGGAAACGATAAGAGTGATCGTCGTTGATGAGCAACCCCTGTTCCGCCAGGGTATATGCTCCACGCTCGAACAAATGGGCGATTGTGAGATCATCGGTAAATCCACTGATGCTGAGGAGATACTCGAACTGTCCCGCACAGGAAACCCTGACGTGGTACTTATCGATGCCGGTCTCACCACTGCTGATCCATTAGAGATAGCCAGGCAAATGCGCCATCTTGCTCCACAAATGGCCATTATGATCCTTACGCCTTCGGATGACGAAGAACGCCTGTTCCAGTCAATCAAGGTGGGTGCCGCTGCCTACTACACGCGCAATATCACACCTGAAGTACTCACGGATGCAGTGCGTAGAGTCAGCCACGGCGAATATTTAATCAATGATGATGTGCTTTCGAAGCCACAACTCGCCAGCCGTGTCCTCAAATCGTTCCGAGAGCTGTCGGTGGAAGAGGAAGAAGCCCCTGGCAAAGATATGTATTCGCCCCTCTCAACCCGTGAAGTTGAAATCCTGGACTATATTGCCCAGGGCAACAGCAATAAAGAGATTGCAAAATCACTGAAGATTAGTGACCAGACGGTGAAAAATCACATTACGTCTATCCTTAAAAAGCTATCGGTCAATGATCGTACCGCTGCTGTAGTGCATGCGCTACGCCATGGCTGGATAAAGATGCACGACGATTAAAGTAAAGGAACCAGGTACTGTGAAAGTTTTTGGCCGCATGACGGTCTTCCCCACCATGCCTTCCCGCATCAATCGACTCTATGAACTCGCCTATAACCTGTGGTGGAGCTGGCACCCTGAGGCCCTCGCCCTTTATAGAGAACTTAATCGAAACCTATGGGTAGATGTAGGGCACAATCCCGTTCGTTTCCTGAGTGAAGTTCAGCCGCAACACCTTGAACAAGCAGCCAATGATACTGCCTACCTGGAACACTACCATAGCGTTCTGAGCGACTTCGACCGCTATATGCACCCTCGCACAGAAACGTGGTTCTCGCAAAGCTACCCTGAACTGCTAAATCGCACGATTGCCTATTTCTCGGCGGAGTTCGGACTACATGAATCCCTCCCTATTTACTCCGGCGGCCTGGGCATTCTTTCAGGCGATCACTGTAAAGAGGCGAGCGATCTGGGCCTGCCGTTTGTCGGCGTCGGCTTCTTGTACCCTCAAGGATATTTCCGGCAAAGCATTACTCGCGATGGCGTCCAGGAAGCGTTTTATGACAAGTTGCATTTCTCTGAAGCTCCAGCTATTCCCGCTTGCGATCCAGATGGTAACGAAATAATGATCAGTGTCGATTTACCGGGGAGGCGCATTCACGCCAAAGTATGGAAGTTGCAAGTAGGACGCATTCCCCTGTACCTGATGGATACTGATGTCGCTCCCAATGCGCCAAATGACCGGGAGCTTTCAGCGCGCTTATACGGCGGTGATCGCGAGATACGCATCTCTCAGGAGATTGTACTGGGCATCGGCGGCGTTCGCGCATTGCGCGCCCTGGGCATCTCACCCGCCACCTGGCACATTAACGAGGGTCACGCGGCATTCCTAAATCTGGAACGCAGCCGGGAACTGGTAGCCTCTGGTCTAAGCTTTAACGAGGCGCGTGAAGCAGTCGCTGCAAATTCGCTCTTCACAACGCATACACCTGTACCTGCGGGCAACGATACCTTTTCCTATGACCTGGTTGATAAGTACTTTAGTTCCTACTGGGAGCAGCTTAGATTAACACGCGATCAATTCATGGACGTGGCACGCGAAGATCACGGTTGGGGCCCTTCCTATGGTATGACGGTACTTGCACTACGACTGACAGGTCAACATAATGGCGTGAGTGCTTTACATGGAGCGGTTTCACGGGATATGTGGCAGTTCTTATGGCCGGGTGTAGATGTCGATGAGGTACCGATTGACTCTATAACCAATGGTGTGCATACCCCATCCTGGATCGCGCCAGAGATGAACGCCCTCTTTAAACGCTATCTGGGTGAAGATTGGGAAGAGTACGTGGATGAACCCGATAGATGGAATGCTATCTCTGAGATTCCCGACGAGGAACTGTGGAAGATTCACCTGCAGCGGAAAGAGACCCTGATCAGCTATACACGCCGCCATTTGAAACGACACCACCTGCGCCTGGGCGAAGGGTCTGTCCAGATGGCCGAGTTCGAGCATATGCTCACTCCTGATGCTTTAGTCATTGGCTTTGCGCGACGCTTTGCTACCTATAAGCGAGCCACACTCATCTTCCGCGATCCCGAACGCCTCAGACGTATTCTGCACAATCCCGAACGCCCTGTACATATCATCTTTGCAGGCAAAGCTCATCCCGCTGACGGGCCAGGCAAAGCGCTAATCGAGCAGGTTTACCGTTTCTCACGCAGCGATGCATTCCGGGGCAAAGTCATTTTCCTCGAAAACTACGACATAGATATGGCTCGCTACCTGGTTTCCGGTACGGATATCTGGTTGAACAATCCGGTTCGCCCGCACGAGGCCAGCGGTACCAGCGGCCAGAAAGCGGCGCTCAATGGACAGCCGAATTGCGGTATCCTGGACGGCTGGTGGGCGGAGGGCTACAACGGTAACAATGGCTGGGCAATTGGCGAGGAACGCGAATACCATGACCCGAACGTGCAGGACGAGGCTGACAGTCTCTTTTTGTATTCACTGCTCGAAGAGGAGATCGTGCCAACCTACTACGATCGGAGTGCCGATGGTCTTCCGCATCGCTGGCTTGCTTTCATGAAGGAGGCTATTCGAACGTGTGCCCCCGCATTCAGCATGCGCCGCATGGTAAAAGAATACACCAGGCGTTTTTACGTGCCAGAGATTCAGCAAAGCGTGAAAATTGAGCAGAACAATTACCAGGAAGCGCGCACTCTGGCGACCTGGAAGGACAAAGTAACGCAGGCCTGGCCGCACCTTCAACTGTATGTAGAAGGGCAGCGTGAAGGGCAACTCAGTCTTGGTCAAGGCATCGATGTACGGGCCTGGATACGCACTGACACGCTCCGACCCGAAGACCTTATCGTCGAACTGGTCTATGGTGAGGCCACGAATGAGCACATTGCCATTCAGCGCTCTCTGCTGATGGACTACGCAAAGCAGGAATTGGACGGCTCATACCTCTATAAGCTTCGCCTGCAACCTCCTACGAGCGGCAGTATTGCCTATGGTGTGCGTATACTGCCTAACCACCCGGCACTGGCAGGCAAGCACGATTTAGGGCTGATTCGCTGGGGATGATTCGCGCACTGGCAGATGCGCTATTGCTACGCCTTCGCGCATGTGACCGTTGGAATCCTGCTCACCCCTCCTCCAGCGAGGATGCTTGCAACAGGCTTGTGATCTCGTCGTCGCTCAGTACATGCGAGGTTTGCTTGGCTGCGCTCAAAATCAGCGCGATATGTGATGGCGTCGGTTCCATTCCATGATCCTTCAGCCATGCCACCACATTTGCCTGCCCACTCATTGGCCCAACCGTGATAGCCTGGCGTCGTCCAACCAGGGCAGCAGGAACGGCGCTATAGACACGATCCCCCAGCCAGGCTTCGCCCCTGGCTTGAGCTTTGAGTATTGCCGCTGCGTGAACGCCAGTGCTGGTAGTGAAGGCATCCTCACCCATGATGGGATAATTACGAGGGATCGGCATTCCGGTCATCTCGCTTGCTAGCCGGCAATATTCATCTAAAGCGCTCAGGTCCTGTTCCATCCAACCTTCAAGTACCAGGTTCACGAGCAGCGTGTCCATCGCAGTGTTTCCGACCCGCTCACCAATGCCCAGCGCACACCCATGTACCCGGCTGGCTCCGGCTGAAAGAGCCGCCAGGCTATTCACTACATCCAGTCCGCGATCACGATGCCCATGCCAATCAAGCATGAGATCGCCGAACCCCGCGCTTCGAAGTTGCTCGCGGAGAAACCCTACCAGGCGCTGGACACCGGATGGAGTGGCGTGTCCTACCGTATCGGCTAGGCAGAGGCGCGTAGCACCCGTGCGGGCTGCCGCGAGATACATCGCAGCCACGTGTTCCGGCCGCGCCCGCGTCGTATCCTCAGTAACAAACATGACGGTGAGGCCGTTGCGCCGTGCATAAGACACCGCCGTTTCAATGGTTTTGAGTAAGAACGATACATCCCATCCCTCGACTAATTGGCGAATGGGGCTGGAACCGATGAACAAGGCGGCTTCTATCGCCTGACCGCTGCGCTGTTGGGCTTCGAGAATAGGCGTGATATCGGCCTCGTGCGTTCTCGCTGCGCAATTGGGCATAACAGGTAGGTGTTCGTCCATGATAGTCTTTGCCAGTACCACTACATCTTCGAGTGCTGCAATACTCGCGCCGGCATAGCCGATATCGGCAGAGCTAATACCAAGACGAGGCAAAAGGCGTAGGAATGCCAGCTTTTCGTCCAGGGTGGGTTGCAAGACCGATGGGCACTGAAGGCCATCGCGCAAGGTCTCATCGTTGAGTTCGATGCGCTCCGGTGGATCGAACTGGCAGGTGAATGGAGGCACCTGGTTCCAGTCATAAATTAGGGAATCTTTCTGGAAAAGGCCTTTGGATGCAGGTTGCTGTTCCGCCATAGAGACATCTCCTTTTTTACTGAGCTAGGGCACAATCATCCGGTCATCCGGGTGTATTACCCCATAGCCCGTAGGGGCCGATTATGCACATGAACAAAATATTCCGTCCATCCGTAGGGGCCGATTTATCGCGCACATCGCCGATTTATCGGCCTCCCCTGGACTTCCTAATATCCTGATGAAAAAGTGAAGCAGCATTATCGCGCCCAGCGCCGATTGATCGGCCCTCGGTTCAGATAATGCATCCACAAAATGCACTATTAATGGCTTTTAACAACATAATCAGGATATCCGTAGGTGCCGATTGATCATGCACATCGCCGATTGATCGGCCCTCGCTGGCTTTTCCACTATCCCAATTCATTTGTTAATCACCATTAATATACCTCAAAAAAGGCTATAACAGGTACTGCATGTGCTTACAGCAACGGGGTGAACACAAATTTCTACTTGCCATCTACTTCAGGATTGCTGTATGATGGATAAAAGCTGACCTACATCCATTACAACGAATGAATCAGGTGAGACTCACACAGGACAGTATCCTCGAGGCCAATAGAAAGGTAGCCATAAAGCTAAGCATATGCAAACATCGAAGATCATCCCGTTGACACCATCAAATGCGGCTCCCGACACAATGCCAGGTCTACCTGCTACATGGCCCAAGAACGCTCCTTCCTACTTTCACGTCTTAGGCAAACCTTCTGGTGCAACCTGCAACCTCGATTGCACCTACTGCTTTTTTCTCTCAAAGGAGAAACTTTATCCCGACAGCCGTTTTCGCATGACCGACGACCTGCTCGAAACCTATATCCGCCAGCTGATCGAATCACAACGCGCCCCTGAAGTGACGATTGCCTGGCAGGGCGGCGAACCTACCTTGATGGGACTGGACTTTTTCAAACGCTCGATGGACTACGTCAAAAAATACGCACGCCCCGGCGTCACCGTTCAGCATACCATGCAAACCAATGGTATCCTCTTGAATGACGCCTGGTGCGAATTTTTCCGCGAGCACAATTTTCTCATCGGGCTGAGTCTGGATGGTCCGCAAGCCATGCACGATACCTACCGCGTGGATAAAGGCGGCGCGCCGACCTTCCACAAGGTGCTGCTGGCCGCGCGCCTTTTGCAGGCTCATAAGGTGGAGTTCAACATCCTGACAACGGTCAATGCCGCCAATGCCGATCACCCCTTGGAGGTCTACACGTTCTTGCGTGATGAGGTTGGCACCCACTTCATACAATTCATCCCCATTGTTGAGCGCATCAATGAGCGCGGCGAGATCGGCTTTCAGGAGGGAAACCAGGTGTCCGAGCGCTCGGTAAAGTCAGAGCAATGGGGCACCTTCCTGATTACCATCTTCGACGAATGGGTGCAACATGATGTGGGCACGGTATTCGTCCAGATGTTTGATGCAGCGTTGGCCTCCTGGTACGGCGCTCCACCCGCATTGTGCATTTTTTCGGAGACATGCGGCAATGCGCTGGCCTTAGAGCATAACGGCGACCTCTACTCGTGTGACCACTTTGTTGAGCCGAAATATTTACTTGGCAATATCAAGAAGCAGCATATGATCGAACTGGTGGCTTCCGACCAGCAGCGACAGTTTGGGCTACACAAGCGCGAGAGTCTACCTCGCTACTGTCGCGAGTGCGAGGTACGCTTCGCCTGTCACGGCGAGTGTCCCAAGAACCGTTTCATCGAGACACCGGATGGCGAGCCTGGATTGAATTACCTGTGCGCGGGCTACAAGGCGTTCTTCACCTATGTCGATAAACCGATGCGCATCATGGCTGAGTTATTGCGGCGTAACCGCGCTCCGGCAGAGGTGATGCTTGTGCTGGCAGCCGAGGAAGCGCAGTTGCAGAAAGCGTTCGCCAAAGCGGGACGCAATGAACCGTGCCCGTGTGGCAGTGGGCGCAAATTTAAGCATTGTCACGGGCGATAAATGGCTTTCTACCCTCGATTTATCGAGGGGCGAGCGAAGCAATGTAGACCCTCGATTTATCGAGGGGCGAGCGAAGCGAGGCAAGCATGACGAAATACGCCTTCGTGATCGATCAACGCAAGTGTATCGGCTGCCACGCGTGTACGGTAGCGTGCAAAGCCGAACACGATATACCTATTGGCGTTTACCGAACGTGGGTCAAGTACATCGAAAAAGGCGAGTTCCCCAACTCGCGCCGCTATTTTCTCGTCAACCGCTGCAATCACTGCGATAACGCCCCATGCGTTGCTATTTGCCCCACGAAAGCTTTATTTAAACGCAAGGATGGCATTGTCGACTTCGATTCGTCGCGTTGCATTGGCTGTCAATCCTGTATGCAGGCCTGCCCCTACGACGCGCTCTACATCGACCCCTACAGCCATACCGCTGCCAAGTGCAACTATTGCGCCCACCGCACCGAAGTTGGGATCGAGCCAGCCTGTGTAGTGGTCTGTCCTGAGCGCGCCATCATTGCGGGCGACCTGCACAACCCTGCCAGCGAAATCGCCAGGATCATCGCCCGTGAACCCGTACGCACGCGCAAACCTGAACAGGGGACAGGCCCCAACGTCTATTATGTAGGAGCGGAAGAGGCTGCCATCGATCCAGAAATAGCCGTCGAGGAACTGCCGCATATGACGATGTGGAGTACCTTATTGAATCCTGATCATGATGACGAGAGCAAGATCGACAGGAGCAAGTCGCTACGCGCCCTCAAGACCATGAACCAGCTTAAACCTTATACACCACTTGAACCTCAACGGCGAGTTCCCACTGAGGCGCACGTCGTCTACGACACACCCAAAATTAGAGCGCCGTGGGATTGGAAGGTCTCAGCCTACCTGGGCACGAAATCAATAGGCACGGGCGTTATGATGGTAGCCGCATTCGTGCTGGCATTATTTGGATTGAGTGGCACACTGAACAACGCCATGTACAACCTGCTCGGCATCGGCGCTCCCATTATCGGGGGCTTCTTCATTGTAGCGACACTGCTGTTGCTGATTGCCGACCTGAAGCGACCTGGCCGCGCACTTTTTCTTGTGTTTAAGCCGAATCCAACGTCGTGGCTCGTCTGGGGCGCCTACATTCTGGGTATCTTTGGCTTGCTTGAAGCCGCCTGGTTTCTCGCAGCGCTGTTCGGCATGACAGATGTGCTGCGCTGGCTCTTCATCCCCACCTTGCTTTTCGGGGCTGCAGGGGCTGGTTATACCGCATTCCTCTTCGGACAGGCTGAGGGACGCGACTTCTGGCAAAGTCCGCTGTTGCTCCCCATCCTGCTTATACAGGCAATCATCGCCGGTGCTTCGGCCTTAGGATTGCTCTCCTGGCCGCTCAATGCCGGAAATGCCATCAGCTCAACACTCACTATCATGTTGCTCAGCGCAGTTACACTGCACATCTTCCTGATCATGATAGAAGTCTTTGGCTCGCACAGCAACAGCCACGTCGCAACAGCCGCGCACTTTATGAGCACTGGCAGGCTCAAAGACACCTTCTGGTGGCCATTCTTTACCATTGGTTCACTTCTTCCCATCGCCATGCTGTGTATCGCTCTGTTTCTACCAGCCGCACAACCAGCGCTCTTAGGCTTCGCCGGCATTCTTGCGCTCGTTGGCCTTTTTGCCTACGAACATTGTTTTGTGGTTGCCGGACAGATAGTCCCTCTAAGTTGATCCACGGAAAATGGGAGCGCAACAAATGTTATAAATGTTACAAGTGTTATAAACGTTACAAATGTCATAGATACTGCTGGCGAAGCTCTTTCGTATCTTTGTAAGGGCGGGCGTGGGGTGGGGACCCTTGCGGTCAATACATCTCACTTAAGGACCTCCTCCAGGAAGCGCAGGTGCGAGAGGATCAAGCAGATCGACAAAATCGAGGAACTGCTCCTCAGGATCGAACGGTACAGGGGGAGGCACCTG
>WNGJ01012916.1_pt1 | contig 10422 bp, 6 predicted proteins | sample 5400611 | NCBI WGS metagenome assembly WNGJ01 (sample SAMN13153375, study PRJNA577476) | soil metagenome | isolation source: 40 cm soil or saprolite under Garry oak tree replicate 1 | place: USA:California | collected 2016-06-15
TCCCCCACCGGGGCCTGGTACCAGGCGGCGATGTACGGCACGGGCTGGGCGAACAGCGCGTCGAACCGCCTCAGCACGTCCAGGTAGAGCGGCCCGAATGACTCCCGCGCCGCCTCGTCGAGGGCAGGAAGATCAGGCATCCGAACGGTCGGGAATATCCGCACCTCGTACGGCCAGCGCGCCGCCTCGGGCACGAACGCGACCCAGTGCTCGTTCCCGGTCACGACGCGCGTCCCGGCCGCCACCTCGGCCGCGACCATGTCGTCGAACAGGTTCGCGCCGTCGCGGGTGGCCGCGTACTCGCGGGCCTGCGTCACCATCTGGGCCAGCCGCGGCGCGACGAACGGGAACGCGTAGATCTGCCCGTGCGGGTGGTGCAGCGTGACGCCGATCTCCTCGCCCCGGTTCTCGAAGCAGTACACCTGCCTGGTCTCGGGCAGCGCGCCGAGCGCCAGCGTCCGGTCCACCCAGGCCTCGAGCACGGTCCTGACCCGGCGCGGGGACAGCGCGGCGAACGAGGCGTCGTGGTCGGGAGTGAAGCAGACGACCTCGCACCGGCCCAGGGGTTCGGCCAGCGAGGGGAAGCGGTTCTCGAACACGACCACGTCGTAGCTGTCCGCCGGAATCTCGGTAAGCCGCCCCGGCCCCGACGGGTCGAGCGGGCACTGGTCGGCCGGCGGCAGGAAGGTCCGGTCCTGGCGCGCCGCCGCGATCACCACCCACTCGCCGGCCAGCCGGTCCCAGCGGATGCCCCACTCCGGCCCGCCGTGCGGCGGCTGCGGCCCCGCCATCCGCGGCGGGAGCGGCCGGGTGTCCCTGACCTGGTCGCGGCCGAGCCCGGGCGCCTCGTCGAAGTAGACGATCTCCCGCCCGTCCGCCAGCCGGGCGCTGGATTTCCAGATGGCCCAGTTAGATTGCGTGCCCACGGGACACACAGGTTATCCCGTCTAGACTGGCCAGACAGCGCGGGCTGCCGCGAGCCAACGGGCCGCGGCGGAGGCGAGCGGCAGAGGAAAATTGAGCAGAGTCGTACTCGACATCATTGTCGTCCTCATCATCATCCTCATCGGAGGGTTCTTCGCGGGCTCCGAGATGGCCCTCGTCTCGCTGCGCGAAGGCCAGGTCAGGGCGCTGTCCAAGCGCGGCAAGCGAGGCCAGCGGGCCGCCCGGCTGGCGCAGGACCCGAACCGGTTCTTCTCCGCCGTGCAGATCGGCGTGACCCTGGCCACCCTGGTCTCGGGTGCTTACGGCGCCGAGACCCTGGCCGGCTTCCTCAAGTCCTGGCTGATCCGCCAGCACCTGTCACCCGGCTGGGCCGGCACGGTCGCGTTCTTCGTGGTGACCCTGTGCATCACGTTCTTCAGCCTGGTCCTAGGCGAGCTCGCGCCCAAGCGGATCGGGCTGCAGCGGGCGCCCGCGCTGGCGCTGCTGGCCGCGCCGCTGCTCGACCGGATCGCCGTGCTGGCCCGCCCGGTGGTCTGGCTGCTGACCAAGTGCACCAACCTGATCGTCGCCCTGCTCGGCGGCGATCCCCGGCTGGGCCGCCTGGCCATCACCGAGGAGGAGCTGCGTGACCTGGTGACCGGCGCCCAGACCCTCAGCCAGGACGAGCGGCACATCGTGGGCGAGGTCTTCGACGCCGGGAAGCGGCAGATCCGCGAGGTGCTCGTGCCGCGTACCGAGGTCGTGTTCCTGGACGCGGAGACGCAGGTGGCCGAGGCCGCCGCCATCGCCGCGGGGGTGCCGCACTCGCGGCTGCCGGTGTACCAGGACAGCTACGACAACGTGATCGGCTTCGTGCACGTGCGGGACTTGTTCGGGCCTGGCGTGGCCAAGGACGCGGTGCCGGTCCGGCAGATCGCCAGGCCGGTGAAGTACCTGCCGATCAGCAAGACCGTGCTCTCCTCGCTCTCCGAGATGCGCCGCGAGCGCGCCCACCTGGCCATCGTGGTGGACGAATACGGCGGCACGGCCGGCATCGTCACGCTGGAGGACCTGGTCGAGGAGCTGATCGGCGACATCAGGGACGAGTACGACATCGAGCAGGACCACGCCACCCGGCTGCCGGCCGGCGACGTGGAGGTCGACGGCCTGCTCAACCTGGACGAGTTCGCCGAGCAGACCGGCATCGAGCTGCCCGAGGGCCCGTACGAGACCGCGGCCGGCTACGTGCTGGCCGCGCTCGGCGCGCTGCCGTCGGTGGGGGACACCGTCCAGGTGGCCGGCCGGACCATCGCCGTGACCGAACTCGACGGCCGCCGCATCGCCCGCCTCCGCGTCACCGCCACCGTCCCGGCCCAGCCCGCCCAGCCCGCCGCGCCCACCGGCGCTAACGGGGTTTCCGCTGGTCAGGTCCTACTAGACTCGGAGGCCCCGCACGAGTGAAAGGTGGTCAGCGTGCCCAGTGGCTTTGACACCGTCCTCGTCGTCGACTTCGGCGCGCAGTACGCGCAGCTGATCGCGCGCCGGGTGCGCGAGTGCCACGTGTACTCCGAGATCGTCCCCTCCACCATGCCGGTGGCGGAGATGCTGGCCAGGCGGCCGAAGGCGATCATCTTGTCCGGCGGCCCCTCGTCCGTCTACGCCGACTGCGCGCCGCCGGCCCCGGCGGGCCTGTTCGGCGCCGGGGTGCCGGTCCTCGGCATCTGCTACGGCTTCCAGCTCATGGTGGACGGCCTGGGCGGCACGGTCGAGCGCACCGGCGCGGCCGAATACGGCGCCACCGCCCTGGAGACCTCGAGCCGCGGCAGCCTGCTTACCGGGACGCCGAAGCGCCAGCGGGTGTGGATGTCGCACGGAGACACCGCCACCGTCGCCCCGCCCGGCTTCACGGTCACGGCGAAGACCGAGGCCACCCCGGTGGCCGCGATGGAGAACGTGCGCGGCGGCCTGTTCGGCGTCCAGTTCCATCCCGAGGTCATGCACACCGAGCACGGCACGCGCATCCTGGGCCGTTTCCTCGAACTGGCCGGCTGCCGCCCGTCCTGGACCATGCTGAACATCGTCGAGGAGCAGGTGGCGCTGATCCGCGAGCAGGTCGGCGACGGCCGGGCCATCTGCGGGCTGTCCGGCGGGGTGGACTCCGCGGTCGCCGCGGCCCTCGTGCAGCGGGCCATCGGTGACCGCCTCACCTGCGTCTTCGTCGACCACGGGCTGCTACGCAAGGGCGAGGCCGAGCAAGTCGAGCAGGACTTCGTGGCCGCCACCGGCGTGAAGCTCACGGTGGCGACCGAGGCCGAGGCGTTCCTGTCCGCCCTGGCCGGGGCGGTCGATCCCGAGCAGAAGCGGAAGATCATCGGGCGCGAGTTCATCCGCGCCTTCGAGCGTGCCGCCCGGGAGATCACCGCCGAGGCCGGCGAGCACGGCGAGGCGTGCGAGTTCCTGGTCCAGGGCACGCTTTACCCGGACGTGGTGGAATCCGGCGGCGGCACGGGCACCGCGAACATCAAGTCCCACCACAACGTCGGCGGGCTGCCAGACGATCTGAAGTTCGGTCTGGTCGAGCCGCTGCGCTGGCTGTTCAAGGACGAGGTGCGCCGGGTGGGGGAGGAACTCGGGCTGCCGCCCGCGATCGTCCGCCGCCAGCCGTTCCCCGGCCCCGGCCTGGCCATCAGGATCATCGGCGAGGTGACCGCCGGCCGGCTCGCGGTGCTGCGCGAGGCCGACGCCATCGCCCGCGAAGAGATGTCCGCGGCCGGGCTCGATACCTTGATCTGGCAGTGCCCGGTGGTGCTGCTGGCCGACGTGCGCTCGGTCGGCGTACAGGGCGACGGCCGCAGCTACGGCCACCCGGTCGTGCTCCGCCCGGTGACCAGCGAGGACGCCATGACCGCGGACTGGGCCCGGCTGCCGGATGACGTGCTGGCCCGGATCTCCACCCGGATCACCAACGAGGTCCCCGAGGTCAACCGGGTGGTGCTCGACGTCACCAGCAAGCCCCCCGCCACCATCGAGTGGGAATAGCGGCTAGCCCATGCTCCTGACGGCCCACAGGTCGGGGAAGGTCGGCTGGCCGAGCGTGGTCCGCAGGTAGGTGGCGCCGGCCGAGCCGCCGGTGCCGGGCCGGCCGCCGATCGTCCGCTCCACCATCTTGATGTGGTGATAGCGCCACTCCTGCATCCCCTCGTCCACGTCGACCAGGAGCTCGCACACCGCGGTCGCGTCGGTGTCGTCGTCGTAGACCTTCTTCAGCACCTGCTGCATCGCGTCGGACGCCTCGATGGGCGCGCTGACGTCGCGGCGCAGGATTTCGGCGGGCACGTCGTAGCCCTGCCCGGCCAGGTAGCGGACGAAGGAGTCGAACAGCGACGGCCGCGACATCGCCGCCGCGATCCGCTCCCGCTCGCCGCTGCCCTGGGCATACTGCGCGACCATCATCCGGTCCCGGCGGCCGAGCACGGCTTCCAGCTCGCGGAACTGCGCCGACTCGAACCCGCTGGAGGTGCCGAGCCAGTCGCGGAACCGGGTGAACTGGGTGGGCGTCATGGTCTCCAGCACGTCGAGCTGGGCCACCACGATCTTCAGGATGGCCAGCGTCCGGCGGAGCGTGCGCATGGCGTGCGTGGTGCTGCCGGCCTCGAGTTCGGCCTGCACCTTGCCGAACTCGTGCAGCAGCTGCTTGAACCACAGCTCGTAGATCTGGTGGATGACGATGAAGAGCATCTCGTCGTGCTCGCTCGACTTCGGCTGCTGCGCGGACAGCAGCTGGTCCAGGCGCAGGTAACCGGAGTACGTAACGGGTTCAGCCATGGCTGTCAGAGCTCTCGATGATGTCGCGGGTGGCGGTCACGGCGGTCCAGACGTCGGTGTATCGGGTGGTGAGCGGGGACAGGCCGAACCTGAGCCGGTCCGGGGTGCGGTAGTCGGTGATGATGTTCGCGCCGGCGAGCAGCTCGACGAGCCGCTCGGCCCGCGGATGGCGGTAGGTGACGTGGCCCCCGCGGCGGCTGCCGTCCCGTGGGGTAGCCAGGGCGCTGCCGAGCGGCTCCAGCCAGGCATCACCCAGCTCGATGAGGTAGCTGGTCAGCCGCTGGCTCTTGGCGCGCATCGGATCCAGGCCCGCCTCGAGCAGCAGCCGGGCGCCCTCTTCGACCGCGGCGGTGCCCGGGATGGACGGGGTGCCCGTCATGAACTTGGCGATGCCGGACGCCGGGTCGTACCTGGGGCCCATGGCGAACTGGTCGCGCTGGGAGAACCAGCCCCAGATCGGCTGCTGCAGCACCTCGCGCAGCCGGGCCGAGACGTAGAGGAACGCGGGCGCGCCCGGGCCGGCGTTGAGGTACTTGTAGGTGCAGCCGACCGCCAGGTCCACGTCGCAGCGGTCGAGCTCGACGGGCACCGCGCCGACCGAGTGGCACAGATCCCAGAGCATCAGCGCCCCGGCCTGGTGCACGATCTCGGTGATGGCCGCCATGTCGGCCAGGGCGCCGCTGCGGTACGCCACGTGGGACAGGCTGACCAGCGCGGTGTCCTCGTCCACCGCGGCACGTACCGCACCAGGGTCCAGGCCCTGGTCGATGTCGGTGTTCAGCATGCGCAGCCCGGCGCCGCGCTGGGCCGCGATGCCCTCGAGCACGTAACGGTCGCTGGGGAAGTTGTCCTGGTCGGTGACGATCACGTGCCGCCCCGGGCGGGCGTCGAGCGCCGCGCAGGCGAGCTTGTACAGATTCACCGTGGTGTTGTCGGCCACCAGCACCTGACCGGGCGCGGCGCCGGTCAGCCTGCCGACCACGTCGCCCGCCCGGCCGGGCAGGTCCACCCAGTGATCCCACGACCGGGCCAGCGCCGTGCCCCACTCCTCGCGGATCACTTCCTCGAGGCGCCGCAGCGTGGCCCGGGGGAGCGCGCCGAGCGAGTTGCCGTTCAGGTAGACCAGGGACGGGTCGTCGAGCGCGAACCGGTCGCGGAACCCGCTCAGCGGATCGTCCGCGTCCAGCTTCTCCGCGTACTCCCGCGTCAAGGACACCTGGGACATACCGCTCACGATATCCCCCCAGGCCACCGCCTTGCCGCGTCAGATGCGGCTGCCCTCCCGGCTGCTCTCCCGGCTGGCGTCCTTGCTGCCGTCCCGGCTGGCCTCCCTCGGCGCGGGGATCTGCGGCGCATGCGGCCGCAGCAGGGCCTCGGCCAGGGTCAGCACGGTCTCCTCCAGCGAGCCGAGCTGGGTGGCCACGTCGCTCTGGGCGGCGTCCACGATCTTCGCCAGCGTCTCCTGGATCTCGATGTGCCCCGGCCGGGACCGCAGCTCGTCGGCGAGCGGCTCGAGCGGCTCGAGCCGCTCGGTGAGCTGCCCGCCGACCTCGTCGACCCGGCCGCCGACCGCGGTCACCTGCTGGCCCAGCGACTCCAGCCTGCCGCTGACGTCGGTGAACCGGCCGCTCGCGGTCTCCAGCCTGCTGTCCAGGCTGCCGAACCTGTCGCCGAGCCCCTCGATCCTCGCGCCCACGCCCTCCACGGGGTACGGCCAAGGTAAGCCCGAAACCCGCCATGGGTTGATCGTGGCTAATGTTTTGGCTGGTGGACGGCGCGTCGGTGATGAGGGCGGGCGCTGATCGTTTGCCGGGTTGTGGCGCCTGGTACGTTCGTCGATCTGTATGGGCTGATCTTGTCGGGTCATAGGGTGGTCGGCGCGGGTGACCTCGATCGAGCGGACGGCGTATCCGCGGTTCAAGCGGCTGCCATCGGCGCGGGAGCTGCACGTGTTCTACACGCCGCAGCACGGCGAGGTGGCGTGGGCGCGGGGTGTGGCCGGGTCCGATGAGCACCTGCTGGCGTTGCTGGTCCTGGCGAAGTGTTTCGGCCGGCTGGGGTACTTCCCGGCGCTGGCTGACGTGCCGGCGGTGGTGATTGAGCACCTCCGCCGTGATCTGGGGCTGGCCGAAGGCACCGCCGCGGTGTACGCCTCGGCGCGCACGGCCGAGCGGCATCGGGACCTGGTGCGCCAGCGGGTCGGGGTGGTCCGGGATCCGGCGGGGGCGCGCAAGGTGGCCGCGGAGGCGATCCGGGAAGCCGCGACCCGGAAGAACAACCCCCCGGATTTGATCAATATCGCGTTGGAGCGCCTGGTCGAGGGCTGCTTCGAGCTGCCCGGGTTCTCCACGCTGGATGCGATGGCCTCCACGATCCGGGGCGAGGTCAACGCGGAGATCTTCGCGGGGATCGCCGCGCGGGTCGGCCCGGCCGGGATCGGGCGGCTGGAGGCGCTGCTGGACGTGCCGGGACCCACGGCCAAGAGCGACTTCAACCGGCTGAAGAAGACCGCGCCGCGGCCGTCGTGGACGAACTTCCGCCTCCAGCTCGATCACCTGCGCTGGGTCGACGGGATCGGCGACGCCCCGGCCTGGGTGGCGGGACTCGCCGCGTCGAAGCTGGCCGACTTCGCCGGGGAGGCCGAGGCCGCCGACGCGGCGGTGCTGCGCGACTACGGCGGCACGAAGAAGGCGGCGCTGCTCGCGGCGATGGTGTTCACCGCGCGGACCAGGGCCCGCGACGACGTCGCGGAGATGTTCTGCCGGCGGGTGGCCACCCTGACCAAACGGGCCCGCAAGGAGCTGGAGGAACTCAAGGAACAGCATCGGGCGCTGACCGAGCGCCTCGTCGCCAACTACCGGGCGGTACTCGAGCGTATCGACCCGGACGGCCCGGACGGTGCCCAGCACCTGGCGGCGCTGGAGATGGCCCGAAAGACTGTCGAGTCGGCCGGCGGGTTCGCCGGGCAGTACGCCGACATCGACCGGGTCTCGGCCCACCACGGCGACAACCACGCGCCGCTGATGGCCCGGCACTTCCGCCGGGACCGCGCGGCGATGCTGGCCATGGCCGGGGCGCTGGAGCTGCAAGCCACCAGCGCCGACCGTAGCGTCCTCGAAGCCCTGGACTACGTGCGGGAGTTCACGGCGCTGACCCGTGACCACATCCCCGACAGCGTCCCGGCACGCGACGACGACGGTCGGCTGCTGGCCGACGCCGCCGGCAAGCCGGTAATGCGGGAGCTGGACGTGTCGTTCGCTTCGGATGACTGGCGGCGGGCGATCCGCGACCGGCAGCGCCCGGGGATGTTCGTGCGCCGCCACCTGGAGGCGTGCGTGCTGACCTACCTCGCCGAGGAGCTGCGCACCGGCGACATCGCGGTGGCCGGGGCGCAGGCATACGCAAACTGGGCCGACCAGCTGCTCAGCCCGGCGCAGTGCGCCGAGCTGCTGCCGGCGTTCTGCGCCGAGGTGGGGCTGCCCGCCGACGCGGCCGGGTTCCGGGCCCAGTTGCAGGCCAGGCTGACCGCGCAGGCCGCGGAGTCCGATGCCGGCTACCCCGACAACGCTGACCTGGTCATCGACGAGCAGGGCACGGCCACGCTCAAGAAGAGGCGGGCCGCGCCGCCCAGCCCCACGGCCCTTGCCCTGGAAGCGGAACTGACGCAGCGGATGCCCGAGCGCACGCTGCTGGGGATCCTGGCCCGCACCGGGCACTGGCTTCAGTGGTGGCGCCGCTTCGGCCCGGCATCGGGATCGGACCCGAAACTAGCCGACGCGTTCTTCCGCTACGTGCTGACCACGTTCACCTACGGCAGCAACCTCGGCCCGACGCAGGCCGCCCGGCACATCGCCGGGGTCTCCGCCCACGAGCTGGGGGCCACCGCCCGCCGCCACGTCACCATCGGCAAGCTGAACAGCGCCATCGCCGACGTCGTCGACGCGTTCTGCGAGCTGGACCTGGTCCGCGCCTGGGGTGACGGGGCCAGCGTGGCCGCCGACGGCACGCAGATCGACACGTTCATCGACAACCTCCTCGCCGAGACCTCGATCAGGTACGGCGGGGCTGGCGGGATCGCGTACCACCACATCTCCGACACCTACATCGCCTTGTTCTCCCGGTTCATCCCCTGCGGGGTGTGGGAGGCCGTCTACATCATCGACGGGCTGCTGCAGCAGCAGGCCCGGCTCAAGCCGGCCACGGTGCGAGAGCCACTACGACGACCTGATGCGGGTGGCGCTGTCGATCCAGGCCGGGAAGATCTCCTCGGTGACCCTGCTGCGCCGGCTGTCGACCTACTCGCGGCGCAACAATTTCTACAAGGCGTTCCGCGAGGTCGGCCGGGTCATCCGCACCGTGCAGCTGCTGCGGTTCCTGTCCGACCCGCAGCTGCGCGCCCGGACCACCGCGGCGACCAACAAGGCCGAGTCCTACAACAACTTCGCCGCCTGGTGCCGCTTCGGCAACGGCGGCGTCATCGCCGACAACGACCCCGACGAGCAAGAGAAGATCGTCAAGTTCTCCACCCTGCTGACCAACTGCGTCGTGTTCCACACCACCGTGGACATGATGGCCGTGCTCCGGGACCTGATCGCCGAAGGTTGGACGATCACCGCCGCGGACCTCGCGGTCCTCTCGCCGTACCTGACCGCCCGGATCCAGCGCTTCGGCGTCTACGCCACCGACGAGATCGCGCTGACCCCCGACGCCTACGACGCCCGTCTGGGCGTCGACCTGGACCTGGCCGGCACCGGCGCCACCCCGCACCCCGGCGCCGGGTGAGCAGGAAGGCGACCATGCCCGTACCCGCCTCGCTGAGTGACCGCCCCCGTCTGCCGACCGGCTCGCCGACATCCTGGCCGCCTTGGGGTGCTGGTAACGACGGAGTGGCCGGGTACGGGTGGGGAACGGGATCTCGCCAAGCTTGTCGCCGTTTGCCTCTGGTGAACAACCACCTCCGGAACACTCGTTAGCGCCACACGGTCATCACGGTGACTTCGACGGCCTGGCTGCTGCTCGCCGCCGCATAGAACACGGTCCAGGGCTTGTCTCCCGCAACCTGGGGGTTACCGATGGCGTAGCCGACGGGGTCTCGCAGATCGATCTGCCCGAGGGGGATGCAGACCCAGTTGATGCGCAGGCCAGCTACGACTCCGGTGGCCCACGTGGCTACTACGCATTGGAGGAGCTGGGTCGGATTGGCGGGATTCGCGATCTCCAGCGCCCATGGAATGTTGCTCCTAGGCGGGGACACTTCCGGTTTCGTCAGGATCTTCGGGCCGACGATCAGTTCAACCTGTGGGTCTCCGGGCGAAACCAGACATGCCGCCACTACGCCGCCTTTAGGTCCATAGGATTGCCAACACGGGTCCAGCACCAGGTCGCCGCTGAAGCACCGCAAGGCGTCGGGATCTGAACTGGCAAGAGTGTTCTGGCAAGAGCCACCAGTCAGGGTCCTCGACACTCGGTATGGCGAGAGCAGACTTCCGTCGAAGTTAAGCGGCCGAACAAGACGGATCTGAGTCAACGCCGGTGTCAGAGTCGGGCTCGGTGCAGTCATGAACCAGCCGTCTGTGATATGCCCAGCGGCGGCGGTCACCACGGCAACGATGAACACGGCGGCCAAGCTGATCAGCCATTTCCACCCGCGGCTCAGCCTCGGCCGCCAGCGAG
>WNGJ01011258.1_pt1 | contig 10421 bp, 9 predicted proteins | sample 5400611 | NCBI WGS metagenome assembly WNGJ01 (sample SAMN13153375, study PRJNA577476) | soil metagenome | isolation source: 40 cm soil or saprolite under Garry oak tree replicate 1 | place: USA:California | collected 2016-06-15
GGTATTCGCACTGAGTCGGCACTTAGGGACCTTAACTGCAGGTTGGGCGGTTTCCCTTACGGATGCCAAGATTACCCCAGGCACCCGACTCCCGGCATCTACGGTGACCACGGATTTGGAGTTTGACAGGGCACCGACGAATTTCTCCGCCTTAGCACCCAATCAGTAGCTCTACCCCATGGCCGACCTCCGCCGAGGTCCAGCTGCGACTGATTTCGGGGGGAACCAGCCATTCCCGGCCTAGATTGGCCTTTCACCCCTATGCCCAGCTCATCCGAGTGATTTGCACATCAACACCGGTTCAGCCCTCCACCCGCCTTTCGGCGGGCTTCAGCTTAGCCAGGCATAGATCGACCGGCTTCGGGCATCGCACCCACGACTCCTCGCGAGCTCACGACGCGCCTCGCGCCTTGCGGCGTTGCGCGCATGTCGCTTTCGCTTCGGCTTCCCGCGTAGAGCGGTTAACCTCGCCGTGGATCAGAACTCCCTGGCCCGTTATTCACAACGGATAACACGACGCCGCTCCATCCTTTCGGACTTCGTCGCTTTCGCGCCGTGTACGTCTGTTACTGTCTGGTTTCAGGCACTTTTCACCTCCCGTCAAGGGCACTTTTCAGCTTTCACTCACGCTACTAGTGCACTATCGGTCTCGGGGCGTGTTTAGAGTTGGATGTCTATGCCACCCACCTTCGCGCGCGATTTCCGACGCACGCTACTCTGGATACCCCGAATCACCTTCCCCGCGTACCTCTACGGGGCTGTCACCCTCTCTAGCCTCGGCGTTCCACCGGAGTTCGAGTTGGCGAGGTCAGGTGTGCCGGAGTCCGAACACCACACCGCCACCGCCTTTCAGCGGCGGCTTCGGTTTGCTCTGTACCCTCTTCGATCGCCTTTACTGAGGGCATCCCGATTGGTCTCTTTTCCTCCCCGTACTAGGATGCTTCGATTCCGGGGGTTCCCGTTCCTTTCGGAACAACCTCGCGGTTAGGAGGTCCCATTCGGAGATCGTCGGATCACAGGTTCCTTGCGCCTACCCGACGCATTTCGCAGCTTGGCACGTCCTTCGTCGGCGCCCGAGCCGAGCCATTCCCCAGACAGCATGTTAGCCACGCCACGGACCTGTCGGCTTAGCACACGTCCAGGATGCATATGATCGGTATCAGCGGACGCTGTGCAAGCGGCGCGCGTGCGCCTCCAGCGGCCTCTACCCCTTCCCCTTCGACGCCCGCGCACGTCGAGGGTGCACGTTTCGCCTTCAAGCGCAAAACGGGATGCTACGTTGTTGCAGAGCCCAGAGCTCTCGGAGGCCCGTTTCACTATGCGATGGGCGTATTTAATCCTTGTCTCGCGACCGATGGGATGGAAGGCGCGCGGCGTCGTCGATCCGAGCCGCCAGCGCCGCGAAGGACCCCTCGTTCCTCGTCGGCTGTTTTCGCTCCAGGTAGCGGTCCCCGAAGAGGAACACGCCGATCCAAACTCCGCCCTCCGCGGGCATCAGGGTGCGATGGCCGGGCTTGCGAAAACGTACGTGATGGCGATGAGGCCGAACAACGTCGCGAGGAGGCAAAGGGCGAAGGCGGTGAACGACCTCACACGGTCGCCCCGGACATCTGGACAATCCGGGCTTTCCCGCGGTCCACGAGGATCTGCGCGATCGTCCTTGGGAGCGTGACGACGTCCTCCTTCTTCAGCCGATACGTCGTATCGATCCCTGCGAAAGGCGGGAGGTCCTCGAGCACGTGAACGAGGACATGGTCTTTCAGGCTTGGCGGCGTCGGCGCGCGGCGCGTCTCCTCTGCCCGTACGACCTTCATGCGCGGAGCCTCCTTGCTCGGAGCCGGTTTCTCCGGAGGCGTCGGCTCGAGAGGCGGCGTGGCCGGTTCCGATCCGAACGGCGATCCACCGAACGACTCCGCGCGGGCCTTCCTCAAGACCGCCACCATGCTCTCGAACAGCGTCCGCTCTTGCGCGGGCAAGTTCGGGATCTCGACGTCGGCCCCGCTCGCGCGGCTCGACGCGAGAAGTGCGAGTTTCCGCTCGCGGTACGTGAAGATCTGGTCCCGGCGTTTCCGGACCTTGCGCAGCTCGTCCTGGAGCAACAACGCCTTCGGGGAGTTCGGATCTTTCTGGGCCTCTTTGTTCGCGGCCTCATCGAGGCGCGCGACGTACGCGGCGAGCTTGTCGTAGAAGTCCGCCTCGAGGCTCACGAGCGTCTTCTTCCCGCTCTCCTCGCGGTAGACCTTCGTCACGCGCTCGAAGTTGACGTCCTCCTCGCCCGGCACGATTCGCATATCCGGGCCGCCGTATATGATGGCGTCGCCACACAATCCTTATTCGCGGCTCGCGGTTTCAGGGAGTGCAGGAAGCGCGCGGTCGTCGGCCGTCGCGCTTCGAGGGCGTGTTTCTGATGGACTGGGAGCGACTGCACGAGGACCTCCAGCGGGCGGTCGAGGAACTGCAGGAGCGGAGCCGCCATGCCCCGATCATCGTCGAAGGAGAGTACGACCGCCGGTCGTTGCGGGCCCTCGGCGTCGTCGGCGACATCCGACTCGTGAACGAAGGCTCGACGATCTTCGGCCTGTGCGAATCCATCGCCGCGCGTCACCGCGAGGCGATCATCCTGACCGACTGGGATGTCCGGGGCGGACGCCTCGCCCGGCAGTTGCGGGACGGCCTCACCGCGAACGGCGTGCGGTACGATGAGGAGATCCGCGCGCGGCTCACGCGGCTGTGCCGGAAGGACATCACGGACGTCGAATCGCTCCACGGATTCGTCGAGCGCGTCGAGGAACACGCCAGCGTGGGCAATCGACAGCGGCCCTCGAAGCGATGGTACGCGGACCAGGTCCAGCGGCGCGACACCCGCCGACGGTCCCAAAAGTGAGAATCATCGCCCGAACCCTTAAATAGGCCCGCCCCCAGTTTGGAACCCGGGATAGCGGCTTGCGCCGCGATTCACCGATCCCCCTCATCCGAATCATCCTTTCCTGTCTCCCGGGAATGGGAGGCTGCGGCGCCCTGCGGGGCCGAGAGTTGTCCGGATAGCGGGAGGTAAACCGCGAGCGAGGCCCGCATCCGGAACGTGCGAGCATGAACATCGATCCGAGTACAACGAAATACCTGATCCAGGCCCGAATGGAGGCCGAAGGGATCGTGGAGAAGCCCGACGTCGTAGGGGCCGTCTTCGGCCAGACGGAAGGGCTGTTGGGAGAAGAACTGGACCTGCGGGACCTGCAGAAGAGCGGACGCATCGGCCGCATCGAGGTCGACGTCCAGAGCAAGAAAGGGCGGAGCGAGGGGACGATCCTCATCCCGTCCTCGCTCGACCAGGTCGAGACGTCGATCCTGGCGGCGGCGCTCGAGACGATCGACCGCGTCGGGCCCTGCAAGGCCTCGATCCGCGTCGACAAGGTCGAGGACGTCCGCGTGACGAAGCGCAACAAGATCATCGAACGCGCGCGTTCGCTGCTGAGCCAGATGGTCGAGGAGTCGAAGACGTCGGGGACGGACCTCTTGGACGAGGTCAAGATGAGCGTCCAGGTCTCCGAGATCGTCTCGTTCGGGCCCGAGCGCCTGCCCTCCGGGCCGAACGTCGCGGACAGCGACGCGATTATCATCGTCGAGGGCCGTCAGGACGTCCTGAACCTCCTGCGCTCGGGCATCAAGAACGCGATCGCGGTCGAGGGCACGAACGTCCCGAAGACGATTCAAGAGCTCTCCAAGGAACGCGCGCTCACGGCCTTCGTCGACGGAGACCGCGGCGGCGACCTCATCCTGAAGGAGCTGCTGCAGGTCGCGGAAGTCGACTTCATCGCGCGCGCGCCGCGCGGCAAGGAGGTCGAGGAGCTCACGCAGAAGCAGATCATGAAGTGCCTGCGGAACAAGATCCCCGCAGACCAGTACGTCGAGATGTACGGCCTCGCGGGCCAGGTGTACAAGCCGGAATCCGAGTTCCCCGAGCCGAAACCGGCCGGCGGACCGCCGGGACGCTCCGAGGGACGCCCGGAACCGCGGCCGACCGAGCCGCGGCCGACCGAGGCGCGGCCCATGGAGGCGCCCGCGTTCCGGGAGGAGCGCGCACCCGCGCCTCTATCGCCGACGACGAAAGCCCTGAACCCGAAGCTCGAGAAGTACCGCGACATGCTCGTGCAGCTCGGCGGCTCGTCGACCGCACGGCTCCTCGACGATTCGGACATCGTCCTGTCGGAGATCCCGGTGCGGGAGCTCGTCGAGACGCTGAAGACGAAGAAGAACACCCGCGCCGTGGTGTTCGACGGGATCATCACGCAGCGGATCCTCGACATCGCGGCCGAGATGAACATGCACTCCGTCATCGGCACGAAGATGGGCACGATCACGAAGCAGCCGACCGGGGTCGAGGTCTGGACGCGGAGCGACCTCGCGCCGTAGGTCCGAGGTGAGCGTATCGCGCGGACGAAGCTGCTCGCGGCGGACGAGGGATTCGGCCTCGACGATTTCGAGAGCACGTCGGAGATCCTGATTCCGGACGATCCCCTGAAGCGGGTCGTCGGCCAGGACGAGGCGGTCGCCCTCGCCCGGATCGCGGCGAACCAGCGGCGTCACTTCCTCCTCGTCGGCCCGCCCGGGACGGGCAAGTCGATGATCGCCCAGGCCCTCTCCCTCCATCTCCCGGCCGTCACGGAGGAGATCCGCATCGTCCACAACCCGGAGAACCCGGAACGGCCCCTCGTCGAGGTGAAGCAGCGGGACGAGGTCGTGTCGGAGCGGACCCGCCTCGCCGGAGCGGAAGGCGACCTGATCGATCCGAAGGAGGCGCCGATCAACGTCGCCGAGCGGCTCGGATACAAGTGCGTCCACTGCGGCACCTACTCGTCTCCGACGGACCGGATGTGCCCCAAGTGCGGCCGGCCGAAGGCCGCCGCCCAAGGCAACGTCGGGAATCCGTTCGGCGATCTGCTCGGGGGCATCTTCGAGGTGACGTTCGCACAGATGGGCGGCCGGGACCGCGTCACGACGACGCGGCAGCAGTTCGGCAAGGAGGAGGTCGTCGTCTACGAGCGGGCGGGCGACATGATCCGCGTGCTCGACCAGAAGGCGCTCGAGAAACGACGCGAGGTGGAGAAAGAGAGCCCGCGCAAGGTCCTCGTGCCCATCACCCGGCGTCCGTTCGTCCTCGCGACGGGGGCGAGCGAGACGGAGCTCCTCGGCGACGTCCGCCACGATCCGTACGGCGGGCACCCGCAGCTCGGGACGCAGCCGTACGACCGCGTCGTCGCGGGCGCGATCCACGAGGCGCACCAGGGCGTCCTGTTCATCGACGAGCTGCCGCAACTCGGCCACCTCCAGCGGTTCATCCTGACGGCGATGCAGGAGAAGCGCTTCCCGATCTCCGGCCGGAATCCGCAGAGCGCCGGGGCGAGCGTGAAGGTCGACATGGTCCCGTGCGATTTCATCTTCGTCGGCGCGTGCAACATCCAGGACCTGCCGCACCTCCTCTCGCCGCTCCGATCGCGCATCACCGGCGCGGGATACGAGGTCCTCGTCGAGACGACGATGCCCGACACCGAAAGCAACCGGGCGAAGCTCGCGCAGTTCGTCGCCCAGGAGATCATGGTCGACAAGCGAATCCCGCCCGCGTCCCGCGACGCGGTGGGGGTCGTCGTCGAGGAGGCGCGTCGCCGCGCGAAGACCCTCGACAACAAGGACAAGGGCCTGAGCCTGCGCCTGAGGGAGTTGGGCGGCCTCATCCGGTCCGCGGGGGATATCGCGGTCACGGAAGAGGCGAAGCGGATCGAGGCGGACCATGTCCGGCGCGCGGTGAAGGTCTCGCGGTCGATCGAGGACCAGATCCGCGAGCGCTACGGCTCGTACTCGGCCGGCGTCGGCACGGACCTGTCGTCCGCGCAGCGGGAAGCGTCCCCGTACCACTACTGGAACGAGCACAAGGCCGACGACGTCCAGGGGTACCAGTGAGTCGGGCGCGGCTCACAGGTGCTTGAGCATCTTGTAGCCGTCCTCGCCGTCCGTGTAGAAACGCGGCAGGGCCCCGGCGATCTCGAACCCGTATCGCTTGTAGAACGGGATCGCCTCCGTGTTCGACACGCGGACCTCCAGCTCGATCCGCTTCAGGCCGCGCATCGCGCACGCCCGGAGGAAGGCATCCATCATCGCGGCGCCGACCCCGCGGCGACGGAATCCCGCCGTCACCGCGAACATGAGGATGCGGGCCTGTCCGTCCGCCGTGATCACGGAGGCGAGGAAGCCCACCGGATGGCCGTCCAGGTCCGCGACCAGGAACCCGTCCCGCCACCAGCGATGGATGTCCAGGTACAGGGACGTCGGATAGTTCTCCCGCAACGCCTCGCGGACGATCGAGGCGACCGCGGGGATGTCGTTGGGGACGAAAGGCCGGATGCGCACGCGGGCGCACCGAAGGGCCCGCCCCTTTTCAAAATGACGGTCGTCGGCAAGCTCATCTCCTTCCCGACCGTTCGAAGGCCGTGCGCCTCGCGATCGAGCTCTCCGGCGAACACCCGACGCTCCCCCGGGCCGAGGCGTACGCCGCGTGCGCAGCGGAGGGCGTCGAGATCCGCGCGGCGACGTTCGGCCCGAAGCTCTTGCGCCTCGACGTGTCCGGGCCCGCGACCCGGGCGGTGAGCCGTCTCGGACTCGCCCACGTGGCCTCGGAGGAACTCGCGGCGGGAGACATCGAGACGGTCCGCGCGGTGGCGCGGGACACGGACCTCGGAGGCCGCACGTTCCGCGTGCGCGCGGAGGGGATCGGCGTGGACGTCGACGCGCGGTCGCTCGAAGGCGCTCTCGGCGCCGACTTCGGGCGGACGGGGAACGTGGACCTCGATCGGCCGGACGCCGACTATCGCCTGCTCGTCGGGGACGAGTTCGTGCTCGGGCGGATCATCCATCGGGTGAACCGAGCCCGCCTCGAGACGCGGAAAGTCGCGCACCGGTCCTTCTCCCTCCCGATCTCGCTGCACCCGAAGCTCGCACGCGCCCTCGTGAACCTCGCCCGCATCCCGCGGACCGGCACCTTGCTCGATCCGTTCTGCGGGACCGGAGGGATCGTGCTCGAGGCCGCCGACCTCGGCATCGGCGCGATCGGCACGGACCGCGACCGTCGGATGGTCCGAGGGACCCGGGCGTCGATGCGGCAACTCGAGCTGTCGGCGGGGCTCGCGGTCGCGGATGCCGGACGCCTTCCCCTGAGGAACGCGACGGTCCAAGCGATTGCGACCGACCCGCCGTACGGGCGTGCCGCGTCGACCCGCGGCGAGCCGATCGAGCGGCTCTACGCGCGGGCGTTCGACGCGTTCGCAGACGTGCTTCCGAAGGGCGCCTACGCGGCCGTCGTCTTGCCGAGCGAGCAGGCGATCGAGATCGGTGCGTCGAGGATGGAACTCATCGAGCGTCACGAACTCCGGGTGCACCGGTCCCTGGTGAGGCACTTCTGCGTCTTCGTCAAGGCGTGACGTTCAGGGTGACGCGCAAGTCCTGCGACGCGGTGCCGCGCAACGTCGTCGCGTGGACCTCGAAGAAGACGGACCGGGGAGGGGGCACCGGCCACGACGGCGGTGCGATCACCTGCAGATTGAGGATCGCGCGCTGCGTCGCGTTCAGCCTCACGCTGACGGTGTCACTGTTCACGACCGTCGTGTTCGAACCGACCACCACATTGAGGAAAAGGAACGTAAAGCCGAAGGCCTGGAGGTTGGGATCCTTCGCCGTCACGACGACGATCTCGGCCGCGGATGCGGTGTGGTTCACCGCGAAAGTCATCACGACCGATGCCCCGACGGCGACGGTCTCGTTGAGTTCGATGAGCGGGCTTCCGTCGACCGCTTCGAACGCCAGGGTCTGTCCCCCGCCGATCGCGACGAACGGCACGGGGACGAAGGTCAGGAAGAGGATCACGACCGCTGCGATTCCGACGAGCTTGCGGACCGGATCGAGGCGCGTGAGGTCGTTCAGCGGCGGCGGATGGCGCGCGCCGAGCATCAGGATCAGGAAGGCGAAGAAGATCCAGCCGATGTAGAAGTAGCTCATCGTGAACAGCAGGAGGATCGCGGCCCAGGACAGGTAGAACTGGTTCCGCCCGAAGAGGGCGCGGGCCACGTGCCCGCCGTCGAGCTGTCCCGCTGGGAGGAGATTGATCGCGGTCACGAAGAGCCCGACCCACCCCGCGAAGGCGAGGGGATGCATGACGAACGAGTCGGGCAGCGGGAAGAACAGCGAGAGGAAGTTGAAGAGCAGGGACGCTTGGATCTGCTCGCCGGCGACGCTCGGCGGCAGGGACGGCGACGCCGTCGAGAGGGCGAGCCCCGCCAGCGTCACGGGGATCGCGATCGCGAACCCGACGAGCGGCCCGGAGACGCCGATGTCCAGGAGGGCCCGGCGGTTCGGGATCGGGTCGCGCATGCTGATGAACGCGCCGAGCGTGCCGAGCGGCGGCAACGAGGGCAGGAAGAACGGGAGCGAGGCCTGGACCTTATACCGCTTCGCCACGAGGTAGTGCCCCATCTCATGTGAGCCGAGGATCGTGAGGAGCGGGAGAGAGAAGAACAGACTGCCGTAGCCGATCGACGCGGCGGAGAGGATCGGCTCGCCGGAGTAGGCGGACCAGTTCCACGCGCCGCCGAAGAACACGATCGAGGGGATCGTCAGGAGGAGCAGGAGGAGGTTCACCTGTCGCCGCGCGAACCGCGTCCGCGGTCGCCGTTGCACGTGGACGAGGGTCTCGCCCCGTTCCTGCGTGATCGTGGGGATGTAGTCTTTGGGAACGAGCTCTTGGCGGAGTTCGTCGAACGGCGCATCGATGCTGCCGGTCGGCGAGGAGACCTGAAACGTCAGCGCGAGCGGCGTCACGACGACGCCGTACACGGTGAAGTACTTCGCCACGACGGTCCGGATCGATTCGATTTCCGCCGCCGGCGAGTCCATCGGCCGAGCGAACCTTCCCATGTATTAAAAGGTGCGGGGCCTGGAGGTTGCACATTACGAAGTATGCGGCGCTCGGGTGCCCATTCGAGCGAAGCATTTCGACAACAAGGGAAACCTTGTTACCTTGTTCATGGCTGAGGGATTCCAATGCCCAAGTCAAAGGATTTTGCCCTGCTACTTCGGGTGTACCCTCACACGAGTGATCTCGACCCGCCGATTGCACTGAAAACCCTAGGCCTCGACGCCGAGAATGCCGAAGTTTCCGCGGTCTCGTCTAGCGAGGATCCGGAGATGGTGACGGTGAACTTCCGTGACCAACCAGAACTCGGCAAGGAAGAGATCCCCGCTTGGCAGCTCGCGGAGTTCAAGAATGCGGCCAAGTGGCTCAACCGACGAAACGTCGCCGACTTCATCGAGTTGCGGCGGTTGGGACTCGGGGTGGACATCTTCCTCGGACGATATTGGGGACCGATCCCCCTTGGACTACTTCAAGAGGCCGCAAGACATGAGTTACGGATCTGGATGGGATAAATGCCCTCCAAGCGAACCCTTTTCAGGACGTTGGCCGTGGAGAGCGTGACAAACGCTAGGCGGTTCTTCGCGGATGCAAAGCGGTTGAAGCGCGTCGGCAGCCGCGGGCACGCCGTCGCATTCGCAGTTCTGTCTATCGAGGAGTCGTCAAAGGCTCTCATCTACCGGCTTGTGGCCGAGGGCGTGCTTCGCATGGTCCGCAGGAACCCGAACCATGTGACGACATTCACTGAGAACGAACTCCTGAACCACCAGTTCAAACATGAGGTGCTTGCCTCCGCGTTCGTCGAATACCTTCGATACGGACCTTTCTACGAAGTAGCCGAGCGCCTTCGAAAGCCGAACTTCTCAAAGGCTGAGGTGCGGGAACTCGTTCTCCGGGCCGTCTCCGCGCACCGCGTCATGCAAGTCGATCTCCAGGGTGGTGGGAGGGCCGCCCAAGAGATCCAGCGGCTTCTCAGCCTCTTGAAGCGCCTCAACGACATCAAGAACCGCGGCCTCTACGTTGGTCACACAAATCACAGGATTTCCAGGCCGCGGGACGTTCGGACGAGCGAGCTCAGAGAAGTCCTGGAACTCGGGGAAGCCGCAATCGAGATCTCAGAGGAGGCGCTGCGCCGCAGCTACTCGGAACGGGAGAGACAACTGCAGAAAGAAACCAACAAAGCTATGTTGTCCTCGATCCGGCGGGCGCAACGGAGGGCCGCTGGAAAAGGGAAAGGGCCGGCAGTGTAGGGGCGGGCATGAGGGGAACGGGGCGACGACGGGTCTATTGCGCTTCGGCAGGTGTTATGCGGCCGCAGGAGGTCGCCATCAAAGGGTGCGGGGCTCACCCAGGTCTCGCGCCGAACAGCCAGAGGAGGGCCGCGGTCCCGAGGCCAGCGGCGACGAACCGCAGGCCCGTGATGACGACGCGCTCGCGCACGAGGTTGCCGAGGTACACCCCGATCACG
>WNGJ01034814.1_pt1 | contig 10417 bp, 5 predicted proteins | sample 5400611 | NCBI WGS metagenome assembly WNGJ01 (sample SAMN13153375, study PRJNA577476) | soil metagenome | isolation source: 40 cm soil or saprolite under Garry oak tree replicate 1 | place: USA:California | collected 2016-06-15
GCGCGCAGGGAGATCGCCTCGCCGTGGAATCCCCTCCCGACCAGCACCAGCGCGCGCTGAAACCGGCGCACGCCGGGAAACGCGTGCGCCCGATCCCGGAGCGCTGCCAGCCGGGATGTGAGCTTCGCGTTCAGTCGCCCACCTTGACCGCGGGCTCCTGCTCCTGCGGCCGGGGTTCGGCCGGCACCCGCGCCTGCTCGGGTCGCGGCTGCGGGCCCGGGGCGCCCTTGCCGTCGCGGTGGCCTCCGTCCCGGCGGCCCTGGCCGCGCTGCGCCTGCTGCAGCTCGGGGCGGCTCCACTTGGCGTGCAGGTCGTACTGCTCGAGGTGGTACTGCGGCTGGGGCCGGACGGTGATGCTCTTGTTGAGCTTCATCATCAGGAGGCGCATCGCCTCGCGCTCCGGCCCCTGGAGCAGCTTGGCCACCTCCGGATGGCAGGAGACCACCAGCTGGTCCTCGCGGTGCTTGCCGGCGGCGCGCTGGACCTCTCGCATGATGTCGTAGGCCATGGTGGTCTTGCTGCGGACGTGCCCGCGGCCGTCGCAAGTCGGGCACATCTCGGTGGTGAGCCGGGTAATGCTCTCGCGCACGCGCTTGCGCGTCATCTCCACCAGGCCGATGTCGCTGATCTTGAGGACGTTGGTCTTGGCGCGGTCGGCGGCCAGCGCTTCCTGGAGGGTCTTGAAGACCTTCTCCCGATTGGCGCCTTTGTCCATGTCGATGAAATCGATGATGATGATGCCGCCGATGTTGCGCAGGCGGAGCTGGTAGACGATCTCCTTGGCCGCCTCGCAGTTGATCTTGGTGATGGTGTCTTCCAGCGAAGCGCCGGCGCCCTTCTTGCCCACGTAGCGGCCGGAGTTCACGTCGATGGCCACCAGGGCCTCGGTCTGGTCGATGATGATGTATCCGCCGCTCTTGAGCCAGACCTTGCGGTTCTGGGCGCGGATCAGCTCCTGCTCGATGCCGAACTCGTCGAAGATGGGCTCCTCGCCCCCGTACAGCTCGATGCGCTCCTTCAGCTCCGGCGCGGCCTGCTCCACGAAGGCGCGGACGCGCTCGAACTCGGAGCGGTCGTCGATCACCAGCTTCTCCACCTCGTCGGAGAAGAGATCGCGGATGCTGCGCAGGATCAGGTCCAGGTCGGGGTGCACGCAGGCCGGCGCCTTCATCGACTCGCGCTTCTTGCCCACCTCGTTCCAGAGGCCGAGGAGGAACTTGATGTCCGCCGTCAGCTTCTCCGAAGGCTCGTTCTCGGCGACCGTGCGCACGATGAAGCCGGTGCCGGGCGGACGGTAGCGGTCCACCAGCTCGCGCAGCCGGCGGCGTTCCTTCTCGTTCTCGATGCGGCGGGAGATCCCCACGTGATCGACCGTGGGCATGAAGACGAGGTGCCTTCCGGGGAGCGAGATGTGGCAGGTGATCCGGGCGCCCTTCGTCCCGATGGGGTCCTTGACCACCTGGACCAGGACCTCGTCGCCTTCCTTGAGCAGGTCCTGGATCTGGGCGCGGTGCTTCCCGTTGCCGTTGCGCTTGTCGCCGCCGCCGCGCCGATCCTGCCCCTGCCAGGGCTTTCCGTCGCCGTCCTGCCTGCGCTCGCCCTTGGCCTGGTCGCCCTTGTTCGGCTGCTCGCCCTTGTTCGGCTGCTCGCCGGCCGGACGGGGGCTCTCGCCTCCACGCCGGCGTCCCCGCCCTCCCCGCCGCCGTCCCCGGCGGCCCTCACGGGCGGCGGGGCGCTGGTCGGCGGGCAGACCGCGCGCGCCCGCCTCGGCAGCGACAGGAGGCGGAGTGATCTGGGCTTGCGCCTCCGGCGCGGGAACCGGCGCCGCCTCTTGTGGCGGCTGTGTCTGCGCCTGCTCCGCGGCGAGGGCCTCCTCGGCGGCGGCGTGCGCCGCATCGGCCTCGTCGAGCTCCTCCTCCTCGTCTTCGTCGTCGGCCGGCTCTTCGTCATCGATGGCATCGTCGGCGTGCAGCTCGACGATCTCGGTCGGCTCGGCGGCCTGGGCGCTGGCGGCAGCTTCGGCTTCGGCGGGAACCGGTCCCTCCGGGGCCGGCTCGGCCAGCGGAGCAGGAGTCTGCACCGACGCGGATTCGATGCTCGCTTCCGCGGCGACCGGAGGAGCAGGCGTCTCGGATGGCGGCGGGACGGCCTCTTCCGACGACGGCTCCGGCAGGTCCTCGGCCTCGAGGGGATCTCCCTCGACCGCGCCTGCCTTGATGTCCATCTCCTCGGAGAAGCCGGGGAAGCTGGGATCGGAGACGATGTCGCCGACGTACAGGAAGGCCGCCTTGTCCAGTCCGATGTCGACGAACGCGGCCTGCATGCCCGGGAGCACCCGGACGACCTTCCCCTTGTAGATGTTGCCGACTATTCCTTTCTCGTTCTTGCGCTCCAGGTAGTACTCAGAAATCGTCCCTTGCTCGATCAGCGCCACCCGGGTCTCCTGACCCGAGGCGTTGATCACCAGGATGTTGGACATCGAAAGATCCTTTTCGCGCGGTCGCGCGCAGCTCGCGCGACGGCGTCCGGGCGCTCTCTTTGCGCCGCTTCGTGAAACCGGAGAGTGAACCAGCCACGGCCACCCAGCCTCGCTCAAGGCGCCGGTAGCGTCGGAGGTGCGCGGCTGCGCGCCGCCCCCGTCGCCGAAGGCGCGGAGAGGCCCCGGCTGTAAAAAACACCTCCGGGGCAACCAGGGGAAGCGTAGCATCCGGATCCGGGCCTCGCAAGAAGCGCTGGAAGCCGTGGCGGGATCTCTACCGTAGAAAATAGCGGGGCGGCGCCTCTGTAAGCGCGCCACCCCGCCCCCCCCTAGAGTCGAGCGTCTACTTCGGGCTGTAGGGGCCCATGTCGTCCGCGTTGCCGATGCGGAAGACGAGAGTGAACACGCGCTGGTTGTCGGTGTCGAGCGCGTCCTCGATGCGCTCGAGCGAGATCTGACGCGAGCGCAGGTTGGTCACGGCGCCGGCGCAGGGATCGAGGCGGCCTTCCAGGACGTCGTTGACGGCCATCTGGATCTCGGAAGCGGAGGCGTTGGCGCGCAGGGTGAGCGAGCAGGAGGTCTCGGTGGCGCGGCCGTTGGCGGAGGTGTTGCCGCCACAGGCGGCCAGCATGGAGACGAGGGCGACGGAAGCGATCAGGGTCTTCATCGGATTCTCCTTCGGGGTCGGCGAGGCGGGCAGGCTTCCCAAGAGCATCCGGCGTGCCACGCGCGGAGGTCTCGGCGGCAGTGGAAGAGGCGGTTTCCGGCGGCCGCCGGGAGTGGCGCCACGGAGGCGCTACGCGAGCAACACCGGCAGCGCCGCACGGAGCCACACGTCGGCGGCGCCGTGCGCCACCATCGCGGCCTCCAGGCCGCGGCGGCGGAAGACCCAGCCGAACACGGTGCCCGCGATCGCGTTGCCTGCGAGCGCTTGCGTCACGACGGCCGCCGTCAGCGGAATCCCCTTTGCCGCGATCAGCGGCACGTGCAACCCGGCGAAAACGAGCGCGGACGCGAAGTTCTCGGGCCAGAAGGCGTCGCGCAGCCCGACGCGTCGGGACAGCGCGACGAGCGCGGTCAAAAGTCCCCAGCGGGCGATGGTCTCCTCCACGATGCCGCCGTAGAACGCCGCGCTGGCCCGCACCCAGAAGCCGCCCGGCGGGTGCAACAGGCTCTCCGTCAGGGCCGACCGCGGCATGAGCGCCACGGCGGTGACGACGATGGCGGTGATGCTGCCGATCATCGCCGACTCGATGGCGATGCTCCGGAACGCCGGAGGCCCGTCTCGGCGCTCGGCGATCGCCCGCAGCCAGGGCGCATCGAGCCCTGCGCGCGGCGCGAACCGGACGCCGGCGTACGCGGAGATGGCGCAGAGCACCAGCACCAAGGCCGCCTGCGCGGCGAGGAGCGCGGCCGGAGAGGTCGACAGCGGCAACGCCTTGAACGTGGCGAGGAGGAACGGCGACGCGAGCGCGATGCCGGCCGCGCACAGCGCGACGAGCAGCGCTGAAAGCCGGTTCATGCCGCGGGCGGACCGAAGACGACGCCCTCGCGGATGAGCCGGCTCACGCCCGGCCGGACCACGTCCTCGCCGAAGAGGGCGGAGAGCAGCTCGGAAGGGCGCGCCACGGCGTCCGGTTCCCCCGCGCGAAGCGTGAAGCGGACGCGGCGCGGTCCGTCGGCGACGAGGCCGTCCACCGATCTCTTGAGGTCGACGCGCACGGGCCGCTTCCCCTCGCGCTCCCGCAGGACGATCGACTCGCCCGAGGAGGCAAACTGGGCGAGGCGGACCGCCGCGTCGGGCGCATCCTCCGGCAGCTCCACCCGGTAGTGGATCCCGCGGATGATGCGATTGAGCGACTCGCCGCCGGGAGCCAGGGCTTCGCAGCCGAGCAGGCGGAACCCCTCCGGCAGGCGCGCGCGCACCTCCGTCGCGACCTGCGCGGCGTCCTGCACCCCGAACAGCTCGAGATCGAGGTACTCCGCCTGGCTCTCGGTCCCGACCGGGCAGGCGGGACCGAAGCTGACCTTGGGCTTCGGATGGAACCCCTGCGAGTGGGGGATGGAGAGCTTCGCGCGGCGGAACGTGCGCAGGAGCGCGGTCATGGTCTCGAGGTGGCTGAGGGCGACCGCGACGCCCTCCTTGGCGTAGCGCAGCCGCAGCAGCGTCCGTTCGGACGGGATGGGTGGCGGCTCGCGCGCGGGCTGCCGGCGGTAATCCTCCGGGTGGTACACGATGTTGTCCACCACCTCGTAATCGCAAGCGCCGCAGGCGGTGCAGATCTCCTCGCCGTACGCGCAGTCGGGAACCTGCCCCTCGCTGCGCGCCGCCATCCGCGCCTTCCACAGGTACGGCTTGGTGACCTCGCAGTCGATGTGGTCGAACGGCAGCACCTCGCGCTCGCCCTTCTCCCGGTGGGCGAAGAAGTGCATGCCGACGCCGTGCTCCCGCTCGGCTTCGGCGAAGGCCTCCTGCCACACCTCCAGGCGGAAATGCTCCGTCCATCCGTCCAGCCGCTGGCCGCGGCGGAACGCGTGGAGCACCGCGGTGGCGAGCCGGCGGTCGCCGAGCGCGAGGGCCCCTTCCAGCGCGCCCTGGCGGGCGTCGTGCGGCTTCACGTGCAAGTCGCGATATCCCCGACCGAGCTTGCGCAGCTCGTCGCGCAGGAGCGCCTGCTTCCGCTGCGTCTCCTCCAGCGGGATCATCGGCTCCCACTGGAAAGGCGTGAAGGGCTTGACCGCGTGGAGCAGGTCCTTCTCCGCGTTCCCCTTGTTGATCACGCGGCGCATGCGCTCGGTGGCCGCCTCCGGCGCGACCGTGAACCCGCTCTTGCGCACGCGCTTGATCTGCGCCGCGAGGCGCGGCGACATCGTCTCCGTCCGCAAGCTGGGCAGCGAAATGCCGATGTTCTCGGGCCCGAGCTCGTCGAAGAAGTCCTCCAGCACGCCGTCGATGCAGGAGTAGTCGCCGGCGCTGAGGGAAAGGAAGCCCACCTCTTCGTAGCCCGTCACCTCCAGGCCCTGCTCGGCGATGCGGCGGACCTGGTTCGGATCGCGCTGCCGTGTCGGGCGGGTGATCATCCCCACCTGGCAGAAACGGCACCCGCGCGTGCAGCCGCGCTGGATCTCGAGCGGCAGCCGGTCGTGCACCGTCTGCATGAAGGGAACGATGGGCTTTTCGGCCTGCGGCACCAGGTTGAGGTCCGGGATCACGCGGCGGACGATGCTCTCGTAGCCGGGCTTGAGCGCCTCGTAGCGGGCGATGGTCCGGTCGGGGGCGTAATGGACCCGGAACAGGGACGGGACGTAGACGCCGGGGATCTCGGCCAGCAGCCAGAGGAGGTGGTCCCGCGGAGCGCCGCTGTCCTTCCAGCCGGCCACGGCGTCGCTGATCTCGTGCACCACCTCCTCGCCCTCGCCGATCACGAACGCGTCGAAGAAGTCTGCGACCGGCTCCGGGTTGTAGGTGCAGGGGCCACCGCCGAGGACAAGCGGGTCGTCGCGCTTCCGATCCTTCGAATGCAGCGCGATGCCGCAGAGGTCCAGCATCGCCAGCACGGTCGTGTAGCAGAGCTCGAACTGGAGTGTGAACCCGAGCACGTCGAAGGCAGCGGCCGGTGCACGGCTCTCGATCGAGAAGAGCGGCAGGCGCTCCGCCCGCAACGCCGATTCCATGTCGGGCCACGGCATGAAGAAGCGCTCGCACGCGACGCCTTCCCGCTCGTTGAGCGCGTGGTACAGCAGCCGGAAGCCGACGTTGCTCATCCCCACTTCGTACGTGTCCGGGAACGCGAGACCCCACTTGAGCGCCACCTGATCGAGCCGCTTCCGCACGGCGTTCAGCTCGCCGCCCGCGTAGCGTGACGGCTTCTGCGCGCCGAGGATCAGGCGGTCCAGGAGAGGCAGCTGCATGGGGCGTCTCTTAGACGCGGCGGCAGGCGCGGTCAAGCGATGGGAACGAGCTCACGAATCGGACTTGAGGAGCTGCACGTTCGGGTTCCGCTTGGTGCCTTCCGTCTCGATCCATTCGGTCTTGACGTTCTCGGGCAGGGTCGCCCACGGGACGCCGGACGAGTGCGATTGGGGAGCGCGGAAGTGGAACTCGTACTCGCTCATCGCGTAGCCGGATCCCGAGGTCCAGGAGCTCGAGACCGACGTTTCCATCTTCTTCTGCTCCAGGCCGCTCTTCTTCGCGGTCCGCAGGTTGCGAACGCCGATCCGGTAGTAGTCCGGCTTGGTGAGCACGTGGCCGAACGGCCGCAGGCTGGGCACCAGGTCGCCGGCCGGCGTGAAGTAGTCGAGCGCGAAATGAGCCGCGAAGACGTGGTAGCTCGAGCTCTTGTCTCTCCCGCTTCCGAAGTTGCGCGGATCCACCGCGTCGACCAGCTTCTTGAGCTCGGCCGCGTTTCCCCGTACCTGCTTCGCCCATTCGGCGACCGCGCCGTCCGGCGCCTTGTAGTGCGAACCGAGAGCGGGGCTCGTCGTGTCGAGCTGTCCCACGTAGTTGAGCGTCGACGCATAGCTGGGCCCGTCTTTGTCCCATCCGGTGAAGTTGACAAGCTGCATCTCGGCGGGCACGCGCGTCCAGTCGAGCTGCTGAAGGTCCCAGTCGCGGTACGCCAGGTGCGTCTCCCACGCCACGATGATGAACTCTACCGTGTCGTCCTTGCTCCACCCGAAATTGTCGAACTTCACGATGCCGTTTTCTTCGGGGGTGGCGAGCTGGTAGCTCGCGCCGCGCACGCGCACGTAGCAGGGCCCGAACCCGCCGAACTGGAACAAGGTCGGGTAATCGAACTCCTGCGATTCGCGCTCGAGAAAGTCGGCGACGAGCAAGCGGTCTTCGTTCGGCTTCCCCGTGATTCCGACGCGGATTTCGTCCAGCTCCGATCGCGCCGCATTCGCGGCGCCGATCTTCAGCCACTCGCCTTCCGAGGCGTCGCCGACCTTCACCTTGAACGCGTAACGCATGTCGTGGAGGTAGCCGAGAAGCTCGTACAAGCCGACGCCGAGGTTCTTTGCCCCGCCGGCGAGTGGCTTGATGCCCGGCACCACCTTCTTGCCGACCTGGTAGAACGGGAAGCACACGCAGCCCATGCGCCCGTCAGCGCGGTCCTTCGTCGGCCCGAACTGCTTCTCGGACGGAAGTAGATCCTTGTCGAGCCGCCGGATGACGTCGCGGTAGACCGGACCTGTGAGATTGAGGCCGTCCGTGCGGTACAGCTGGAAGCTGATCGGATAGCAACCCGGCTTCACCTCTTCCTTCAGGACGACGAGGATACGGATCTGGTCGAGGGGCGAAAGCACCTCGAGCTCCTCGACCGATTTCGCATTCTTCGGGTTGATCGGCTGCCATCCCCCGTCGCCGGTGCTGTCGGCCGGCCGCCGGTAGATGCAGGTGTAGTCGATGGAGTCGGCGTCCAGCTCCCTCCAGGCCGGACGGAACGCCTTCGCAAAGGCGGTGAAGTCGGGCTCGTCCATGCGGTGGAGCGGGAACGATCCGTGGAAATTCGCGACCGCATTGCTGGCCGCGACCGAGTCGACGACCGACAACATCGTCATCCCCATCGGGATGCGATCGACGATGGCCGACTTGATCGGGCTCGCAAATCCGAATTGCTCGCGCAGCGCTTGCTCGGAATTCGCCGCCCCAAAGGGGCCGCTCAGATACATCCAGGCAGTGTCCATGCTGATCGGCACCATCGGGTGAAGCGGAAACTGCCATCCCTGATTGAGCAGGAAGTACTTCACGTACTCGGCCACCCGATACTTCTGGACGCGCTCCAGGTACTGCGCCTCGTCCTTCGACGCGACGCTGGCGCGCGTGAACAACCCCACCAGGCCGTGCAGCGCTTCCGCGCGCAGCCGGAACTGGACGTGGAGATCGTCCTTGCCGCCGTTCGTCGAAGCCGACGGCATGAGCGATTGGTTGGAGGTACTCTCGCGCGCGAGGTCCGCCATCCGTTTCCATTGCCGGACATACAAGTCGTTGAGGAAGCCCTTGAAAGCGACGCGGTCGAGCCACTCCGCGAGGTCGACGACCACTTCCTTGCCGAGGCTCCCCACTTCCTTGGCGAGCACGATCGCGGCGAGAGCCGCGCCCCCCACGCCCACGAGCGTCAACGCGCCGAGGACGACGTCGACCGCGGCCATCGCCGCCTTTGCCTCCTCCTCGTCGAGCTTCTGATCGGCGACGACGGTCGCGGCCCGCATCCGCTCCAGGTTGCCGAGGCCTTCGCGCGACGGCGACTTCGCAAGCACGCTCTTCACCTGGTCAAGCAGGTGATCGAAATCGGATTGCAGATCGCGAAGCTCCTTGCGCGCGTCGAGCACGTCGTTGAAGGCGAGCGCGGCCTTGTAGACGTCGATTGCCATCTGGGCGGCCACCAGCCCCTTCTGGATGGCGCTGCCTGCCTTCTTCCCGACCAGCTCCTCGAGCTCGGTCCGTCTCTCGGGAATCCCGGCGCGCAGGATGACCTGGCGCTCGGCGTCGGATGCCGATGCGAGCTCGAGAATCTTGACCTTGTCGCCGTCGACGTATTCCTCCTTCACGTACTTCCACCAGCGGTACTTCTCGAACGTCCCGTTCACGTCCTTCCACAAAAGGCGCTTCAGGTTCGCAAGCGCCTCTTCCGCTTCCGCCTCCTTGGCCAGTTCCTTCCACTCCTTGACGACTCCTTTCACCTGGAAGGCGAGATCGATGCTGTTGCGCGTCGCCTTGAGCAGCTCGTTGTCTGGCTGGATCTGCGCCCACAGCGCCTTCCCGAGGAGCTTGGCGCGCTTGTCACGGCTATCCGCGTTGATCAACCCGACCGCCAGCTTCGCCTTGCCGTGGATCCACGAGAGCCGGTCGGACCATTGCTCGAGCGCTTTGGGGAAGTCCTTGTACGCGGGATCGGCGCCCAGGTCGGGATAGTCGGTGCGCTTCTTCGCGGCAGTGATCAGATGCCCGTAGATGGTCGGATACTGCAGCATCACCGACTCTTCCACCGAGATCGGGTCGCAGGTGACGATGTCGAAGTCGCCCGCGAAGTTCGAGATGGTGAACCGGACTTGCTCCTTGAGCTCGTACCGGCGCTGGTCGGCGACCGGCCGCGCCCAGTTTTTCGTGAGCTCCGGAAGGTTCGACACCGCGAACGTGTACACCCCCGCCGGGAGCGAGTCGGGCGTGCCGATGGCGACCGCGCACGTCAGGTCACCCTTCGCCTCGACCGGGACCTCGACGCCCTTCTTGCCGGGCGGCGTCACCGTCACTCTCGCGCCCGCCATGTTCGGGTTCGAGAAGACCAGCAGCAACGCGCGCGTCTTGGGCAGCACGTATGCGGAAAGCTTCGAGCTCTCCGAGAGGCCGTCGTAGAACTTCGTCCAGGCCCTCTCCGCATCCAGGTCCGATTGCCGGTCCGGCGGCCGCAGGAATTTCTTCGCGACCGGTATCTCGGTCAGCTCGACCCCGCTGTCGGCGCCACCGCTCTTCGCGAGCAGGTCGGCGAGCTTGTCGGCCCATTTCTCGCGTTCCGTCGCCCGCGCTTGCAGCAGGACGTCGGGCGGCGGGACATGGAAGCGGCGCGTGTTGCCGAGGTAGTGGATGGCGGTGGGCCGGTGCTGTCCGTCGGTCGAGATGGGATAGATCAACCCTTTCGCGTCGGTCTTCCACGCCACGAGCGACCCCGCCTTCGCCTGCCGCCCCGGATCGCTGGTGAAGAGGACGACGTCGCGCACCGGGTCGAGAGCTTGTGACTCGGGCTGGATCCGGTTCTGCGCGTCGAGCTTCGCGTATCCTGCGAACAAGTACGTGTGGCCGATCCGAAGTTGCGTCGTCATGGCCGCCCCACTGCGGCGAGCGCCGTCGTCCAGCCCGGCAATGCGCCGGGGAACCGCGTCAGATGCGTGACCCCGCCCGAGGAGACGTCCAGCGCGAGAAGGTCGTTGCTGTCGAAA
>WNGJ01044086.1_pt1 | contig 10415 bp, 9 predicted proteins | sample 5400611 | NCBI WGS metagenome assembly WNGJ01 (sample SAMN13153375, study PRJNA577476) | soil metagenome | isolation source: 40 cm soil or saprolite under Garry oak tree replicate 1 | place: USA:California | collected 2016-06-15
TGCCACGTCTCCGGATAGCCAACGCCAACATACAGCGTGTTGAGCTTGGCTTGAGCTTCAGCCTTGGTTGCCGGATCCATCCAGGTGAGCGCGTCGATGCGCTTGCGAAAAGCATCCGTGATATTCGAGACCATCTCTTGTGCCCGGGCTTTGGCTTCAGGTGGGAAATACCGCTGCGCGTAAAGTTTTCCAACTTCGTCCCCGAGCGTACCGTTCACGACGTTGACACCCCGCTGCCAGCGCGGGCGCTGCTGAGGTGTGCCATTGAGGGTCTTCCCGAAGAAAGCAAAGCGCTCCTCCGCAAGGGCCTTTGGAAGAACACCACCAAAGTCTTCGATCAGATGATAAGCGAGCCAATCCTTCCAGGTCTCGAGAGCTGTCGATTCAACCAGCGCAGCCTCGCCGGTAAACACACTGGGCTGCCACACGATGAAATTCATTTGTTGGCTGAGACCGGCGGCGCGAAAGTATTCAGTCCAGTCCAGCCCAGAGGCCTTGGCCTGGAAATCAGCTTGCTTCCAGGGATTGTTGGCTTTGTGAATCTCCTGGTCGTCGGCCAGTGTCCAATGCTTCTCCGCAATGGCATGCTCCAACTCAAATACGTGCGTGGCCCGCGCATCCGAATCCGAAAATCCCGCCAGCTTGAGCATGGCGGAAACGTGGGCCTGATATTGCGTGCGAATCGTGCGCATATGCTCGCTATCATCCAGGTAGTACTCCCGGTCCGGAAGCTCCAGGCCGCCTTGCAGGAGATAAACCGTGTAGCGCTCCGAGCCGTTGAAGTCCGGAGCGACCCACAGTCCGAAGAGATTCGCAGTATGGAAATTGGTGTTGTTCAGTGGGTCGACATCGGCCCGAAGACTCTCGCCTAAAGCCCGCGCCAGTTCGCGCTTGTCATGGATCGCGGCAATTGCGTCGAGATGCGGCTTGATGGGCGCCAACCCTTTCGCTTCGATCCCACCTTCGTCCATGTAGGAGTTGTAGAGATCCGCAATCTTCCGAGTTCCGGATCCGGCGGCAGCGTTGGACTTCGCCGCCTCCTCAATCAGCGCCACAGTACGCTTATTGCTGACATCCACCAAACTGGTGATCACTCCCACCCCGGCGCGATCCGGTGGAATCTCGGTGCGCTTCAGCCAGCCGCCATTGCTGTATTGATAAAAGTCATCGCCCGGCTTAACTGAGCGGTCCATGTCGGCAATGGCGATGCCGTGAGTTTCTTGTTTCGGAGTTTCCTGCGTAGAGGCGCCAAGCAGAAAGGGAAGAGCAAGGAATGCAACGCTTCTAAGAACGAGTCGGGGAAGTCTGATTGAGAATGACATCAATGGTCTCCACGAGAAGTAATCGACAAATGGTCCACGAGAAACCAGCACGACACACAAATCCAGTAGTTTGGACGATGCAAACCCGAGAAGGGTAGCACGAAGCTGTAATCCTCTTCAGCTCACGACGACACCGAGGAGGACCTTTCCGATGGCGCCTGAATCGTGAGCTCGAGCAAGTCCCGGGCCAGGCGCGCCGTGTCGTGACGCGCCACGCCGTCTTCACAAAGGTAGTCGCCGTGCACCGGGCACACTCCCATAGCCTCAATCGCTTCCAGGTCGGCGATAATTTGCGAAGCGCCTTCGAGTGCGTACTTCGCTTTCAGCTCCGGAGAAGCCGGTGTGCGATTGATCAGGGCGTAGTCGAAAACCTGGCATCCGGCGTGATCGTTGAGGGCGCGAATGTGATCAGCGGCCGAGCGGCCCAGGCTCTCATTGACCTGTGTCATCAGATTGCACACATAAACCTTGATCGCAGCCGATTCGCGAATTGCCTTCGGAATTCCACGCACAAGCAAGTTGGGGATCAGGCTGGTGAAGAGCGATCCTGGACCAATGGTGATGAGGTCAGCCCGCGCGATACCTTCAAGCGTTTGCGGAAGCGGCTCAGGATCAGGCGGCACAAGAAAAAGTTCTTCGATGCGGCCTTTGCTGGCAGTAATCTTGGTTTCCCCTCGAACCCGTGTGCCGTCCTGCATCAGCGCCTCGAGTTCAATGTTCGCGATTGTAGCAGGGAAGATGTGGCCACGGGTCGCGAGAATTTCTGATGACAACCGGACAGCTTCGCTGAAATCTCCCGTGAGCGAAGTCAACGCGGCCAGAAAAAGATTGCCAAAACTGTGGCCCTCGAGGCTCTGTCCCTTTTCAAAGCGATGTTGAAAGAGTTTCGAAAGCAGGGCTTCGTCTTCCGACAACGCGACAATGCAATTGCGCACGTCGCCCGGCGGCAGCATATTGAATTCTTTTCGCAGCCGGCCGCTGGAACCGCCATCATCGCTGACGGTTACGACTGCACAAAGCTCAGTAATTCGGGGCTGACCGTGTGGCGCGGACGCCTCGTCCGCGTGCGGCGTAGGAGCAGCGGCGTACTTCTTCAGGCCTTTGAGAAGTGTGGAAAGTCCGGTCCCGCCGCCAATTGCCACCACCCGCAATTCGCGCCCACGACGGCCCGACATGCGGGGCTAGCCGATCTCCTCGCCCACTCCCTCTTGCGGGAGGGGCAGTTCGGCTCCGGGATCAGGATAGAGAAGTTCGGTGAAGCGCGGGTCTTCGGACAGATTCTGAAAATCGGAATCGTTGCGCGCCTGAAAACGCAGCGCCGGATTCAATCCGATCGCCCGCGCCAGGTTCCTAAGCGAATCTTCAACATGTCCGGTAAGGCAATCGAGCGCCGCCAGCCCGTACGCAACGTAATCCGCCTTGGGCACCTGCTTCGAAAGCTTCTCGATATGTTCGCGCGCGCCAACGTAATCACCGACGTTCATCAGCGAAACTGCGTAGTCGTAGTGCTCTTCCGGCGTCTTAAACTGCGTAGCACCGCGCTCCATCTGCTGATTACACGCATTCAAGTGGACCGAAGCCCGGTCGGCGAGTTCTCGGTTCGCCCCTGAGACAACCTTCTGCAGCAGCGGCTTGGCCTTGTCATACTTGTGCTCCTGCATAGCACGCAACCCGCCCTCATACGATTGCAAGAGTTGCGCCAACTGGGGATCGCTCACGAGCGTGTGCTTGGCTGTAGGTTTCTGCGCCATCTGAAGGATTTTTCCTGATTGAATCATTGAATCATTGAATCATCGGGGGATTGAAGCTTAAGGAACGCTTCCTCATTAATGATTCAATCGCTCAATGATTCAGTGATTCAATTAATGCTGGCCGCCGTCTGCAGATCAACCTGCTTCCACTCGCCCGCAATAATGCCTTTGCGAATCTGCGCCTCGGTCTTGTGCTGTTTCGTCATCTGATAAGAGTAATAGACCTCTTTCATGCAGGTTGAGCACTGCGCCCCATGCGTGCCTTCAAAGCAGGTGTGCAGGCTCTTATGTCCCATGCGGTCGCAGTAGCAATAGCACGGCTGCTGATAAATCACATTCGGGATCTTGGATGCCAGCTCATAAGCATGCAACTGGAACGGATACTGGTCGTTGTTCCCCCAAAGCTGCTCCTTACCCAATATCGGAGGCAGCTCGGTGCCCTTAGCGGGAGGCCCGGGGTTAAACGCCGGCACCCGCGTCTCTTCGCCCGGGGCCTGCGGCTGCTCAGAAATCGCCCATGGCGCAGATACCGCCATCGTCAGCAAAATCACAAATCCCAGCATCAATCCGCGCTTCAGCATACTCATCCTCAAGGGCGTATTGTAACCCGAATCCCGTGACCGCGCACAGCAAGGCGGCGGCTGACGCCGCCAACGACAGTGGAGCATTTTCGATATGGCTGAAGCCATATCCTGACACGCACCGTCATAGGGTTCTGATCGGGCTCAGAATTCAGACTCTGTATAGAATTCGGATGGTCACGGGACCATGGCCGATCTGCACTAACTTGGTATCAGGCACACCGCAGAGACTCGTGTCAGGGCATGCCTTCAGGCGTGCCGTTAGGACGTCTCACGGCAGAGTCGCCTTTAGGCGCTGCGGTAGCTCTATTCATAGAACGCCTGCACTATACTTCCAGAGCAGCTACACAGGAGCAACTCGATGAAGCCAACACTCTTCTTCTTACTCATCGCATTATTCCTATCCGCCTACGCCCAGGACAAAAAGCCCGCCACAACCCTCAAAAGCATTCTCCTGGAGCAACTCCGCACGACGCACAACCAAAAAGAATGGTTTGTCGACGCGAACACCGCCGTCGAAGGCCTCACCCCGGAGCAGGCCAGTTGGACTGACGGCAAGGGAAACCACTCGGTCGGCCAGCTCGCCAACCACCTGATCTTCTGGAACTCCGAGGAGTTGGCAAAGTTCAAAGGCGCGCCGCCAGCGAAATTCAGCGGCAACAATGACGAAACCTTCAACAGCTTCGACAGCAAGAACTGGCCAGCCACGGTAAAGCAGCTCGATCAAGTCTTAACCGACTGGGAAAAGGCCGTCGAAGCCGCCGACGAAACCAAGCTAAAGGACTGGTATTCCATCATCGCCCACATCGGCACCCACAACGCCTACCACATCGGCCAAATCATCTACGTCCGCAAAGAGCAGGGGTCGTGGAATCCGGAGAAGGGAGTGAAGTGAGACTCAGGCCGTGAGAGTCAGCAATTTTCCAACAGCGCTAAAAAGGCTTCGCGAGTAATTCCGGCTGTTCGAATCAAATTCATGATGATGTCGCGACCGACTTCGTCATAGGCTGGCACAATCAGAGGCCGAGCTACGCCAGGCTTCTCCAGTTTTATACGACTGCCTTTCTGACCCGCGTGTTTGTCACGCCATTCTGTCGCGGCCTTATCGAAGCCGAAGGGAACCGGAACGGGAAATTGGAAACTGCCCGGCGGGATTGTGGGACTGTCGCCGTTGCGCCGCGCTGTACTTCCAAGCAACAACATGCCATCCAAGTTCGCGCAGGGCCTGTTCAAACGTCCCTCTTTCAAAGCAACTGACCACGAACAGCTCAGAAGCCTCAATGAGATTTTTCTTAGCTTCGGATTCGGTTTTGCCTTGAGTTGTAAATGTCCAATGGGGGGCAGTGCGCGATATACCAGCCGTCTTCCTTTTTCAGGACTCCGAAGAGCTGGAATTTTGCTTCAAGCAAAACCTGCATGTTCTTGGCTCGAAACATCGTCACTTTGAATCTATTCACCTGGTGGATGTATTGTCAATCTTTGCAAGGCGTCTAGCCTAGATGTGACGAGTGAGCATCTTCGCACACGCTTTGGAATGCCTCTTTGTCGAGTTTTTATCCCTTTTCGTGTGTGGAATGATGGAATCCGGAGGAGGGATGATATTTATGACTAGCCCGCGACTTCAAAGCATGTACCGCCAGCTAAGGAATTCATCCAGCGAGTTGGAGACAGGTTCAACGTCCCCTCCATCGTGGTGGTAGCACATTACAGGGCACTTTTCTGAACCAGAATCTTCGAGCGGCACGTAGTAAACGTCTCCCACCGAATCGGAGCCAAACGGGTAATTCTTAGAGCTCATCAAATCTGGCCAAGTCCACCTTAGTGCCTCTAAATCCCCCGGCTCAAACTCTGCTACACCCCACTCTCGGCCGTTGCCGAAAAGCGATGTTCGTCTGAATAAGAAGCTCGGTCTGCTTGTATAGATTCTTTATAGGCTGCGGGATAGGCTGGCCATAGTAATCCTCGAGCTCATCCCATTGAGGATGAAGCAATCGGTCTCTGAATTTGAGCATCGAGTCTTCTGAAAGGGCTTGCGGCTTTCTAAAACGCCATCGCAACCGGTTCCCCCCGATGTATAGAGCGAGAATCAGACAGAAAAACACCAACAAGCCTGCAACGACACTGAAAGCCATTGGCATGATGCGACTTCAGCCCGACGACAGCACTGCTTGTTCATCTCGCCAATCCTAAGTATGGTTAAGGAATGCCGCGTTACTCCAGAATCGGCGCAATCCGATTTCTCGTCTTGATCTTCACCTTACTAGTCACTCCCCTGGGATTTGCACAGGAGCCGACAAACCACGCGCAGCAACGATCCGAGTCTCCGGCCGAACCGAGCGCCGAAAAGCCCACTCCACAGCCCCAAACCAAAATCACCCCCCAGCAAGCCGAGGAACTCTTCCGCGACGTGGACACTATCCTCGACTTCGCCAGCAAAGACACTTCGCTTCCCAAGAAGCACGATGTGAAGCGCCGCCTGGCGAACCGCGATGAGGTGGTCAGCTATCTCAAGAAGAACATGGCCGAGGACAAGGACGTGCAGCGGCTCCGCCGCACCGAGCTGGTGCTGAAAAAATTCGGCCTTCTGCCCAAAGATTTCGATCTGCAAACATTTCTGGTCAGCCTGCTGGAAGAGCAGGTCGCCGGTTACTACGATTCGAAGACAAAAACCGTGAATCTGCTGGACTGGGTTGCGCCGGATTTGCAGCGTCCAGTGCTGGCGCATGAACTGACGCACGCGCTGCAGGACCAGTCGTTCTCGCTCGACAAGTGGCTGAAGAAGGGCCAAGAAGACCTGGACACGAAGAAAGACCTCACCGCCGCCGACATCACCAAAGATGAAAACAGCGAAGCTCGCCAAGCAGTGGTCGAAGGCCAGGCCATGGTGGTGTTGGTCGATTACATGCTGGCGCCCATGCATCGAACAGTTACCGACTCGCCCGAAGTTGTGCAAATGCTCAACGAAGGAATGGCTGCGGGCACCGCCGATTCCGTGCAGTACAAGAATGCTCCCATCTTCATGAAAGAAGCCCTGACTTTTCCATATCGCTACGGCGTGGAGTTCGAGGCCGCGTTACTACGCGCCGGAAAAGAGAAGGCCTTCGCCGCAACCTTCCAGAATCCTCCGCACACCACGCGCGAAATCATGGAGCCGCAGACATATCTTGCAGGAGAGCACATTGCCCCGCTCGCGCTGCCTGATTTCAAGCACATCTTCAAAGATTATGATCGCTTCGACGTCGGCGCGATTGGCGAATTTGACGTCGCGGTGCTCGCCGAGCAGTACGCCGGAGAAGATACTGCCCACGAGATCTATCCGAACTGGCGCGGCGGCTACTACTACTCGGTCCACCCCAAAGGAAATCCTTCGGCCGCCTTGGGACTAGTTTTTGTTTCCAAATGGGTAAGCGCGAAGTCAGCCGCGCAATTTGCCGCCATCTACGCGCGCGGCATGCAGCAGCGGTACAAGAAAGCTGAAGCCCGGCCGGACAGCAATCTCCCCGCAGATTTGAAGACGCTCAGCGGCTTGAGCGGAGATCATACCTGGACGACCGAAGACGGGGCAGTGGTGATCGACGTTAAGAACGACAACGTACTGGTGACGGAGAGTCTGGATCCGAGCATCACGGACGAGTTTCGGCGCGCCGTGCTAGGTCAATCGCAATGACCTCGGTCAGCAATGGACGATTTCATTTATTTTCCGCCGCAGGCAACTGACCTACCTGCCGCATGATGGTTGCGGCGTCGTAATAATCGACGCTGCGTGAAATTTTGCCGTTTTTTAAGCCAATAATACTGGTTCCGCGCACGCTGAACTTCTTCCCAGTCTTGTAAATCCCTTTATCCGTGCCACTGAAAATCCATTCGATGGTCCCGTGACTGCCTTGTATCGAGCTGCTCTCTAGTTCGACTTTCAAGTCAGGCACGGCTTCGAATTCCGATGCGGCAAATTTGCGCAGCTCCGCACGGCCATGATTGACCTCGCCAAAAGGAATGTCTTCATATATGACATCTTCCGTAAAAACCGCCACCAGTTTTTCAACGTCGTGTGAGTTCCAGGCGGCGATCCAGTTTTCGGCCACGCCTGCTTTTTGAGAAGCAGCCGCGTCATCCATCTTCGTTTGTGCAAGCGCCGGCAAGGCAAGCAGGACCAGCGCCAACGTAAAGCCCAAACTCCTCTTCATCGTTTCCTCCTGGCTTTCAACTCAGTGCTGCGAATGTGCGAATTGGCTTGTGTGATGTTTCAAAAGAGCGGGCCAATCCTAGCACGATCACTCGCAAGAAGAAACGTGTTGGGGGCGCGGGGGCGCGGCAGGCGCATTCGTGGTAGGAATCCGGAAATCACCGGCCACGTCTCAACAGCAAGGTGCCTCCGATAAAAGAGAAGATCCCCACAAAGACGCCGAACACCAGTCCTGCCCAAAAGCTCGCGGAAGTCGCACCATGGTGAAATGCGTAGGAAGAAAAATGGTGTACCAGATGGGCATAGGCCAGCGTCGAGAATAGTACAGCCAGTCCACTTAGGATATTCAGAATTCGCATTGTCGTTTTCCGCTAATTCGCGAACAGTCTCACACAAATGTGCGCAAACTCCAAGTGTTTTGGGTTAGAGAAGACTGCGGCAAGAATATAACCACAGAGGACACAGAGATCACAGAGGTAAAGATAGAAATTGCTTGCCTCCGTGATCTCTGTGCCCTCTGTGGTTAAGCTTTGAACTCTCTCTGTATAATCACCGTTCGCAGTTAACCTGTTCAGGCGAGAGGCAAAACTTGTCGCAAGCAGAAATTGGAATCATCGGGGGCAGCGGCCTGTATTCCATGCCGGGCCTGACCGACGTTCATGAAATCGCGCAAGAAACTCCCTTCGGCGCGCCGTCAGATGCGTACGTTCTTGGCACGCTCGCAGGAAGAAAAGTTGCCTTCCTGGCACGTCACGGACGCGGCCATCGCCTTCTGCCCAGCGAACTGAACTTCCGCGCAAACATTTATGGATTCAAACAGCTCGGAGTCGAAAGAATTCTTTCCGTCTCTGCCGTCGGATCGCTGAAAGAAGAACACAAGCCACTGGAATTTCTGATTCCCGATCAGTTCGTTGACCGCACACGTCATCGCATCGACACATTTTTCGGCGACGGGGTGGTCGCGCATGTAGCGTTCGCAGACCCAGTCTGCCCGCAGCTCTCAGAGGCAGTGGTCGCTGCCTGCCAAAAGGCCAAAGTAATTGGCAAGCGCGGTGGTACGTACATCTGCAGGGAAGGCCCGCAATTTTCGACCAAAGCTGAATCGAAGGCATCCGCATCACGACTCGGTGACGGTTGATCAAATCGTGGCGGTGCTGCTGAAGAATGCCGAAAACGCCTGCACCGTCGTTCGCGAAGCAGTGGCCGCGATGCCGAAGGACCGGACTTGCAAGTGTGGCTCAGCGCTGGCGCACGCCATCATCACTGATCGCGCAAAAATTCCGCACGCTACAAAAGAAAGACTGAGGCTGATCTTAGGAAAGTACTTGGAACAATAGGGCCAGGGGCTCGGAATGCCAAGAACTCATACGAGCTGCGGCGAATGCAGACTTTGGGCGGCAAATGCAGATTTTGGGCCGCGAATGCAGGTTGTGGGCGAATGCAGATTTTGGGTGGAGCAGGGCCTCTGGCCCTGCGTTAAGGTCCCAGAATGAATTCGGGCTTCAGCCCCTGAGGTAGGACAAAGGATGACATCGACCCATTTGATATGAGCATACTCGCCGTCGGTTCCGTAGCCTTCGATAACATCGCCACTCCTTCCGGCCGCGCGGACAATGTCGTCGGCGGCTCCGCCACATACTTCTCGCTTGCCGCCAGCTACTTCACAGACGTGCGGGTGGTCGCGGTCGTTGGCGAAGACTTCACTGCCGAACGCGAAGACATACTCAAGAAACGCGGCGTAGACACGCGCGGAATCGAGCACGCGAAAGGGAAGACCTTCCGCTGGGGAGGGCAGTACCTCGACAATCTCAACGAAGCCAAGACCGAGTTCACCGAACTGAACGTCTTCGAAAAATTTCAGCCACGAATTCCCGCCGAGTACAAAGACTCCGAATTCCTATTCCTCGGCAACATTCATCCCACGCTGCAATCAGCCGTTCGTCTCGAGCTTTCGGACGTAAGGCTGACCGGCGGCGATACCATGAATTTCTGGATTCAGGGCGCGAATGCCGAGCTTCGCGAAACCCTGCGCCTGGTGAATATCCTTCTGATCAACGATGGCGAGGCCAAGATGCTGGCCAAGGAGCCTAGCCTGCCACGCGCAGCGCGTAAAGTGATTACGATGGGCCCCCAAGCATTGGTTATTAAGCACGGTGAATACGGCGCGACCATCTTCTTCCGTGAAGGAGCTTTTGGAGTCGGCAGTCATCCGTTTCGCGCTCCCGCTCTGCCAATCGAAGAAGTGAAAGATCCGACCGGCGCCGGTGACTCGTTCGCCGGAGGCTTCATGGGTTACATCGCCTCGCAGCACGAAATCAATCGCGAGGTCATCAAGCGCGCGTTATTCTACGGTGGAGTCATGGGATCGTTTGCCGTCGAGCGCTTCGGCACCGAGCGCCTGCAGTCCTTAACCCGCGGGGAGATTGACGCCAGGTTTCAGGTCTTCCGCGAACTCACTCACCTGGAATGAAAAAGCCAGGCGGTTCCGACCACGATATCTATCTCGTCGCCCAACTGGCCGCGGCGGTTTCCATCGCGTCATTCTTCTATTACCTGCGCCAGGGCGACCTGTTGCTTT
>WNGJ01027967.1_pt1 | contig 10414 bp, 6 predicted proteins | sample 5400611 | NCBI WGS metagenome assembly WNGJ01 (sample SAMN13153375, study PRJNA577476) | soil metagenome | isolation source: 40 cm soil or saprolite under Garry oak tree replicate 1 | place: USA:California | collected 2016-06-15
CAGGTCGGCCAGGTACATAGCCATCGGGTCATCGGCCCGCTCGCCCAGCCGGAACGCCGTTGTGGGCGTCGTCGGCGACACCAGCACGTCCGCCTGCTCGAACGCGGCCGAGAAGTCGCGCGCGATCAGGGTTCTGACCTGCTGCGCCTTCCCGTAGTAGGCGTCGTAGTAGCCACTGGACAGCGCGTAGGTGCCGAGCATTATCCGGCGCTTGACCTCGGCGCCGAAGCCGGCCGCCCTGGTCAGGCTCATGACCTCCTCCGCGCTCGCCCTCATGTCGTCGCCGACCCGCAGCCCGTACCGCATCGCGTCGAACCTGGCCAGGTTGGACGACGCCTCGCTGGGGGCGATCAGGTAGTACGCGGGCAGTCCGTAGCTGAAGTGCGGGCAGGACACCTCGGTGACCTTGGCGCCGAGCGACTCGAGCAGCTCGACGGCCTCGTTGAACCTGGACAGCACGCCGCTGGCGTATCCGTCGCCGGCCAGCTCGGTGACGACGCCGACCCTGAGCCCGGCGACTTCCGCGTGCTTCGCCGCGGCGACGACCGGAGGGACCGGCGCGTCGAGTGAGGTGGAGTCGCACGGGTCGTGCCCCGACATGGTCTCGTGCAGCAGCGCCGCGTCGAGCACCGTCCTGGCGAGCGGTCCCGGCGTGTCCAGGGATGAAGCGAAGGCGACCAGGCCGTACCTGGACGAGCCCCCGTAGGTCGGCTTGACGCCTACGAGACCGCACACGGCTGCCGGCTGGCGGATCGAGCCACCCGTGTCGGTGCCGATTCCGAGCGGCGCCTGGTACGCGGCGACCGCCGCGGCCGAACCTCCCGACGAGCCCCCCGGCACCCTGGCTAGGTCCCACGGGTTGTGCGAGGGCCCGAAGGCGGAGTTCTCGGTCGAGCTGCCCATCGCGAACTCGTCCATGTTGGTCTTGCCGAGAATCACCACGCCGGCTTCCCGCAGCCTGGTCGTGATGGTGGCGTCGTACGGCGGCTGCCAGCCGGCCAGTATCTTCGACCCGCAGGTGGTCGGCATGTCGATCGTCGTGAAGACGTCCTTGAGCGCGAGCGGCACGCCGGCCAGCGGCCCGAGCGGCTCGCCGGCGGCCCGCCGGTCATCGACCGCCTTGGCGGCGGCCAGCGCGCCGTCGGCGGCCACGTGCAGGAAGGCGCGGACGTGGAGATCGGTCCGTGCGATGCGGTCCAGGTGCGCGCCGGTGAGCTCGACCGCCGAGATCTCGCCCGCGGCGACAGCCGCTGCCATCTCGGCGGCGGTCAGGCTGGTCAGCTCGCTGCCGGAGGCCATGGTCAGTCCTCCGCCAGGATTCTGGGCACCCGGAAGCGCCCCTGCTCGGCAGCTGGCGCCTGAGCGAGCACCGTGCCGGCGTCCAGGCAGGGCACCAGGACGTCCTCGCGATAGACGTTGGAGAGCGGAACCGCGTGCGTGGTCGGCGGGATCCCGGCGGCCGCGACCTCCTGCACCCTGGCGACGGCGCCGATGATGACGTCGAGCTGGCCGGCGAAGCGGTCCAGTTCCTCATCGGTCAGCACCAGCCTTGACAGCCTGGCGAGGTGAGCTACTTCATCGCGGGTAATGGACACCCCGTCATCCTAGGGGTCCTCCGGCGGTGCGGCCGAACGCATTACGCGGCCAGACGGCTACCGGCCGATACGCCGGCCGCGTCGCGAGCGCCGTCAGGTCCCGGGGAGCGCCTGGGCCAGCCTGACCGCGGCCGCGGAGCCGGCCTGCTCCGCGCCCCTGTGCCCTTCGGCGGCCACCTGACCAGCCTGGTGGACGGGTTTGCGCGCGTGCCGGCCATGCCCTGGCTGAGCGCCAGGCCCGCCCGAGTCAGCTGGCGGCTCGCCGGCGTCAGATGCCCACGCGTCGCTCTTCGCCCGCTCCGCCAGGTCCCGCTCCCGCTGCTCGGCCAGCCAAGCGGTTGCCATGGTCGCGTTCATCGGCCTGGCGAAGTGCCAGCCCTGGGCACCGTCGCAGCCGATCACCCTGAGCGCGGCTGCGGTGCCGGTGGTCTCGACGCCTTCGCCGATCGACCGGATGCCGAGCGACTGGGCAAGCCGGACAAGGGATTTGACCGTCATGGTCTTCTCTGAACAGCTGGGCAGCCCGCTGACCAGGGCGGGATCCAGCTTGACCTCGCTGATGCCCAGCCTGGTGAGCTGGGCGAGCGACGAGTAGCCGGTGCCGAAGTCGTCGAGGCTGACGCCCACGCCCGCCGAGGCTAGCTCGGCGACAGTGGCGGCGGCCTGGGCCGGCTTGCCCGCGAGCACCTGCTCGTTGATGTCCAGCCGCAGCGCGTCGGGGGGAAGGCCGTGCCGGAGCAGCGCCTGGCCGATCATCTCGGTCAGATAGACGTTGTGCAAGTCACGCGCTGGCAGGTTGACGCACATCTGAACGGGCATGTCATCGGCCCACCACCGCGCGGTCTGGCGCAGCGCCATGTCGAGCACCTGCTCGGTCAGCTCGCTGATCAGGTGCGACTGCTCGGCGAGGCCGACGAAGTCGGCGGCGGCCAGCATGCCGCGACGCGGGTGCTGCCAGCGCGCGAGCGCCTCCATGCCGATTGTTCTCTCGTCGGTCAGCCGGACTTTGGGCTGGTAGTGCAGCTCGATCTCGCCCCGCATCACCGCCGTGCGCAGGTCGCTGGCGAGCGCGAGGCGCTCGGCGGAGTTTCGGTCGGCGTCTGGCGTGTACCGCTCGATCCCGCTGTGCCGCTCCTTGGCCAGGTACATGGCCACGTCGGCGCGCTGCATCAGCTGCTCGAACCCGCTCGCGTCGTCCGGGTAGATGGCGATGCCGACGCTGGCCTCGACCCGGAACGTCATGGCCTCCAGCCGCACTGGCTCCGCGAGGGCGGCGCGCAGCCGCGAGGCGACCTCCCTGGCCGCGGCGACCTCCTTGACCAAAGGCAGCAAGACAGCGAACTCGTCCCCTCCGAGGCGCGCGACGACGTCTCCGGGCCGGACGCTGTGCTCGAGCCGGTGCGCGACAGTCTGCAGCAGCCGATCGCCGACCGCGTGCCCGAGGGTGTCGTTGACCTGCTTGAGGCCAGTTGACCTGTCCAGGTCGATCAGCAGGAACCCGGCCCTGGTGCCAGCGACCCCGGCGCTGGCGAGCGCTTCGCCGCCCCGCTTGGCCAGCAGCTTGCGGTTGAGCAAGCCGGTCAGCTCGTCGTGATTCGCCTGATGATCGCGCTGCACCGACTTCGCGGCGCTGAAGTAGACAGCCGCGAGCGGGAAGGCGAGCAGCGCGACCATCAGCGGGGAGCCCGTGTCCATGGCGAGCACGACGAGCAGTGCGGTCGTGAACAGCACCAGGTGCACCGCCGCCTGGAAGGGCAGCTTCGCGCGCACCACCGTCCACAGCGGCGTCCGCGTGCTCAGCGAGATCGCGCCCATGACCAGGAAGAAGTTGACGACGAAGTAGGCGAAGCCCGCCAGCGACAGGATCAGCAGCGTGTCGTTCGCCGGGAGCAAATGCCCCGTGGGGTCAGGACGGAATTTGTGGGCCCACAGGACCAGCTCCGCTGCCCCCAGGCTCAGGGTGAGCTGAGCGGCATTGAAGGCGACCCGGTGCGGGGAATGCCTGGCCAGGCCGACAAGAACGATCGCGGCCGCCCGCAGCACGACGGCGATCGTGAAGCCCCAGAAGAGCAGGACGGCGAGCGTAATGGTTCGCGAAATGGCCGGTGAATCAGAGCCGGTCCGGCCAGGAGTGGCCAGCGGCCAGATTTCGGCCACCAGGATCATGCCAGCCACGACCCAGAACATCGGCTGGTGCACCAGCATCTGCAGGCGGTACGCGTGGAAGCAGGACACGGCGAGCACGGCCGCGCCGACGATCGACACCGCGGTGATGTAGATCCACGGCGGTGAGCCGAAACGCGGGATCACGTCGCGCGTGTCCTCGGGGTTCCTCATCGCGTCCTCACGGCCGACGGGGTAAACCGGGGGGGTGCCGGTTCGTGAAACTCTGTCAGGCAGCGTAGCTGGCAAACCGCACTTGACGAAGCCATACGCATACTATCTGTTACTAGGCGCCTTGTCGTAGTTAAGCGACTACAGACTGCGAAGCTTCCTGGTAGCTGGCACCAAGTTCTGGATTGTCGGGCATCAACCGGCGCGTCGGGCAGTTCCCCTCTGTGCGACCAGTACCCTGCGCCCCGCCGGCACCGGGAAGCGTTGCTATCCGGGCGCCGCCGCCTCGGCGGCCGCAGCGGGCCCGTCGGCGAGCAGAACCCGCAAGCCTGCCTCGTCCAGAACGGGTACGCCCAGCGACTCGGCCTTGTCCAGCTTTGATCCCGCGCTTTCCCCCGCAACCACGAAGCTGGTCTTTTTCGACACCGAGCCCGACACTTTCCCGCCGAGGGACTGAATGGCCTCCGCTGCCTCGTCCCTGGTATAGCCCTCCAGGCTGCCGGTGAGAACCACGGTCACGCCGGCCAGCGGTCCTGCTGCCTGCTCCTGGCCGAGCGTGAAGCCGGCGAAATCGGGGTCGGCGAGGCGGACGCCAGCGTCCCGCCACTTGGCGACGATCGCCTGATGCCAGTCCACGCTGAACCAGTCGATGATCGAGCCCGCGATCGTCGAGCCAACCTCGTCGACGAGCATCAGCGTTTCAGCGGGCGCGGCCGCGATGGCGTCGACCGACCCGAAGCCGGCCGCGAGCGCGCGCGCCGCCGTGGGTCCGACGTGCCTGATCGACAGGGCGACGAGCACTCGCCACAGCGGGCGGTTACGCGCATCGTCCAGATTCCTGAGCAGGCTGGTCGCGTTCGCAGTGAGCGCGCCCCCGATGGTGACGAAGAACGGGCACCGCGCGAGCTTGCCCGCGGTCAGCGTGAACAGGTCGCCCTCATCGCTGACCAGGCCCGCATCGAGCAGCGCGGACGCCGCTTCATAGCCGAGCACCTCGATGTCGAATGCTCCCCGGCCGGCCAGGTGGAAGAGGCGCTCCCGCAGCTGGGCGGGACAGGACCTGGTGTTCGGGCAGCGCCAGTCGACCTCGGTTGCCTCCCTGGCCAGGGCCGTCCCGCAACTCGGGCACGCCTGCGGGAAGACGAACTCGCGCTCCTCGCCGGTCCGCAGGTCGAGCACCGGGCCGACCACCTCGGGAATGACGTCGCCGGCCTTGCGCAGCACCACCATGTCTCCGATCAGTACGCCCTTACGCGCGATCTCGTCGACGTTGTGCAGCGTCGCGCGCTCGACCGTCGAGCCGCTCACCTTGACGGGCGCCATCACCGCGAACGGCGTGACCCGGCCGGTCCGGCCGATGTTCACCCTGATGTCGAGCAGCCTGGTGGTTACCTCCTCTGGCGGGTACTTGTAAGCGATCGCCCAGCGCGGGGCCCGGCTGGTGAAGCCGAGCGCTTGCTGCACAGCGATCGGGTCGAGCTTCACCACGACGCCGTCGATCTCGTAAGGAGGGTCGTGCCGGTGCTCGGCGTAGTGCGCGATGTACTGCCGCACGCCGTCCACGTCCTGGACGACCTGGTACAGCTCGCTGACCGGGAGCCCCCACTCGCGGAGCTGGCCATACCACGCCGACTGGCCGGCCGGCCGGTCCATCCGCTCCCCTTCGATGGCGCCGACGCCGTGCAGGATCAGGCCGAGCGGCCTGGTCGCGGTGACCGCGGGATCCTTCTGCCGCAGCGATCCGGCAGCCGTGTTGCGCGGGTTGACGTAGGGCGGCTTGCCGGCGGCGGCCTGCCGCTCGTTCAGCTCATGGAACCCCGCGACGGGCAGGAAGACCTCACCCCTGACCTCCAGCGTCGCCGGCCAGCCTGACCCGCGCAGGCGCGCGGGCGCTGCCGCGATCGTCCTGACGTTGGCGGTGACATCCTCGCCGGTCACGCCGTCGCCCCTGGTGGCCGCCCTGGCGAGGACGCCATCGCGATAGACCAGGTCGACGGCGAGGCCGTCGATCTTCAGCTCGCACAGGAACGGCCCGGTACCGCCGAGGCGCTCGACCCTGGCGTGCCAGTTGTCGAACTCGGCCGCGGAGAACGCGTTGTCGAGGCTGAACAGACGTGACAGATGACTCCGGCGTGCGCAGATCCGGATAGTCCTCCTCAAGCTGACGCAGCTCGCGCATCAGCGCGTCGTACTCGGCGTCTGAGATCACCGGCGCGTCAAGCACGTGGTACCTGTGGTTGTGCTCGGTGACCTGATCGACCAGGTCGACGTGCCGGTGCCTGGCCTGCTCGTCGGCCTGACTGACGTCGGCCCGGCCAGGGTCAGCACCGCCCTCGGTGGCGATCCCGGTTAGGTCGGGGTCGGCCAAATCGGGCACAGCCAGTTCTGAGTCCTCTGGTCCGGTCACCGCACTCCCTCCTCGATCATCTCCGGGATCAGCCGGGCGGCCTCCTGGCACTGCGCGAGCACCGCACGCGCCCTGGCTGGCGAGGCGCCAGCGAGCCCGCACGCGGGCGTGATCACGACCTGCTCGGTCAGGCTCGACGGCCGGAGCCCTATCCGCTGCCAGAGCGCGATCACCGTTGCCGCGGTCTCCTGAGCGTCTCGCTGACCTGCTCCCGGCACGGCGACGTCGCTGGCGGGACGGCCACTGCCAGCCGTACGGGCGCCGTCGGCGAGCGACGGCACCGCGCCGGCCGCAAGGCCGACCCCGGCCTCCGCGATCTCTCCGATCGCGTCCTCGTCAGGTCGCCGCACCAGCGCGACGTCGAACGACACCGCGCTGGCGCCGGCGCTCGCGATCAGCCTCCAGGGCACATCAGGCGCGCAACAGTGCACCATGGCCGGCGCCAGCGCCGCCGCGAGCACCGGTCGCAGCCGATCGATCGCGGCGGGCTCGTCCACGGCATGGACCCGGCGCAGGCCGCTCGCCGTGGGCACCGAGCCCGCCAAGACGCCGGGCAGCGCGGGCTCGTCGAACTGCACCACCAGCGCGGCCCCCGGCACCCGGCGGCGTACATCGGCCGCGTGCGCGGCAGCCCCCTCGGCCAGGGACGCCGCCAGGTCGGCGACAGCTCCCGGATCTGAGAGCGCGGGCTCGACGCTATGGGTCAGCGTCAGGGACGCCGCGAGCGTCCAGGGCCCGCAGAGCTGGATCTTGAAGGCTCCCGCGTAACCGCCGGCCGTCGCCTCGAGCGCGTCCAGGTCGGCCTCGAGCATCCCGGTAGCCCGGCCCAGGTCGCGGCCTCGTCGCTCAGCAAGCCGCCAGCCTCCCGCCGTGGTCTCCACCGGCAGGTCGACCAGCAGCGCGGCCGTGCGGCCGACGAGGTCGGCCCCGGGCCCCCTGGCCGGGAGCTCTGGGAGGAATGGCAGGTTCGGCAGCTCACCGAGGACCACGGCCAGGGCCTCGTCAGGATCGGTGCCCGGCATCGAACCTACGCCTGTGGCGCTCTGCGCGGGCCAGGGAAACGGCACCGGTTGGCTCACCGGCACATACTAGCGACCGGCTACCCCACCCGGCGGTGGACCGCGCGGCGGCCGACCGGCAGGTGATCAGGCAGGCGAAGTGGCCCGCCTGGCATCCCCGGTCACCGCCCGGACGAAGCGCGTTCCCGGCGGGCCGTCGCGGCGATGGTTCCCGAGCCGAGCACCGTGTCGCCGTCGTAGAGGACAGCGGCCTGGCCGGTCGCGACGCCCCGCGCCGGGCTGTGCAGCTCGATGCGCAACCCGCCGTCATCCGGCCGGCACGTGGCGGCGAATGCCTCCCCGTGTGCGCGCAGCTGAACGGCCACCTCGACCGGGCCCGCCGGCGGCGCGCAGCCGGTCCATACCGGCCGGACCGCGGTGATGTCGTCGACGTCCAGCGCCTCTGCCGGGCCGACCCGCACCGTGTTCGTGACCGGCTCGATGTCGAGCACGTACCGCGGGCGCCCGTCAGGTGCTGGGCTGTCGATCCGCAGGCCGCGGCGCTGCCCGACGGTATAGCCATAGCTGCCCTGGTGGCTGCCGATCACGGCACCGTCCCGGTCCACGATGGGCCCGGGCGCTGAGCCCAGCCGGCGCGCGAGGAAGCCGCGGGTGTCACCGTCGGCGATGAAGCAGACGTCGTGGCTGTCCGGCTTGCCGGCGACGGCGAGCCCGCGCGCGGCCGCCTCAGCGCGCACCTGCGTCTTGGTGCTGTCGCCGAGCGGGAACAGCGCGCGGCTGAGCTGATCGCCGGTCAGGACGGCGAGGACGTACGACTGATCCTTGGCCAGGTCCACGCTCCGCGCCAGCCGCGCCGCCCGGCCGTCGCCGGCTGGCAGCAGCCTGGCGTGATGGCCTGTGCACACGGCATCGAAGCCCAGCGCGACGGCGCGGTCGAGCACGGCCGCGAACTTGATCTTCTCGTTGCAGCGCAGGCAGGGATTGGGAGTGTTCCCGCGCGCATACTCGGCGACGAAGTCATCGACGACGTCGGCGGCGAAGCGCTCGGCCATGTCCCACACGTAGAACGGGATGCCGAGCACGTCGGCGGCGCGCCTGGCGTCCCTGGCGTCCTCGAGCGTGCAGCACCCGCGTGCCCCTGACCGATACGACCGCGGGTTGGCCGACAGCGCCAGGTGAACCCCGGTTACGGCGTGCCCGGCAGAAACGGCGCGCGCCGCGGCGACGGCCGAGTCGACGCCTCCCGACATGGCCGCGAGCACTCGCCGTCCGCTCACGGCGCGACTGCCTGCCCCGCGGCACGCGCACCGGGACCGTCGGCCGTCAGGGCGCCGCTGTCGCCTGCCCGCTGCCCCTCCCCGTCGGCGCCGGCCTTCGCCTCGGCCGCAGCTGGCGTCTGGCCATTCGCCTGCCTGCCAGCCCTCCTGGCCCGCTCGACCACCTCGCCGATGGCCGCGCCGAGCGCGTCGACGTCCGCGTCCGAACTGGTACGGCCGAGCGAGAAGCGCAGCGAGCCCCTGGCCCTGGCATGGTCGGCTCCCATCGCCAGCAGCACGTGGCTGGGCTGGGCGACGCCCGCGGTGCAGGCCGAGCCGGTCGAGCAGGAGATGCCGTTGGCGTCGAGCAGCATCAGCAGGGCATCGCCTTCGCAGCCGGGGAACGAGAAGTGCGCGTTCCCTGGCAGCCGGAGCGCCCCTGGCGCCGGCCCGTTGAGCATGGCGCCTGGCACGGCCCCGCGGACGCGGTCGATCAGGCGGTCGCGGAGCGACGCGAGCCTGGCCGCGTGCGCGTCCCGGTCGGTGATCGTGCGCTCGACCGCCACGGCGAAGGCCCTGATCGCCGCCGAATCGAGCGTGCCCGACCTGACATCGCGCTCCTGCCCGCCGCCGTGCAGCACGGGCACAGGGTCGTCGCCGCCCCTGGCCAGCAGCAGGGCGCCGGCACCGACAGGTCCGCCAATCTTGTGCCCGGTGATCGTCAGCGCGGTCGCACCGCTCGCCGCGAGGCTGACAGGAAGCTGTCCGGCAGCCTGGACGGCGTCGCTGTGGAACGGGATGCCGTACTCGCCGGCCACCGCGGCCAGCTCGGCGACCGGCTGAACCGTGCCGACCTCGTTGTTCGCCCACATCACGCTGATCAGCGCCACGCCGTCGGGGTCACGCTCGATCGCCGCCCTGAGCGCATCAGGCCTGAGCCTGCCCACGCTGTCTACGGGAAGCCAGTCCACCAGCGCGCCTTCGTGCTCGCCCAGCCATTGCACGCTGTCCAGCACCGCGTGATGCTCGATCGCCGTGGCCAGGATCCGCTGCCGGGGCCCAGATTCAGCCTGGCGCGCCCAATACATCCCCTTGACGGCCAGGTTGTCCGCTTCTGTGCCCCCGCTGGTGAAGACCACCTCGCTCGGCCTCGCCCCGAACGCCTGGGCGATCTGCTCGCGAGATTCCTCGACCACCCGGCGGGCCCGCCTGCCGGCGTTGTGCAGTGAGGAGGGATTCCCGGTATGGGCCAGTTCCTCCGTCATCGCGGCCAGCGCCTCGGGCAGCATCGGCGTCGTGGCCGCATGATCCAGGTAGACCAGCGAGCCATACCTGGCGCGCTCAGCTGGCCTCAGACCATCGCCGGCGGATTCGGGGTTCACCATGATGTTCCAAGCCTAACGGGAAGCTGCTGCCGTCAGGCCGCGCCCGGATGGCCCCGCGGCAGGCTCAGCCCGACCGCTTCTCGATCTCCTCGACCAGTTGGGGTACGACCTTGAACAGGTCTCCCACGACCCCGAAGTCGGCGAGCTCGAAGATCGGCGCCTCGGGATCCTTATTGACCACCATGATCGTCTTCGAGGTCTGCATTCCGGCACGGTGCTGGATCGCCCCGGAAATCCCGATCGCGACATACAGCTGTGGCGACACCGTCTTGCCGGTCTGGCCGACCTGGAACTGATGCGGGTACCAGCCAGCGTCGGTGACCGCCCGCGACGCCCCCACGGCCGCGCCGAGTGAGTCAGCGAGCTTCTCGATCAGCGCCATGTTGTCGGCCGATCCGACCCCACGCCCGCCAGAGAC
>WNGJ01013843.1_pt1 | contig 10413 bp, 9 predicted proteins | sample 5400611 | NCBI WGS metagenome assembly WNGJ01 (sample SAMN13153375, study PRJNA577476) | soil metagenome | isolation source: 40 cm soil or saprolite under Garry oak tree replicate 1 | place: USA:California | collected 2016-06-15
CCGCGAATGGGTTGCGCGGCGAGAGTTGCCAGGCTAGGCCGCCGCCGGGTTCGACTTCGATGCGCGCGCCGGCTGGTAGCTCGCCTTGCAGGCGTTGGGCGAGTGTGTGGGCGTCGTCTTCGTTTGCTGTGCCGATCAGCAGGTACTGCCACCGTCGCACGATCTGAGTGAAGCCTTCGCCTTCGAGTTGTTCGGCGAGGGCGTGTGCGTCGTGGTGGGAGGCGAGTTCGATCCGCACCTCCCAGGCCGCGACGCCGGTCGCTCGCGCCTCGGCTGTCTCTTCTGCTTCCAGACGTGCGTGCTCTGCCTGTTTCGCCGTCGCCGTAGTCGGAAGCGGCACGCTCGCGTCTTCCCAGCGTTCTTCGAGGTGGTGCCAGCAGTCGAGCTTGAACTGGCCGCTGACATGCTGCGCGGCGAGCAGGTCCTTGACGACCTGTTCCGCCTCCCGCGCCGCAGCCTCCGTGTCTGCGTAGAGGAAGACGCGGCTGCCGTCGCCGCCGACCGCGATCCGGTCGCCGTAGCGTGAGCGGACCTCGTCCTCGACCTCGTGGCCGTGTAGCGCCTGCAGCAAGCGCCCGCCGTGATCTCCGTGCAGACGCACCGTGAGCCGCCAGTCCTCAGCCACCGCGCCGACAGCCTAACCAGCGTGCGGCCTTGTGTTGCCGGCGAACTGCCTCGATGGGGCCGCGAGGCGCCCGCTCTTCTGAATAATTCCGCTCCGCAGACGGCTGGCTTGAGAGAAACTCGGCGCGTGCTCGCTCGGCTGCTTGCGGGAGTAGGGTCAGGCCCTGTGACGCGGCTCCTCGTTCTGTTTGCGGCGCTGTCGTGTGGCCTCGGGTTCGCTGCTTCCGCGAGTTCGCAGCGAACGGTGACGCGCCTGTCTGACAGTTGTTCGAGTCCGGCGGGGCCAGTTGCCTGCGAAGGGGGCACGCAGCTGCTGGCTGACAGGTTCGCGATAGCGGACGCCGCCTGCCAGTGCAGCGGCGAACGGTATTACTGGACGAAGCCTCGCCCGTTGAACACGGTGACGATCTATCTGCCACAGCAGACGAGCTATCCGCTCTTCTTTATGGCGCAGATTCTCTCCGGTCCGCAGAGCGCGAACGGGGCCGCCACGGCGGCGCTGATCATTACCCGCAGCGGCCCCGATGAGCCCTGGCGGATCGCGAGCAAGATGTTCGAGAGCGGCTATTTCCCCTCGGCGGTTCCGTTCCCGCCGCCTGTTCCCGATCCGGGTGGCTACGACAGCGCGCCGCAGAATCCCACCGCTGAGGTGGCTGCCAGCTGGCCGGCGATGCTCGTGCGCTACTACAGCTACTTCAAAGATCATGGAGCTCCGCCTGCCGACTCCCAGTTCCTGCCCGGCGACCTGACCTCCGGCAGCGGCCTTGACCGCATCCGCCAGGGCACGACACGGCGCGGCGTCCGCTACCACTACCAGTTTGTCGTCGCGGGCGGCCCCTGGATCATGAATAGCAGCGTTGGGACGCTCGCCTGTGCTGACATCTACGAACTCGTCACGCAGACGCCCGCGAAGCCTGGCAAGTACTTCGTCCAGCCTCGGAACAGGCGGGGTCAGGGCGCGGAGATCGCCCCCGGCCTCTACAAGCGCATCGTCACCACCTACGAATGGGGCACCTGCATCCATCCCGAGCTCGACCACCTCAGTGTCGGCGGCACCACGAATGCCTTCCCGGTGCGGCAAACCGGCGCCCGCGTCCATCCTCGCCACTGACCTCCGCCCCAAAACGTCCGCGCGGCGGCATCTCTCCGCTGAAGAGTCGCTGCGACGAACGGATGACTAGCGGACGGGACAGACGTCAGCGACTGAGTAACAACCCCGCCCTCGACTGCCAGCCGAACGCCACTAACCCGCGCACGCGAGGCTCACTCGCACGATGCGAGCCGCGCGAGCACCAGCTCGAGCGGCACACGGTACTCGCCGCCCTTGGTGTGAAGGCCGCGGCGCAGCTGATGATTGAGCTCGGCGGTCTTGATGTTCGGAAGACCACCTGCCTGGTCGATCTGCCAGCGGCACCTTAACGCCATCTCGTTCATCACCCCAAGCACGTGCCGGCTCGCCGTCTTCGCGAGCCGGACGTCGTCCGGGTCGAGTGAGCCAAGCGCGTCGACGGGTAAGCCTTCCTCGAGCAGTGCGCCTTCGACCAGGCCAACGATCCGACGCCCGACCGGACGTAAGTCGGCGGCGCGAACGTCGGCCACGAAGATCGAGAACAGCGTTCCGGCGTGCACGATCAGCAAACACTTGCGCCGGTCGGACCAGAGCAAGTTCGCGTACCAGTCGTCTTCACTTGCTGGCTCCTCGACGAGAACGAGGTCGCGCTCGCCGAGGAAGCCGAACAGCTTCTTCGTGCAACGTAGAATCACGAAGCCGAGCCTAAAGTCCCGCTACCGCAGCTGCGACCTCCTGGGATAACGCCAGGCGAACACAGCCACACTCGACCGACCTCCTGGGGTGCGCCCAGGCGAACTCATTTCCTTGTTCTTGGGCGTGAAGTCACGCACTCACTGGCCTGGACGGAGACGCTCGTTCGCTCACTGGCCCAGAAGGCGGCTAACCCGGATGGCAACTCGCTGAGCCGACGCATGGGAATGTGTACGGACTCGTTGCCGAGACCATGAAGACGGATGCTAGGTAGAGGGCGAAAACGCTCGGAGCCATTTGGTCGGCTTCGCCGCCCCGATGCTCGAAGCGCATGGCTACGAATCGCAGCGGCGCGACCCCAGCTCTACCTGACCGACTCCGAGTGGGAGTCGCAGGTGCAGCACATTCTTGACGCGCAGCTCGAGGCCCAGCCAGCGGCATAGACACCGACTAGACCATCAGACGCCCCAGCATCGGATCGATCGATCATCTTGTTGCGAGAGGCAGGCCGCCAAGCACGAGAAAAGGGGATCTAGTGAAAAGGCTCGCGTTGCTCGTCGCCGTTTCCGGTCTGCTGCCATTGGCAACGTCCGTCGCTCAGGCCGCCGGGCCGAGAAGCCCCGGCAAGCCGACCATCACCCTGAACTTCCTCGACGTCCAGACGAACTCCGCCTTCACCGGCTCCCAGAATCAGCGGCCCAAACTCGGCGACCGCGCCTGGTTCCACAACAACAGCTACAAATGGAAGGCGGGTAAGCGGGGTGCGCTCGTCGGCCACACCGACGGCACCGTCGTCGTCTTGGCGGGGAGCCTGGGGGAGCTTTCTGCTGTCGCGTACTTGCCTGGCGGGACTCTTGACGCCTTTGGCCAGAACAACTTCAACAGCCCCGTCAACACGTTCTCGATCGTCGGGGGAACTGGCCGCTATGCCACGGCTCGCGGCGAGGTCATCGTCCGCAGCCTCGGCAATCCGCAGAACTCGAACAAGAGCGCGATCACGGTTCGACTCTGGACGTAGCCCGGAAGACGGCTCTCGGGTGCTCCTAGGAATGAGCCCTCGAGTCCACTAACTCGGTGGCACTCGTCGCCAGCTAACGATCAACCCCTGCCGCGGCATTCGCCTCAACAAGTCAGCCACGGTTGCCAAGCTCCGTCGATGCGAGCCCACCCCAGACGGTCACTGTCGCCCGCGCCGCCGTCAGCGGTGACTTCGCGTTGTGTGGGCTTTCGGCGGCCGCGGAGGTTCGCAATCAGAGCTCGAGGATCTGCGCTTCGTCGCGCGGTGCCTGCCTGACCGGGCCGTGTTGGCTACCGGGCCTTCTTCACTCCGGCCGCTATCCGGCCATGACGGTGCTCTCATGCCAGCGCTCGAGCTCGCCTTCGTAGACGTAGCGGTCCTCGGGCGACCAGAGCTCGAGCCCTGCCAGGTAACCCTCGTAGATCGCATGGTCGAGCTTGCGCGGCGCGACGCAGTCACCGCACCGGTGCACGTTTTCGACTCGTCCCTTGAGCGCGAAGTAGAGCTCCTCGTTCGCCTTCGGGCCAGTCGCGAGCACGACCGTGTCGATTGGGCCCAGCGCTTCCGTCGCACCCGTGTACAGGTTGATCACACTGAGCCGGTCGCGCTCGATCGCGGTCGCCCACGAATTCAAACGGTAGGCAAGTCCCTTGCCGAGCAGTCGCCGATACAGGTGCGCCATGTCGAGGGTGGTCAGTGTCGCCGGGAAGAGCGAGGGCCAGCGGCTCACGAGCTGCACCACGCACCCCCGGTCGAGCAGTACTTCGGTTACGCCCGCGGCGTACCGGGTGCCGTCGTCATCGAGCACGACGACCCGCTTGCCGATCGGTCGCGACTCGAGCAGCACGTCCCAAACGGTGAGCACGTGCTCCTGCTCGGCCCCGGGTAGCTGCTCGACGAGAGGGTTCACGCTGGAGAACCCCGCCCGCGAGGCAACGGCTCCCGTTGCCACGATCACGCCGTCCGGGCGGAACTCGTCCACAAGCTCGGGCGTTCCTTCGGTGGCGAGCCGGATCTCTACGCCGTGCTTCCGGAGCCGGCGTTCGACGTCGCGCGTCAGCCACGCGAACTCGTCGCGTCCCGGGGTCTTCAGGATCAGGTTGACCTGACCTCCAAGCGTCTCCTCGCGCTCGAGCAGCGTGACGTGGTGGCCGCGCTTCGCAAGCATTTCGGCAGCCTTCATCCCGGCCGGCCCGCCGCCGACCACGAGCCAGCGCGCCGGCATCGGGGTGGGGGTGAGAGCGCCGAACCTGCGCTCCCGCCCCGCGGCCGGGTTGACGGTGCAGGCGATCGGCAGCCCCTTGAAGACGCGGGCAATGCAGCCCTGGTTGCCGCGGATGCAGTGCGTGAGTTCGTCCTCGCGTCCCTCGCGCACCTTGTTCGCGAACTCGGGATCGGCGATCTGCGCGCGCGTCATCGCGACCATGTCCGCCTTGCCCGACGCGAGGATCTCCTCCGCGAGCCCCGGGTCCTTGATGCCGCCGACGGCGAACACGGGCAGTGAGGTAGCCGCCTTCACCTGAGCGCTCAGGTCGATGAGGTAGCCGTCGGGCTCGTCCGACGGCTCGATCGCGCGGAAGATGTTGTGGTAGCCGGCGGCGGTAACGTTGACGTAGTCGATCTGGCCGTCGGCCTCGAGCGTCCGCACGACCAAGATCGCGTCCTCGACGACGAGCCCTCCAGGAATGAAGTCGCTGAGGCTGATCCGGACGCCGACGACCCAGTCGTCGCCCGTCCGCCGGCGCACCTCAGCGATCACCTCGCGCGCGAAGCGCAACCGGTTCTCGAACGAGCCGCCGTACTCGTCCGTGCGCTTGTTGTAGAGCGGCGAGAGGAACTGGTGCAACAGGTAGCTGTGCGAGATGTGCACCTCGGTGCCGTCGAAGCCGCCCTCACGCGTCAGCTCCGCGCTCCGGCCCCACCACTCGACCACCTCCCGGATGTCCTCGGGCTCCATCGCCTTCGGCGTCTCGCCGTACGCCGGCGACTTGACCGCGGACGGCCCCCAGAGGACCCGGAGGTCATCAGCCGAGTCGCTCGAGGCATTGAGACCGAAGTGGTTGAGCTGGGCGAAGATCACCGCGCCGTGCTCGTGCACCGCGGAAGTGAGTCGCCGGTCGGCCGCGAACGCGTTGGACAGGTACGCCCAGGCGACGCGTGGGAAGCCGGTCGTCGAAGTAGGGTGAACGACCCTGTTGCCGGTGATCAGCAACCCGGCGCCGCCCCTAGCGCGCGCGGCCTGGTAGTCGACGTTCCGCTGCGAGTCGACCCCGTCGTGCGCGAACAGCTTCACGTGCGCCGTCTGCATGATCCGGTTGCGGATCGTTGCGTTCCCGATCTGCAGCGAGCTGAACAGGTGTGGATAGGCAGACACCTGCACCCTCCTTTCGTGCGGGAGGGCAACTCTATGCCGTACCGCCTTGGACGCGGGCTGCTTTGGCCAGCTCCCCAACATCACCTAGCGGCCGCGCCGCCCTGCCCGGCGTCACGACGCTGAACGGCGCCACAGCCCCCTCGGCCTGATCGGCGAGTGAACGTGCCTAATTTGACCTCCTGGGCCACCCCGAGGCGAACCTTTCAGCGGAGCGTTTCAACCGCGCGACTGCGCCGGACCGGTCCGGGCGTCGCAGGTTGCGTGCTGCTAAGAGCGGCGGCTCCAGCGGCAGGACGACGCACCTGGAGATAATCCGGCGGTGGGCGGGATGCTGGTGGTGCTGTGTGGTGGGCCGGCAGACGGGCGGACGGTCGAGATCGATCATCCTCCGCCCGAGGAGTTGGAGATCGAGATCGTGCGGACGCTCCAGTTCCGTCTCGCCGAGTCGGTAGGTGGGTCGAGGCCGGTCGTCTCGCGGCACTTGTCGAGCGGGATCAAGCGTCACCTTTACCGTTTTCTGCAGCGTGACCTGCCTGTCGTCGAATGGTTGGGAAGGGTTCAGGAGTGACGGAGGAAGCCACCGCGATTTCGCCCGAGACGACAAGGCTCGGCTGGATCGGCACGGGTGTGATGGGCTCGTCGATGTGCGGGCATCTTCTCGAGGCCGGCTATGCAGTGGTCGTTCACTCGCGGACACGGGAGCGGGCTGAGTCGTTGCTCGCTCGAGGCGCCCCTTGGGCTGCTTCGGCGGCGGAGGTCGCTGCGGAGGCAGACGTTGTTTTCACGATGGTCGGATTCCCGGCCGATGTCCGGCAGGTAGTGCTCGGACCGGATGGGGCCCTGTCGCAAGCCCGTCCCGGAACCGTACTGGTCGATATGACGACGAGTGAGCCGTCCCTGGCGCGCGAGATCGAAGATGCAGCGCGCGCAAGAGGAGTCGAGAGCGTCGATGCGCCCGTCTCGGGCGGTGACGTCGGAGCGCGAAACGCTGCTCTCTCGATCATGGTTGGCGGCGACCCGGCGACCGTCGGGCGCCTGCGACCGCTGTTCGACCTCCTCGGCAAGACGATCGTGCATCAAGGCCCGTCGGGCGCGGGGCAGCACACCAAGATGGTCAACCAGATCCTGATTGGGACCGGCATGATCGGTGTCTGCGAGGCGTTGTTGTACGCCGATCGCGCCGGCCTCGACCTCGAGAGCGCGCTCGCGTCGGTTAGCGGCGGGGCAGCCGGATCTTGGTCGCTCTCCAACTACGCGCCGAGGATGCTGCAAGGCGACTTCGAGCCGGGGTTCTTTGTCGAACACTTCATCAAGGACATGGAGATCGCGCTCGCCGAGGCGCGCCGCCTGAACCTGGCGCTGCCTGGCCTGGCTCTTGCGCATGAGCTCTATCTCGCGCTTCGGGCACAGGGCGGCGGCCGCAAAGGCACCCAGGCGCTGATCCTCGCGCTCGCGAAGCTCTCCGACGTCGAGTGGTCAACATCCCCGCCGGGGTGAGGAAGGATTAGCTCGATCGTTGCAGTGCCGCTCGTCGCCGTCACGTGAGCGGGATCCATTCTCGACCGCCTTCTTTCGAGCCGCCATGCGACGGTGGTGTACTTCAGCCGAGTGCTCGCAATGCCTGTTCGAAGCATGCGAGGGGCGGTGAGGTGAGGCCGAGGCCGAGCATGCCGCGGCCGGGCTCGCGGTGGATCATCACGATGTCGATTATGGGTCGCTTCTCGGTCTCGACCACGAGCCGCGCGTCGACGCCGACTGGCGCGCCCGCGTTGTCGAGCACCGGGACGCGGAGTCGAGGGTGCTCGGCGAACGCAAGCTCGCGCGCGTTTTCATAGATCTGGTGCGCACGCTTGTCGTCGACGCCGAGCGCCGGCCAGAGCGCGGGCGCCGCCGGCAGGATGGAGGCGCCGAGTCCGGCGCATTCGACGAGCAGCGAGTCGCCGCACGCTGGACCGGCGTCGTTTCGCGCGGCGCCGTGTGGGACCTCCGCCGGCGCTGTGAACCACGCGTCGCCGAGGCCTGCGAGCTTGATGCCGCAGTCGCGCCCGTTGGCGCCGATCGCGGTGACGAGCGTCGAGCCGGCGACGTCGTGCGCGGCGTCGAGCATCAGCTTGCTGGCGGCGAGCGACACGGCGACGAAGAACTGCGGGTTGCCGTGGAGGAAGTTGAAGAGACGCTCCTGTAAGTCGGCGCCGATCCGCGTGCGCGCAAGCCCGGGCGCGATCCGTTCTGCGAGCATCGATGTCGCGGCCGCGTTTCGGTTGTGCAGCTCGTCGCCGCGACGCAACGCCTCGATCATGATCTCGTCGCAGTCGATTCCGTCGAGCTCCGCGACCGCCGCGTCGAGCGCGGGTGCCAGGTCGTCACGGAGGAAGCGCAGACGCTCGAAGACGTCGTCGCCGGTCATGCCGAGGATGAGCGTGCGGCCGAACCCCTCCATCAGGAAGTGAAAGGCGCGGCGGCCGCTGGCTGCGTCCTCGACGACCACGACTGGCGTGGAAGCCGTGATCGCCCCGGCGCCGCCGGCCATCGATCCGAAGTCCTGCGCCGCACCGAGTGCGGCCTCGCGAGGTGAGAGGCCCTCGAACTCCGCGGCGGCTGTGAGGCTGCTGCGGAGTAGCGGCGACAGTTCGTCCCACGACGTCGGCGGCGCCGCGTGCAGGACCAGGTCGGGGCGCATCCCCGGCACGACCTCGAGCGCCGGCTTCACCCCGACGAGCTGCGGCCGGCAAGCGAGCACCTGATCCACGGACGTGATTCTTGCGAGGATTCGCGCGTGACGATCGACGAGCTGCGCGCGCAGGCAAGGCTGCGAGGGATCGACGCCAGCGACGAAGACCTGGAAGGCGTGCGCGAGTTCCTCTCCGTGTTCCTGCCGGCGGTGGAGGAGCTGGCGCAGCTCCTGCCGCCGGATGCGTCCGGCCCCGAGCCGCTCGAATGACGGTCGTTGAGCTCGCGCGGCGCCTGCGCGACGGCGAGCTGTCGCCGATCGAGGCGGTGACGGCGGCGTTTGACCGCATTCAAGCGCTCGACGAAGCGCTGAACGCGTTCATCAGTGTGCGCGAAGAGGAGGCGCTGCAGGAGGCGGAGGCGGCGGCGCGGGCGCCGAAGCGCGGGCCGCTCTGGGGCGTCCCGCTCGCGGTGAAGGACGTCCTCGACGTCGCCGGCTCGGTGACGACCGCCGGCTCGCGCATCCTCGCCGGCAACGTCGCCGGCCAGGACTCGGAGGCGGTGGCGCGGCTGCGTCGCGCCGGCGCGATCGTCGTCGGCAAGACGAACACGCACGAGTTTGCCTACGGCCCGACGACGACAAGCGCCCACTACGGCCGCGCGTGCAACCCGTGGGCGCTCGACCGCGTCTGCGGCGGCTCGAGCGGCGGCAGCGGCGCCGCCGTCGCCGCGGGTCTCGTGCCGGCGACGCTCGGAACCGATACCGCCGGCTCGATCCGGATTCCGTCGGCGTTCTGCGGGGTCACTGGTCTGCGCCCCTCGACCGGGCTCGTGCCGACGCGCGGGATGGTGCCATTGTCGTGGTCGGTCGACACGATCGGGCCGATGGCGACGACGGCGGACGACTGCGCGCTCCTCCTCGACCTACTGGCCGCACGCAAGTCGCGGCCCGAGCCGGGCGACGTAATCTCCGTCGGCGTTGTCGAGCGTCTTTTCGATGGTGCGATCGAGCCGGGCGTCGCCGCCGCGGCGCGCACTGCAGTGGAAGCATTGGGCGAGGCCGGCGTCCGCACGACGAGCATCGTGCTGCCGCACCTCGACCGCGCACCAGTGGTGCAGCAGGCGCTGCAGTTCCCGGAGGCGACCTCAATCCACCTCGAGTGGCTGCGCACGCGCCTCGGCGACTACGGCGCCGACGTTCGCGGGCGTCTGCTCGCCGGCTTGTTCGTGCCCGCGACCGCCTACGTAACAGCGCTCCGCGCCCGCGGCGTGATCGCCGCCGGCTTCCGCGTCGTCGCCGAACCGTTCGACTGCCTCGTCGCGCCCACGCTTCCGTCGGTCGCGCCAGAGTTCGGCCGCTCCGACCCGCTCGAGGAGAACCTCTTCCGCCAGGGGCTGCTCCGCTGCACGGCGCCGTGGAGCCTCGTCGGCTGGCCCGTCGTCTCAGTGCCCTGCGGCTTCGCCAACGGGCTGCCCGTCGGCCTCTCACTCATCGGCCGGCGCTTCCATGACGCTGATGCGCTCCGCGTGGCCGCGCTCTTCCAACGCGTCACCGATTGGCACCTGCGGCAACCGCCGCCGGCTCAAGAAGAGAGCGCAGCTCGCATCGACGGCCCGTAGATACGCCCTCCAGCAGAAGAAGAAGTCCGTTGAAGACGAAGCCGGCAGAAGAGTGCGTTTGGGGCGTAAACGTCGTTCTCGAGTCGGCCGGTTCGGATATCAAGCAGCCTCCGTGCTCGCCCCGACACGACGTGGGCGTCATCGTGACCCAGCGGCAACGGCCGGTAGCCGGACGATAGGGAGAGGGTGGCCCGCCGCTGAAGGCGAGGGCCACCCTTCCGTTCGAGCTACGGCAGCCGATCGGGGTTGCTACCGCCCAGGCATCCGTCGGCGAACGGGGTGCCCGGGATCCCGTGACCAGGGGCCCCAGGCGGGCCGTCCGCAGGTGTCTGCGTCGGCTTGTCG
>WNGJ01023457.1_pt1 | contig 10413 bp, 7 predicted proteins | sample 5400611 | NCBI WGS metagenome assembly WNGJ01 (sample SAMN13153375, study PRJNA577476) | soil metagenome | isolation source: 40 cm soil or saprolite under Garry oak tree replicate 1 | place: USA:California | collected 2016-06-15
CCGAATGCCGCAGCCAGTCCATCGGCCGCGGGATCGCCGCAGCGCAGGCGGCGCAGGTCGACCACGTCCCACGGTACGTCGCGCTGCGCCGGCGGGCCGGCCAGGTGCTCGGCGACGGCATCCGTCACTGCGGGCATGTCGGAAGGGTCGGCGAGGACGGTCGCGTAGTCCGCGTGATAGGAGGCGCCCATGAAGACCGCCGTCGCGGTGGCCGGCACGGGCGTCAGGTTCGTCTCGGAGCCGTGGCGAAGCTTTGTCCGGGTGAGCTCGTCGGAGGGCTCGACCTCGTGCCGATGCATGAGGGGCGCGATTGCCACGGGCTGTGCATCGTTGCCCTCGCCGCCCGCCGTTCCGGCATCCACGATGACCAGCGTCTCGTCGTGGGCGACCGTGCCATAGGCGTCCCACCACGCCCGATGAAACGCCCACCGCGAGAACGGCGTTGCCCACGGGTTCCGATCCGCCAGGGCATCCCAACTGGCCCGCGGGATGGCGTCGAAGGGCCGCCGAAGGGCGACCAACGCCCGGCCGATCAGTCTCTCGCCCTCGACCCACCTCCGCTGCTCAGGTGGACAGGCAGTCTCGATGGTCGCGGATGGGGTCACTGACCGAGGATAGCATCGGGGTCGGATCAGGTCGTTGCGCGCTCAACGGATGTCGGCAGCGCCGAGAACCGGCCTCAGGCGCCTGCGTTGCTCGAGGACCCGTTGCCCCTGAGCCTCGCAATCAAGGAGCGGACCGACGAAGACGACGTCCATCTGCGGTGCCGGTCCGCAAGCAGCGGGATAGCGGCCAACCAGATGACGAGATACGAGTACTCGTACAGCTGGGGGGACGCCCAGCCAGCCGCCACCGGCACCGTCCAGCGCCGATTGGTCATGGCACCCCATGCGATGAGCGCCGTCGACATCGCGAGTCGGAGCACGAAGGGAACCGGTACGACGGGCACAGGTGGTGGCGCCGACGCATTGCGCTGCAGAAACGCCACCCATTCGAACCATGAGCTCGGCCAGGCGATGAACGAGATCAGCCCGATGATCGCGGTGGCCAGAAGAGCCTGGGCAAGGGACCACCACTCTCTGCGCAAGGCGAACCAGAGGAGCCCGATGCCGGGTCCCACCTTCGTCAGCGTTGCCAACGCCCAGATCGCGGGCCACCGGAACCCGAGAATGGTGACGGCCGCGAGGAGGATCTGGACGTTGCCGATCAGTAGCCAACCAAGGACCGTCGAGGTCACCGGCGGCAGGACCTGGGGCAGGGCGAAGTACGCGGTGCCGAGGGCGATCAGCGGCAACGCCCATCGACGGGCCACGAAGCCGAAGGTTGCGAACAGGAGGGTCATCCAGCCCACGATGAAGATGGGCCAGGGGATGAACCGGAGGAGGCCGAGAGCCTCGGCCAGCGGCGGCGGATAGACATATTTCGTCGATTCCACGGACCAGGTGACCGGGTAGAGCTGCGGCCAGGACGCCGCCTCCCAAGCAGTGCGAGCATCTGTGGAGTCGAACGCACCTCGCGCCACGGCCAGGCCGACCAGGACACCGATGAGCGCCACTCCGGCGCGAACTGGCGAACCGAAGATTGGCGACAACCGCGCAGGCAGCGTGGCACCCGCTCCGGAAGGCACTGCTCGCGAAGGCGCCGCCCCCGATGCAGATGGCGCGACGAAACTCATGAATTCCCCAGGCAGCCCCAGTGGGCGTGCTCGCCGTTCGGTCGGGATTACCTCGTCCCGCGGGCAGCGAGATCGTACCAATCGTTGCGCGCGATACAAGATGGTACGAACGGCGAATGACGGCGCGTCAGGCCCCGTCGCCCTCGGCAGTCGCCAGCGTGACGGCCAGTGGCAGCTTCGGTACGGTGCCGCGTTCCAGCCGCCGCGCCAACGAGCCGCCCCACGCGTCGGAGTTCGAGGAAGGGGCTTAATTCGCCTTCGCGCGAGCGCTCAATTGCGTCTCGAAGCCTGGTTCTCTGGGGCCGTCGAGGCCGGGGGCCCGCTTGGTTTCTGCCCTGGCTACCGATCGAGCGCGCGCCCGAGGAGCGAACTGCAGCTCGCACGCCCATCACGCCAAGCCAGATCGGCAGGTATGACCAATGGCCGGGATCGCCCAGCCTGCCGCTCCGGGAACCGTGGATGCGGCCATGCTGGAAACCGTCATGATGTGGGCACAGCCTCCACCGCTGGACTCGGCAGCACCGCGCGCTGGCGTCTGGGCGTCAATCGCCTGGCGAGGTCCAGAGCAGGTCTTTCGACGACAACGTACGAAGCTGCGGCGATTGCGCCGGTGCCCAGCAGCACACCGAATGCGAGAAGTGGTCCTGGAAGCGACGAGTCACGGAGGGCCAGGATGACTTGCTCGTGCCACAGGTAGAAGGGGTAGGACAGCCAGCAACCCGCGGCCGCCAGCAGTCGCACGCTGCGCCCGGACGGAGGGCGGGCGACGAGATAGGCGAGAACGAGGAAGCCACCGAGAGCAGTGATCGCATCGATCGTGGCCCAAACTCCTATCCACAGGCCCGTGGCGATCAAGGCCACCCCAACCAAGAGCGATTTCCTGCCGAATGCCCTCAGCCAGGCAGGGCGGTCGACCTCGACCGCCGCCAGCAACATGCCCGGAACGAACGCCCACAGGACGAAGGGGAAGAGGGAGGATTCGAGCGAGTACGGCCGTCCGCCTGTAGTCGCCAGGTACACCCCCAGGCTGGACACGAGCGAAACGTCAAAAATCGCGACCAAAGCAGTGAGGTGGCGACGCGGTGAGAGCCTCATGAGGCCGGCCGCGAGGAGCGGCAGCGTTAGGTAAAAGGTCATCTCGAGGACGAGGGTCCAGCTCGACCCAAGAAAGCCGGCGAACAGGTGGCCGTCGAAGTTCTGCAGGAAGAACACGTACGTGAGCGGCTGCCGAACGAAGGTGTCATCGCCCAACAAGATGCTCGCGCCGACGAGCGCCAAGAGGTAGGCCGGATAGATGCGCAGGAGTCTTCGAATGAAGTAGCCCCGAAGGTCGGCCCGACGCGACTCCCGAGCGACCTGAAGAAACGGGCGGTATAGGAGGTACCCGGATAAACCAAAGAAGAGGACGACCCCCGTTCGGCCATTCTCGGCAATGCTGCTCAGCCGCCCGAGATCCACCCGCGCGAGCGTCACGAGGTGGCAGGCGAACACCATCAACGCCGCGCACGCCCGAAAGCCGTCGATGCCCTGTGCTCGTGGGCTCACGGTGTCCCCAGCTCGGCCGGGATCCTACCTTGCGCCATGAGTTCGACGTCGCCAAGCGCTCCTACGCGCGCAAGGACGTAGGCCGCCGCATAGAGTCCGGCCACCACGAGCAGCAGCGCCTGATAGCCGGTGATCAAGGCCAAGTATTCCACCGCACCGCCGACCATCGCGCCGAGGAGGTTCGACGCGAACGCCATGTCGGCCGTCCTGGTGTCACGGAAGGAATGACTGAAGACGAGGTTCGCGAAGAAGACCGGGGCGAAGGTCAGCCCGGCAGCCAGCACGTAGCGCAGCTCTGGCGGATCAACCAGAACCGCAGTCGGTGAGAGCACGAAGCTGAGCGCGATCGAGGCGAACAATGCCGCGTATAGCGGCCTGGGATCGCGGATCGGGAATCGCACATTGATGGCGATCGCCGCCAGCACGCTGGCCAGGATCGCGAAGAAAACGAGCGAGTTGACGAGCCACGTGGTCCCGAAAAGCAGGCTGAACGACACCAGGCTGCGGGTCTCCAGCAGCAGGAACGCAACGCCGAGAATGAAGAAATGCGGGCTGAAGCGGCGCAATGACGTCCCGCTTCGGGCGGCCGCCCGGCTGACGAGCAGCACCGCGAAGACGAGGATGATCGCCAGCGCGGGGCCAGTCGTCCGTCGCTGGCGTCGGGGGGGAGGTGATATCGATTCGGTCGATCGAGTCGCCCGGCGGCGGGTTGCCCCCAAGTGCGGCGATGGCCGGCCCGGCCGCAAGTGTCGCCGCAGTTTGGTTCGGGTAGGTCCGCACGATCGGGGCCGATCCGAAGCTCTCGTCGAGCATGCCCGCGATCTTCCGGGGCAGCCAGTCCTGTCGATAGAAGTTGTAGAGCACGAACGTTCCGTCGGATCCGAGGTGATCGCGGACCTCACTAAACGCCTCGCGCGTGAACAGGAACGACTCGAGCCTCAGGTTAGCCGACGTGCTGACCAGGGTCAGCGAGTCCGGCAAGGCGAAGATCACCAGGTCGTACTTCGTGGTTGTCTTGTGGAGGAACGCCCGGCCGTCGTCGACGTAGCGAGTCACCCGCGGGTCGTCGTACGGGCGGTTGGGGTGCTGCTGCACCCCGATTTCCTGGATCCGCGGGTCGATCTCGACCGCGTCGACATGGCCCGCGCCGTGGGCGAGGGCGAGCGCGACGTCGGTTCCCGTCCCGGCGCCGACGACGAGGACCTGGGCGTAGTGCCGATCCGGGAACCAGCGATAGATCTGCTCATAGAACGGGTCCGAGATCCGATCGATCGGCCACATGGCCTGGTGCGGAATCCCGTTTACGTCCACCTCGGAGATGCCACCGGCGTCATAGACGTCGATTCGGTAGTAGGGCGACCAGGTCTGCCCGGGCTTGGCAGCAAGGATCACGACAGCCAGGGCGCCGCCGACAGTGAGGGCAGTGATCACGGACGAGCGCCGGATGCCCGAAGCGAGCCCCATCAGCCCGACCAGGACCGCGACGACGCCGAACCACGTGGCCGGCGACGTGCCGGCCGCCGACAGACCCGTGAACGCGGCGACACCCGTCATCGAGCCCACGATGTCGATTGCATACGCGCGCAGCGGGCGCATGGATGTCAGGAGGGAGCCCAGCGGGATCGCCAGGCCGGCCATGATCACGGTCGCCAGCACGACCAGAACGGGCAGAACCAGGAAGTTGATGTCCGCCGTCGTGTTCTCGGCGAGGCCAAAAAAGATCTCGTCGGGCGAGCGCAGCTGGATGCCCAACTGGACCTGCGTGACGAGAACGGCGACCGCCAGCAGCAGCGGTCCGAAGGGCGAGATCGCGATTCGGCGTTGATCGCGGCCCCACAGAATCCCGACACCAATGCCCAGGAAGCTCGCCATCAACAGGAAGTTCCGGAAGAAGCCGACGTAGATCACGTTGGCCGGAATCCAGCGGATGAGCAGCAGCTCCACGAACAGGAGCGTTCCGCTGGTAAGGAACAGGCGGGCAGCGGGCGATGCCAGCCACGGCACCGGCTGCAGCAGCAGCCGGGCCTGCTCGGTCGATCCCCTCACGGCACGTAGAAGCCGGCGAAATAAAGGACGGATACGAGTGCCAGGAGCGCGACCGACAGCAGGCTCCAGGTGCGCCGGAACCCGCTGCCGCGCCGAGCGAGGATCCAGGCATACGGGAAAGCGAGCATCGTGATTCGGCCAACGGCCTCGAGCAGTCCGCTCGAGAGCTCCGCCCCGATATACATGACCGGCACCAGCGCATACGCCAGGGGGATGCGGTCGGGCCGTGCGAAGACGAGCAGGAATAGCGCCCCGCACAGGGTCAGCAACAGGCTGCCCTGGTACACGGCGAGCGGCGAGTTGAACCCGGCGGCGAGGCTACCGCTCGCCTGGGCCGCACCACCGATTCCGGCGCGCCCCCAGGCCGTCTGGGCATCGAGGAACGCCGTCGATGAGCCCGCCACGCCATTGACGTAGGCGAGGAAGCCCGCGGCCGCAATGGGACCCAGGGCTAGCCATGCCAACGAGAGGCGTGGGCGCCAGCCATCTCTCGCGACCATCAGCAGACCGAGCGGCACGAAGAGGACCACGCCCTGCAGCCTGGCGAGCGTTGCCAGCGCCAGGAAGACTCCTGCCCAGCTGCGGCCACCGCGCTCCGCGGCAAGGAAGGCGGCCAGCGACAGCGCGAGGAACAGGCTCTCCGTGTACGCCATCGAGAAGACTGCGGCGAATGGAAAGAACGCCAGGATCCCGGTCGCCAGGCGGGCGCGACGGCGGCCCAGGTAGGGCTCGCCGAGGCGAACGAGGAGGCCGAGCGCGACCAGGAATGCTACGTTCGACACGACCACCGCAACCAGGCCCGCGAATCCTGGCCACGGGGCGGACAGCACCCGGACGAGCATCGGGTAGAGGGGTGCGAACGCGTAGTCGTGGTAGGCGCCCGAGACGGCCGCGGCATGGTAGCCGTCGCGGGCGATGCCGAGGTAGTACATCCCGTCCCAGCTGGTGAGGCTCCTGAGCAGTGGAGCAGCGTCGCCGCTGGTAAGCAGCGGGTTGCGGGCGAGGAGGTATTCGGCCGCGACGGCGGCCAGCAGCACTACGAGCCGCGACAGGACAAAGGCGGTGACGAGGGGGCGGTCGATCGCAAGCGCCACCCCGACTCCTCGGATGCGCGCTGCAGCACCTACCCGCGCGGCGCGACCCTCCATCAAAGGGAAACCGCCGCGGGGTGCCGTATCGGGCCGGATGCGCGCACTCATGTCGTTTCCGCCTGGGGCAGCCGTCCGCGCCTCATCCAGGAGGTGATCCGCAAGATCGTCCCGCGCACGGTCCACTCCGGGTCGCGTACCAGGAGCCCGGCGATTCCCACGACGATGACGACCGTGAACGTGAACCAGCCAACCGGCATCGCAATGCCGGCGGCGACGGGAACGGCCCAACGGCGATTTGTCCGAGCCCCCCAGATCACGATCGCCGCGGCAATGAGGACCCGCAACCAGATGGGCCCGGGCAGGACCGGAAGCCGAACAGCCGCATCGCGATTCTTGAAGAGCACGTCGAACCAGTCGAACCAGAGGTGCGGTGCGAGAACGAACGACGCGGCGCTGATCGCGGCGGTCACCCCCAGTGCGATGGCGAGTGACCGCCATTCGCGACGCACGGCAAACCAGAGCAGGCCGATGCCCGGGGTGACCTTTGAGAGCAGGACGAACGACCACGCCGCCGGCCAACGGAAACCCGCGACGATTGCCGCGGCGATCGGGATTTCGACGTTCCCGAGCGCAATCGATGCGACGACGGGCTGGAACAGCAGCAGCACGAGGCCCAGTCGCCCGGCCGTCCATCCGAGGAGGCCGAACAACCCGATCGTCCAGATCGCCCCGGCGATCGTCCACGGCAGCCAGCGCAGTGGCTCGATCGCCTGGGCAAACGCGGGGGAATAGAGATAGGCGTAGTCCGTGCCCACCCGCGACCTGGCGTACGGATCGGCCAGATCCGCCATCCAGTACGAGTGGGCATCGAAGTTGTCCGGGGCAATGCCGGCCACGAGGGCCGCGGTGTAGGCCAGACCCACCGCCATGAGGGCCAGCACGGACCACCGAGCGATCAGCTCGTCGCGAGATCGAGTCACCGGCTTATGAGACAGGATCGGCACGTCCCGGCGCATCCCCCGTGAGTACCAGAGTCGGGCGAGCATAGCGGCCGGCTCCCCGCGAGACTAGGGAGATGGCCGCTCGTCGACGGGCGCAAGCCGGCCCACGCGTCGGTGAATCAGCGGGATCCGGAAAAGATCCCACAGTACGCGGATGGCAAGTCCCGGCCGCGTTCGCATTCGCGATCCTCGCCGGTCGCTCCACTGGATCGGGACGATCGCGATCCGATATCCGCGGCGACGGGCTAGGTAGATGAGCTCGACATCGAAGACGATGCTCGTGATCTCCTGGCGCGCGAAAAGGTCGCGCGAGGCGGGGCGCGTGAATCCCTTGAAACCGCACTGCGTGTCCTCGACTGGTCCTACCGCCCACGCCGAGGCAAGGCCATGGAAGATGCGGCCGAGGACCCGCCGGTAACCCGGCTGGGAGCGGCGCATGTCCGACCCGTCCGGCTGGATCCGGCTCCCGAGCGCGAGGTCGTGGTTGGCAAGCGCCTGCACGAGCAGCGGGATCTGGTCGGGGGGCGTTGCCATGTCCGCGTCGGCAAACACGATCAGATCCCCGGTGGCCGCGAGCATCCCTGCCCGGACGGCGGCTCCCTTGCCGACGTGCGCGACTGACAGCAAGCCGAGTAGCGGCGCACCCTCGTGAACGCCGAACTCAGATCGGGCGCGAACGAGCTCCGCGGTTCGGTCCGTGCTTCCGTCGTCGACGACCAGGATCTCGATGGCGGCGGGCAGGCTGGCTGGGCCCGGCAGGCCGGCGCGTCCGCGGCCATCTCTGCGCCGAAGGTAGCCGAACAGCTCGTCGAGCGCAGGCTCAAGTCGGGCGGCTTCGTTGAACGCCGGCAGCACGATCGAAAGCGAGCGCGCAGCTGGATCGTCCGTCATTGGCCGAAGTGTAGGCGGACAGGCCGGCAGGATTGAGGCTGAACGTACCGCTGTCCTGATGGGAGTTCAGAGTGGCGCCGTCAAGCGCTGGCCAGCGAGTAGAGTGCCGGGAATGACCGAGACGCTGGGCGTGGTCGCACCGGGCGACGTCTTGAGTGTGCGCCCGGGCTTCGGCCGGCTTACGCGCGATTCGCTGGTCTTCGCGCTCGGCGCCGTGGCCGGCAAGGCCATCGGATTCCTGATGCTGCCGGTCCTGACGCGCCTGCTGACGCCCTCCGAATTCGGGCGGTTCGACGTGATCAGCGCGCTGGCCGGCGCAGGCGTGAGCACGCTGGTCCTCGGCATGGACGTCGCGACGACGCGCCTCGCCTTCGATGAACGCACCCATGACCGCAGGGCCCTGTTCGGAACCTGGTATGCCATTGCGGGGATCGTGGTACTCCCGGTCGCCGCCATCCTCATCCTCGCGTCGGGCCCTATCAGCCAGGTGCTCCTTGGCGAGTCCGCCCACGCACCGGCGATCGCACTCGTGGGCCTGATCCTGTTCGGAGGGGTCTTCCACACCCTGGCGCTGACCGTTCTGCGAGTCCAGGGACGCGCGGGCGCCTATGCGCTCCTCGAAGGCGCCTACCTCGGAGCCAACGCCGCTCTTGCGATCGTATTGCTCCTCCAATGGCGAGCCGACACGGTCGCGCTGATGGTCGCGCTGCTGGCGAGCTGGGGCGGCACGGCGGCAGTCGCGGCCCTGGCGCTGAGGCACAGCATCGGCGCCCACCCACAGTTACCCGATGCGCGCCGTCTGCTCCAGCTCGGGCTTCCGCTGGCTCCTGCCATTGCCGCGACGTGCATCGCCGACTTCGTCAACCGGGCATACCTCTATCGAACGGCAGGCGCGGTGGCTGCTGGCGAGTTTTCGGTGGCCTTGCGCTTCGGCTCTGTCGCCGCGCTGATGGTCGCGGGGTTCCAGCTGGCCTGGCAGCCACGCGCCTATGCGCTAGGCCGAGGCGATGCAGCATTGCGGCACATCGCGCTCGATGGACAGCGCATCCTCGCGGTCGTCGCGACCGGCGTCGTTGGCCTGGCCCTGGTCTCCCCGGAGGTCGTCGGGCTCCTGACCGGTGGCCGTTTTCCGGCCGTACTGCCCGCAGTTGCGGCCATGCTTGTCGCAGCCCTCGCAATGGGGCTGTACGTTGTCGCGTGCCTTCCGAGTGCCATGGACAGCGCCATGCGCGACCTCGGCATTGCCGCGATCTGCGGCGTCGCCGTGACTTTCTTGTCAAACCTGGTGCTCGCGCCCGCCCTCGGCAGCGCGGGGACGGCGCTGTCGGTGGTTGTTGGCCAATTCACGGCGGTCGCCACCGTTCGCCTGCTCGCGAATGGAAGGCGAGTGAGGGTCGGCTTCCCCTGGTGGCGGATGACTTTGCTGGTCGGCGGCGCCTCCCTGATTACGCTGGCGGCAACCTCGGGTCCGGCCGCCGGGTCGATCGGGCTCAGAGCGCTTCTGGCCATCCTCGCGCTCGGCGGACTCGCCCTCGAGGGGACGATCCCCGGGATGCTGCGCGGGGAGGCTGACTGAGTGGAACGACCTTATGTGTCGCTCATCGTCCCGGTCCTCAACGAGGAGGGCACGATTGCCGCTTGCCTGGCGGCCCTGCAGGAGCAGACCTACCCGAAGGACCGCCTCGAGATCATCGTCGCGGATGGGGGCTCGCGAGACGCGACTCGTAGGATCGTGTCCGAGATGGCTCGGGCCGATTCACGGATCCGGCTCGTCGAGAACCCCGGGCGCAGTACGGCCGCGGGATTGAACGTGGGCATCAATCAAACTCGAGGTTCGATCGTCGGGGCGATCAGCGGGCACTCGGTGCCTTCCAGCGAATATGTGGAACGTGCGGTCGAAGCACTCGAGCGTACGGGGGCCTGGGCGGTCGGCGGGATCATCGAGCGAGCCGGACGAAACCCGGTGCAGCGAGCAATCGCGCGTGCTACGGCGAGCCCGTTCGGCGTCGGCAATTCGACGTACAACTACGCGCAGACTGGCATGTACGTCGAAGGCGTGTTTCCCGGCATGTGGCCGCGTTGGGTGTTTGACACCGTGGGCCAGTTCGATCCAGAAATGCTTCGCAACGAGGACAACGAGCTGAGCCACCGGATCCGCCAGGCG
>WNGJ01011464.1_pt1 | contig 10412 bp, 8 predicted proteins | sample 5400611 | NCBI WGS metagenome assembly WNGJ01 (sample SAMN13153375, study PRJNA577476) | soil metagenome | isolation source: 40 cm soil or saprolite under Garry oak tree replicate 1 | place: USA:California | collected 2016-06-15
TGAACAAAGCTGAGCGTAAGTACTCGCCGTGTGGTGTATTCACTGTAAACCGTAGGTACTGTCAGAAGTTTAAATTCGGCAATTTGTTTGCCAATTAGACGGGTACTTTCAGCTTCTTGTCGAAAGTCGAGTTCCTGGCTCAGACTGCGTTCTAATTCACGAACAATCTGCAGAAAACCATAACGTTTCCCATAGGGAGTAAATCTGCTTGCAAAGCGTGCTACTTCGTGCAGGATTTCGATGTCTATCTCGATTCTCTGGCGGGAACCTGGACGTTGTATCTTGACAGCTACTTCGTTACCATCAGGCAGAAAGGCATGGTGAACCTGGGCCATCGACGCAGCGGCCAGGGGTTCATAATCGAATGATGCGAATAATTCAGAGAGAGGTGCGCCAAGTTCATTTTCAATAATCGCAATTACTTTGTCACTGGACACGGGTGTAACTGTATTCTGTAGGCGAGAGAGTGCTTCGATGTAATTCGCCGGCAACAAATCTGGCCTTGTGCTCAATAATTGGCCCAGCTTGATAAAGCATGGTCCCAACTCTTCGAGCGCGCTAGCCAGTCCAGCAGCATGGTCTTCTTCCTCCTCCCCATAATGCCCATCTAACGTGAAATCCTCATCATCTTCATGCTGGTGGTTCAAAAATTGGGCTGCTACATGATGTAGTTCATACTTTCGCAGAATACCAAATATCTCGAAGTAGCGTTCGGGATGGCGAGAGAAGCGGCTCGCAATGAGATTTCTAACAGATAATGGTGCATCCGAGTTCACATGAGTTTTTAAATTTGCCATAAATTGTGCGCGACGGAAACCTATCTCGTTCACGGGATTGGCAAGAAGTCGCGCCCTCCTTTCCTTCATCGAACTATTTAATAGCCTTTCCATATTCTACACCAAACTGATCTGGAGAGGTTGAATATCTTTCATCAAGGTGAGTTTTCTTGTGTGTAGAGGGAAACGTTCGCAATTCGTTATTGGATTACCCGAAGCTGGATGTCTCATACCACAAATCACTGGTGATATGATATATTGCAAGTAGTTTTAGAACGATTTCAGAGCGTGAGTGAGGAGGCCACAAATGCCTATTTGCCTTATCTGTGACGATACAGGATTACAAAACTCAGATTCGGAACATCCTGAATTTTGTTATTGCGCTGCAGGAAAACAGGCCCGCCGCCAGTGGGAAGCAAGTAGAGGCGGGGGACAGGGGAAAAACCAACCTAATCCCGCTAGTTTTATAGATATTGCGAACCTCGAGGGGGTAAATGCCAGCGTAGATGCCATGCGCGCTTCATTGCTTGGCTCTGCTGTAAGTGAAATAAGTACAGATACAAAGCATCCTGCTGTTCAATTGCTCTATAAAGTTGCCCATGCGAACCACGAGGTATCTGTAGTTGAGGCGACACAGCTTTATGAGCTTGCAAAAGCCTTAGAGGATTTTTGGGAAAAGTTAGCACCCCTAGGTCGCAATCTCAGGAAATAGTAAAGCGTACCAATAGTAATATTGGGTGTTTGGTATTGACAGTATTGCATGTTCTACTCTACTATACTAGTTGCGAGAACATGCTCCTGGAATACCAATGCATGATCCCGAGGTCAAACGTCGCCTCGGGTTTTGTTTGTGAACTGACCTTATTTGTCATAATGCTACGAGAAGTTAGTGCTGGTCATTGGGGCACAGAGAGAGGTACATCATGATATGTCCGCGTTGTGGTAATGAGTGGGATGCAACGAGAGGCGCTTGCACTCGTTGTGGATTTGTAGTACGCACGGCTGGTCAGTCTGGATCTTTTCCAAATCTACCGAATTCACCCCAAAGGAATGGTCAACAATCAGGTGGGTTGTCTAACCCGAGGCCGCAATCTGGTGGTATGTCGTCCGTGAATCAGCAGTCTGGAGGGTTAACGGTACCAGTTCAACCTGGCTTTCCAGCGACAGGACGACCTGCACCTATGACCCCTGTACCTACTCAAGGTTCAAGCAATGGGTTTACTAACTCGACTTCTACATTTGAAGGTGCTTTCCCTAAACCTTCTTTTGAGAAAAATGTATTGAGGGGAGTTCCTCAAGGTACGCAGCAGACGGGAATGCGCAGTACAGATTCCTTATCTTATAACAATAATGCCCAAGGACAAGGTTCTTCGCCAACATACCCAGCGAATCGATCAATGGGCTATCCTCAACAGGATATACGTCGCCCGCAGACTTCGGTTCAGCCACAATCTCCTATGCGCCAATACCCTACGGAACCATCCAATAGGAATACATCGAATCAACAGATACCTCGCTCCGCAAGTTCGTTTCAGCAAGCGCCCAATGCGCTTTCCCCTATAAGATCCAATGTCATGACATCGAGTGCCCGTCCTCTCCTACCGGGGGTTCTTTTGCGTGGCGGACGTTATCGGCTGCAAGAAATACAAGAGCGGCAGGATTGGTTATCAGGCGTATTCGAAGCAGTATGGATTGGCAAAGATGCCCATCGGGCAGGATCACAGGTGATGATCTGTGAAGTAGTCTTACCTGAAAATACCTCGGTTGTAACTCAGACGATTCTACGTACTGCTACAATGGTGCTGGCTACAGTAGGTAGGCATCCGCACATTCCCGCCCTTTGGGATGCATTTAGTGATCAGGGGCGAAGCTTCTTTGTTTCTGAACCTATTGAGGGAGAAACCTTAATGACACGTATGCGTTATAGTGGACGCGCGTTGCCAGAGCATGAGGTGATTGAGTGTTGCCTACAACTGACAGACGTGTTGGAACTGCTAGCGCAACAATCTCCCCAGCTAGTGCATGGGTCGATTCGTCCAGAACATATCGTTCTGAGTCGCAATAGCTCTCAATATATTCTTACTAACTTCTCGATTGTGCTTGCCGGGGGCGCAACACAATATATTGCTGGTATTGAGCGTTCTCGCCTTTCTTCCTATACTGCACCAGAGTTCGTTCGAGGTGTAGTGGATTCACGGACGGATATATATTCGTTGATTGCCACAGCATATCATGCCGTGACGGGCAGTGCTCCATTCGGTATAAGTGGAAGCATTCCTCCAGCTCAACGCATCAATCCCAACATCTCTTCCGCTTTTGAAGCCATCTTGTCAAAGGGGCTACGAACTGTTCCTAATCAGCGCTATCAGCGCCCATCTGAGCTTCGTCAGGATTTACTGGCTATGCGTTCAGTAAGCGGAACTCTAGTTTCTGGCATTGGCAACAAACCAGTAATGCGGAATAATAATTCGCCGCTCATTTCCCAAAATGTAAAACAAACTGATGTATCTACGCGGAACGCCTCTGATCAAGTTGCCCAGGCTTTACCACTATTATTGAATACCAATGATGATATGGAGGACCAGGTATTATTACTTCCCAAGCCAGAGGCTTTGCCACCGATGAAGGCGGGAAATGATACCATGAGTGCAGCCGTCTGGTTGGGTCTGATTCTGGTGACTCTCGTGGTGGTTGTTATATTGAGCCAGATGCTCACATAAAGTAAACATTAAAGAAGAAAGGAAGACCTCGCGAGGTCTTCCCTTCTTCTTTAATGTTTACGCATTACAACAAAGTCGATAAGCTCATCTAATACCTGGCGATTTTTTGATGGAGGGAAGTGAGCTAAAGTCTCTCGTGCTTTATGAGCGTAGATGTGAGCATCGGAAAGTGAACGCTGTACACCAGAACCCGTAACAACCCAGTTGACAATAGTGCGTATATCTTCTTCACTGTGGGTTGTCCCATTGAGCAGGGTGTGTACCTCCTGGTAATGCCCATTCTTGGGCTGTTCCTGTAAAGCATAAATCAATGGTAATGTTACCATTCCCTGACGCAAATCATTTCCTGCTGGTTTGCCTATAGTCTCCTGGTTTTCGGTATAATCCAGAATGTCGTCGATGATTTGAAAAGCGATTCCAAGATTCATGCCATATTTTTGAAGAAGCTCAATTTCTTGGTCAGATGCCTGACTAACTATAGCGCCACCCTTACAGCAGGCGGCGATCAAACAGGCGGTCTTATGGCTGATCTTCTCGTAGTAACTTTTAATGGTAAGATCGATACGACCTGAGGTCATCATCTCCATGATCGTGCCTTCGCAGACGGTAGCTACCGTATCCGAAAAGAGATGGTCAATGCGATTATCATTGATATCAGCAATCAATCCGGCAGTTTTGGCAAAGTAGTAATCGCCTAGCAGAATAGCTATATTGTTACCCCATAAGGCATTGACTGTGGGATTGCCACGGCGAGTCAGTGCATTGTCTACAATATCGTCATGAATGAGTGTCGCAAGATGAACCATCTCGAAAGCTACGCTCAAGGGGAGCAATTTGTCAAAACGATACGTATTAAGTTTACCCGAAAGAAGCGTAAGCGCAGTCCTGAGTCGTTTACCTGGCGATCCAAGCGCGTGCATCGAAGCGGAATTGAGGATGTCGAGTCCAGAGGTAGCTCGTTCCTGAAAAGTGGCATCCACCTGATCGAGATCAGGTTGGATACTAGCAAGTAGGTGGCTCAAAGTGGCCGTATCATTCATTATGGACTCTCCATTTCGGGCATTTTGTGCAAACACTAAAACGAGAAGCGGTTTGCTTATTGCGTAAACCGCCTCTCAGGTAAATTGTCGGTTCATTTTTCATGAGTGCTGTGTAAGATTATAGCACGTCTCAACCATTAGATGGGAGGGAGTGCGGAGGGTAATCAAACTATAGACGTTGTATCAAGCTCCATCAGGTCTTCCTGGACATATCCCGCTGTCAAATCGAATTCTTCCAGGGCATCTATTGCAACACGGTATTCACTCCAACTGAGTCGTCGATTCAGGACCGGGTCGTTCACCGCTTTCCATGCCGGGAAATACTGATCCATAAGACTTACAGGTGTATCAGGCCCCAACTCATCTGCGATCCACCGAAGTACTTCGCGAGTCCCTGAAATGTCCTCTGGCATTACAAGGTGTCGAATAAGGAGTCCACGTTGAGCGATCCCCTCTTCGTTTAGTTGAAGTGGACCAACCTGTCGATACATCTCACGCAGGGTGCTTTGATTGGATTCAACGTAATGGGGCATTTTTGAAGTGCGCAAGGCATTTTTGTTGTCTGAGTATTTAGCATCCGGGAGATAAATATCGACAACACCATCTAGCAATGTAAGCGTCTCCAGATTTTCATAACCAGCGCAGTTATAAACAATCGGCAGGCGCAATCCTTTGTCACAGGCAATAACCAACGCTGCAAGAATTTGCGGCACAAAGTGAGTTGGTGTCACAAGGTCCAGGTTGTGACAATGTTTTTTCTGCAAGTAGAGCATCATATCTGCCAGGCGTTCTGGGCCAACCCGGTGTCCCAAACCACCCTGGCTCAAAGAGAAGTTCTGGCAATAGGTGCAACGAGCCTGACAATAGCCAAAGAAAATTGTACCTGCTCCACGTGTACCACTGATTGGCGGTTCTTCTCGACGATGTACATTCCACGATGCAACAATGGCCTCTGTGCCTGACCTGCAGACGCCCGTTTTTCCATTTAGGCGGTTACAACGGCAATTCTGTGGGCAAATGGTGCAACTGCGTAAAATCTCCCAAGCCGCGGCAGCACGCTCTGTCAATTTGCCTGTCTCATAGAGATTGAGGTAGCTTGGATAAAGCATAAAAAGATGCTACTCCCTAAATGTTAACATACGCTTTGGTGTATCAATAAACATCGCATCCAGTTCTTGCTGAGAAACACCAGCGTAACGCAAACGCGGTACAATATTACTGAGCAGGTGATCCCAACCCCAGCCGCCATAGTGACGGAACTGTATGCGAGTGCATATATCATGTGCCAGGGTTATCTGCGAACCGTACCCTTTTTCTAAAAGCCGCAATAAGCATTCAATACGGTCAATATCGCGAGGCTCCTGATGGAAACTACGATCGAAATAAGTTTCAGAGCCAAAAGTGTCGAACGAGAGAACTGCCCCACGCTCTGCGATACGAATGTGCCACTCTGACTCTACAAGTTCGTCGCAGTGACTTATGGCAACCCGTGAAATATCGGCTCCCTCTACTTCCAATATATCCAGAATGTGAAGGTGTTCATGCCCCCAGATGAGGGGGTGTACATTGATACTTGTGCCTGTCTGACGTTGCACCCGCGCAGCAGCGCGTAATTGACGTTCCTCAAATGGGTAAATGGGAGAACTGGTACCCAGTTCTCCCATAAAACCTGCACGTATAGTGGTATCATACATGCCCTCAGTTAGCCATTGAAGAAGATCATCAGCGATTTGCTCAGTGCTGCGGTCGTGCAATACCTCTGGCAGGAATGGTTGACAGTAATAACCACAACCTGCTACAACATGAATACCTGTGCGCTGAGCAATCCCGCATAGTCCTTGTGGATCAGGTTTGATCCCTACAGTAGTCATGTCGATAAGCCCTTGCCCGCCTGCCGCCTTGTAATACATGAGTTCGTGAATACTCAGTTCAGGATCATCAATGAGTAGATTAGGCCTGGAATCATAGGGATTTCGCATCAACGCACCAAGGTTTTCAAGGGTAGGTTCCTGGTCGACCAGGTACGCTCGTTCAGCAGGAGGATTGTCCCATAATCCGCGCGCGTCGATGAGTAAATGCTCATGGCCTAATGTGATACCAAGCTCTTCAGGAGCAATATCTCCCAATACTGTTCTGATGTACATAGCAAGTGCTCTACAAATGTGAAGTAAAGGCTATTCTTCCGGCGTTGTTGGCGTTGGCCACTTATAGCCGCGTTGTGACGGTTTAGGGCCAGTTGAACGCGGTTTGGGTGTACTCTGTCTGACTTTGGCTTTGGCTTTGGTAGTTTTTCTTTCTCGCATCGAAGCGCTGGCTGTATGAGTTCGAGACTTTGGTTTTCCCTTTGTAGAAGCCGTAGTTGGAAAGTCAGCAGGGTGTTTCGTGGTTACTTCCTGCGTATTCGACGGCCCAATCTGCTGGACAAGTTCATCTGATTCCTGCGCAATCTCAGTCCAGAATTCGGCATTCCTGTGCTGTTCGTTTAGTGTGCCTTTCAGTACCCGACCATCGGGTAGGCGTGTGATATGGCGTTCCTCTAGCGGCTGCGATGCATCTGTATCAACTCTTGTTTGACGAGTGGGTGGTTGAGCAGAGTCACTTGCTTCAAAATGCTCGTAGTCGCCTTCGAATAGCTCCTGTTCTGCTCCGTATCGCTTAGAATCAGGGGGCTTCCTTGGATAATTGTCATGTTGCCTTGCCGGACGGCTCTGCCAGCGTGGGTTATGTGTATCAGGACCTGATGCATCACGAGATGATCGCTTATCACGATCATAACTGCGAGGCTGCCTACCGTCGCGGTCATAGTCGCGGGCTTGTCTTTGATCACGATCATAACTGCGAGGCTGTCTACCGTCGCGATTATAGTCGCGGGCTTGTGATCCTCTGTATGGATCCCGGCCTTGATATTGTGAACGTGAGTTGGGATGTTGAGAATTTTCGCGGTTACCTGGACGATATTCATCCCGATAAGGTTGATTCGAGTAACCACGGCGTTCGTATTGATTGTACTTTTGATCATCAAATGTGCGCATACTTGATTCGAAAGAGCGAGGCCGAGGCCCATTGTTACTTCGGGGAGAACGCTCGCCCGGTCGATAGCTATCCTGGCGATTTCCGTAAGGTTTGCGGCCATTGGTACTATTTTGAGCGGAGTACTGGTTGGGTCGCCTGTTATCACGTGGCGGATGACTGTTACTATCGCTGCGAGTGCGGTAATCAGCGTGATTCTGGCGTGCTCCGTTTTCCCATGCGCGATCTACCATGTCGCGATTGAGTCGAGGTCGTGCAGGGCGTGAAGACCGCTCTTCTCCATACCTGCGTGAGGATGAACTGCGAGAATCCGATTGCGGATATTCTCGCCGTTGATTGTTGAAATCTCTGGTCATGTGTCCTTTCCAAATTGGCCTTAGTGGAGGTTACTTTTTTACGAGGTGGACGGATTGTCAAGATCCATTGTTTGTTTCCCGCCGGTCATTCCGCACTCGCACCTGATTTTTGATGCGCTAATTATTCCGATTATCCGTCCGAAGGAATGTGTGTAGTTAGCGCCCTGCACATAGTATACCACATTGCGTCTGGTGTGGCGATAGCCGAATTCTGAATCAAACTTATGGTGTTGGGGTTGGTATGGGCACAGGTCCCTCAACGAGGGATACACCGGCGTAACTCAACTCCTGGCTACCAAACATAGCAAGCATCTTTTGCTCTGGTTCGTCTGGAAGCAGAGACCTTAAGATAACACTATAGTATAATCCGTTTTCAAGAAACACAGTTTGCTCTTGTCCCCGCAGAAGCACTTTAATCTCCTGAAGTTGCTGAGTGTTCAGCATCAATGCTTTATGAGGTACAGTGTACGTCAGGCAACCAGTATCGGCATTTGGGCCAGTTAAGTCAAGTGGTAGCAGACCACACTCGTAGGTGGCTAGCTGGAACAAGGTGAAATCCTGAAAGTACCAGTAGGAGATAGTCTTGCTCAGATCCGGAGAAAACGTTTGATGAACGAGTAGAACCATCTCCTGACTGGTGTAATGATGGGTAGGTCCAACCAGAGCCTCTGTAATGCTAGTAAGAGCATTTCCCAGGAGTTGGTATTCGTGAATATCTTGTGCACTTTCTTGTAGGTTGCCGAATGGTCCATATAAATACACGAATTCTTTACCGTTGAGCATCAATTGTAACACAGTGGCATTTTGATCTGGTAGGTCATAGAACTGCTGCTTGTTTAACTTGAGCAGGCCGTAAGTATCTACCAGTGTATTAAGCAAATGTTGTAGAGCGTCTTCCTGAAGCTTTCCCTGTTGCATTTGCAATCCCGGCCCCAGAATGTAGGTTCCATCACCATAAATGCTTATCTCAGGACTTATCTCAAACGTACCCAGTTTGCCGCCACCGTAAAATGTACGAATAAGAACATCTTGTGACCTGGTACTGTATGTAATGGTGCTGCCGCTATTAGTCGAAAGTATTTGTTTGGCCTTGTTAGTTGATGAGCTGTTAGTGCCACTGTCACAAGCGGTGAACAGAATCATGAATGCACAGAACGTCATGTAGAGAAAACGATAGCGAACTTTGTTCTGACCTCGATCTGTAGCAACTCTACGTGAGTATACGAGGTTTTGAATACATGCGTTGTTTCTTTCAGATTCAAATAAACCATTGATAGTTACTGTTATATGCTTAAATTTGTCAATCAAAATATTCATATAGTCATCTTGCGCTCACTTCTGTAAGTAGTGTCATACAACGATTGTACCAGAGAGTTTCCAGAAGGTACTATATACTATTTCAGATCGCCATAGAAGCGGTAGCCGATCATCTTGTACACAAGCTTTGCGGCCAGGAAATCTGCTCGAGTCTGTCCCTCCCTAGGGCAGAGTTCGACCACGTCCATACCCACGACAATCGTACGGAGGCAAATCTCACGAAACAGATCGATACCAATGCAGCCCACCGGGTTCAGGTGTCCCCACTGCTGGCATCTCACTGGGATCCAGAGCATCGAGGTCAATAGTCACATACGTATGCTTACTGAGACGCTCCCAGGGAATGACGGCAGTCCCATTAGCAAGTTGATAACCCCAGACAATTGTTATATCCGGCGAAGTTTTCATGAACTCAGCTTCTTCAGGACTGAAACTGCGAATACCGATTTCCAGGAGTGGTATTCCCATGTCCACAACGCGTCGCTCAACTGATGCGTGTGAGAGCGTTGTACCATCGTATTCATCACGTAAATCACCATGCGCGTCGATATGTACAACAGTCAAATCAGGGAAATATTCATGCACAACAGCGATAGGAGGAGCAGAAAGGGAATGCTCACCGCCAAGAATAAAGGGGAGTTGCCCAAGTTCTAATACTTCACGCACAGCATCACCCGTTGATTTGAGTGCGGCAGCATGATCCATACCATTATAATCTAATGGCGGGCGAGTATATACGCCAACTTCGATAGGACACCAATCCAGTTCCTCATCGTATAGTTCCATCTGGCTCGAAGCATTGAGAATCGCTTGTGGCCCATGCTCAGTGCCTTTCATATAGCACACGCTATATTCCAGGGGGGCTGGAATAATCGTTACACGAGCAGTGGTCGAATCGCAATAGGGTGCATCTGGAGCACCAAACTGGGTCACAAGCGAATCATTCATATAGCCGTTAGACTCCTTCTTTTTAGCGCACCGCCGATCTGGCCAATCGCACAGCCCTGGCAGCTTCGTATTGTTCTGGATCGGGCGTTTCTGATCGTAGCGAGCGTGTTCCGCGAACAACAAAATGCGCTTCTACATCGTCGGTTTGAAACATCAGCTTCGCGAAAGCGATAGCCTCTTCCTGGCTAAATTCTTTGCACGAACAAATGTCGATATCAACTTCAC
>WNGJ01012369.1_pt1 | contig 10412 bp, 8 predicted proteins | sample 5400611 | NCBI WGS metagenome assembly WNGJ01 (sample SAMN13153375, study PRJNA577476) | soil metagenome | isolation source: 40 cm soil or saprolite under Garry oak tree replicate 1 | place: USA:California | collected 2016-06-15
CGATCGAGTCGGGCCGCTACCGCCGAGAGCTCAGCCCCGACGAGAAGAAGCGCCTGCTCGCGCGCTTGTCCGAGGTCGAGGGCCTCGAGCACTACCTCCGCCGCGTCTTCCTCGGCCAGTAGCAGTTCTCCGTCGAGGGCCTCGACACGATGATCCCGATGCTCGACGAGGCGATCGACCTCGCCGCCGAGGGCGGCGCCCACGAGGTTGTGATCGGCATGGCGCACCGCGGGCGTCTGAACGTGCTCGCCCACGTGATCGGGCGGCCCTACGAGACGATCTTGCGCGAGTTCGAGGGCGAGCGGACGATCGAAGCGGTCACCTCCGACCCGGAGGGCGGCACCGGCGACGTCAAGTACCACTTGGGCGCCGAAGGCATCCGCTCGACCCCCGCGGGCGACCTCACGGTGACGCTGGCCGCCAACCCGAGCCACCTCGAAGCCGTCGACCCCGTGGTCGAGGGCAGGACGCGCGCGGAGCAGACCGACCGTTCGACGCGTGAGGGCCGGCACGACCCTCGGATCGCGCTGCCGGTGCTGATCCACGGCGACGCTGCCTTCCCGGCGCAGGGAATCGTCGCCGAGACGCTCAACCTCGCCGAGCTCGAGGGCTACTCGACGGGCGGCACCCTGCACCTGATCGCGAACAACCAGATCGGTTTCACGACGGATCCGGTCGAGGGCCGCTCCACGCGCTACTCGAGCGATCTCGCCAAGGGCTTCGACTTCCCGATCATCCATGTCAACGCCGACGATGCCGAGGCGTGCATCGCCGCGGTGCGCCTCGGGATGGCCTATCGCCGCCGCTTCCAAAACGACGTCGTCATCGATCTGGTCGGCTACCGCAGACACGGGCACAACGAGCAGGACGAGGCCGCCTACACGCAGCCCTTGATGGCAGCCCGGATCGCTCAGCAGCCGACCGTGCGCGAGCAGTACGCGAAGACGCTCGTCGAGGAAGGCGTGCTCTCCGAGGAGGACGCGGACGCACTCGCGCGCGAGGTCGAGACGATGCTGAAGGAGGCCCACCAGCGGCTGAAGGAGTCCTTTGCCCAGGCTGCGGTCGCGAGCGAAGGGCGGATCCCGTTCGGTACCGGCGCCGAGGTCGTCACCGCCGTCGCCGCCGGCCGGCTGCGCGAGCTCGACCGGTCTCTCGTCACCGTGCCGGAAGGGTTCACGATCCATCCAAAGCTGAAGAAGCAACTCGACCGGCGCGGCGAGGCGCTCGTGCAGGGCGGGATCGACTGGGGCCAGGCCGAGTCGCTTGCTTTCGCGAGCCTGCTCGTCGAGGGAATCCCGATCCGCCTGACCGGCCAGGACACCGAGCGCGGCACGTTCTCACACCGACACGACGTCCTGCACGACGTCGAGACCGGCGAGATCTACACGCCGATCCAGCATCTCGCGGAGGCACAGGCCTCGTTCGAGCTTTTCAACTCGCCGCTCTCCGAGGCGGCGGCGATGGGGTTCGAGTACGGCTACTCCGTCGCCGCGCCCGAGACGCTTGTCCTCTGGGAGGCGCAGTTCGGCGACTTCGTCAACAACGCGCAGGGGATCGTCGACCAGTTCATCGTCGCGGGGTTGTCCAAGTGGGGTCAGACCTCACGGCTGACGCTGCTGCTCCCGCACGGCTACGAAGGCAACGGCCCGGAGCACTCGAGTGCCCGGCTGGAGCGCTTCCTCCAGTTGGCGGCTCAGGAGAACATCAGGGTGACGAACCCGACGACGGCGGCGCAGTACTTCCACCTCGTTCGCCGCCAGGCGCTCGACCCAGCGGCGCGGCCGCTCGTCGTGATGACGCCGAAGGGTTTGCTTCGGCTGAAGCAGGCGTCGTCGACGCTGGCCGACCTGGCCGAGGGCTCCTTCCAGCCGGTGCTGGACGACCCGCGTACCTACAAGGAGCAGGTCCGCCGGCTCGTCCTCTGCTCCGGGAAGATCTACTACGACTTAGCGGGACACGAGCTCCGCGAGAGCGCCGGGCACGTCGCGATCGCACGGATCGAGCAGCTCTATCCGTTTCCGGTCGGCGAGAAGGCGGCGCTCGTCGCCTCGTACCCGAGGCTGGCCGAGGTCGTCTGGGCGCAGGAGGAGCCGCAGAACATGGGCCCGTGGCGAGCGATCCGCCATCGCCTCGAGGAGAACCTGCCAGAGGGCGTCAAGCTCCGCTACGTCGGCCGCCCCTGGCGTGCGAGCCCCAGCGAGGGCTACCCGACCGCCCACCTGCGCGAGCAGGACCGGATCGTCCGCGAAGCGCTCGCGTAGGAACTAATGCCGTCGCTTGCGCCGGTACTCGACCGCGCGCTTGGCGATCGTCGGCCCGTGCTTCCGCGCTTGCTTGAGAATGGTCTTGCGGTGCCGGGGCGGAATGCGGCGCCAGATGTCCCAGGCCGTCAGCGCCAGGCCCAGCGGGCCTGCTCGCCGTGTGAGTGTGCGAGTCAAACGGGGCACGCGCGGGATCGTACAGTCCGCGGCTAGCGCGGAAGCGGGAAGCGGCAAAGAAGCTGCACAGAGTTGATTCGTCAGGCGATCCCGCTACAATCGGCCGTCGTTCGGGGGGAACGGCCCCAAATCGCCCGGAGGAGGATAATGCCCGTAGACACCCCTACGCTTTTCTCTCAGGTCATCCAGGATCATCTCGCGCTGAAGGAGCGGAACTCGGAGCTCGACCACGAGCTGCCGCTCGACCGCTACAAGAACGAGGATCCGTTCGACAACCACCCGCTGTTCAAGACCGAGGAGCAGGCCCGCATCGAGGACACGATGGACGGCACCGAGCCGGCCATTCCGGCGGAGCCGACCATCGCCCTCAAGTGGCCCGGCGAAGAGGATGACGAGGAGCCCGCTGCCGTGGAAGCCCCCGACGGCCTCTGGACTCGCTCGCGCGACTTCGACTGGGGCGACTAGTAACGCGGAAAATCTTCCGATTTTCCGCGAATATGGTTTGTAACTTCGCTTCGCTCGGTAGAAGCTAGTTTGGCCTGGCTGCCTTCGGGTAGCGCCACGCCGACCCGTCCTCGATGCAAGGAGACTGACTAATGCCGCGATTCGCGTTCGCAGGAGCAATTGGAGCTGCACTCGCGTACTTCTTCGATCCCGACAACGGCCGCAAGCGCCGCAAGGAAGCGATCAAGAGAACTGCCAAGCGGTTCCGTCAAGCCGGCCGGAAAGCGCAGGCCGTCAGCGCACAGGCCCAGGGCCTGAAGGAAAAGGCGACGCACCTCTCAGAGCAGGAGAAGTCGCAGCCCGACGACGTCACGCTGGCGCGCAAGGTTGAGAGCGAGATCTTCCGTGGCGCCGACGTGCCGAAGGGGCAGATCAACGTCAACGTCGAGGACGGCGTCGTCTACCTGCGCGGCGAGCTCGAGCAGCCGGACCTGATCGAGGACCTCGGCGCCCAAGCGCGCAAGGTCCAGGGAGTGCGCGCCGTCGAGAACCTCCTGCACGTTCCAGGCGAGGAGGCGCCGGCGAAGGTCGAGTAGGCCTTCAGCCGAGCCCGTTCGCAAGCGCGAAGAGCCGCGCCCATTGCCCGGCGTCGAGTTCCCGCGCCCGAGCATCCGGTGCGAAGCCTAGGGCCGGCGCAAGCTTCTTGATCTGCAGCGCCGAGAGCGACGGCCTGAGGCTGCGACGAATCGGTGCCTGCGCTGCGAAGGCCACCTGCAGGAAGCGCCAGTAGGCCTCCTGCGAGTCAGGCGGCAGGAGTGGCTTGGCGCGGCGCTCGAACCGCAGCAGAGCCCCGTCGACGCTGGGCCGCGGCGAGAAGGCGCTGCGGTCGAAACGCCGCGTGATCGCAACCTCGTACCAGGCCCGCCAGTAGGTCGCACGAAGGGTTACAGGGAAGACCGCTGCGTGCTTGGCGGCGAACTCCCATTGCACGATCACGTGTGCCTTTTGCAGCGGGATGCACGGGTCGCGGAGCAGGCGAGCCAGGATCGCTCCCGAGCCGGCAAACGGCAAATTGGCGACGACGACGAAAGGCTCAACGGGCCAGTCGTGCTCGGAAGCATCGACCTGAATGACCGTGACATCAGCGCGCTGCCCGAAACGCTCGTTTAGCTGCGTCACGAGCGCCGGATCGCGTTCGAGAACGAGGACGCGAGCGCCTGCTTGGGCAAGTGCGCGAGTAAGGACGCCCGTGCCGCCGCCGATCTCGAGGACCAAGTCGCCACGCGCAAGCTCGGCTTCAGCGACGAGGTCGGCGGCGAGTTGCTTACTGCGTAGGAAGTGCTGGCCGGGCGCTTCCCTCGCGGGTCGCCGCCGGACGGCCACGGAACGTCACCATCGTCATCGTGGCTCGATTGTAGAGCTCGAGCTCAGCCTCGCCGTCGATCGCAGTGTCGGCCAGCTCGAAACGCCAGCTCGTCTTGAAGCTCCGCAAGCTGGGCCCGAGCCCGCTCGCAAAGGTCGCAACCCGGACTTGTAGAGCAGCACTCGCGACGACCGCGTTGGCTCGCAGCCGCCCCACTTAGTAACAGACTGTTACTTGGATATCGGGCTGCAACGCGGCTCCGTCTCAAGTGTTTGTGGCCTTCGCGGCGTTCCCGAGCAAGTAACAGACTGTCACTTGCTCCGACGCTGCGGTAGAGCTTCCGGGTGATCGTCGCGTCCGCGACCCCGTCAGAACGCCAGGCCGTAGGCGACCGGCCGCGTGCTCGTCTTCCGCTCTTTCATCGTGCGCTGGATCTCGTTGAACGCGCGTGCGGTGATGTCGTGCAGCTTCGATCCGTCTGGTCTAGTTCGTAGAGTCTGGTTCGTGGGCGCGGAGAAAGGTGAAACCGCCGTCGAGCACTGCCCGCGCTGCGACGCGGCGATGGTGTGGCGCCACCAGACTTGGCAGTGCGCGAAATGCGGTTTCAAACTCGGCTGCTGCGAAGGCGAGGACTGCCAGCCGAGTTAGGAACACTCGGCACATCATTGTGTCGCGGCGCGCGGCATGCTGATAATCGCCGCTGAGTAGTGGCGATTCAGGAACAGGCTGCCGCCGTCCCCACGGCAGGCGTGGACGTGCCGGACGTTCGGCTCGTCGGCGTTCGCAAGGCTTACGGCGATGTCGTCGCGGTCGATGGCGTCGACTTGGAGATCGCGAGTGGCGAGTTCTTCACCCTGCTCGGGCCCTCGGGCTCAGGTAAGACGACGACCCTGCGGCTGATTGCCGGTTTCGAACGGCCCGACGAGGGCCGGATCGAGCTCGCCGGGCGCGACGTCACCGGCCAGCCGCCGTACAGCCGCGACGTCAACACGGTCTTCCAGGACTACGCGCTGTTTCCGCACATGACGGTGGCCGAGAACGTCGGCTACGGCCTACGCGTCCGGGGAGTCGCGCGCCGCGAGCGAAAGCTGCGGGTCGACGAGATCCTGAAGGTCGTCCAGCTTCCGGGGCTCGGCGACCGGAAGCCGATCCAGCTCTCAGGCGGCCAGCGTCAGCGGGTCGCGCTAGCGCGCGCACTCGTCAACCGGCCGCAGGTGCTGCTGCTCGACGAGCCCCTGGGCGCCCTCGATCTGAAGCTCCGCCAGGAGATGCAAATCGAGCTGAAGCGGATCCAGCGTGCCGTCCGCGAGGTCGGGATCACCTTCGTCTACGTCACGCACGACCAGGAGGAGGCGCTGACGATGAGCGACCGCCTCGCCGTCTTCAACGAAGGAAAGATCGAGCAGGTCGGAACGCCCGCGGCCGTCTACGAACGACCTGAGAATGCCTTCGTCGCCGGCTTCGTCGGGGCGTCGAACGTGATCCAGCGCTCCGGCCGAACGTTCACGGTCAGGCCGGAGAAGATCCGCATGACCAACGACGGTGGCGCGCGCCGCGACGACGAGAATGCCGCCACCGGACGGATTCGCGACGTCGTCTACGCAGGAATGTTCACCCGCTACGTCGTCGACCTCGACGACGGCGGCGAGCTCGTCGTCGTTCGCCAGAACCTCGAGACATCCTCGACCGAGGCCCTCGACGCACGGGGGCGCCGGGTGCTCCTGGAATGGCGCCCGGAGCACGCGATCGAGACGAAACCACAACGGGAGGAGAAGCATGAGTCGAGCTAAGCAGCGCTACCTGGCATGGGCAGCCGTCGGGCTGCTGACCGGAGCGCTCGCCGTCGCCGCAGCCGGTTGTGGCGGTGGCGGTGGAAGCAAGTCGGCGAAGACCACGTCGACGATCGGGCCGTCCTCGATCGGCAAAGGCGAGGGCGCGCTCAACCTGATCGAGTGGCCCTATTACTCGGACCCCAAGTTCGCGAACAAGTTCGAGCAGCAGACCGGCTGCAAGATCCACCGCAAGGACGCCGGCTCTTCGAACCAGATGGTCTCGCTGATGCGGACGGGCGGCGGTGGCGGCGGTGGCCAATGGGATCTGGTCTCGGCCTCCGGCGATGCAAGCCTGCGCCTGATCAGGGGTGGCGATGTCAAGCCGGTCAACATCAACCTGATCCCGAGCTGGAACGACTTCATCCCGATCTTCAAGTCGCCGGCACACAACACGGTCGACGGGAAGCACTACGGAGTCTCGTTGCAGTGGGGCCCGAACGTCCTGCTCTACAACACGAAGGTGATCAAGCCGGGCCCGACGAGCTGGGCAGCGCTCTACGACCCCAAGTACAAGGGCAAGATCACGATCCCGAACAACCCGATCCAGATCGCCGACGCGGCGTTCTACCTGATGCACTCGCAGCCGGACCTCGGGATCAAGGATCCGTACGAGCTGAACAAGACGCAGTTCGACGCGACGATCGCGCTGCTGAAGAGCCAGCGCAAGCTCGTCAAGCTCTACTGGATCTACGACACGGACGGCCGCGCGGCGTTCGCAAACGGTGACGTCTCGCTCGGCGCGATTTGGCCGGTGGACACGATTGCCCTGAAGGCGAAAGGCGTGCCCGTCAAGGAGGTCATTCCTTCGGTCGGCGCCACCGGTTGGGCCGACACGTGGATGCTCGCCGCGAAGGCGCCGCATCCGAACTGCGCCTACCTGTGGATGAAGTACGTGACCACGCCGCAGGTCGAGGCTCAGCAGGCGCTGATCTTCGGCGAGACGCCGGTCAACCCGAAGGCGTGTCCGTTCATGAACAAGATCGAGGCCGGGTCGTGCGCGAAGTACCACCTCAACGAGCCGCTCAACTACTACAACACGATCAAGTTCTGGAAGACGCCGATCCCCAACTGCGGCGACGGCAAGAACGACTGCATGAACTACAACGCCTGGCAGACGGCTTGGACGCAAGTCACGGGGTAACGGCGTGACCGAATTCGCCGAGGCGGGCGCTTCTCTGCGAAGCGCCCGCCTCCGTCTGTCGGCCGCTCTCTGGCGCCGACCCTGGCTGAAGCTGGGGCTGCTGCTTGCTGCGCCGGTGCTCGTGTTTGCGGTCGTCTATCTCGGGGCGCTCGCCTCGCTGTTCGTCTCGGCGTTCTGGCAGATCGACTCCTTCACGGCCAACGTCGTCCATACGTGGACGCTCGACAACTTCAAGACCCTGTGGAACGACCACACCTACTGGCGAATCACTGGCCGGACGATCGGCCTCGCTGCGGCGGTAACCGTCACCGACGCGGTGCTCGCCTTCCCGCTCGCGTACTTCATGGCGAGGATTGCACCGCCGCGCTGGCGGGCGCTGCTGTTCGTCGCAGTGCTGTTGCCCCTCTGGTCGAGCTACCTCGTCCGCATCTATGCGTGGCGGACGATCCTGGCCAAGAATGGCGCGCTCAACTGGGTGCTGAACGGCGTCGGCCTGCCGGACGCCGGCCTCGCCTACACGAACACTGCGATGTGGATCGTCTTCTCCTACGTCTGGCTGCCGTTCATGGTGCTGCCGGTCTACGCGGCGCTCGAGCGGATTCCCGATAACTACCTCGAGGCCTCCCAGGACCTGGGCGCGAAGGGATCTCGCACGCTGCGTTCCGTGATCCTGCCCCTGGCCATCCCGGGAATCGTCGCGGGCTCGATCTTCACCTTCTCGCTGACGCTCGGCGACTTCATCACGCCTGCCCTCGTCGGCGGCGCGGGCTCGAGCTTCATCGGCAACATCGTCGAGGAGAAGGTCGGTCAGCCGGATATTCCCTTCGCCGCCGCATTCGCGACTGTGCCGGTCGTCGTGATGGGCATCTACCTGCTGATCGCGCGGCGCCTCGGCGCCTTCGAGGCGGTTTAGTGGCCGCCCCGGCGACATCCTCCATGCCTCTGGCGCGCGATCACGCGGCGCCGGGCGGCGTCCTCAGTCGCGCCCGTATCTCGGATACGGGCACTCCCTGCGTCCTTCCCCGGCTTGGTGCTCGCACGCCAGAGACGTGGCAATGTCACCGGGGCGGCCACTGATGGAAACGCGGGGCACACGCATCGGCCTGGGCGTCGTGACGGTGGCGGTAATCGCGTTTCTCTGGCTACCGCTGCTGCTGATCATGGCCTATGCCTTCAACGGCTCGACGATCCAGAGCTGGCCGATCTCGGGTTTCACCTTCCACTGGTTCCACCAGGCCTGGAACGACCCCGACGTGCGCAGCTCGCTCTGGCTCTCGCTCAAGGTGGGGCTCGCCGCGACCGCGATCGCGCTGGTACTGGGGACAGCGGCCGCCGCGGCGATCTACCGGTTCCGCTTCTTCGGCCGCGAGGCGGTCTCGTTCCTGCTGCTGCTGCCGATCGCGCTGCCCGGGATCATCACAGGCATGGCCTTGAACTCGTTCTTCAACTTCGGCGGCGTGCAGCTCTCGATCTGGACGATTGTCGCCGGGCACGCGACGTTCTGTGTCGTGATCGTCTACAACAACGTGATCGCGCGGCTGCGTCGGAGCTCTCCGTCGTTGATCGAGGCGTCGATGGACCTGGGTGCCGACGGCTGGCAGACCTTCCGCTGGGTGATCTGGCCCGTGCTCTCGACGGCGCTCGTCGCGGGGGGCCTCCTTGCCTTCGCACTCTCGTTCGACGAGGTGATCGTGACCACGTTCACCGCCGGCGCCCAGACAACGCTGCCGATCTTCATCCTCGACAACATCCAGCGCGGGCAGCAGCTGCCGGTCGTGAACGCGATCGTCTTCGTCGTCATCCTCGCGACCGTGATCCCGGTCACGATCGCGCAGCGCTTGACCGGCGATACCGGGGTTCTCCGCCGCGGCGCGGCTGCGTCGAAGGCCGCGGCGGCAGCGACCGGTGGCGGCGCTGAGCGTGACGGTTTCGAGCTACAAGAACATCGTCGGCGGTGAGTGGGTCGAATCAGCTTCCGGCGAGACGATGGAGGTGCTGAACCCGGCGACCGGCGAGGCGATCGCCGAGGTTCCCCGCGGCACCAAGGAGGACGCAGACCGCGCTGTCGAGGCGGCGAAGAAGGCGCTGCCCGAGTGGCTCGAGACGACGCCGGGCGAGCGCGCGGAGCTCCTCCTCAAGCTCGCCGACCTGCTCGACGAGCACACGGAGGAGTTGGCCGAGCTCGAGTCGCAGAACGTCGGCAAGCCGTTGCCGGCCGCGCGCGACGAGATGCCGGTCTCCTCCGACAATATTCGCTTCTTCGCCGGCGCAGCGCGGCTGCTCGAGGGCAAGGCCACCGGTGAGTACATGCGCGGCTACACGTCGATGCTTCGGCGCGAGCCGCTGGGCGTGGTCGGCGGGATCACGCCGTGGAACTACCCGTTGATGATGGCCGTCTGGAAGTTCTCGCCCGCGCTGGCCGCGGGCAACACGCAGGTGCTGAAGCCGGCCGAGCAGACACCGCTGACGACGCTGCGGTTCTTCCAGCTCGCCATGGAGGCGGAGATCCTGCCGCCCGGAGTCCTCAACGTGATCACCGGCGACGGCGTGCCGGTCGGCGAGGCGATCGTCAAGCATCCGGACGTTCGCCTGGTCTCGCTCACCGGCGACGTCGAGACCGGCAAGATCATCGCCCGCACCGCAGCGGACACGCTCAAGCGGGTCCATCTCGAGCTCGGAGGCAAAGCGCCGGTCGTCGTCTTCGACGACGCCGACCCCGCCGCGGTTGCCGAGGGGATCAAGATCGCCGGCTACTGGAACTCCGGCCAGGATTGCACCGCAGCCTCGCGCATCGTCGCCGGTCCGAAGATCTACGAAAAGCTGCTCGAGGAGCTCGTGCCGGCGGTCGAGTCGATTTCGGTCGGCGATCCGGCCGAGAACGAAGAGCTCGACATGGGGCCGGTGATCTCGAAGGACCAGCAGGACCGCGTTTTCGGCTTCCTCGAGCGCGCGAAGGGCGCCACCGTCCTGACCGGCGGTGAGTCGAACGGTAGCCGGGGCTTCTTCGTCAAGCCGACCGTGATCACAGGCGTCGGACAGGAAGACGAAATCGTCCAGCGCGAGGTCTTCGGCCCGGTGGTGACCGTGCAGCGATTCGCCGACGACGACCAGGCGATCGCGTGGGCCAACGACGTCGACTACGGGCTTGCGGCCTCCGTCTGGACGCGCGACATCGGCCGGGCGCTGAACGCCGC
>WNGJ01015947.1_pt1 | contig 10412 bp, 10 predicted proteins | sample 5400611 | NCBI WGS metagenome assembly WNGJ01 (sample SAMN13153375, study PRJNA577476) | soil metagenome | isolation source: 40 cm soil or saprolite under Garry oak tree replicate 1 | place: USA:California | collected 2016-06-15
GGCCATGCGGTCGAGGCGCCTCGGCTCGGCATTCCTTGCCCTGATGCTCGTGGCGATCGTGGGCATTCTCACCCCGATCGCCCAGGCCAGCCCGCCCGATCCGTCCTGGATCCGGGGCATGTACGACGACAATGACTTCGACGACGTCGTCGGCCTGATCACCTCGGGTGCGGGCCTCGTCAGTGAGATCACCAGGATCGAGCTCCGCCCCGTCCTCATCGTGATCACGGCGATTCTCCCGCCGGACGACCGTCCCGTCCCGTCGCTCTCGCTACCTTCCGCTCGACCCCGAGCACCCCCGCCGGCCGCGTAGTTCCTTCCGTTGTGACCGGCCCGACCAGCGGCCCTCGGGCTGCTTCTCGGGGCGCGCGCCACCCATCCAAGGATATGTTCTGGCGGGCTCACATCGTTTTGGCCGATAGGAGTGCTACCTTGGGATCGAGGAAGATCGGGCAGATCGTCGAGAAGCTGCGGGAGGCGAAGGGATTGACTCAGCACCAGCTGGCAGAGCGGGCCCAGGTCTCCCAGAGCTTCATCAGCATCCTCGAGGGCGGGAAGATCGAGAGCACGCCGCCGCCGATGATTGTCGAGCGGCTGGCGCGGGCGCTCGACGTGACGCCCGAGGCGCTCAGCGGAGCCTCCTGAAAGGGAGGGCATGGCCACACAGCCACCGGGAACCGAGACCATCCTGGTCGTCGACGATGACGCCGAGATGCTCAGCTTTGTCGGCGATGCCCTGCGGATGTACGGCTACACCGTTTTGCAGACCACCGACCCGCGCGAAGCGCTCCGCTGGGCGCGCGAGCACTCCGGGCCCATTCACCTGCTCGTGTCGGACGTGGTGATGCCGCTGATGCACGGGCGCGACCTGGCGGCGGAGCTTCGCGCCATTCGTCCCGGCCTCAAGGTGATGTTCATGTCAGGGGCCAGCCCCTCCGAGGTGGCGGACCATGGCATCGGTCTCGCCTTCGGCCAGCCCTACCTGGTCAAGCCCTTTAGCATCGCCGCACTCACGAACAAGGTACGCGCGGCGCTGGACTACCGCTCGCCATTTTCGAAGCCGCCACCGCATTCCTGAGGTATCGATCAGCCGTTTGAGGTCGCAAATTGCGACCTCAAGCTCGGCCCGCTCCGCCCGCCCCTTGGCCCGAGCCCCGGCCGCGTATACACTCCCCTCTGTGACCCCGCCCCAGGACCTCATCGGCGCTTCCCCTCGACGCAAGGAAGACCACCGGCTCCTCACAGGCACCGGCCGTTACGTCGACGACCTGATGCGCCCCGGCACGCTGCACATGGCCGTGGTGCGGAGCCGCCATGCCCACGCCCGCATCATTAAGATAGGCGTGGAGGCGGCCCGGGCCCTGCCCGGCGTGGCCGCCGTCTTCACCGCGGCCGATCTGCCCGAGATCAAGCGCTCCATGCCCGCGGCCTATGGCGGCCAGTACAAGGGCCGGCCCTTCACCGTCCCCGTGCTCGCCCACGAGCGCGCCAACCACGTGGGCGAGGCGATCGCCATCGTACTGGCCGAGTCCGCCTACCAGGCGGCCGACGGCGCCGAGGCGGTCGAGGTCGAGTACGAGCCGTTGCCCGTGGCCTCGGATACCGAAGCCGCGGCCAGACTCAAGCCCGCCGTCCACGACTGGCCCGACAACACCACGCTGCCCGTCAGTGGATCGTATGGCGACGTGGACAAGGGCTTCGCCCAGGCCGAGGTGGTCGTCAGCGAGAAGATCCGTCACCCGCGGATGGCGGGCATGGCCCTCGAGGGACGCGCGGCGCTGGCCTATCACGACGCGGACACGGGCACGCTCACCGTGTGGTCGGCCACGCAGAATCCCTACTCGCTGCGCGATTCCCTGGCCGCCGTCCTCGAGCTGCCCGCCGAGCAGATCCGCGTGATGGTGCCCGACGTGGGCGGCGGCTTCGGCCCCAAGGGCTCGATCTATCCCGAGGAGATGCTGGTGGGCGCGGCCGCGCTCAAGATGGGCCGGCCCGTGAAGTGGATCTCGGGACGCGGCGAAGACTTCCTGACGACGGGGCACGATCGTGACCAGATCCACGTTGCACGTGTAGGTTTTAAGCTCGATGGCACCATCGTGGCCGTGGACGATACATTCCTGGCCGACGTCGGCGCCTATCCCGTCGAGGGCGAAAGCCTCACCCTCAACACGGTGAACCACTTCTGCGCGCCCTATCGCGTGGCGCATTTCCGCAGCCAGGGCAAGAGCGTGGTCACCAACAAGACGGTGAACGGCGCCTATCGGGGCGCGGGCCGGCCCGAGGCCAACTTCATCATGGAGCGCCTGATGGATCTGGGCGCGCGCAAGCTGGGCATCGATCCCGCCGAGCTGCGGCTGCGCAACCTCGTCACGCCTTCGCTGATGCCGTACAAGCCCGGCCTCGTCTACAAGGACGGCACGCCCATCGCGTACGACCCGGCGGATTTCCCCGGCTCCTTCCGCCGCGCGCTGGCCCTGATCGACTACGACGAGTGGCGCAAGCGCCAGAAACAGGCGGGCCTCGGCCCCTACGAAGGCGCCACCGTGCGTGTGGATCCGAGCGGCAAGGTCTACGTGATCATCGGCGTGACGGCGCAGGGCCAGGGGCACGCGACCACGCTGGCCCAGATCGCGGCATCCGAGCTGGGCGCCAACTTCGAAGACGTGAACGTGGTCGCCGGCGACACCAGCCTGTTTCCCTTCGGCATGGGCACGGGCGGTAGCCGGGTCACGGCCAATGCCGGCCCCGCCGTGGCTCAGACGGCGCGCGAGGTGAAGCAGAAGGCCCAGCGCGTCGCTGCCGATCTATTGGAAGCCGCGCCCGAAGACATCCGCATCGAGCGCGGCGAGGCCTTCGTGGTCGGCACGCCGAGCAAGAGCATCACGCTGGCGCGCCTGGCCCTGGCCGCCGTCAAGTCCAAGGCGCTCAAGCCCACGCCACAGATGCCGCGGGCCGAGCCCGGGCTCAATTCCTGCACCTATTTCCATCCCGCCACCGTCACCTGGGCCTTCGGCACCCAGGCCGCCGTCGTGGACGTGGACGTGGATTCCTGCCTCGTGCGGCTGCTGGCCTACGCCGTGGTGCACGATCCGGGGCGCGCCATCAACCCCACCATCGTGGAGGCGCAGCTCCAGGGCGGCGCCGTCCAGGGCCTGGCCGCCGGGCTCATGGAAGGCCTCGTCTACGACGAGGCGGGCCAGCTCCTGACGGGCACCCTCATGGACTACGCCATTCCTCGCAGCGACGACGTGCCGTCCATTCCCGTGGCCCTCACCGAGCACCGCTCGGTCATCAATCCGCTCGGCGTCAAGGGCGTGGGCGAGAGCGGCGCCATCCCCGGCGCTGCCGCCATCGTGAACGCCGTGGAGGACGCGCTGGGCGAGCTCGGCGTCGTGCTGCGCGAGGCGCCGGCGACCCCTGCGCGCATCTGGCAGGCCATGCAAGACGCCCGCACGCATGGCTAGGTCGAGCTATGCGCGAAGGCAGAGCCCACCCTCACCCTGCCCTCTCCCTCCTCCAGAGGGAGAGGGATACATTTCGATCCCTCCCTCGGAGTCTTCTTCGTATCCCTCTCCCCTATTGGGGCAGAGGGCAGGCTCTTTTCATCCCTCTCCCCCATCGGGGGAGAGGGCAGGGTGAGGGGGCATGTTCGTCTATGGTGGCGTCTGCGCCGCATGAAAGCGAAGCGGCCCCTCCCCTCCACCGTGGTGCTCCTGGTGCGTCACGGCCTCACCCCCACCACCGGCGTGAAGCTGCCCGGCCGCGCGGCGGGCCTTCATCTCTCCGACGAGGGCCGCAAGCAGGCCGAGAACGCGGCGGAGCGCATCGCCAAGATCGACAAGGTGGTGGCCATCTACTCCTCGCCGCTCGAGCGCGCGCGTGAGACGGCGGGCATCATCGCCAAGGCGCGCCACCAGGCCGTGCGCATCGAGCGCGGCCTGCTCGAGCTGAACATCGGCAAGTTCACGGGCATGGCGCTCAAGGACGCCCACAAGACCGACGAGTGGAAAGCGATCCAGCAGCACCCGAGCGGCTTCCACTTCCCCGGCGGCGAATCCTTCACCGAGATGCAGACGCGCATCACGAGCGCCATCGACCGCATCGTGGCCCGTCACGCCGGGCACATCGTCGTGGCCGTCTCGCATGCCGATCCCATCAAGGCCGCGGTGGCGCATGCCCTCGGCACACCCCTCGATCTCTTCCAGCGCATCATGATCGGCACCGCCTCTATCAGCGCCATCGCCTATCGGCCGTCCGGCGTGGCCGTCCTCACCGTCAACTCCAGCGCCGGCGATCTGAGCGCCTTCGGCCTCAAATGAGCCAGTCCTACGACTACGAGACGCCCGACTTCTTCACCACCGGCGCCGTGGGCGAGCCGGGCCAGCGCACCTTCTACATCCAGGCGCGCGAGCGCGGCCAGCTCCTCACCTTCAAGTGCGAGAAGGAGCAGGTGCGCGCGCTGGGCGACTACCTGGGGGGCATCGTGACCAAGCTGGGCGCGCCCAAGGGCGGCCTGCCCCGCGAGCTGGATCTGATCGAGCCCCTCGAGCCCGTCACCTGGATCGTGGCCAACATCGGCGTGGGCTACGACGAGGATCGCGACCGCATCATCGTGGACCTGGTCGAGCTGTTCGAGGAGGAGGAAGAAGGCCAGCGCCAGGGCGAAGAGCCCGCCTCGGCGCGGATTCGCATCAGCCGCGAGCAGGCCCAGGCCTTTGCCGGGCGCGCGACCGAGCTGATGAAGGGCGGCCGCCCCCTCTGCCCCGTCTGCAGCGGCCCCATGGACCCCGACGGCCACATCTGCCCCCGCAGCAATGGCCATATCGTCCACTGAGGTGCTGGATCTTCTGACCCGCGGCACGATCACCGTCAAGGGCCGCATGCCGTGGAGTAGCAACGTGACGCTGCTGGCGGAGGTGGCGCTCGATTCCACCTGCGTGCGCGCCGTCTACAAGCCCGAGCGGGGCGAGCGCCCCCTGTGGGACTTCCCATCCGGCCTCTACAAGCGCGAGCTGGCCGCCTATCTCTTCTCCGAAGCGCTCGGCTGGGGCCTCGTGCCGCCCACCATCGTGCGCGAGGGCCCGCACGGCGAGGGCTCGCTGCAGCTCTTCGTGGAGGCCGAGTTCGAGCAGCACTGGTTCACACTCCGCGAAGATGCGCGCCACCGCGAGCGCCTGCAGAAGATCTGCGTCTACGACTTCGTGGCCAACAACGCCGACCGCAAGAGCGGCCACTGCCTCCTCGGCCCCGACAACGAGATCTACGCCATCGACAACGGCCTTACCTTCCACACGGACATGAAGCTGCGCACCGTGATCTGGGACTACGCGGGGGAGCCGATTCCGGCGCTTGTGTTGGAGGATCTGCGCCACTTCGTGGAGACGCCTCTGCCGGAGGGGCTAGCCGCCCTCCTCGATCCCGACGAGCAGCAGGCCTTGCGCGTCCGCGCCAAGGCCCTTGCCGACTACGCGCGCTTTCCCGAGGACCGCAGCGGGCGGCACTACCCATGGCCGCTCGTCTAGTCACACTCATAGATCCAGATCCACTTAGTACAAACGCATCTTGTTATTAGTCCGTCAGAATCTCGTTTTCCAATGACTGATATAAGTCGGCAACATCCGCGGTCGTGTCCCGAGTATGGTGGAAAAGAGAAGTGGCGCATTCTTCCGGTTGGTGAAGTGCACGACCAACGCGCCGCCTTGCAGGGCGGCCACCGGAGGAACACGCCATGGGCAAGGGTATCAAGGAAGAAGCGCGGGCGCAGGAGCGTGAGCCCGTCTCGCTCAGCGAACTGATCCACCAGCACGTCCGCGTTGCGATCGAGACGGCCGTGCACGAGGAGTTGCGGGCTGCGCTCGGTACGATTCCTTACGAGCGCAGTGACGTCCGACGAGGCTACCGCAATGGCGTGAGAGAGCGGTCGCTCACGGGACCGACCGGCCCGGTCGCACTCACGTTGCCGCGGGCTACCCTCTTCAGGGGCGCCGGCGAGACGAAAGAATGGGCGTCGAGAATCGTCCCGCGCTATCAGCGGCGAATGCCGGAGGTCAATGAAACCGTGGTCGCTACGTACTTGGCAGGCGGCAATACCCGCCGGATTCGCGGCGCGCTCCAACCGCTGCTCAAGGCGGCCCCGCTCTCCAAGAGTACCGTGTCACGCGTCGTCGCCACGCTGAAGAATGGCCTGGAGGCATGGCGGACGCGTTCGCTCGCGGACCTCGACGTGATCTACGTCTACCTCGATGGCTTCGCCTTGCGCGTGCGTCGTGCCGGGAAGGTGGTCAGCGTTCCCGTGTTGGGCGTGATCGGCGTCTTACCCGACGGGCACAAACATCTGCTCGCCCTGGATCTCTGCGGCGGCGAGTCGTTCTCAGCGTGGAAAGGCTGCCTCGATGATCTCGTGGCGCGGGGCCTCCGGGCGCCCATGCTCTGCATCGTCGACGGGCACGCCGGGTTGCGGCGCGCCGTCGGGTTGGTATGGCCCCGCGCGGCGGTGCAACGCTGCTGCGTCCACAAACTGCGCAACCTGGAGCGGAAAGCGCCGAAGCATGCGCTCGCCGAGATCCGCGACGACTTCCATCGGATCGTCTACGCGGCCAATGCTGACGCGGCTTGCACCGCGTACACGGCCTTCGAGCGCACATGGGCCAAGCGCTGCTCGGGCGTGGTGACGAGTCTGCGGGAAGGCGGCGACGAGCTTCTGACGTTCTTCCGCTTCCCCAAGGCGCAGTGGAAAACGTTACGGACCACGAACACGATTGAGCGGCTCCACGAGGAATTTCGCCGCCGCGTGAAGACGCAAGGCGCGCTGCCGAGCGATGACGCGGCGCTGGTCCTGCTCTTCAGCCTCGTGGCCAGTGGGCAGATCAAGTTGCGCCGGATCGACGGCTGGCGGAAGATCGCCACTGTGTTGAGCCAGCACCCGACGGTGGCGGCATGACTATCAGAGGTGTCGCATTCATCGCTGTCCTCGCTTTGAGCCTCCTCGCCGCGCCGCTCGCTGCCGAGGCGCAGCAGGGGAAGATCCCGCGGATCGGCTTCTTGGATCAGTTCTCCGGCCCTTTGCCGAACCTCCTGAGCGCATTCCGTGAGAGCATGGGCGAGCTCGGCTACGTCGAGGACCGCAACCTCGCCATTGATTATCGCTTTGCCGAAGGGAGAACCGATCGACTCCCGGAGCTCGCTGCCGAACTGATCGGTCTCCGCGTCGACGTGATCATCGCCTTGGGGCCGGCTGCCGTCGAGGCTGCGAAGGCTCGGACGGCAACGGTCCCCATCGTCGCCAGCGATCTTGAAAGCGATCCGGTCGCCGCCGGCTTCGTTGCCTCCTTGGCCAGACCTGGTGGGAACATCACGGGGACGTTTCTCGACCAAGCGGAGATAAGCGGGAAATGGCTGGAGCTGTTGAAGACGGCCATCCCCAAACTCTCTCGGGTCGCTGTCCTTTGGGATTCCACGACCCCCTCACATCAGTTAAAGGCGCTCAAGATGGGAGCTCCGGCGCTGGCAGTAACGCTCCAAACTCTGGCGGTGCGTGGTCCTGAAGATTTCCAGGGCGCGTTTACCGCTGCAGCCAGGCAGCACGCTCAGGGCGTGGTGATGCTGTCCTCGCCGTCCGTGCTCCGCTCTGGAGCCCGACTTGCGGATCTCGCGGCCACGAGGCGGCTTCCGACAATCTCGATGTTTCGACAAAACGCGGTGGCAGGTTGTCTCATGTCTTACGGCCCAAGCCTTACCGACAGGTACCGACGCATCGGATCGTTCGCCGCCAGAATCCTGAAAGGCGCCAGGCCCGCCGACCTGCCTATTGAGCGGCCCATGACGTTCGAACTCGTCATCAATCTCAAGACGGCCAAGGCTCTCGGCCTCACGATCCCGCCCTCGCTACTGGCGCGAGCGGATCAGATCATTGATTGACCGGAAGCGGCGCCGCTATTTCCACCGCAATCGGGACACCACCACATCCGCGTGCTCGTAAGACTGTACGGGAAGAGGGAACGAATCCGGGAACACGCCCGCCTGCTTCAACGGTATACGTTCAGCAGCCTTAGGAATTGGATACTTCCCCGCCCACTGGACATACGCCGAAAGCCTTGCTAGCAAGTCGGATTGTGCCGGACTGAGCCGAACTCCGCCCTGGGCGGCCATCGCATCTAGGTCGTGATGTCCGACAAACCAATTGCTGAGCTTGTCATTCTCAATGACTCTCTTGGGTGCTTTTTCTATGATCCTTGCCTTGAAAAGGTTCTCGAAAGCTAGTCCATAGAGAAGCGTTGCAACCCCGGCGATCTCGAGATTTCTGAGAGTTAGAGGCGACTCATCATTAACGAGTTTGTGGAGGTCGGCAGCATACGCCTCAAACACCAAGTCAGCTGCTCGTTTCAGGCGGCGTGCTTCAAGCGCCCAGGCGCTCGAATTTTTGGCTTTGAGATTGAATTGCTCGTCCCACAGGTTCTTTCTCATGCACTCAATCCCTCATCCAGTCAGCGCGCTAGACACCTATCCGATACACCCGCGCAGCAACATCATGGAACATCGCGGCGCGCTCGGCGGCAGAGTAGCCCTTCGAGAGCCGCTTGAAGGCGTTGTACATCACGTTGTAGGAGAAGGAGACCTTGTCGACGGGGAAGTTGCTCTCGAACATGCAGCGAGCGGGGGTGAACTGCTCGATGCAGTAGTTCATCAAGGGAGCCATCGAGGCCGCCAGCTCTTCCGAGCCGATGGGGGTGGCGCGGGTGTGCCAGTCGAAGCCGGTGCGGGGCATGCCGATGCCGCCCAGCTTCATGTAGACGTTGGGGCACGCGGCGACGGCGGCGATGCCGCGGCGCCAGGTGGCCAGCACCTCGTCGTCCTTGTTGGCATAGGGGCCCTCCCGCAGCAGGCCGCCGATGTGGTTCAAGATGATGGGCAGGTCGGGGACGGCCTTGGCGAAGGCGGCCAACTCCGGCATCTGCGGGAAGTACATCCATCCCTCGAGGGAGAATCCCATCTTCGCCAGCACACGCGCGCCGGCGCGGAAGGGCTCGCTGCCGAGCTGCCCCTGGATCTTGTGCGCGGCCGTGTTCTCCACCTCGGGGTGGGGATCCCACGTCACGGAATGTCGGATGCCGCGGAAGCGGTTGGGGCTGGCCGCCTTCAAGGCCTCGAGCACGGGGGCCACGCGGTCACCCAGGTTCAGGTTGGCGTGGCCGACGATGGCGGCGGCCGCCCGGCCGGGGCCGTAGAGTCCACTGGCGCTGGCCGCGGCCAGGCCCTGGACGAATTCCACCTCGCCCACGGGACGCATCTCCTCCGGGCCGTCGGCGCGGTACATCGCGCGCGCCTCGATGAACACCGTGGAGCGCACGTTGTGGCCGCTCTGCATGTCGGCGGCCAGCTCGTGGAGCAGGTAGCGCTGGTAGGGGATGCGCCCGGTGCGAAAGTCCCAGAAGTGGTGATGGGGATCGCAGATGGGCAACTCCGGCTCCAGCGCCTTCTCCTGCGTCAACGCCAGCCAGTCATTGCCTCCGAATGGCACGATGGCACCTCCGTGAGAGGATTGAGGGCTGACGACGCGAGCTCGTCAGCAGATGTGCGGCATCACTCGATGATCTGATCCGCCCGCCCGAGTACCGATGGTGGAATCTTCAGCCCCAGCGCCTTGACAGTCTTCATGTTGATCACGAGCTCGAACTTCGTGGGTTGCTCCACCGGTAGCTCCCCCGGCTTCGCGCCTTTCAGGATCCGGTCGACGTAGATCGCGGCCTGGCGCCACATGTCCGTCGTGCTGGTTCCATAGAACATCAGGCCGCCGACTTTCACGTACTCGCGATCTCCGTACATCGAGATGAGGCGCTGCCGGTTCGCGAAGTCTACGATCAGCGTCCGGTACGACAGAAGGAGAGCGTCGGCCGTCGTCATGACAGCATCCGGCCGGCGGCGGCGCATTGCTGCGAAGGACGCCTCAAGGCTCGGGCGGTCGTGCAAGCCGAGCGGTTCGAGCACGACGCGCAGCGACTGGGCCCATTGCCGGGTTTCCTCCATGGCCAGCACGCTGGCGGAGTTCTTGTCGTTGTAGAACAGCGTGACTCGCGAGATCTTCGGCGCGACTTCGCGAAGCAGTTCGAGCCGTTTGCCGTACTCTGGCCCGATGAACGCGACACCGGTCAGGTTGCCACCCGGCCGAGCGAGAGACGTGATGAGGCCGGTCCGATCAGGGAACGCGGCCCGGCTAAACACGATCGGAATCTTCGTGGTCGCCTGCTTTGCGGCGAGCGTCGCGGGAGTGCCGGCGGTACAGATGACATCCACATCGAGTTGCACGAGCGCGCGTGCCAGCTCGGGGAGACGCGCCGGGTCGTCGTCCGCCCACTGGGCTTCGATCCTGATGTTCCGCCCCTCGACGTAGTTCAACTCCCGCAGGCCGTTGCGGA
>WNGJ01042197.1_pt1 | contig 10412 bp, 8 predicted proteins | sample 5400611 | NCBI WGS metagenome assembly WNGJ01 (sample SAMN13153375, study PRJNA577476) | soil metagenome | isolation source: 40 cm soil or saprolite under Garry oak tree replicate 1 | place: USA:California | collected 2016-06-15
CCATCTCCCGTACCTTTGCGCATCACGAAAGACATGATGCATCAAGCGGAGAAACTGATTGGCATCGAATTCAAAGACGCCGAGGAAGCGATGGCTTTACCTGGAGTCAATCGCAATCTCGATTCGTATGAGACGGTCCGCAAGATCGATATTCCGTTGGACACTGAGCCTGCGATCGCTTTTCATCCAGCACCGGCAAGAAAGACTTTATACACCGGTAAGAGCAAGTTTCGCTTCGGCAGAGTCGAACTGCCTCAGTTTAAGACTGTCGACGATCTGGCATTCGCCACGGTGCCTCAGTTAGCGGAATTGATGCGCACACGGAAAGTTACATCGACTGACTTGACGAAGATGTATCTGGCACGGCTGAAACGTTTTGGTCCAAAGCTGCTTTGCGTTGTAACGCTCACCGAGGATCTCGCATTGAAGCAAGCCGAGGCTGCTGACGCTGAAATCAAGCGTGGCAAGTATCGCGGGCCGTTGCATGGCATCCCTTGGGGCGCGAAAGACCTGTTTGCAACCAGGGGAATCAAGACTACCTGGGGAGCGGAGCCGTACCGCGATCAGTTAATCAATTACGACTCGGCAGTCGTCGAACGATTGCGCGAAGCCGGAGCTGTACTGGTAGCAAAACTTTCGATGGGGGCGCTCGCGCAGGGACCCAAATGGTTCGGTGGTGTCACACGAAATCCCTGGGTGCCTGATGAAAGCCAGCTGGGCTCAAGCGGCTCGTCGGCTGGTCCAGCTTCGGCAACCGCGGCCGGTCTGGTTGGATTTTCCATCGGCACGGAAACACTCGGTTCGATTGTTTCGCCATCGTCGCGATGCGGTGTTACCGGCTTGCGCCCAACCTACGGTCGTGTCAGCCGCTATGGAGCAATGGGTTTGAGTTGGACCATGGACAAGATCGGTCCCATCTGCCGCGGAGTCGAAGACTGCGCGGCTGTTCTCGGCGCGATTTACGGTCCCGACGGAAGGGACATTACGGTGGGCGATGCACCTTTCAATTGGAACCCGGACACAAACATCAGCAGCCTGCGAATCGGTTATTTAAAGACTGAGTTTGACGGAAGCGGTTTGCAACCAACGAATGAGCAGCAAAAACAGCAGGCGGAGCAGCGCAAAGCGCTTTACAAGACAGCACTCGAGACCCTGGAAAAAGCCGGAGCAAAACTGACACCAATCGAACTACCGAAGCTTTCGACCAATTCGCTGCGGTTCATTCTTTCGGCTGAAGCAGCGACAGCGTTTGACGACATAACTCGCGATGGGCGAGTCACTCAGTTGTCAGGACAAACCGCGGGAGACTGGCCCAACACGTTTCGCACTTCGCGTTTTATTCCCGCTGTCGAGTACCTGCGTGCGCAACGAGCGCGTACTTTGCTAATGCACGCGATGGAAGAACTAATGTCACAATGGGACGTTTTCGTCAGCCCGGCGCCGGGAAGCGCAAGTTTGTTGGTTACTAACCTCACGGGACATCCGGCAGTCGTATTGCCATGTGGTTTCTTGAATGATCTGCCGCTGGCGATCATGTTTACCGGAGGTGTTTATGATGAGGTCGCTCCGTTGCGTGTGGCACTAGCGTTTGAGCGCGCTACGAAGTGGCACACAATGCACCCCAAGATGGATTGGGCGTAAGACATTGCCGATTTGTGATTGGCGATTTTGGATTGCCAATCGTTGACTATCAATACCACCCGGCTCACCGGTGCCGGAAGTTGACATGCTCCTGCTCAAGATCCAAGTTACTCAATATTGAAAGGGCCACTCGAGGTTAGAGAATTTGCAGGTTGGGAAGGTGGACCCTGTCCCCGCCCAAGTTTGAATGCCCTCACCTTCAAACTAAATGACTGAAGTTGAGTGGCTACTTCAATGTTGAGTGGCTTGTGGCCTGGCGTTTATTAGTCTCGAGAGATCAAGCAATAGCGCTACCTTGCCATCGCGCAACTCCGTCGCGCCGGCCACTCCAAACCAGCGGGCACCGCGACTCCCAAGATTCCGGATTAGTACCCGCTGCGTTTCTCCAACCGCATCTACAACTACTCCAACACGCTCGAGCGAGGTTGTTCCGTCAACGGCCTCTTGCGAAAACTGATAGAGCAATAGACCAGGTTTTTCGTTCTCGAACGAGTCTGGCGCTTGTCCCAGCAGCTCGGACAAGCGCACCAGCGGCAGCAGCTCATTCTCGTGGCGAAAGGCTTTTCCCGTTCCGGTGGTTTCAATCTCCCGAGCCGTAATCGCCTTGCTAAAGAGAATGCGACTCTTATCAAGCAAGTACTGCCGGTCTGACGAAGTGACGAGAACCACTTCCAGCAAGCCAAAAGTTACTGGCAAACGAATTTCAAAAGACGAACCTGCTCCTGGTTTGCTGGCTACTCTTACTTCACCACCTACTTCCTCGACTGCTGCCTCCACAACGTCCAACCCCACGCCACGACCGGAAGTGCCGGAAACCGACGCTGCGGTTGAAAGCCCCGGCCAAAAAATCAAGCGCAGACTCCGGTCCATATCCGGAAGCGAGTCTTCGATCACTCCCAAAGAGACTGCCGCTTTTGAAACAGCCAAAGGATCAATGCCCCGGCCATCATCGGTCACCTGGACGCGCGTTGTTCCCTGCACTGTCGTTGCTTCAATACGCACCGTGCCTCGCTCACTCTTTCCGACTCGAGTTCGTTCCCTAAAACTTTCAATTCCGTGGTCGACGGCGTTTCTTACCAGATGAATCAATGGATCGGCGATCGCATCAGATAAGGACTTATCAAGCAGCAAATCGCTACCAGTGATCACAAAGTCAATCTGTTTGCCAGCTGCTAATGCCGCTGCCCGACCCGACCGCACCGCTCGCTGCAGAACACGATCAATGGAGACCATCCGCAAGTTGATGGTCTCCGCCTCCAACTCGATAAATGACTTACTTACTCGCGCTGCCATTGGCTCCAGCTCTGCCTGCGAAGCATTAGCAGAAAGGCTTTGCAGGGCGCGATCCTGAAACATCGTTACCGCGCGAAACAGTTTGTGGGTGGAAGAAATGAGGCGATCGAGATCGTCCAGATTAATGCGGATCAAATTTGAAGACTGTTTCGGTCCTGTTTGGAGGCTCCCTCTGGATGCTGCTTCCTCGTCAATAGAAATGCTCGGCTGGCTGTCGGCGGCATCCACGAGGGCCTGCGGGCTCAACACTTCATTCACCGAAACATCCGGTTGTTCGGCGAGATCGTCTTTGACTTGCTGAAGAGCAGCAGCGCTCGCGTAAAGGATCCTAAAATTGATTTTTTCCGGACGCTCACTGTCGACCTTAGGCGCCGTCGAGATAACTTCTCCAGTAGTCTCCGTGAGTCTTTGTTTCAAGAATTGAAATTGCCGATCGAAATCAGTGACGTCAAAGTCAGTCGTCACCAGGTAAAGCCTGGCACCCTCGCCGAGAGACTCTTCAAGATGATGTTTTTCTTCTTCACTCAATGATTGCCGAATTTCAGATGGCAGCGATTCGAGAACAGTTTCCCCGCCGGCCCGACCTCGAGTGGTTGACCCCGAAAGCTGCTGCAGTCGATCGATCAAAGCATCGTCTTCCATGCGGTGCTCGGAACCGCTTGCTCCCAGGCTATCCAGTAGAGATTGAGCCGTCTCTGAAAAAGCCTGGAGCACCTTTTCGTCCAACGCTGCGCGGCCAATTCGCAGCGAATGCAGCAATCCTTCAAATTCATGCCCAAGTCGAACCGCCCGATTCAGTCCGCTGGCAGAAGCTGAGCCCTTCACGCTGTGCACCTGGCGAAAAACCATGTCGAGCAGTTCGCGTCTCGACTTACCTTCCCGGGCTTTTGCGTGCAGTTCATCGAGAGCCGCGAAGATTTGTTCCACGCGTTCTTCCATCTCTGCCAGGGCTAGGTGATGACTCTGATCTATATGAAAAATGATTATTCCTCAGCCTCGGCGGAAGGGTCTGACTCAGTATCGGTGTCGCCTGGTTCTACCGAAGGATCCAATGCGGTCTCGTCTTCAGTTTCGTGCTGTACGTTCTGCTGAGGCTGTTGCTCGTCGAGGTCGCGTTTAATCGCGTCGAGGATTCCGTTGATAAATTGGGTGGCTTCGTAGGTGGAGAAACGGCGGGCGATTTCCAGGGCTTCGTTAATTGCGACCGTGCGTGGCGTTGGTTCGTAGAGAAACTCGTAAACGGCCAGGCGCAGGATATTGCGATCGACTACGGCCATGCGTGAAATGCGCCAGTGTTCCGCGCGCGAGCGTATGCGCTCGTCCAACAATTCGAGGTTTGCGAGCGTTCCCGCGGCAAGACGGGTGGCAAAGTCGCGCGCCGTCTCGTCGAGTTCGGATTCCCCGAGCTCAGCCCAATAGGTTCGGACCACCTCGTCCGATGGCGTTTCGGCAACGTCAGCCGCAAAGAGCATTTGCAAGGCGCACTCACGCGCCTTACGTCGCGAACCCATAATAACTCAGGGATGAAGTCACAAGGAGTATGGATGAAGTTGCTGTTCATCCTTCATCCTTTATCCCCTCATCCTTCCTTGAAAGTTTCCTCGTAAAGATTTACCAACTCCACCGCCGTCATGGCGGCCTCAAAACCCTTGTTACCGAGTTTTACGCCAGCGCGATCGATTGCCTGATCGACTGTATCCGCAGTCACGATTCCGAACACGACGGGCAATCCCGTTTCCAAAGCCGCATAGGCCACGCCACGCGCAACCTCGCTGGCAATATATTCAAAATGTGGCGTTTGCCCGCGAATGATTGTGCCCAGACAAATGATCGCATCAAACTTGCCCGACTCTGCCAAACGTAAAGCCAGAGAAGGAATTTCAAAAGCACCTGGCACCCGATAGATCGCGACTCGCTCCTCCTTGGCTCCCAAACGTTCCAGCCCAGTGATAGCTCCCTCGACCAGGCGCGCCGAGATAAATTCATTCCAGCGACTCGCGACAATGGCGAAACTAAAAGCTTCGGCATTAAGACGGCCTTCGTGAACGACTGGTTGCAAACCTTCTTCCAACTCCCTGGCAAAGGAATCTAACTGCTTTTGCAGTATAGGAGATGCTCGGAGACGCATCAAGTTTGTTCTTCTCTCCCTTCATGGACCTGGCCGCAGATTTCAATTCTAAGGTTGCAGCAGCAGCGTTCTAGTTCTAGAATCCTTTTGTCAGCTTGAAAACCACATAGCGTTTCGGGGGAGCCGCGCCGGCGGCTGAGAGTCACCAAAGTGAGACCCCATGAACCTGATACGGTTAGCACCGTCGAAGGGAGAAACAGCCATCCGTTGACCGTTCCATCCTTTCTAGAGATGGAACGGTTTTTTGTTGCTGACTTGTGGTCGAATTTTGGATGCCACGGCCTTGCGCCGTGGAGTTTCACGTGCGCCGCTATGTTGCAAGTCGCGGAACTCTAAGAGATGCCACAGCGCAAGGCCGTGGCGTCGGCAAGACCTCCGGACTTACTCTGTAGCCGCGAGCGTGAGTCTGCCACGGCGCAAGGCCGTGGCATCAGTCGACCTATTTGATGAGAGTGAGGTGATGTTATGAGTGCAGTAACCGAGAAGTTTGACGAAACACCGAAGCTTACAGATCAGGCGTCGCTGCCAAACTCGCGGCGAGTTTACATCGACGGAAATCAACCCGGCGTGCGTGTCCCATTTCGCGAGATCCTCCAGAATGCCACACGTAACTTCGACGGCACGCTCGCAGAAAATGCGCCGGTGCGCGTCTATGACACCAGTGGAGCCTGGGGTGATCCAGATTGTCATTGCGACGTAAGCGAGGGCTTGCCGCTTCTGCGACGAGAATGGATTTTCGCTCGCGGCGACGTCGAAGAATACGAAGGTCGCGAGCAGAGACCGATCGATGATGGATATCTCACTTTTGCAGCCGCTGAAAAGGCTCGTACGAAGCCGGCCGGCAAACTGGAAGACTTCCCGGCGTTGCGACGTGCGCCGTTGCGCGCGAAGAGTGGCGCGTGCGTAACGCAAATGCACTATGCTCGTCTCGGCATCATCACGCCGGAAATGGAGTTTATAGCTCTCCGGGAAAATCTCGGCCGGGAACACTGGGAACAGGAAGCCCCGCGCGATTCACTACTTCATCAACACAAAGGGCAATCATTTGGTGCGTCGATTCCCGAGTTCGTCACGCCGGAATTCGTCCGCGACGAAGTCGCACGCGGCCGCGCAATCATTCCGGCAAACATTAATCATCCGGAGGCGGAGCCGATGATCATCGGTCGCAACTTCCTCGTAAAAATCAATGCAAACATCGGTAACTCGGCCGTCTCCTCTTCGATCGATGAAGAGGTGGAAAAAATGCGCTGGTCGATCCGTTGCGGATCAGACACAGTGATGGATCTTTCCACGGGAAAAAACATTCACGCCACACGCGAATGGATCATTCGCAATTCGCCTGTGCCAATCGGCACCGTGCCGATTTACCAAGCGCTGGAGAAGGTTGGCGGCAAGGCTGAAGAACTTTCCTGGGAGATCTTCCGCGATACGCTCATCGAACAAGCTGAGCAGGGTGTCGACTATTTCACGATTCATGCAGGGGTAAGACTGCCGTATATCCCGATGACGGCGAAGCGAACCACAGGAATCGTCAGTCGGGGCGGTTCGATCATGGCGAAGTGGTGTCTCGCTCATCACGAAGAGAGTTTTCTCTACACGCACTTCAGCGAGATCTGCGAGATCATGGCTGCCTACGATGTTTCATTCTCACTTGGCGATGGTTTGCGTCCAGGCTCGATTGCGGATGCTAATGATGAAGCCCAGTTTGCCGAGCTCGAAACGTTGGGTGAGTTGACGCGCGTTGCCTGGGAATACGACTGCCAGGTGATGATCGAAGGTCCTGGTCATGTACCGATGCATTTGATCAAGGAGAACATGGACAAACAGCTCGAGACTTGCCAGGAAGCACCGTTCTACACACTGGGTCCACTAACTACGGACATTGCCCCCGGTTACGATCACATCACCTCGGCGATCGGTGCGGCAATGATTGGTTGGTTCGGCACGGCGATGCTCTGCTACGTCACGCCGAAAGAACATCTTGGTTTGCCAAACAAGAAAGATGTGAAGGACGGTGTCATCGCTTACAAACTCGCCGCACATGCGGCCGATCTGGCGAAAGGCCATCCCGGTGCTCAGTATCGCGACAACGCATTGTCGAAAGCGCGATTTGAATTCCGCTGGGAAGATCAATTCAATCTCTCGCTCGACCCGGAAGTCGCGCGGGAATATCACGACGAGACACTGCCGCAGGAAGGGGCAAAGCTCGCTCACTTCTGTTCGATGTGTGGGCCACATTTCTGCTCCATGAAGATCACGCAAGACGTGCGCGAATATGCCGCCCAGAAACAGATCGACGAACAAGCAGCCCTGGAAGCTGGGATGAAGGAAAAAGCCGTAGAATTTATTGCCACCGGCGCCGAGATTTACCAGGGCTCCAAAACTTAGACAGAATTACCAGGATTTACAAGAAAATGGAGAGCGCTACGAGTTTTCTTCCGGTGTTTACCGGAACGCGCTAGATCTTCGCAGCTGGATTCATATCGTGTAGAATTCTGTAATTCTGTCTAGACATTCCTTTTTCTCACGGAGGATGTGATGAAGCATGACGGACCTCACTTATACGATTATCGGATTCGCCTACAAAGTTCATAATGTCTTAGGATTCGGTTTTCTCGAGAGTGTTTATGAGAACGCTCTCAGAATAGAGCTGGAGAAAGCGGGCGTTGCCGTTATGCAACAGGAGAAGCTAAAGGTTTGGTATGAGAATCATGTTGTGGGCGATTACGTTCCAGATCTCTGGATTGCTGACCGACTCATCATTGAGGTGAAGGCCGTGCTAACGCTTTCCAAAGAGCATGAGGTGCAATTGGTCAACTATCTGACCGCAACCCGTATCGATGACGGTCTGCTACTAAACTTCGGACCCTCCGTCCAGGTGAAGCGCAAGTTTCGTGAGTATAAACCGAAGGCGGGAGGCATGAACTAAGTAAAGGTGAGTAATGAATTCTGATGATGTAGAAGTGCGTAAATCCGGGATTCAAGGTACCGGGCTGTTTGCGCGTCGCGAGTTCAAAGCGGGGGAGGTTGTACTACAATGGAAGCTGGAGAAGAGAATTGATGTTACGGAGCTCTCTACGCTTGATTTGGAGGAGCGAAAGTATCTGCACCCGCTCGCGGAGCACACATACGCTATCCTTCAACCACCAAAGCGTTTTGTAAACCACTCGTGTAACAACAACACGGTGGTTAAAAATCTTTGTGATGTAGCAGTGAGAGATATTCAGCAGGGCGAGGAGATTACCAGTGACTATTCTTCTTCGGACAGCGGTGACCAAAGTTTTCTGTGTGCTTGCGGAGCTCCCAACTGTAGAAAATTTGTTGGAAGAAATACGTCAATTGTGGGACAAAGCGGTGCGATCAGCACTCCGTCAAAAGTTCTGGAAACAGATCGCTTAATACTTCGCAGGCTCTCCGTTGAAGACGCGGAGTTTATCTTCAGTCTTCTTAATGAGCCTTCATTCCTGCGCTACATTGGAGACAAAGGAGTCAGGACGATCGCCGCGGCCCGCGACTATATTTTGCAAGGGCCCATCCGCAGTTATGAAAGCTTTGGCTTTGGGCTGTACCTGGCGGAGTTGAAGAATGGTGGAATTCCGATTGGAATTTGTGGTCTTCTCAAACGAGAATCCTTAGCAGATGTCGACATTGGCTTTGCTTTCCTGCCTCAATTTTTTGGACTAAAGCATATTGTTGCTATTACTGATTCTGACAATAAGAGCTCAATTAAGGTCCTGGGAAAGCTCGGTCTTCGATTTCAGCGGATGATCAGAATGTCTGACGATGCACCAGAGATTAAGTTGTTTGCGACCGACATCTGACGGCAGCTGAAAGCCTCCACTGCCGGCGCGAGTAAAGTAGGGTCCTAATTTCACCTCCCACTGGGTTCTACTTGTTCTCAGTGTCTCCTTGGTGAAATGGTTCTCGGCACTTTTTATCACCACGGAGCTTCCCTGCTTGTCTTCGACCTGCAGATAACGAAATGAAACTTTCAAGACGTCGAAATAAAAGGGCTTTTTCGACGAGTTTCTAAGAAGGCACGGACAACACGGAGAATACACTAAGACAATCTCAAATTAGGGCACTAGCCGCGAGGAGCTTGACTTGAAACAAACTGCAAGGCAGCGAAAGCCCGATAAGGGCGCGAAACATATCGAACGGGTCAGGCGAGTCTGTGCGGCCCTTCCGGAGACGACAGAGAAGCTGTCGCACGGAGAACCGACGTTCTTCGTGCGCAAGAAGGTCTATGCAATGCTTTCCAATAACCATCACAATGATGGTCACATTGCGGTAACTATACCGGCGGCGATTGGCGTGCAGGCGGCGTTGATCGAAGCAAACCCTAAGAAGTTCTACAGGCCTCCATACGTTGGAGTGCGCGGTTGGGTTGGAATTGAGCTCGAACACGTGAGCGATGAAGAGTTGATTTTGCATCTACGCGAAGCATGGCGACTAATCGCGCCGGAAAAATTCCACGGATTGTTAGGGGCCTCACCCGACGAATCTGAAAAACTCAGAAAGCTGAGCCGCAAAAAGAAATAAACTGGACGCACTCTTGGAATCCGCGAAGTCATGACCCATGACGAAGACCACAAAACTACAGAACCGAGGGCGGGTAGCGACCGGGTCAAACGAGCGGATGGCTCAAAATACGGTGGAAGTGCCCCGTTCCAATTGTCAACATATCAGAGTAGTGACCCACAATGCTTACATTCAGCTACGCTAACGCACAAGGTTTTGGTGAAGCGATAATTGAGTGCGACGCCAGATTGACCCGGTCGCTACCGCTTCTCGGTTCTGACATTGAGTGTTGCATTGCGACGCTGCTAATGTGTCATCGATACGCGTAAGACGGCTCCGCAACATATTATGAGAGACTCCACGTCAGAACCGAGAAGCGGTAGCGACCGGGTCAATCTGGGGTCCCAGTCAAGTATCGTTCACCAAAACGTTGTGCACTCGCGTCGGTGAATATAACCGTGGTGGGTCATTCGTTAAATCTGACATGCTGACAATTGCGACGGGTTGCGCTTTCCATCCTATCTTGAGCTTTCCGCACGTTTGACCCGGTCGCTACCGCTTCTCGGTTCTGACGTTGAGTTAGGTCTCTCTTATGTTGCTGGCCATTTGACTCATCTCGCTGAGATCTTAGCAGCGGCGTATGCCAAGTAACACCCAACTTGCTGTCGTTGAAGATATTGAGAAAGGGGCGGCCATGAAAAATACTGGCGTTAAGAAACAACTTCCATTTTCATTTATCTTTGAAGAGTTGATCTCGATCCGCCCTTCGATCAAACGAATGTTTGGTTTTACTCACGTTTACCTCGATGAGACGCTTCTCTTTTCACTT
>WNGJ01011645.1_pt1 | contig 10411 bp, 6 predicted proteins | sample 5400611 | NCBI WGS metagenome assembly WNGJ01 (sample SAMN13153375, study PRJNA577476) | soil metagenome | isolation source: 40 cm soil or saprolite under Garry oak tree replicate 1 | place: USA:California | collected 2016-06-15
TGGCCTGGGGAATCATCGGCGCGCTAATCATGCGCGGCATTATGATTGCCGCCGGCGCGGGGCTCATCTCAAGATTTCAGTGGGTGCTCCCTTTATTGGGCGTGTTCCTGGTGTACACCGGGCTACACATGCTGTGGACCAAAGAAAGAGACGTGCGTTACGAAAAAAATCCGTTGTTCCGATTTGCCAGCCGCCACCTGAGGGTTACGAGGTCGTATCAAGGGGAACGCTTCCTGGTCAAAGAAGACGGCCGGCGATTCGTAACGCCGCTTTTTCTGGTGCTGGTGATCGTGGAAATCACGGATGTGACCTTTGCACTTGATTCCATTCCCGCGATCTTCGGGATCACGCAAGACGCGTTTATCGTTTACACGTCAAACGTGTTCGCTATTCTGGGCCTGCGGGCGCTTTATTTCCTGCTGGCCGACCTGCTGGAATATTTCCGTTACTTGGGTATTGGCCTTGCGGCGGTGCTGATTTTTATCGGCGGAAAAATGGTGGGCGAACCGTGGGTGCACATCCCGGTCAGCATGTCGCTGGGAATCGTGGCTGGCTTATTGACGGTGGCATTGCTCTTCTCAGTGTTGGGACGGTGGAAATCGCACGGCTAGCGGACCACTTTCATTCGAACATCAGCTCGTCAACGTAACACCACATCCAGGTCTCGCCGGGCTCCTGAGACCGGACGATGGGATGGTTCGTCGCGTGGAAATGCTTTGTGGCGTGCTTATTTTTCGACGAGTCGCAGCAACCGACATGTCCGCAGGTGAGGCAGAGACGCAGGTGCACCCAACTGTCGCCCATCTTTAAGCACTCTTCGCAGCCCTTGGTCTTCGGCTTTACGCGGTGAATCTGATCGAGATGGGTACATTCGTCGGCCATGGTTTTCTCCTGGGGAATCAGAGCGCGGCTTGAATCGGGATGCGCACCTGGAAGCGGGTGTCGCCTGGGACGGATTTTACGGTAATGAGACCGCGCATTTTCTTCACGATGCGGTGCACGACATCCAGCCCGAGGCCGGTTCCTTCGCCTACGCCTTTCGTGGTGAAAAACGGCTCGAAGATGTGCGACTGCACTTCGGGAGGGATGCCCGGGCCGTTGTCCGCGATTTCCACAAGCACGTATTCATTTTCGCGAGCGGCGCGGACGGTAATCTTTCCATTTTCTTTCATAGCATCGGCGGCATTGTCGATCAGGTTGGTCCAGACTTACGGAAATGCCGCGCTTCAGTTTGTGATGCATGATGGTGAGCGTCGTTTCCAAGCTCTTCTTGATGTCGACTTCCTGCAGCGGCGCCTGGTCCATGTAGGAATATTCTTTGATAGCCCTGATCAAATCCGATATGCGGGCGGTGCTCTGCTCGAGTTCGGCGGCGATCCGCTCCATTTCCAGAAGAGTGCCGAACCGGGTCAGCTCGGAGCCGAGGGAAGCTCCGGCGGCTACCGCAAAACTTTCGAGATGCGCGTCGGTCAAGTTGGCATCGGCAAGAAGCGGCGCGAGCTTCCAGGCTTCAGCGAGCTGATGAGATTCGAGCCACGCCTGGATCGCTTCTTCGCGCTCGACGCGCGCAAATTCGTCCTTGTATTCAGCAGGCTTCAAATCGGCACGAATCTGCTTCTCGCGCTCGGCGAGTAAGCCGCAGTCGTCGGGCCCTAGCTTCGAATCGCGACCGACCACGCGCAGGCGCTGGAGGCAATCTTTGAGCGCGGCGGCGGAACGGCGAGCGGCGGCGGAAGGATTGTTGAGCTCGTGCGCGAGGCCTGCTGACAGTTTTCCGAGCGCGGCGAGCTTTTCCCTTTGCTGTTCGTCGCGGGTGACGCTTCGAACGCGATCGGTCAAGAGACCAACGAGGCGCTTCGAGAGCTCGGGCATGCGTTGAAAGAGTTCGGGAAACTTACCGGAAGGAAATGCGAGAGAACGGATGGGGAGCACGGCGCGGCCGGTGACGCCGAACGTTTTCATTCTGGAAAAGGGCAAGACACCGGTGACGTCTCCGGCGCGGGCGGTAAAAACGGGGCCGTCCTGCGGACCGTTCTCGCGCCGGGCCCGTAATTCGCCCTCGAGCATCACGAACATCGTGTCTGCGGGAGTGTCTTCCTTCACGGTAATGCCGCCGACCTCCGTGCGGCGCTCCTCCGATTGGGAGACGAACCATTCCAAGTCGGCTTGCCCCTGGTCCGCAAAGGCGGGAACTCTGCGCAACTCGGCGATCAGGGCTGAGATGTGCGATGGATCCGTTGTTCCGCTCATCCGCGCACCATTGGAATTGCGGCTCCGTTCATTGGACCTTGGCCAGATACTGGTGGATGAACTGTACAACAACAGCGCCTTCGCCGACGCCCGAGGCGACACGCTTGACGGAACCGTGACGGACGTCGCCGACGACAAAAATTCCGGGGACATTGGTTTCGAGCAAGCCAGGATCGCGGTCGAGGGCCCATGACTGCGGTTTCTTGCCGCCGATGAGGAGATCGGGGCCAGACAGAATGAAGCCACGGTCGTCACGCTGAATCAAATCGCCAAGCCATTCCGTCCGGGGTTGCGCGCCGATGAAAATGAAGAGGCTAGTGGCGGGCAGTTCCTTGGTCTCTCCCGAAGGAGAACACTGGATGGTGATCTCGCTGAGGCGCGATTCGCCGTGAACCGCGATGACGCTGGTGTGGGGCCACACTTCGATGTTGGAGGTTTTCTCGATTTGCTCGATCAAGTAATGGGACATGGTACTGGCGAGGGAAATGCCGCGAACCAGCATTACGACCTTTTCCGCGAATTTCGAAAAGTGCATGGCGGCTTGCCCGGCGGAATTCGCGCCGCCAATGATGTACACGGTTTCACCCTTGCAGGCCAGGGCTTCGGAGGTTCCGCCGCCATAGTAAACGCCGGCGCCCTGCAAGCGCTCAATGCCCGGGATGTCGAGAGTGCGCCATTGCACACCCATGGCGAGAAGAAGCGCGTGGCAGGAAATTTCGAAGCCATCAGCGAGTTTCAGAAAGCGATAGGGGCCTTCCGCCCGGATGCCGACGGCTTCCTGCGGAGCAAGAATCTCCACGCCAAATCGCCGTGCCTGAGCCACGGCGCGGCGGGCGAGATCATTGCCGCTCAGCCCCGAAGGAAAACCGAGATAGTTCTCAATGCGGGAGCTGAGCCCGGCCTGACCGCCGGGCGCTTCACGTTCGATCATCACCGTGTGCAGGCCTTCGCTGGCACCATAAACGGCGGCAGCGAGCCCCGCAGGGCCACCACCAACAATGGCGAGGTCGTAGAAGCTGGTCTGCGTGTGCGTGCGCAGCCCGATCTTGTCAGCAACGGCAGGCAGAGGAGGTTCGGCAAGGCGCGCGCCATCGGGGAAAAGAATCAGGGGAAGCGTTTCCGCTTCTGGCCCGAGCGAGGCGACTAGGCTGCGCACTTCTGGATCGCTCTGGCTCAGCTCGACATCGATCCATTGGTAAGGAACTTGATTGCGCGCGAGAAAATCGCGCAGCTCGTAAGAGCGCGTCGACCAGCGGGTGCCGAGGACGCGAATGCCTTCATAGGGTGGGCGGAAGGTCGCCGTCCAGTCGTGAAGTAGGTCGTCGAGTGCCGGAAAGAGCTTTTCTTCGGGAGGGTCCCATGGCTTCATTAAATAGTAGTGGACGCGGGCTTCATTGATGGCGTCGATGGCGGCGCTGGTATCCGCGTAAGCGGTGAGGAGTGCGCGCTTGGCGAGTGGATGCATTTCCATGGCTTCGGAGAGGAAACCGACGCCGTCCATCTGCGGCATGCGCTGGTCGGCCAGGAGCAGGGCCACGGGATTGTTGCGGGCCTTGAGTTCACGCAGAGTGTCGAGGGCGGCGCTTCCGGAATTCGCGCGCATGACGCGATAACGGTTGGAGTACCGGCTGCGCAAATCGCGCTCGATGGCTCGGAGAACCTCGGGATCATCATCGACGGTTAATAAAACGGGCTTGGGCATACTCCTCAGATGAAGGAGAGTTTGATTTCGTTGCGTATTACATGGTCGTCGTCCGGTTACGGCTTCTCTTGGGTCGGGCCTCACGCTACAATTGCCGGCATCTCCATGTCCAGTCCTCTCGCTCAATCCATCGCCGACCTCTCGTCCGCCGATGCATCGAAGAGGCTTGCGGCCGCGGGTGAAATCTATCGGTTAGGCCGGGCGACCGCGGGATCTGCCATTTCTGACTGGTGGGCCGAAAGCGAACTCTCCTCGCTCCTGTTTGGACCCAATCCCGCCATAACGGTTGGGCTCGCGGTGCAGCGCGATACGTTTGGGCGAATTCGAATTGCTAATGGCACTCCCAGGCTTGCCCAGGTTCCCCCAGACCAGGATGCCGAGGAATTCGAACTTCATTTCGCCGAGGGAATTTCCCTTGACATTCTGACCACGCGCGAGCCAGGCGGCTTGGGCGCCATCGCAAAATACCTGGCCAAGTTTGGAGAGGGCAACCAACAGGTGGAATATCGTTGTGCAAACGTCGACCGCGCCACGCAACTGCTCAAAGACAAATTCGGAGTTACTCCTGTTTATCCTACACCTCGGGCTGGCGCCGATGGTACGCGAGTCAATTTCTTTCTCGTCCCCTCTCCCGATGGTGATAAGGTGCTTATCGAACTTTACGAATGACCATCTCGTGGCTAGAGGTTCGAATTCGGCGGTTTCAAATTCTCCTAACGGATTCCTGGCTCACTTCCTCCCGATATTTCCTTCCAAGCGCGGAGAACTTCCGCGACTGTCCAGGCCTGGGCGATGCAGCCGCGCGGGGTGAATGGAGGGTCGCCATCAAAGATTTCACTGAGCGTGCCGAGGCCACTCGAATAGATTTGACGTCCCAGGGGCTCGAGGAACCGCAGCGCAGCCGCGCGGTCGCGGTAGACGCGATAGTGAGCAAGAGCGAAGGGGCCGAGCAGCCAGCCCCACACGGTGCCTTGATGATACGCGGCGTCGCGATCGCGCGGGCTGCCGCCGTAGTGCCCGGTGTAGCCCGGCTCACCCGGAGCGAGGCTCCGCAGTCCGTGCGAGGTGAGGAGATTCCGGGCGCAGACCTCGACAACGGACTTTTGCTGTTCGAGCGAGAGCGTGCTGACAGGCAAGGAGACGGCAAGAATCTGGTTCGGCCGGAGGGAGGCGTCATTTCCTATTCCGGGTGAATCGATCACGTCGTAACAGCAGCCTCGCGCGGCGTTCCAGAATCTTTGAAAGCTTTTCCTTGCTTGCGCCGCAAGTGTTTCGTAAGCATCGCCGCGCTTGGCGAGCAATTTTGCAAATACGGCCATCGTTTCAAGCGCGTTAATCCAGAGCGCGTTGACCTCCACGGGCTTGCCGATGCGTGGAGTGACGACCCAGTCAGCGATTTTTGCGTCCATCCAGGTGAGTTGAACGCCGGGCCCGCCCGCATAGAGAAGCCCATCTGCCGAGTCCATGTGAATGTTGTAGCGCGTGCCCTTCACGTGCGCGTCGATTATTGTCGCGAGAACAGGAAAAAGTTTTTGAAGAGTTACGTCATCCTGCGTCGCCGCGAAATACTGACGAATGGCTTCGAAATACCAGAGCGTCGCATCCACGGTGTTATATTCCGGCTCGCCGCCGGCGTCCGGGAAATTGTTGGGAAGCATGCCTTCGTGGACGTAACGCGAAAAGGCGAGAAGAATTTTCCTCGCAACATCCGGGCGGCCGGTTGAGAGCGTGAGGCCCGGGAGCGCAATCATTGTGTCGCGGCCCCAGTCGCCAAACCAGTGATAACCGGCGATGATGCTGCGGCCATCCGGCTCTTCCGGAAGGCCGTGGTTCACGATGAATTGATCCGCCGCAAGGATGAGCTGCCAAAACCAGGAAGGCGCTTCTGAGGCGAGGGCTTCGCTCTTTTCCTGCCAAAGCTGAAATAACCTTGCTGCATGGTTCTCGTGCTCAGCTCGCGCCGTTTCGCCGTCGAGCGATGCATTTGCCTCCGTTGTCGCAACGAACGTAACCGTAGCGCCCACTTCCAGTCTTGCGCGGAACAACGCGGCAAAAAGGCGGTCTTCGCGGTCATCAAGGCCACGGGCGGTTTCTTCAGCAAGATAGCAGCCGAGGTACCACTCGTGGCGCGGCTCGCACGTTGCCGCCAGGCTCTTCAGATAAAAGGGAGTTGCGCCTTCGAATGCCAGCACCATGACGCCGTGCTCGACTTGCTCGATCCTCATGCGCCAATCGCGCGCGTGGGTCAGGGAATGGAAGTCGCGGTAATTCACGAGCGCTTTCAGTTCCATTTCCATGGCGCTGCTTCCGCGCGCGAGCGTGTATTGAATATAAGTAGTGTTCTGACCCTGGGGCATCCAGACACGTTTCTCCAAGAGCGCATCGGCGAGCGCATAAGTCCAGACGGGCATGGTGCCTTCGAGATGAAAACTTTCGAGATGCAGGAAGCCTCGCGGATCCACCGCGCCGCTGGACCACCGATGCGTCGCGAGAGAGTAGTCCGTTCCCAAGTAGTAAGCGATTTCGTCGATTGCAGAGACGAGTTGGGTGCGGCCTACGGGCGGCTGCAGCGCAGCGATGAGCAGTCCGTGGTAGCGGCGCGTCTGGCTTCCTGCAACCGTAGCCGAGGTATAGCCGCCGATCCCGTTGGTGACGAGCCATTCGCGCGATTCGGCGGCAGCGAGGTCGCCACAAATCTCGCGGCCGAACTGAATCTCCGCCTGTTCCGACACTCGCTGCTCCTTTCTGCCTGACGGCCACACTCAGCTCGGCAATCAACACGTGCCCGGTTCAGATTCGTTTCTTGATGGAAAGTTTCAGCTATCCCCAAAGACCGGGATTGCCGCGCCGTGAATGACTTTGGCTTCCTCGCTGCACAAAAACAGGATGACGCGAGCGATGTCCTGCGGTTTTGGCCATTTCGAAAAATCCGCTTTGGGCATGGCCCTGCGATTTGCTTCCGTGTCGATGACGCTGGGGAGAATTGAATTCACGCGCACGCCAGTACCCTGCAAATCCGCGGCGAGAGAATCGATCATGGCAACCGCCGCGGCCTTGGAAGCGGCGTAGGCGGCGGCACCGGCAGCGTGATCCAATGCCGCCTTCGATGCAACGTTTACGATCGATCCGTGGCCCTGTTTCAACATGGCCCTCACCACGGCACGGGAGAGCGCGTAACCGGAGCGCAGGTTTAACGCGAGCATCTGGTCGAAAACCTTCGTCTCCAATTCCCAGAGCTTCATGCCACCCGCGTAACCGCCGACAGTGTTCACAAGGGCGTCCAAACGGCGGTGCTTGGCGAGAATTTTTTCGACGAGCTGACGCACGGCAGCTTCATCCGTGACATCAACGGCGAAGGCCTCGAGACGGCCGGCAGCGGGGCCCGCCGCGATCTTCAGAGCGTCCAACTCTTCCTGCCTTCGATAGGTGACGATGACCGCGGCGCCTTCCTCGAGGAACGCCAGACTTACGGCGCGCCCCAATCCGCCGGTTCCGCCTGCCACCAGCGCCACTTTCCCTTCGAATCTCGAATTCATAGGGGACCTCCGTGCTCAATCTTTTTCCCCGGTGAGCCATCGGGTCATTAAGGAGCGCTGGTGATCTTTGTTATCGGCACTTCGGCAGAGTTCCAACTCAGCGACAGTATCAGGCGAAACTTCCCTTTGAATAGACCTACGTCACCCGCCGCTTTGTTCGATGAGTTTGGCGACCAGACCGGTCCACCCGGTCTGATGGCTTGCGCCGATCCCGGTTCCATTGTCACCGTGGAAGTACTCGTAGAAAAGAATAAGGTCGCGCCAGTGCGGGTCGACCTGAAAGATCTCCGTGCCCCCGTCGACAGGCCGGCGACCCTTTGAATCACGCAGGAAAATCCGGATAAGCCGACGGGAAATTTCCGTGGCCACCTGCCAGAGGTCGCATTCCTTGCGGGAATAGGTGGGGCACTCCACTTTGAAATCTTCGCCATAGTAGTGATGAAATTTCTGAAGGGATTCCACGAGGAGATAATTCACGGGAAACCAAATGGGACCGCGCCAATTCGAATTGCCGCCGAAAAGACCGGTCGCAGATTCCGCAGGCTCGTACTCGACGCGGTTCACGGTCCCGTTGACGAACACTTCGTAGGGATGGTCTTTGTGGTAGCGCGACAAGGCGCGCACGCCACAAGGTGAAAGAAATTCCGTTTCGTCCAGCATGCGCGCGAGCACCCGCTTGAGCTGCCTGCGGTTGACGAGCGACAGGAGCCGGCGCACACCTCGCGCGGAATGCTGCGTCATCTCAATGTGCTCGGGCACGTCGGGATGATTGTCAATGAACCACTGCATGCGGCGCTTGAAGCCGGGGAGGCGATCAACGATTTCCGGTTCGAGCGTCTCGACGGCGAAAAGCGGGATGAGTCCAACCATGGAGCGGATTTTAAGAAAGTGCTCCTCTCCGTTGGGCAGCTTCAACACGTCGTAAAAGAAGCCGTCCTCGTCGTCCCAAAGCGAGCGCCCGCCGAGGCCAAAATCGTTCATGGCACGCGCAATGTAAACGAAGTGCTCGAAGAACTTGCTGGCGACATCTTCGTAAGCGGGATCCTCTTTGGCCAGTTCGAGAGCGATGGCGAGCATGTTCAGGCAATACATGCCCATCCAGCTTGTGCCGTCGGATTGCTCGAGATGGCCCCCGGTGGGCAGCGGCGCCGAGCGGTCAAAAACTCCAATGTTGTCAAGCCCCAGGAATCCGCCCTCAAAAATGTTTGCGCCGTCAGGGTCCTTGCGGTTTACCCACCAGGTGAAGTTCAGGAGCAGCTTGTGAAAAACTCTTTCGAGAAACGCGCGATCGGCGACGCCGCGTACGCGGCGCTCGATTTTGTAGACGCGCCACGCCGCCCAAGCATGCACAGGTGGATTCACATCGCCGAAGGCCCATTCGTAGGCGGGCAGTTGCCCGTTGGGGTGCATGTACCATTCGCGCAGAAGAAGGATGAGCTCCTCCTTCGCGAAATCGGGATCGACGAGCGCCAGAGGAATGCAGTGAAACGCCAGGTCCCACGCGGCGTACCAGGGATACTCCCAGTTGTCCGGCATCGAAAGGACATCGTCGTTGTAGAGATGCGTCCAATCCTTGTTGCGGCCCTTCCAGCGCTCCGGCGGAGGCGGGGGGCCGGCCGTATCGCCTTCGAGCCACGTGCGCACGTCGTAATGATAAAACTGCTTGTTCCAGAGCATCCCCGACAGGGCTTGCCGCATGACAGCCTTGGCATCGACAGATAAGCCCTTCGGGATGCGCGAGGCGTAAAATTCTTCGGCTTCTTTCTGGCGCGTCGCGAAGAGGCCGTCGAATCCCGCGCCGAAGTCGTTGGTGCCGGGAACGCCTTCGGCACGTTCCGCATGCGCGGGCGAAGTGATGGTGCCAACCTTGGGTGATTCCGCGTCCATTCCGCCGAGAGGCTCAATATCCGTCAGCCGCAATTTCAGAGTCGCGGACTCGCCGGAATCAAGATGTAACGGGTAATGGGCCGCCACTTTGGTTCCCATCTGATCAGGGTTGACGGCCGCCTCGTTGCCATGAATCAAGTAATCGTGAAACGCGTCTTTCACATACGGTGAGCGATTTCTGCCACCGAAAAGACGCGCGTTATTGGTTTCGTTCTCAGTGAAAAGCAACTCCGGCTGCCCTGCGCACAGCAGCCAGCGCTTGCCGTACTGCCAGTGCTGCAACTCAATACAAGAGCTTCCGGGCACGCTCGTGGCTTTTCGCGCAAGGGGACGCCGAAGGTCCTTTCCCCAGGACCAGGTATTGCGAAACCAGAGCTGCGGCAGGACATGCAACGCGGCGGTTTCCGGCCCGCGATTTACGACGGTCATCCTGATGAGAATATCTTCGACTTCCGCTTTGGCGTACTCCACAAAAACATCGAAATAACGGTTCTCGGAAAAGACGCCGGTATCGAGGAGTTCGAATTCCGGCGCGCCACGGCCGCGGCGCTGGTTTTCTTCGAGCAGCAACCGGTAGGGGAATTCGGCCTGCGGATATTTATACAGCATTCGCATGTAGCTGTGAGTCGGAGTTGAATCCAGGTAAAAGTAATACTCCTTCACATCCTCGCCGTGATTGCCCTGATTTCCGGTCAGGCCGAAGAGACGCTCCTTGAGAATGGGATCGCGCCCGTTCCACAAGGCCAGCCCAAAGCACATCATTTGGTGACGGTCGCTGATGCCGCCGATGCCATCTTCCCCCCAGCGATAGGCGCGCGAACGCGCGTGTTCGTGCGGGAAGAATTCCCAGGCCGTGCCGCCCGGGCTGTAGTCTTCGCGGACGGTGCCCCACTGGCGCTCTGAGAGGTACGGCCCCCATCGCTTCCAATGCTTCTTGCGGGTACGCGCTTCTTCAAGGCGACGGTCTTCCGTCGTCTGGATTCGTGGCATGGTCGGGTAGTCCTCTATCGGGTGGTTCAGGTCATGGTCGCATTTT
>WNGJ01012031.1_pt1 | contig 10411 bp, 13 predicted proteins | sample 5400611 | NCBI WGS metagenome assembly WNGJ01 (sample SAMN13153375, study PRJNA577476) | soil metagenome | isolation source: 40 cm soil or saprolite under Garry oak tree replicate 1 | place: USA:California | collected 2016-06-15
CGGAGCCGCTTACGACGTGGTCGTGGATGCAGAGGCTCATAGCTTGTACAGCTTCTCCAGTTCCGCTACATCGGACGCGACCCCGGAGTCCACGGCGCGGAGAGTGGGCTTGCCGATGCGGAAGCAGTTCGCCACGGGCTTGTCGCCCAGCATCGCAACGAGGGGTTCCCCCAGCAGAACTTCCAGCGCATCGCCAGCCCGCTTCTGGACCCGCACGGTATGCCCCTGAGCGTGCGGATGGTTGGTCTGCGCGATCCACGCCGGGCCATCGGGGAAATTGCACTTGCGGAAAACGCCGCAGGGTTTGTTTGCGTCGGCCCTCTGGGTCAAGACACTCATCTTCTCCAGCAGACTCAGAGATTCCCAACTGGGATCGGACGGAGACCGGGGGTACCACGACGGCTTTATGATCTGGGGTCTGACTTTCATGCTGTTGCTCCTTCTTCCACATCAAAGGTTTTGTTACTCGCGGCCCCCGCTTCTTGCTCCAAGAAGGCGCGGAGACTGGGAATGCCGTGCGCACGGCATACCTTGCAGAAGTCAAAGTTGTGGGTCAGGTAGTCGCTCATCAGGCGGCCCATATCAAACGCCTTCTTCCACTGCACACAGGAGCGGATAAAGAGGCCCCCCGTCTTGTGCGCACGGTTGTAGCGCAACACATGCAAAGCCTCGGGGAGCCTGTAGTATTGCAACAGTTTCGTTGCGGCGGCGGCCTCGGCTTCCAACCCACCGTCAGGGATGTGGGGGATTACACGGTCGATCAGGTCCTTCACATCCGATGGCAGGGATTCCCAATAGATTGCATCAGGGGATTTTTCTTTCTCTGCTTGAATGTCTGGAAGTTCCAGCGGCGTAGCCGCTTCTGACTTACTTACTTGCTTACTTACTTCACCGTCCGTAAGGACGGAAGAGTCAATTTTTGCCTGAGTAGTACTAACTGCCTGAGTCGCATCGGATTTTACGACAGTGACCTTTAGGTGTTTTCCGACAGTGCCCCCCCGCAGTTTTTCTATGAGCACTGTCGGATTTTCCAACAGTGGTATGTAGATGTTGTAGGCCACCGTGTAGTGCCCATGTTGCTGCGTCCAATGGCGGTTCCCCTGTTTGCACTTCTTGGTTTTGCATACGTGGGATTCGGCGGGAACCAACACGCCCACGGCTATCAAATCCTCCGTGTTTGTGTAGATCGTGTCGCGATGAATACTGGCTTTCTGGGCTACCGATTGTTTGGATGCGAAAATGTTGGTTCCGTCGTCGTTGGCGAATGAAGCCCACGCCAGCAAGACGCGCTTGTGCTTGGCCGGAAGGCCCGCGATGTCTTGGATTTTGCTTACGAGTTTCCTGCTCACTATCAGCCTGCTTTTTTCAGCCCCTTGAGTTGCCGTCGTCGGAACGGCATCGGAGGAGCGTTGTGGGACAGGTGAGGCTGAAGTCAACCTGTCCCGGCTTAGAATCTGTTTTCACAGACCCCCGACATTAATGAGTCCCATAGTCGGTTTGCGAGACCAACTATCTGCGCGGACCCATGCGACCGCCGTCGCTCTATGTAATACCGGAGGCCCCAAATAAAAACGCCCCGGCTTGTGACCGGGGCGTCGTCCTTTCACATGAACACAACTAATTGCCAGTTAATACCGGGCCTCCGCCTCGATCTCATCTTCGTGAACCGCTTCGGCTTCAAGGAGAACGTCCACTATGTCGTCATAGCTGCCAACGTGCGACGATCTTTCCTGTGTGGAAGTCATCCCCATGACAGCGGAACCGGCAGATGACGTGCGGAAGAGGTTCCAGAAAGCCAAAGAGTGGGGCTATTTCGGGGGCCGGGAAGTGTCGGAAGAAGTTGTCGAATGCGGGACTCTTCATGCTGGAAGATGCCAGCACGGATTGCACCTGCTCTGCGTTACCCCCAGCTTAGGATTACGGCTTCCCAAACAGTGATGTTTAATCTTGCTTCTCATCCGGTCTGCCGCCGTAGAGCGAACCCCCAATAAGCCTCAAACGCCCAGTTGGAAGGGGAACGTCAGATTGATTCGTCACCGGGGCCGCAAGCTTCCCAGTGCCGACCACAGGCCCCTGAAATGATCTGTGGGGCGCATCAGGCAAACCTTGTTCTTTTTCTTTGTTCATTTCAGCAACCAAGATTTCGTTCTCTACACGCCGCACGTAAGACCAGATCGAGTCGCTGTCCTTTTCGTGCCCGAGCAGTCGCTTCACGGTTGGAATGTCGTAGCCGCAACCGCCTAACCATTTCGGTCGAAGCCATTCTGTTGCCCGAGTAGCTCTGAACGTTTTCAGCTTGTACCGAGCCGGGTCGAGTTTCCCGCGTTTGGCTATTGCTTTGAGTTTGTCCCAGAGGTGCGTATCCGGAAGTCCGCTATACGTGCCGAACACGAGGTCGTGTTTATGCGAGTTGATGTGCCGGACGATCTTGTCCATCAGTTCGCGGCTGATCGGCACTTCACGCTCACTGTTAGCCTTTGCTTCGTACCTGTAAAGCAGGTTGCCATTCTCATCCCGGCGTTCTTTCGACTTCACACGGAGCATCTGCTGCGCTACGAGAACGTCCGCTTTTTCCAAATACATTAACTCCTCCTTGCGAAACGCAGATTGATGGAGCGTGCTGTAGCGCAGATTCTCCTTTGGCGTGCAAGCCTTGAAGAATGCTTCCAACTCATCGCGGGTGTTGATGTCGGGATCGCCATTCGGCTTCATCTTGCCGAGGTCGCTCTTCTTGATCGGCCCCTTGCCCTGATCCAATTTCAGAATCGCCTTGACCATCTTGTTGATCCGCAGCAGCTTCCAATCTGCCGTCAGCCGCCCGTTGCCACCATCCATGAGGTGCTTTCGGTACGCGAACAGGTGATCCTTGTCGATGTCATCTATGTAGATCAGCTTCGTCCATTCCGAATACTCGCGGAGGTTCTGCTCGTAGACATCGAAGGTCTCTGGGTCTTTGGTTAGCTCCACGCCGGAGAGGAACTTCTGCACGCCCTCGTCAATCGTAATGCGGTTCTCAGGCTTGACGGGATCGGGGCGTTTAAGCCCGTCCGCTTCATCCTCCAGATGGCGCTGCTTAATTCTCGCGAGGAGCAGGGATGCGTTGAGGTCTGGGAGTTTTTCGCCCTTGCGTTTAGGCACTGGGGACAAGACCTTGTTGGCACCGCGATACCAGAGAACGTAAAACTTCCCCGGCCGGGACCCGTCCTTCAAGGTGAACTTCACTGGAAGCTCCCACTTCTCGCCCCACACCCATTTCCCATTGCGTTTGACTCGTTCAATGATGCTGACTTTTCGGTTAGACATATCCAGTAATACCGACTTTCTACGAAAGTTCGCGGAATTTACCGGGACATGCACCGTGACAAGATTTTGGTAGGGCTACAACCTTGCTGGATTCAGTGGCTTAGGAAGATTTGGTAGCGCTACCGGGAATCGAACCCGGGTTTGAAGATTGAGAATCTTCCGTCCTAACCCCTAGACGATAGCGCCATCAATGACTTACGAGAACCGTGAGGCTGCTTTTTACCTAACTTTGACCCATTCCCTTGGGACAGGAGATTTTTGGTTGCGGCATCCCACTGCGCCATTGCGGTTAAAACATCTTGCGGCGGCACGATGTGATAGCGGTCAAAAATGCTGCGTGTTTTGTGCCCCAGAATTTGCATCGCAATCCGTTCAGGTACGCCCGCCTCTGTAACCAAATTCCTCGCCGCGCTACGGCGGAAATCGTGCAGCGTCAGCCCTTCATAGCGTGGATCGTATTTCTTTCCCTCGACTAGAATGATACGGCCTAAGCCAGCAGCCGCACAACCCTTCTGCCATTCCTTTCGCAGATTAGTCGTATCAAATACACGCCCGTCTTTTGGTTCGATTGCCTGCAACTTGGCGATCAACTGTTTCGGCAGAGGAACAATCCGTCCCTCACCATTCTTCGTTTGGTCATCTTCGAGCCGAATGAATCCATGTTCCAAATCCACTTGTGACCATTCGATTAGTTCCGCCTCACCGCTGCGACCGCCACAGTGATACAGGAACATGATGTATGGATGCAGGTGCGATGGCAGCGCGGCAAGCAGTTCTTCAAACTTCGCCAGTTCCACGAACCCCTTGCGTGCAGGCGGTTCTTTCAGCAAACGGATGACCGGCAAAGATTGAATCTTTCCTTCCTCGTATGCCAGTTTTAGCATTCGCCGCAAACAAGACAATGAACGATTGATGACGGCGTTGCCTGCTCCTTCAGCCTGCCGCTGACGTATGAACGCCCGCCCTGTTTCGATGTTGATCTCTAAAACGGAGGGACCGGGATTCTCGGCACTGTACTCGAAGAATTTATCGAGTTGTGTCAATCCCGTGATTGTGTCCTCACCATTGGCACGGACGACTAGCGATTTATTGCCCTTCTCAATATAGTTAGCCAATAACCCCGCCCGTAGGTCTTTGTACGTGAGTTTGCGAACGTCTGTGAGCGGCGCTAATCCTTTATCTCGGTCACCCATTTGTTTACGCAGGACAGCGAGTGCCTCTTGCTTTACAGCCGTGCGGGTACTGATGCGGATTTTACGACCGTTGTTATCGTAGTATTGAGCGTACCAAAAGCGGCAGCCGTTAAGTTTGATTAACGACCCTTCCCCGTTTGCTCGTCTCATGATCCTCCCCCTTTACCTAAATAATCTTACGTCCTTGGGTAAAACAACGGAATAGCACAAAGGTGGGGAATCCTATTGAACGGCACGACGCTTCTGCTGCGTAATGAAAAGATCAAGATCGGCTCGGTCGAGCAGGAGACGCTTACCAAGTTTTATAGATGGAATCTTGCGCTCCCAAATGAGTGAACGCACGTACCAAACAGTGCAGCCCAAATATGTTGCTGCTTGTTGGATTCTGAGTAGACGTGCTTCAGGCGAGGAAACTTGCGAGTGTACTGATACAACTTCTGTCGATGACAATCATATTCCGTGCTTTCCACTTCTCAATTCGCCGATTCCTTACATCCGAACGGCGTGGTCGGAATGGTTTCCCTGTTCCGACCCTAAATACATTATACCACAGCCTCAAAATCGAACGCCGATTACACCTTGCCTGCCTTCCGAGCCTTCCAGTAATCGGTCGTGGTCTTCCCCGGATTATCTTTGGACCATTTTTTCCAAGCTGCCCACCGTTCCGTTGCAGCGGCTTTCATGGTATTCCCGCTGAAATGACGAGCACGCTTTGTTGTGGCGGCGGGTGCGGATACGCCGAAGCCCGCTAAATCCTTCTGCGCGGACTCCCATTCATCACGTCTTCGCTTGATCTCGGCGGTTAATGCAGATAACGGTACAGTGGATAAATCAATGTCGGTCATATGTCCTCAAAGTAAAATGTTTTATATCAGTACAGCGAAAGCATTATACACGCTCAGCTCAGGTGCGGTTTGATGCTCTCTATGAAGTGTATCAACGCATTGCTAGAAAAAGGCTTTCGCAGCACTGGAATATTTAATTCACGTATCTGTGCTGGCAGTTCTTCTCCTTCAAAGCCCGTCATGATACCGACAACCTGCGATGGATTATTCTGTCGGATGTGTTCAGCAAGAGGAAGGCCGTTAGCTCCAAATAATCCAGCCAGAACAACGTCGTAGGGTGCACGGGTGCTATACCATCGCAGTGCCTCTGAGACATCAGATGTGTACTCTACATCGGCCTCGTAGTTATGGTGCGATAGCATTTTGGGGATCAAGGACACCATTGGTTTCTTTTCTAAAACTAGAATTCGCATTGCTTTCCATGCTTATCGTTATGCCAATGGGGAAGGCTATTTCTGGGCGGCTCTCCACCTCGCCCATCTCGCCTTAGTTGCCTTTCTGATATTCGCTAGACCTGCTGGCGAGATATGGCGTTTGATGTGAGGCTTGGCGATTGGAACGACCTTACCTCGTGTGCGTGCCCAACGTGCTTTTTGAGATGCCGAGATTCTGGCACGAGCGGCGGCACTCATTGTCCGGCGTCCCCGTGATCCTTGGGTTGCTGTTCCACTCAATGCCGCGATAGCCACATTCAGGGCGTTGACCTGCTGTGCCCCCTTATCCCGCTCGATCTTCAACTGTGCAATGATGTCCATGTATTCCCCCTTCGGGCGGACATTGTAGCAGATAGCTGTTCTTAAGCCTTCGCATGAATGCGGATGCAGAATCCTGCTATGTAGGTCATCCTGATTCTGAGTCATCCTTTGCTTGCCGTAACCGTTCCGCCCATTCATGAATCTCATCCTTTGTAAATGTACCGAGGAACTGTTCCGACTGATGCTCGATGGTGCTTGCGATGAATTGCATGTCCACGTACTCTTGTGATTGCCGCCGCTCTTCGTCACGCCGCCGATCTTCAGCCTTCTGCTCCTCAACCCTGAGATGTTCACGAATCTCTTTGGTTGCCAGTCGCTCGATCCGTCCTTTTGAGTTGCGGGAGTGTCCGGTCTCAGGTTCATACCCGTCTCGCCCGTCTTTCGACGGACGAAAGTACAGCCGACCCTTGGCATCTACATGCGTTACTTTCCGCACCTGTTTCTCACGCCCCGTACTGAAAATAACCCAATCGCCAACGTTCGCTTTAATCATGATCCCGTCCATTTGCCATCTGTACTCGCCAGATGAACAAGGTGCGGCAACCGCGTAATGCCGTCAAGTACATTACACCATCACGGCTTTCAGCAACTACGGTTACGCCACTGATGCCGGATGCAGCCATTCTTTCAGTGGTCGCCTGTGTCATTGGGCACCCGCAAATGCACGATGACGAGCGGCGTTCAATTCTTCGTCGGTGACATTGAGGTAGACCATCGAACTTGCACCAGAGACGTGCCCGAGATGCTCCTGAACCATTTTGATGCCATACGGCAGCATAGCCATTGCTGAACTGTGCTTTAACGAATGCGGCGAGGCTTGCTTGGTTGAAATACCAGCTATGCGGCAATACTTCCTGAAGAGTTCCCAGAATGCTTTATAGCTCAAATGAGCGCCGACTTCATAAGCGTGTCCATTCCGTTTGATTGTACGCGGTACGGAACTGAGGCGATTGCCCTTGAAGAGATATTCGTCGGCGACAGGCATCGCGGCGAGGTATTCTCGGACAAGAATGGACGTGTCTGGTAACAGTTCGTCAGTCGTTTCCTTAGAGCCTTTCAATCGCTGCACAACGCAGATGACTTTATCAGGTAAAAGATCGAAGTTGCGGCGTTGAAGACTGATGATCTCCCATGCCCGTAGGCCCAACTGATAACCCAAAGTGAGCATTAGATGGTCGCGGCGAGAATCAATGACGTTCAATAACCGCTGGATTTCATTGTGCTTGAGATACTTAATCCTCATATATCCTCTGATTAACCTCTGATTAAATGGTAGCACACTGCATATTACAGTCAATCATACTTTCGGGCTATAGACAGTCAGCCCGAGTAAAATCCTTGTATTCGGTATAGTCAGTCGGATGCGGCGAGAATTACGAATACCCTACACCAGAGCAATAGAGCAAGAGAGCAAGAGACCGTTCGGTAGCCAGCCGTCAGTTGACCTCCAAGGCCACGCCTGTGCTCTATCGACGTATAAACAAAAGCCATGATCCTATAAGTAACTTTTTTTATACCGTGTAGAGCGAGTAAACTTCGCCCTGTTAACCAATCTATAACAATCGCTTGTAACTAACCGAACCGCTACCACATACCATTGGAATCAATGACTTACCGTCCGATAAGACTGCATAAAATAGCATTATGTGCAGTCCGACCTGCTCCGTGCTCCTTCCTCCCACACCCGCCTGCCCGCATACCAATTCCGATCCGATTGCCCGTGCTCCCCGATCCCTCAAAACGGAGCACCAGAATTTCCCTAGTCAGTTCCCGATAGGGTCAGGCTAAAGTAGGTCTTTTCTATGATTTAAAAGGGGGGTAGACAGTCCACTTGAAGACCCCACCCGCCAAGACGCCCCGTGCCCCGTCGCCGCAGAAGTGGCGCGGCTTGGCCTTGAAGGGTGGTGTGGAGGGCAGGAGGTTTGTATAGGTAAAGTGAGGTTGTTGGACAGATTTGCGGGGGTAAAGTGAGGTTATTGAGAAAAACCTCCCTCAAGTAGGTACCATATTCCTGCCCTATAATTCCCCGCCGATTAAGCTCAGGAGTCCCAACCCCTATTCTTGTACATGATATACTTTTAAGGGTGGTATTAACCCCGCATTAACCACCCCAAACCACGACTGCCCGGTTTGCATGGCGTCACAGACACGCCGCTGAAACTCGCTTAATTCGAAATCATCGGGTATGTCGTGGATGGACTCGACACCCATCCCCTCAAGCTGCTCCATTGCGCTGGCATGGAGTCGTGGGAGGTAGCCAATGTGGTCATTCGGCTTGGGGGTATTGCAGTGATAAAAGAACTCGCAGACGACAGGGTTGATGCAGTGCGGCCCCGTGGGAACTTCGGGAGGCGTGGGCATGGCGAGGATGCGGAATTGAGAGCGAAGCTGAAACACCAGTGCGGGTTGCAGGTTCTGCACTCTGTGCGTGAGATTTCGAAAGAGGAAGAACTGGCGGGGATCAACTGTCTCTCCGGCAAGCACGTATGAGCGGTTGATGTGAGCCAACCAGACCGAAGATACGTCCAAACCGGAATGAGACAGCACATGGCTTTGGATTGCCACGTCTTCCAAGTGGTGCTCTTTCAAATCGGCTGTGGATTTTACTTCGACAAGACGCCAACAGTTTTCCTTCCGGCGTTGCAGAATGTCAGCCTTGACGACTGTGCCCTGATGCTCAAAGGCACCCTCAAATATCGCAGGGACTGCAGGGTTGGCGACTAGCTCTCGGGTGCTGCGGATCGCTGCTTCGAGCCCGCCCAAAACGTTAACCTCGATGCCGCCCGGAAACAACTGGCGGGCAAGCAGCCCAACTTCATATCCCTGCTCGATGATCATTTCAGCAGCAGGATCAGGCTCCGCTGAGAGTTCAGGCTGATGGACTTGCAGGTACAGGCGTTTCAAGCATTGCACCCCAGCCATGAATTTGGTCTTCGAGATTCTCATTTCGCTGCTCAACTTAAAAAGTTCGTACTTGGACCGGACGTACTACTGGTAAAACTTTGAAAGATGCTTATTCCATAGACGCAGACGCTCTCGGGTATCGAGTCCATCGAACTTATCGAGGGCATGTCTTTCTGGCTGCTTCAACTTCTGTTCCGGTCGTCCAGTCTGAGGCGTGAAACTTAGAACGGAACTGACTGTTTTCGTGGAGCGAGAGCGGCGTTCCGCTGAAAAGTCACGCCTTAGTGCCTCTGAGCAGTAGAGCAGCGTGTTGCGCCATTCCGCGATACTCGGCGGCGACCCAGCATCATAGGAAACCCTATACAGACAGCCCGCGACGTGAGCTACGGGCCACAATTTCTCCTTAACGCCCTTGTCCTGCATAGTACGATCAGAATCCTTCAAGAATCGTGCCCGCACAACGTTTGGGGCCAACAAGAAAAACCGGATGAGCCGTTCGCGCAGAATATCATCGGTGAAAGAGTTGCTCGGAGGAGTCGAAGGTGAGGCGGAGAGCTTCGCGAGCGCATTCTCTGGGCGTTCACCTTCGGATGTCGGGTCTTCGAAGGAAATACAGAGCATTGCCTGCCGCAAGCCGGAGTACCCGTCACCCAATAGCTCCAAACGCATGATCTGACGGACATCGATTCCAAGGGTTGCCACAATGAACGGTAGCTGCATGGCAAAAAACTCATCTGCCGAGTCAATGCTGAACCTCAGCAGGTATCCGCTCCCCTCATAAAAGTGGTCATCGCCTTCTCCGATCCCGGCAACCCGTCCGAGCGTTATGATGCGCATGGTAATCCTCCAAAACGAATAGCGCGTACTTGAGCCCTCATAGTTGGCGCCTCGCTCACATCGGCTATCTGCACGCCATGATTTTTGATTCCACATTCACATTGCTCTCTATTTGCCAGTTCTACTGATCCGAGCGCACTCAGTGACGATTTCGCGCTGGAGTACGGCTGGTTTAAGCACTCGGGACTCGGCACCAAAGCTGATCAGCCATCGCTTCACTTCGCCGAGGTCGGCAACCTTGAGGTTCAGAACAATGCTCCCGTCCCGATTGTCCGTGATGCTTTGGCTCGGGTGCCACGTCCGCTCGCGGATGTACGGTGCTGCGACTTCGAGAACCTGATCTGCACGTCTTGTGGTGTTGAAGCTTTTCGTGCTGCCTTGGTCAATAATAATGTGGGTATGCTTATTTGAGATGATAGGCTGGGGGGTAGAAAAAAGGGGCCCGTGAAAGATTATGCCAAATCTTGAACTCACAGATTTTCAATATAGCCAGGATCGCCAAGGTCCGTGGATGCTGTATATCTTCTAGCCGAACATCGAGTACCACCGCACGCTGGTATGTGGTTTATGATAG
>WNGJ01009389.1_pt1 | contig 10409 bp, 7 predicted proteins | sample 5400611 | NCBI WGS metagenome assembly WNGJ01 (sample SAMN13153375, study PRJNA577476) | soil metagenome | isolation source: 40 cm soil or saprolite under Garry oak tree replicate 1 | place: USA:California | collected 2016-06-15
TTTCGCTCATTAGGCGAGCTATGCGGCTGCAGGAGGGCGCAACGGCCCGGGTTCGAGTCCCGTCGGCTCCACTGTTCCTTGCGGGCGACCGCGGGTTGCATGTCGGCAGAGCGGGGGGTTAGCCTCACTCCGGAAGGCATGAGGAGATGATGGCGCACCGGCGACCCGCGCTGCTTGTGGCAAGCGCCATCTTCGTGCTTGCGAGCGGCCTTTCGCTCGCGATTGCTGCGGCTAACTCTGGCTCCTCAGCGCGGCTCGTCATCGCAGTCGAGGGGCCGCAAAGCGGTGCGCAGGCGGCAAACGGCGTCGACCAGCTCCGTGGCGTCCGCCTGGCTGTGAAACAGCTGAACGCGCGCGGCGGGCTCTGGGACGGCCGCAAGGTGGCGGTCTTCGCGGCCAACGACAAGGCCGACGCGGCGAACGCGAAGGCGGTCGCGCGGCAGGTGATCGCGAAGGGGATCCGCTTCGTGATCGGCCCCTACAACTCGTCGGTCGGCATCGAGAACCTGCCCCTCTATCGGCGAGCCAAGGTCCTGCCGCTGTGGATGACCTCGCGGGACGAGACGGCGGGCGTGGGCGCGACCGTCCAGCCGATGAACACGCAGATCGCTCCCATCGAGCAGCGCTACGTGAAGGGCTTGGGCGCGAGGCGCGTCGCCATGCTCGTGGACGACACTCCCAACGGCGCCTTCACGAAGGGCATGGCCGAGCGGCTGCGGGCGGCGCTCGAGCGGGACGGCGCTTCCGTGACTTGGACCTCGGTTCTGGAGGCGACCGATCCTGGGGCGACGGGGACCTACTACGCCGACCGGGTGGCGGACGCGCTCAAGTCGAACCCGGACCTCGTCTACGTCAGCACCTACTTCCCGGCAGGAACCCAGATCGCCAAGGCGCTCACCGCGTCCGGAAGCAGCCCTCGATGCCTAATGGGGCTCGCGAACGTCGACAACGGCTTCGTCGCGAAGGCCACGCTTGCGGAGGCGCAACGGTGCGTCTTCAGCGGCGTGCCGGCGGCCACCGAGATGCCGTCCGCCAAGACGTACGTGCGTCAGTACCGCGCGACGTTCAGAAAGACTCCTGGGGTCTGGGGCTCGTTTACCTACGACTCCGCCAGGATTCTCTTCGCAGCGATCGACCGGGCCAAGAGCTACGGCTTCGCGGCCGTCGAGCGTCAGCTCCGAGCGACCAAGGGCTACCGGGGCGCCACCGGCACGATCAGGATTAACCGGAAGACCGGTTACCGGACGAACGTTCCCGTCAGCATCCTTCGGGTCGACAACCGGAAACGGTTCGTAATCGCAAAGTAGCGCTCGTCTCAGCCTCGAAGCGAACGAGAATCACCTGTAACTCCCAGGTAATGGAACCCGAGGCCCCGCGCCTTCCGGCGCGGGGCCTCGCTGGAGGGGTGTCGTAGCGGGATTACTTGGCGAGCAGGGCTGGGATCCTGTGGAGCCTCGGGGGATCGGTGGTCTGTGGCACAACACCGGGCTGGGCCGAATCGGCTCGACTGCAAGCGTTCTGCAAGCATCGGGCTTCCGCAGCGATGTCACCGTGTTCCGCCTAAATGCAGACCACCGGGAGCGCGGTCACTGCTGGTCAAAGCGCCGCGAGGCGTGTATGTCCGCCCGCGGCGGCGTTCCAGCGGTTTTCGGCCTTCTACGGTCAAAGCATGGTCAAGACGCCGCGCTGTGTCGCTTGAATCGGCGAACGCCCGGGGCAGACCCGGGCGTTCGCCAGCGGTAAAGGAGCTCTACGGACTCACCGCGTAGATGTTCTCGTCGAGCCCGCCCTGTGAGAGGCAGGGATCGCTGATGAGCGGCGACGAGTACGAGGCGGCATTGATGTCGTTCGGCACGTACGTGCACGGCTGGTAGACGTCGAAGCCGTCCGCGTCGTCGTCGGCACCGGTCTCGCGAGGATCCGTGCCGGGCACGAGGTCGCGGGAGTCTGTCCAGGCGGCCTTCACCGTGCCTCCGACTGCCGAGATGTAGAGGTAGTCGCCCCAGAAGCCGTCCCGGCGCGAGCCGTGCGTCTCCCAGCCGAAGTTGCTCCCGACCGAGGAGACCTGGGTCTCGCTCCAGCTCACGCCGCCGTTCGAGGACTGGGCCACGTACGTGTTCACGACGTCGCCGGAGTTCGCGCCGGAGGCGGTGTTCCCCGGCGGACGGCCCGCCGAATACGCGGGGTCGGCACGCGAGTCGTAGAAGACGACGCTGATCGCGCCGCTGCTCGAGGCGATGTCTGGGAACCACTGGTGGCCGGCCGCGACCGTGTCGATCGTCGCCGCAGGAGTCGGCCAGCTGACGCCGTCCGGAGAGTTGCGGACGAAGATCTTCGACTGGCCGCCTTCCGCGGTCCTCGCAGCCCAGACCACGTGCACGCCGGTGGCATCGGCGGCGACCGCGGACGAGCTGAAGAAGCGCGAGAAGGTGAAGCCGGTCGGGCAGGCGAACGGCCCGTCGCCGCAGTCCGAGGCGCCGTTGCCGCTGAACTGGCTCGAGTCGAACTGGACGATCGAGGCCACGAGCGCCGGCGGGCCGAAGGTCACGCCGCCGTCCGTCGACTTCACGAGCCAGATGCCGGTGCTCGGGTTGGAGGTGGACGGATAGTTGATGAAGGTGACGTACACCGCTCCGTCCGGGCCGACGGCGAGGTCGGCGAAGGACGCGGTGCCGAGTGCGACCGGCGTCGCGCGGACCGGCTGCGAGAACGTCAGCCCGTGGTCGGTGGAGCGGGAGACCAGGACCGCGTTGTTCCCGGCCTGCCCGGTGTACTGCGACCACGCCACGTAGACGTTGCCGGAGTGCGAGCCGTTCGTCTGGTCGACTGCGATGTTGTCCTTGTCCTGGAAGAGCCCGCTCGCGTTGAAGAGGGCCGACGGCGCGCCCTTCTTCACGAGCACGGTTCGGTCGTAGGTGCCGCCGTCGTCCGTGTAGCGGGCGACGTAGACGCCGCCGTTGACGGGCTTCCCCCGGTTGAAGCAGATGTACGAGTAGAAGAGCCGGCCGGCGTTGTCGAACGCCTGGCTCGGATCGCCGGCGGCGCTGCATGACCCGTGCGCCGGCGAAGCGGTGCCGCCGGCAGACGTGTCCGCGGGATACCCCGGAACGAGACTGTCCTGCCAGCTCGAGCCGCCGTCCGTCGAGCGGTAGTAGCCGGCCCAGACGTCGCCGTTCACGATCGCGGCGCAGTAGTCGTTCGCACCCGCAGTGATCACGGATGTGTTGTGCGGGTCGACGGCCACAGTCGGCTCGTTCTGCGAGCGCCTGCCCGTGCTGCAGGCGGCCATTGTCGCGTCGCTCGAGCCGTCGTAGCGCAGGTAGCTCGAGGCAGCGTCGTCCCGCGTCACGCGTGCGTTCGCGCCCACGCCCAGCGCCGAGCTCGTGAAGGCAACGGCAGAGACGACGATCGAGCCGATCAACAACGAGAGAGCTCTCATCTGAACCTCCCCTATCGGCCGCAGTAGCTCGTGAGCCCAGGTGGGCAGACGGCCGACAACGGAAGTCTCCCAAACTTTGGGCGCGCCCATCCGATCAATGACGCGCAGGCGCTGCCCACCGCACAGCACGCTCGACGGCTACAAGAACGACCTTCTTTGCTGACCCGCAAGTCGCCCGGGCCGGCTCAGAGACCGCTGACCGAGTGATGAGTCAGATCCGGCGAGAAACCTCGCGTAGCACCGCTCCCTTATCTGCTCAGATCGAGCTGACCGACGAGCCAGCCGGCTTCGCTTTGCACGCTCTCGTCGACGGCCCACGTCCAGCCGGTGAACTAGCTCGGGCCACGCCGGTCGAGCGCTAACGGCTACGGCGGCGAAAGAGCGTCGTGGCGAGCGCGGCGGGGGTGGCCAGGAACACCACGGCGATCCCCTCCAGCGCGAACGTCGACGCCGGCGCCTCGGTCGCCTTCTGCGTCTCACGCGGTCGCGTCTGGGCGGGGTCTCGGTGCACGGCGTGCCTCGAGCCGAAGTCGCCGTCGGTGCGGGGTCGCGGCCGGATCGGTGGGGGCGACGGCCGCCGCCGGATCAGGCCGCGCGCCGCGAGCAGCTCGCGATAGACGTAGATCGCCTGCGCGCGGGAGGTCCCGGTGGGGAGGGTGGGGTGGAGCGGGCGCGATCCGCGGACATGGCTGAGACGCTGCCAGTGCTGGAGATACGTAGTCGGATCGACGGCGCCGTCATAGCGGAGCGAGAGCAGCGAGCGAGGGTGGATCTCGAAATGGAGGTGGAACGGCGTCCCGAAGGCGTCGCCGGTGTCGCCGATGAAGCCGAGCACCTGACCTGCTCTCACGCGCGTTCCTCGAAGCGCCGTCCCCGTATAGCCGGAGAGGTGCGCGTAGTAGAACTCGTTGGCGAGCCGATCGCGCACCCAGAGGCGCCAGCCGCCGAGCCGCTCCCAGCCGACCCGGTTCAGGGTCCCGTCCGAGACAGCGACGACCGGCGTTCCGAGCGGCGCGAAGATGTCGTCGCCGTGATGCCAGGAGACGTCGCTCCGGGCGGCGCCGTAGCTATCGCCGAAGGAGGCAGGTCCGGCAACCGGGAAGACGTAGTGCTGCAGGCCGAGCGGCGGCGTTAGCGTCAGCGGCCGGTGTGCGTGCCGCAACCGCGCCAGCAGGCGGCGCCGCCGCTCGCGCGGGCTGAGGGCGCGGCGGTGCCTCGCGTGATTCCCGCGAGTGCCGATCGCCCGCTTCTGCGGTCGAGCGTGGTGCGCCGTGCGCGGGTGCCGGAGCACGTGCCCGCGCCGGGGCGGCGCCGCCGGCGCGGGTTTCGGACTCACGGAGAAGCCGACCGCGACGATCGCTCCGGTCGGCAGGCCAGCGTTTGCCGTGAGCAGATGCACGGCCAGCGCCGTCTGCAGCTCGCCGCTGGCGCCAAGCTCTCGCCGCTCCCCTTTTGTGGCATAGCCCCAACCGGCGATCGGCGCCCGCGCTCCAGCGGCGAGGACGAGCGGCTTCCCGCCGATGCGAAGCCTCTGCACGCCCGCCTGCGCTCGGCCCGCACGCACGGTCAGCGAGGTCGCGCTCGCGCTCACGGCACCGCCGAAGAGCGACGGCGAGGCGACGCTCGAACGACCGCTCGCACGTCTGCCGCCGCGGCAGCTACCGGCGCGCACGGCCACTCCTTCCGTCCTGACGACCGCACCGCCGCTCGGGAAGACGAAGGCGCCGGTGCTCGCGCGCATGTGAACGCGATCCGCGAGTGGGTTCAGCACGACCGGCCGGCGGCCAGGCAAGAGGATCATGACACCGCCGACCGTGACGCAGCCGCGCCCGACCGCGCGCCTGACCGGCACCGCCACGGGCGGGGACGGCGGCAGCACCGGGGCCGTCGACGTGGAGACGGCCGTCGACAGGCCGGTCGTCGTTTCGGCCGTCGTCGACACGACCGTCGTCGTCGTCGAGCCGTCGGAGAGACCGACCGAGGCATGCGATTCCCGCGTGATCAGCATCGAGCCGAGCACGCCAAGCATGCCGGCGAGTGCGACGACCCCGATTCGCACGAGCATGGCCGCCCATTATCGCGAGTCGCGGCCGGACCGCCTACCGATGAATTGCGTTCTACGCTTCGCTCGTGCCGCCATCGCGAACCGGCAACCCGAGGAACCTCCGGCTGGTCGCGCCGGTCTTGCTCGCTGCTTTGCTCGCAGGCGCCGGCGCTGTCCGCGCCGAGCCTGATCGCCTGCCGGTCGGGGATGGGTCACTGAGCCCAGCCGCGCTCGCGCTCGCCCAGGAGCGGGCGGTCGAGCGCCTGGCGGCGCTCCGCCGACCCGTCTTTTGCGGCGCGGGGCGACTGCCCGACGTGGCCCTGACCTTCGACGACGGCCCTAGCCCCTACACGCTGCCGCTTCTCCAGCTGCTCCGACGCGCCCGCGCGTCCGCGACCTTCTTCCTCGTCGGCGATCGGCTGGCCGACTGGCCTGACCTCGCGTCGCGCGAAGCGCGGCTCGGAGCCGTCGGCGACCACACCTGGTCGCACCCGCGGCTGCCTTCGCTCCGCTACGACGCAGCCGCCTGGGAGATCACCGCCGGGAGACGTGCGATTGCGGCCGCTTCCGGCCGCGAAGTCCTTCTCTTCCGCCCTCCGTACGGCCTGACGACCCCGCGCCTCGACCGGCTCGTCGGCCGGAGCGGCATGCTCGACGTGCGCTGGAGCGTCGACAGTGGCGACGGCCTTCCGGGGGCGACCGTGAAGTCCGTCGTGCGGACCGTCGAAAGCGCGGTGCAGCCCGGATCGATCGTGCTCCTGCACGACATCCACCCGTGGACGCTGGTGGCGGTGCGCCGTCTGCTGCCCTGGCTAGCGCGCCGCGGATTGCGGCTCGTGAGCGTGCCGGAGCTACTCCGGCTCGACCCGCCGGCGATTCAGCGGCTCCGCGACGACGACGGCCAACGCTGCGGCGCGAGGGTCACTACCCATCGTCGGTGACAGATCAGGTCGTCCCGTGCCCGCGGGGTCGTCAAGACGTAGGGCCAGGGCCGCGCGGCGTTTCCGCGTCTGGCCGAGGGTCGAGTCCACCAGCTCACGCAAAAACGGCGGTTAATCGACAAAGAACTGATCTTCAATCGCGGCGCGGCGGGGCGGCGGAGGAGATGAAGGCTCGGCCTCTGGTGGACTTGAACTGTCGACCCCCTCTCTATGAAGAAGGGCCGTGCGTCAACTGCGTTGGTTGTCTGTATCGCCCAGTCAGGGCGGGGGCTGTAGCGGTGGGAGTTGAGCTGGGCTCATCTCTCTATCGCCTCCTCGAGGGGGAGGACAAGGCCGATTGGAGTTCGCTCCGGTGGCGCATCTCCTTAAGGACCGTCAGGCGGCCAGGGGGTCGGTGGCGCCTTTGGGAGCGAAGGGTTCGCCGCGGCTGAGCATGTGCCAGATCGCCTTGGACAGCCGCCGGGCGAGATCGATCTGGGCGACCTTGGCGCCGCGTTGCTTGCCGATCCGCGCTTTCGTTTGCTGGTAGCGGTCGCGGTAGACCGGTGCGGTGCAGGCGTGGGTGGCGGCCTCGACGAGCGCCCAGCGTAGGTAGCGCGGTCCCTGTTTGGCGAGCGGGCCGCGCAGGTCGCGTTCGCAGGATTGGTAGACGCGCGGGCAGAGACCGCTGTAGCCGGCGAGCTTCTGCGGCGCTGCGAAGCGGCTGATGTCGCCGATCTCCGCGGCGATCGTGTAGACGAGCACCCAGCTGATTCCGGGCACGGTGCAGAGCAAAGGGACGTAGCGGTGGTCGGCGCCGAGCCGGCGCAGCTCACGTTCGCACTCGCTGATCTCGCGATCGAGCTCGTCGATCAGCCGCAGGCTGGCCTCGATCGTGCCCTGCCACGGCTCCGGCAGACCGAGCCGGCTGAGCAGCTGGCGGCCTTGCAGACCGAAGAGGTCGGAGACGGGGCAGGGCTTGCCGTGCGTGAGCAAGACCGCGTGCACGCGCTGCTTCAAGCTCGAGCGATGACGGACAAGATGCAGACGCCAGCGCGCCCGCTCGCGCTCAGCGCGCACGCGCGGGTCCGGCAGCCAGATCGCCGGCACGAGATCGCGGCGGGAAAGCTCGGCCAGCACCCAGGCGTCGATCCGGTCGGTCTTGCAGGCGAGCGGCGCCAGTCCCTTCACCTCCTGCGCATCGGCGATCTCGACCTGCCAGCCCGCCAGCTCGAGCCGGTCGTGCACGAAACGCGCGCCGTTCATCGACTCGATCGCGGCGCGGATCGTTTCGCCGTGACGATCGAGTCGCGCCGTCAGCGAGTGCAGGCCATCAGCATCCGGCGGCGCGGCGCCATCCTCGACCGTCACACCCTCGCGATCGAGCAGATGGAAGTCGAGACGCTTGCGACTGAGATCCAAACCGGCGTACAACATTGCAACGGGCCTCCCTTCGTCTACCGAGGACGCGCGGCATCGCTCCGCGGGAGGCCCTTCTTCATGGCATTCCTTACCATGGAGGGGGTCTCAGTAAGGCTTGGAATCGGCTCGAGTTGCAAGCGTTCTGCAAGCATCGCGCTTCCGCGGCGATGTCACCGTGTTCCGCCTAAATGCACGGCCGCCGCCGAAAACTGGCTCCGATCCTGCATTTCGGCGGAATACGGCGGAACGCGTGTACATAATCGAGGCGGCTCATAACCCGGAGGTCGCAGGTTCAAATCCTGCCCCCGCTACTGGAAAGGCGCCGGAAACGGCGCCTTTCGCTCTGCAACCTGAGGTCGCGACTAGGCACGCGCCGATTGCGCTCCGACTGAGAAGAGGCGCCATTCGCCCGGAACGCCCTTCAGTTCGGCGACGCCGCGCTCGTCGAACTGGAGCCCCGAGCCGGCGACGAGGTCTTTGACCGTGCTCGAAACTAGGACCTCGCTCGCCTGCGCCTCCTTCGCAACGCGCGCGCCGATGTGAACGGCGATCCCGCCGACCTTGCCGTTCGCCCGTTCGCACTCACCTGTGTGCAAGCCGGCGCGCACCTCCAGCCCGAGCTCCTTCACGGCCTCGGTGATGGCGCAGGCGCAGCGGATCGCCCGGGCCGGGCCGTCGAAGGAGGCGAAGAAGCCGTCGCCCGCCGTATCGAGCTCCGTGCCGCGAAAGCGAACGAGCTGGCGCCGAATCAGCGCGTGATGTTGCGAAAGCAGCTCGCGCCAGCGCGCATCGCCCAGCTCAGCGGCCTTCGCCGTCGAGCCGACGATGTCGGTGAAAAGAACGGTCGCGAGCACTCTGTCGGGCTCGGCCTCCTCCCAGGCCCGTTCGGCCCAGGCGTCGTTGAGGAACAGCCGGAGCTCCTCGACGTACGAGTCGGTGTCGCCGGCAAAGGGCGCGTGGTCATTTCCCGGCAGCTCGACGTGCCGCGCGCCCGGAATATGGTCGGCCATGAACCGCGAGCCGTCGCGTAGCGATGCCTCCTCCTCGGCTCGGTTGAGGACGAGCGTCGGTATCCGAATCGCGGACAGGATGTCGCGGACGTCGATCTCCATGTTCATCCGGTTGAGCGCCGCCCACGTCCCCGGGCTTGCGGTTTGCCGGAAGAGCGTTGCGAGTGCATCGATGTTCTCGTCATCGAGGCTCGGCGCAACCCCGCGCGCGACCTCTTTCATAAACGCCGGCTCGCCCCAGCGGCGATCCTCCTCCTCGCATGCCTGTCGATAGGCCTCCTCCGTCCAACCCCAGGGGTAGTCGGGAGCCCACATCACCCGCGGCGGAGCCCCGCACAAGACGAGCGCCCAAGTCCGGTCGGGATAGGTCGCTGCGAAGAGGGCGCTCATCGAGCCCCCCTCTGAGAGGCCGAGCAGTGCGGCTCGCTGCGAGCCGACAGCGTCCATGACTGCCCGCACGTCGTCCATGCGCGTCTCGAGCGTTGGCGCGCCAGGCACGCGATCCGACATCCCCGTTCCGCGCTTGTCGAGCAGGATCAGGCGCGAGAACGAGGCGAGGCGCCGATTGAATGCAGCCCAGGCCGGCACTTGCCACACGAGCTCGGCATGGGAGATTGAGCCAGGGACAAAGACGAGGTCGAATGGACCGTCGCCCAAGACTTGGTACGCGATGTTGACGTCGCCGCTGCGAGCGTAGTGTGTCTCCGGTGTCTCCACCAGGCTCTCGCCAAGAGTCTCGGTCGTCAGCAGCGAATTGGCAAGCCGAGTCGTCGCTCCGACAACTTGCAAGCATTCTGCAAGCAGGACGCTTCCGCACCGATGTCACCGTGTTCCGCCTAAATGCACGGCCATGGCCCAAATCTGGGTCGCAGCATGCATTTCGGCGGAATACGGCGGCACGCGTGTACATAACCGAGGCGGCTCATAACCCGGAGGTCGCAGGTTCAAATCCTGCCCCCACTACTCAAGAAGACCCTGCAAAAGCAGGGCCTTCGTTTGCACCACCCGATGTCGCTCGACGACCTGACGAACCTGATCCTCGAGCAGGCGCGGGTGCTCTACGCCTACTGGCCGGAGGTCTTCGCCTCGCCACTCGCCACGATCTAGCGATCAGCCCCTGGAGCGGATTCCTTAGGCCGGGAAACAGTTGCGACGCTCCTGGGAAACAGCTTTGACGGCCTCGACAGGATGGCTTGAGCTTCAGCAGCTAGTTCAGCGAGCAGTCGATGACGAGCTCGACAACCTCAAGCGCGCCCGCCTCGTCTGGTTCATCGGAGTCCCAGGTCGCCACGAGCGCAGCTGCATCCGCGTGTGATGCGAACACCTCGAGGACTTCGCCCGTAATCAAGGACACGACGCCGTAGAGCTCGACCCGCATTCCGCCGACTTCGTCGCCGCCTGACGGCACAAGCCGCATCCGCAGACCAAAGCGAAGGCCGCCTGCTGGCGCAAGATGGCCAATCGGGCCCAGGGCGAAGCCAGCTTATACCTCCAGGCATAACACCGCGGGGTATAGCGGGAGTTCCCGACCTCGTCGGCTACGACGCCGCGTGCGCGCCCCGAGAGAGCTTTGC
>WNGJ01009390.1_pt1 | contig 10409 bp, 9 predicted proteins | sample 5400611 | NCBI WGS metagenome assembly WNGJ01 (sample SAMN13153375, study PRJNA577476) | soil metagenome | isolation source: 40 cm soil or saprolite under Garry oak tree replicate 1 | place: USA:California | collected 2016-06-15
CCACGCGTACCTGCGGAGCAAGCGATTTCAAGATGCGGCGACTTTGGCGGGGAAACTCGCCAGTGTTCACGACGATAACTCTGCCATCGTTGAGTACAGCGACGCCCTTAACGAAGCCCAGCAGTATCGGGACGCGTTGCAGGTTTACGAACAATATTCAGACCGGCTTTTGCGGAACGATCCTGAGAAATTTCTGGAAATTCTGCGCTCTGTGATCCGGCACGTGCAAGATGACCCGCAAGCGCTGGAGACTGTGCTCGCACTCTTCCAGAAGACTGGCGAGAACACCCATCAGACGGAAATTTATGAACTGCTGGCGCATGGATACGTGCAATCGGGTGATCTGGAGAAGGCGCGGGAATACTACCTAAAGCTCATGCAGCTGGAGCCAGCGAACCAGATGCATGCCCGCAATTATCAGCAGGTACTCGAGAAGCAGGGCACATCGACTACTCAGCATTTGATTACGGCCGAAGAGGGTGCGGTACTAATTGAGGAGTTGGAGGCGACGGCTCCGTTCATTGATCAGCGCTACGACGATGAGACTGCGTTGGCGGTGCGGGCTGCTCTGACCGACGCAGAACTTTTCATCTCATACAACATGCCGGCCAAGGCTCTCGGTCCGCTCGCTGCCGCCTTGCCAACGGCGCGCCGAGATTTACGTTTGAATCAAAAACTCGCGGCCTTGCACACGCGCGCCGCAAGGTTTGCCGAGGCCGGTGTCTGCTGCCGCGCGCTGGAAGGCATTTATCACGATGCGGGGCACGCCGAAGAAGCTTCGCGTTATGGAGAGCTGGCTTCCAAGTACGAGGAGCGCAGCGCGGCAGGTTCTAACGGCGCTACTGTGCGCGAGATCTTGGCCGTCGCGCCAGCTGTGCCGCAGTCGGATGCGACGCCGGAATTTGAGATTTCGGCCCCGGTTACTGAATCTGCTCCCGAAGTCGAGGTCTCTAAACCCGATAAGCCTGTTGCGACGAGGGCGACGACTGCGCCATCCGGGTTGTTCTTCCACGGAGCGCCGCCCCAACCGCCTCCTGTTTCGAACGACGTATCGGAAATTTCCGTGCCTGCGCCAGCCGAAGCTGTGGCGGAAATCGATCTTTCGTCGGAGTGGGAGCAAGATTTGCCGGGCGATGCTACGCCCGTGCCACAGGAATCTGTACCAGAAACAGCAGAGGTAGAGTCGAGACCTGTAGAAGTTGCGCCGCCAGCGCCGCCGATCCCGAGTCTGGACGAATCCATCGAAGAAGTCCGCTTCTATCTCGGACAAGGAATGACGGAACAGGCCGAATCAGTGCTAGGCAGATTGGAAGCGCTCTTGCCTGGTGCGCCCGAACTGGCAGTGTTGAGGCTCGGCATTGAATCCGCCAAGCAGATCACGCTGCCCGTTGAGGCTGAGCCGGAAATTGCTGTTGACGAACACCCAGCTACCGAAGCGAAGATCCAGGACGCCCTCGCCAACGCCCAGCCGTGGCCGAGCGAGCGTCCGGTCCTGCAAGAGATTGTTTCGGAGCTTGAAGCGTCCTTAGGGGGCGGCTTCCTCGGTGAATCAGAACCCCCTCATGTGTCCGGAGACGTCGCTGAAAGTGTGAGTACACATACTCCCGAGGGATTTCGCTCAGGAACGCTGGACGAGTTTGTTTCCGACCTCGAAGCATCACTGGGCAGTGATTTCATTCCTCCGCACCCTGACGCAATTGCGGACACGCCCACGACCATGCATAACGAACCACCAGCGCGTGCCGCAGCAGCTGCGGCTAGCAGTCCCGCTGCGGTGAGCCAGTCTGTTTCTCTGAATCAACATCCACCGGTACAACGCTCGCCGGCGCCACGAACATTTGAGCCTACGCCGGGAGTTGATTTGTCTGAGATGTTCGGCGAGCTGAAGCATGAGCTCGAAGAAGATGTGGCGAGTGCGGATGAAGATCCCGAGACGCATTACAACCTTGGCGTTGCCTTCCGCGAGATGGGTTTGCTTGATGAAGCTATTGGCGAACTTCAGAAGGTGTGCCAAGCCGTAGATCGCGGCCATGCATTCCCGCAACTGATGCAGACCTATACCTGGCTCGCACAATGTTTTCTGGACAAGGGGGTCCCTGAAGTTGCTATCCGCTGGTACGAGAAGGCGCTCAAGCTTCCCAGTCTTGATCAGGAAACACGCACTGCTCTGCACTACGAACTTGCCTCGTCATTCGAGAGCGCTGGCGACAATCCAGCGGCGCTGAGCAATTTTCTCGAAGTCTACGGCAGCAACATCGATTATCGCGATGTGGGCGAGCGGATCAAGGCCCTCAGGACGTAAAATAGCCCGATGGATTCCAATCGAGCGGCGGGTGGCAACAGGCCGCATTCCGGGAGTGCGGAGTGACCGCCGAACCGAATACAATTCCACCCCTCACCACGTCGGAAGAGCAACCGGCCATGTCCGGGGACCCTTTTCCAGCTGGTTCACCGCCAGAGACAAAGACCCGGAAAAAACAACGGTTGCACATCTGGCTCTGGCGCCTGCGGGCCTTGTTACTTGTGACCTTGTGTGCCACTTTTGGTGTGCTTCTTCTGATCTTGCCATGGACCCCAAAGTGGACCGACAATCCGTTGCTGTTGACCTCCCCAGAGCTGCGCCGGGTTGTTTCCAGTGGATTCATACGCGGACTCTCGAGCGGATTGGGTGTGCTGGATCTCTGGGTGGGATTCTGGGAAGCCATTCATTATCATGAAAGCCCACGTTAGTATGCCCCTCATGAAGTTTCTTCCTGAACGGTGACGACTTGTTGAGAAAAGACGACACACTTCCTGCACCCAAAAAAATCGCGCCCCTGGCGTACGAAAATCCGCAATTCCTGAACAGTCCAGATGGCCGATTACTGCGCATTATGTCGGAGTATGTCGAGCCGCTGGCACGATTTCGCCGTGAGCAGATTCAAGACACGGTCGTCTTCTTTGGCTCCGCGCGTTTTCATAGTCTTGAGCATGCAAACAAAACGATGACAGAACTCGGCTCCGAGGACGCGGACGGCAAGCGGAAGCTAGCGCAAGCGGCAGTGAGTATGGCGCGCTATTACGAAGACGCGCGGCGCATGGCGTTTCTGCTGAGCGAGTGGGCGGCGCAGATTCCAGCGAGGCGGCGAAGGTTCGTAGTCACGACCGGCGGCGGCCCCGGAATCATGGAAGCTGCCAACCGGGGAGCGCGGGAAGCAGGTTCGAAAACTATTGGGCTCAATATCCGGCTCCCGTTTGAGCAGTATCCCAACCCGTACATCACGCCGTCCTTGAATTTTGAATTCCACTATTTCTTCATGCGTAAGTTCTGGTTTGCGTATCTGGCCAAGGCCCTGGTCATTTTCCCCGGTGGATTTGGAACTCTGGACGAGTTGTTCGAGATATTGACCTTAGCGCAAACGCAGAAGCTGGCAAAAAAAATTCTAGTGGTGATTTACGGCCGCGAATACTGGAACAAGCTCATCAATTTCCAAACGATGATTGATGCAGGAGCGATTTCTCCCGAAGATCTGGAGCTGTTTAGGATCGTGGACAGTCCTGAAGAAGGTTTCGAATATTTGCGGGATGGGCTGACACAATATCATCTCGGACCAGATCGGCCGAGGCGCGTCGGGGAAGCCATGCCTGAGATTGCAAAAACGAATCCGTGAAAGCAGTGGCAAGTGGTCAGTGGCAGTCAGTGGCTAGTGATCAGTTGGGCTTGCAGATAGCGTACTTCTGGATAATTACCAACCGTCACCGCGAGTCCCCAGTAACTGACTGCTGACCACTGGCCACTGACTTCCTTGCTTCTCTACTACATCACTGATCGACTTCAGCTTCCCGGAACGGAGCGTGAGCGCCGCGAGCGTCTGCTCAACATGATCGCAGAAGCGGCACGCAACTGGGTTGATTTCGTCCAGCTGCGAGAGAAGGATATGCACTCGAGGGAGCTAGAGTTACTGGCGCGCGAGGCGGTCCAACGGATTCGCGCATTCAGTGGGCGGACTCGTCTGTTAATCAATTCCCGAACCGACATCGCGCTGGCCGCGGGAGCAGATGGAGTCCACCTGCGATCCAATGACATCTCACCAGAGGAGGCAAGAAAAATCTGGCGCGAGGCACACGGCCCGGGGAAGCCCGTTATCGCGGTCTCATGTCATCACGATGCCGACGTCGCGGCGGCCGAAGCGGGGCATGCGGACTTCGTCGTGTTTGGTCCCGTGTTCAAGAAAAAAGGTTCACCCGAAGTGAGGCTTACAGGTCTGGACGCGCTAAGGTCAGCCTGCCTGCACAAAGTTCCCGTGCTGGCCTTGGGAGGCGTCACTGAACACAACGCACAGTTGTGCATCGAGGCAGGCGCAGCGGGCGTCGCCGGAATCCGCTTGTTTCAAAAGGGAGAAATGCCTAAGCAAGTCGCGGCGCTTAGGCGATAGCCTGTGAGGCATCGAAACAAGAAAAGCTTGGCCACGGATTTACAGGGATTTATTTCCAATGGTTTGTCCGACTGATCCGCGTAAATCCGTGGCCAAGCTTTTGGCTCAGCGGTGAGCAGAAAGCATCCCGAGGATTTCTTCGAGCCCATGGCGAAGGCGCTTCAGGTCGGCTGCCGAGTGGGTAGGAAACGGGAGGGGCACCTGGTTCTTTTCAATCTTTATGTCGGAGCGAAGTTGCTGTCGCGCGCCGGCAATGGTGAAGCCTTCTTCATACAGAAGTTGCTTAATACGCAGCACCGCCTCGACATCTTTGCGGCGGTACATGCGTTGCCCAGTGCTGCTTTTGACCGGCTTGAGCTGCGGAAACTCTGTTTCCCAGAAGCGGAGAACGTAAGCAGGAAGGCGGCATAGGCTCGAAACCTCTCCTATACGGAAATAGAGTTTCTCGGGAACAATGATTTCTGATGTAGTCCTGGATTTCGACTTGGCGCGGGTGCTCATGTGTGGCGGATGATTTTCGGAAAAGGCTGCTATGGGTTTCTAGCACGATCCGGGAGCAGCCGGCAAGACTTTCTCGCGCAAAAATAAAAAACCTCTCGAGAGGTTTTTCGTCGAGAGGCCTTGCAAAAAACTCGTTGCGAGATTGCTCTCGCGTTTTCTAGTGTTTCTTCTTTTTTGCTGCCTTTTTCTTTGCTGGCATCTATTTTTCCTCCTGAACGATTTTCCCTCGAACATCGTTACACAGGGCCCATTTACTACAGAACGCCGCCAATATTTTGTATCAGCAGCATCTCTGACTCAAGATATTGCGGTGTATTAATGCTATTGTCAACAAAATTCTTGTGTTTTGAACGAGTTATTCACAAGGTGCGTTCGAGAGGACGACTCCAAGCGGCGTCAAAACTAGCGGGTGCGAGTTCCTGGTTCGCCGCCTGCAGCGCGGTGCTAGAATCGGTTGTTTTTGCGGAAGTGACGCGAATGCTGAAAACAATGCTGGCGGTGGTGAAAGCCGACCCCTCTCCAGGGGCGGAAGTTCGACAGGTGCAAGTTCCCACATTCGGCCGCTCTGACGTTCTGGTCAAAGTCAGAGTGGCCTCCATCTGTGGCACCGACTTGCATATCTACCAGTGGGACCGCTGGGCCCAGGGACGGATCCATCCCCCGCTTATTCCCGGCCACGAATTTTGCGGCGACGTTGTGGCTTGCGGGGACGAAGTCACCAGCGTGAAGGAGGGCGACTTTGTTTCTGCGGAGATGCATGTGGCTTGTGGCAAATGCCTGCAATGCCGCACCGGCGAAGCGCACATCTGCCAGAACGTGAAAATTATTGGCGTAGATGCGGATGGCGCATTCGCCGAGTTTGTGGTGATCCCGGAGTCGAATATCTGGAAGCTCGATCCGGCGATACCGCAGGAATGCGCCTCGATTCTTGATCCGCTGGGGAACGCCGTACACTCTGTCCTTGCTGGGGAGATCGCGGCAAAGACCGTGGCCATTACTGGTTGCGGGCCGATCGGATTATTCGCCATTGCTGTGGCGCGGGCCGTCGGTGCTGCGCGTGTATTTGCCGTCGAAGTGAACGAGCACCGGCGCAGGATTGCCTCCAGGATGAAGGCCGATCTGGTGCTTAATCCTGAATCACAGGATGTAAGATCGGCGATCCTGGAGCAGACCGGCGGGTTGGGCGTGGACGTCGTACTAGAAATGGCAGGTCATCCAAAGGCAATCCGGACCGCATTTGATATCGTGCGCCGCGGCGGACGGATCTCGCTGCTAGGGCTGACTTCAAAGCCCATCTCGTTAAACTTTTCCGAAGACATTATTTTCAAGGGCATTACGGTTCAGGGTATTAATGGCCGCCGGATGTATCAGACCTGGTATCAAATGACCGCGCTGCTCAAAGCCGGGAAGCTGGATTTGCATCCGGTCATCACCGACAAGATCGCGATGAAAGATTTTTCTACCGCGATGGAACGGTTGAAGACCGGAGAAGCGAGCAAGATCTTGGTCTATCCCAACGGGACAAGGTGATCAGTGCACAATCCAAGTGTGACACGCATCACAGACGTAACCAGTGAAATCGGCCAGGATCAGTTCCGCGCTGAAATTTCGGATAAGCCCAGAGGGCTGGAATTCATTAGCCCAGCGCGTGAGGGCTGGGATACAAAAACAAGCTCCCGAGTCCCGCTAGGGACGGCACCATGTCCCATTCATATTCCAACAACGTAGTGCACTGTGTCTTTAGCACCAAAAATCGGCTGGACCTCATTCCGGAACAAAAGCAGGAACAGCTGCATGCGTATCTGTATGGAATCGCGAAGAACCTTTCGAACAGAGATTTTGGCCCTCGGAGGTACAGGCAATCACGTACACATTCTGGCTGCCTTGCCCGCTGCCAAGACGCTCTCCGATGTACGTTCGTGATCTGAAGGCAAATTCATCGCGTTGGATGAGGGAAAACGGTGAGAAATTCGCGTGCCAAGAAGGATTCGGAGCATTCAGTGTAAGTGCGTCTCAGACTCTGTCTGTGAAGACGTACATTCGCAATGCTGGTACACCATCGAACGCGAGTTTTGAAGACGGGTTCTTGGCGCTGCTGAGAAAATCGGGGGCCGTACGATATCAAACATGTGTTTTGATAGTGTCGCCCCGACGGGGCTCCCATTGCCTGCCGCTATTCCCAGCCCTCACGCGCTGGGCTAACGAATTATGCTCCTTCGGAGCTCGGGAGGAAACCGCAATATCTTGTCGAGAGCGGCAATTTGATCGTCTCGAGGCGATCCCGCGGTGCTGAGGGAGTTCACGCCCCTGCTGGCATCTTTACAATTTTTTTCTGAATGGCGTAGGTGACAAGCTGCGCTTTGTTGTGGATGTTCAGCTTACGCATCAGATTGAACTTGTGCGCTTCGACCGTCTTGACGCTCAATCCCAGAATGCTGGCAATCTGGCGAACCGAGTTTCCTTCCGCGAGCATCTTGATGACTTCGCGCTCCCGCGGAGTGAGCGTCGATCCGCGAGCCACGCCGGAGCTTGACCGGGAACGGAAGTCGTCGACCAGCTTCCCCAGCACTTGAGGACTTAGGTACTTTCTGCCGGCATTTACATCGCGAACGGCCCCTATGAGGCGAGGCGCGGGCGCGTCCTTCAGTATGTAACCTGATGCACCTGCATCAAGGCATTGCAGTAAGTACTCTTCATCTTCATACATGGTGAGGAATATGATGCGCCTGCCGGGGAGCTCACGAGTGATTCGCCGCGAGGCCTCGAAGCTGGAGAGGCCTGGCATTCCGATGTCCATGAGCACAACATCTGGCCGCAGTGCCCGGGCTTGCTCGATCGCTTCTCCGCCGTCTCGTGCCTCGCCGACGACCTGGAGGTCCGGTTCGCTCTCGAGCACACGGCGCAAGCCCTCGCGGAACAGCGTGTGATCATCAACGATGAGACATCTAATCGGCATCAAGTGTCATTTCAGCTGGCTCGGGCAGCGGCTAAATGTCGATGAATCTCAGGATTGCCGGCGCTGGCGGGTTTGGGAGGGCGGTCGGCAAGCCAGGGAAGAAGAATCCTAATCTGCGTTCCATGTCCACTCTCCGAGTGAATTCGCACGGAACCGCCCAGCGCGGCGGTTCTTTCGCGCAGGCCGGTGAGCCCGAATCCCCTTTCGGGTGCCGTGCGGGGAGAGAAGCCAACTCCGTCGTCTTCGATCTGCAAAGAAATTTTGCTTCCACTCCGTGCGAGGCGCACTGTGAAATTGTTGGCCCGAGAGTGTTTCGCGACGTTGTGCAGCGCCTCCTGCACCGAGCGATAGAGCGCCACTTCGATGTCGTGGTCCATAGAGGCGAGATCTTCAGGCAGTTCCAAATGCGCCTTGATTCCCGTATGCTTCGCCATAACCAAAGCTTGGCGCCGGATCGCGGCCACCAGGCCTAGTTCTTCGAGTACTCGCGGAGAAAGCCTGGCGATGGTCCGTCGCAAGCCTTCGATGGCGCGGTCCAAAACTTCCAGAGACTCTTGAATCTTGGCTTTTTCCTCCTCGCTTTTCGTATCCCCCGCCAGCATCTCCAAATGGAACCGCAACACCATGAGCGCCTGTCCGGTTTCGTCGTGCAATTCGCGGCTGATGCGCCGTCTTTCTTCTTCCTGTGCCTTCAGGAGCTGGCGAGAAAGGTCCCCAAGGTCGGGAAGATGGGAGTCGATCGTGTGCGACTTAGGCGCGGCTTTATGAGACACTACTCACCTCGAGGCAAAAATTCTGAAGCGACAGCGAGCAATGCAGACGAAGCGAGCTGGAGCATGTGAGCGGGATCGTTGACGAATGTTTTAGCAAGCCACGCACACTCCCACCGGTGAACACCAACCGCCAGATGTTTGATGAGGGCCGGAGTTCCGGGTTTGCCCGGCGATTGGCATAGAATTCATCGGATACAATCCAAATAAATGCTGAAATTCTTCACTTCTGGGGAGTCTCACGGGGAGGCGCTGGTCGCATTCCTGTCGGGATTGCCCGCCGGGCTTGGTCTTGACCTGGAGTTTGTCAATCGGGAGCTTTGGCGACGGCAGCAGGGCTATGGCCGGGGCGGAAGAATGAAGATTGAGCGCGACGCGGCCCGGATTCTTTCAGGGGTGCGGCATGGGCGAACCATCGCTTCTCCGATTGCAGTGTTGCTGGAGAACCGCGACTGGAAGAACTGGCAGGAGCAGCTTCCGGTGGAGGAAGGTGACCCCGGGCTGCACAAACGGGTGGCATCTCCGCGTCCGGGACACGCGGATCTCGCAGGTGCCCTGAAATACAATTTCTCAGAAGCCAGATATGTTCTTGAGCGGGCCTCGGCGCGGGAGTCGGCGGCGCGCGTGGCGATTGGCGCTCTGGCGAAATTGTTGCTCCGCGAATTTGGTGTCGAAGTATTGAGTCATGTGGTGGCCGTGGGCGGTGCGAACGTCGGGAATGAAGTCCCTTGGGAGAAAATACAGACCAGCTGCGGCAAAGACGAAGTCCTACTCAACTGTGCTGATCCGGAAGCCGAGCAGCGGATGAAAGCAGAAGTAGATAAAGTATTGCGGACGGGCGATTCTGTCGGCGGAGTTTTTGAAGTGGTCGCGCACAATGTTCCGCCGGGACTTGGAACATACGTTCAGTGGGACGAGCGGCTGGACGCTCAGCTTGCGGCCGCGGTGATGTCACTGCAAGCGGTGAAAGCTGTCGAGATCGGGGCTGGGGTTACGGCAGCGTATGCGCCGGGCTCAGCTGTCCATGATGAGATTGGATATGCTCGCTCCACTGGATTCGCCGGGTTCACGCGGACACGCAACAATGCTGGCGGAATTGAAGGCGGTGTTTCTAACGGACAGGAAATTCGTGTTCGGGGTTACCTCAAGCCGATTTCGACCCTGCGGCGTCCGTTACAATCAGTGGACTTCGCGACCCGCGAGCCGGTCAAGGCAGCCTACGAGCGTTCTGATGTTTGCGTGGTCCCAGCCGCAGGCGTGGCCGGGGAGGCAATGGTGGCGCTCACTTTGGCGCGGTGCGCGCTGGAAAAATTTGGCGGCGACTCGATGACAGAGACATGCCGCAATTTCAAAGGGTATTTGAAGCAGTTGAAAAATTACTGACGCCAGTTCGAAAGGGGCTGAAGCCCCGCACATTTTTGACATTGGAACGGCACGACTGAAGCCATGCCTTCCCGCAAGAACGACGACCAACGACGAACGACGAACGACAGCATGATCTATCCCATCGTAAAGTTTGGAAATCCTGTTCTGGAAAAACCTGCCCACGCCGTTACTGAGTTCGGTGACGATCTCAAGAAACTCGTCGAGGACATGTTTGAATCCATGTACGAGGCAAAAGGCGTGGGGCTTGCCGCGCCACAGATTGGAATTTCGAAGAGGCTTGCCGTAATTGATGTCACGTTTAAAGAAGATCCTGATGCCAAGCTGGTGCTGGCCAATCCGGAAATTGTCCATACGGAAGGCAAGCAGACCCAAAGCGAAGGC
>WNGJ01009392.1_pt1 | contig 10409 bp, 9 predicted proteins | sample 5400611 | NCBI WGS metagenome assembly WNGJ01 (sample SAMN13153375, study PRJNA577476) | soil metagenome | isolation source: 40 cm soil or saprolite under Garry oak tree replicate 1 | place: USA:California | collected 2016-06-15
GATACATGCGCCTTCTGTCTCCCTTTTTTGTCGCAAAATTTCTGAACCGCATCCTGAATATTCACCCTTCGCTGCTCCCGTCATTCCCCGGGCTGGAATCGCAGCGCCAGGCGCTCGAATACGGCGTGAAATTCGCCGGCTGCACCGTCCACTTCGTCGACGAAAATCTCGACGCCGGCCCGATCATTTTGCAGGCCACTGTCCCCGTGCTCGACGGAGACACGGAAACAACTCTTTCAGAAAAAATCCTGAAAGAAGAACACCGAATTTATTCTCAAGCGGTGAATATCGTGCTCGAAGGGAAATACAAAATCGAAGGCCGCCGCGTACTTCGCACGAGCTGAAAACAATTCATGACCAACTCGAATTTCAAACCCGTCGCCGAGCAGCTCGCCTACCTCAAAAAAGGCATAGCCGAAATCGTCCCCGAAGCCGACCTGACCGCCAAGCTGGAAAAATCACAAAAGACCGGCAAACCCCTCCGCGTCTATCTCGGCGTGGATCCCACCGCCCCGGACATTCATCTAGGACACACCGTGGTCCTCCGCAAGCTCAAGCACTTTCAGGACCTCGGCCACACCACCATCTTCCTGATCGGCGATTTCTCCGCGATGATCGGCGACCCCACCGGGCAATCCGAAACCCGTCCCCCGCTCACCCGCGAACAAGTGGACGCAAACTCCAAGACTTACCTCGCGCAAGTTTTTAAACTCCTCGATCCCAAGAAAACCGAAGTCCGCTACAACAGCGAGTGGCTCGACAAACTCACCAGCTACGAAGTCGTCCGCCTCTGCGGCCACTATCGCCTCGCCCGCATGCTCGAACGCGAAGATTTTCGCTCCCGCCTCGCGGACAATCAGCCCATTTCTGTCCACGAACTTTTGTATCCACTTCTGACGGCGTACGACGCCGTGATCCTCCAGTCGGATGTGGAAATCGGTGCCACCGAGCAAAAATTCAATTTGCTCGTCCACCGCGACATCCAGCGCGAGTACGGTCTAGCCTCGGAAGTAGCGCTGACGATGCCGATCCTCGTCGGCCTCGACGGCCACCGCAAAATGTCTAAGAGCCTCGGCAACTACATCGGCATCACCGAAACCCCCGGCGAAATCTTCGGAAAAATAATGTCCATTCCCGACGAACTGATGTGGTCGTACTACGAACTGGTGACCGACCGCGCGCCCCAGGAAATCGCAGCGCTGAAACAAGAAGTGGCCGGTGGTCAATTGCATCCCATGGACGCAAAAATGCGCCTCGCACAGGAAGTCATCACCGGCTTCCACGGTGCAGGCGCCGCCCGCAAGGCCGCCGAAAATTTCCAGCGCGTCTTCCGCGACCGCCAGGCCCCCGAGGAAATGAAACAGTTCAAGATCATTCGAATGACTGAAAACACGGTTCACGTCTATGAATTACAGGGGAACATCACAATTACTACCCCCTACCGTGAAGTGTCGGCGGCCGAATTGAGGAAGTGGACAAAAATTCTAGTCGCGCTAGGGCAAGTAGAATCTGCGTCCGAAGCCGAACGAGTCATGAAACAGGGAGGATTTGAAGTCGATGGAGTGATCATCAAGGATCCTTCCAGCGGAATTAATTGGGGCCAAGCGGGTGCCTACATCGTTAAACTGGGGAAGAAAAAGTTTCTGCGCGTCATCATCGAATAACTCCCTCCTTTGTCATTCCGAGCGAAGCGAGGAATCTCTCTTCGCGCCATCAGCGGCCTGTCAGTGAAGCGCTTCCGCCACCAACTGAGAAACGTGCTCCGCGATCGCCGGCGCCGCCGTCAGCCCAGGCGACTCCATCCCCACCAGATGAATGGCCTGCGGCACCTTGGGATCGCGCATAATCACAAAGTCGACGATGCCCTTGTGATCGGGAGCTGCCAGTTTCGGCCGCAGCCCCGAATACCCGAGCTGCAGGTCGTTCTCCTCGATTTCCGGCAACAGCGTTTTCGCGCTGTGCGCAAAATCCGAAATCGGCCGCCGATTCTTTTCGTAATTGTCCTTTCCTTCGACGTACGTTGCGGTCGGCCCCAGGAGAAATGTCCCCCACAGCGTTTTTGTGAAGTGCACCCCAAGGCTGAGCCCGTCAGAGTGCGGCAATGGATAAACAAGATTGTTGATCAGTGAAGAACGCGGACCACGTACCTCGCAATACTCCCCGCGCACCGGATAAATCTTCCACGAACGATTCCCCAGCATCGCCGCCACTTCATCCGCATACAGCCCGGCCGCATTGATCACGCAACGCGCCTCAATCGTTTCGTTCTGTGCGTCCTCTTCATCGCCGATGCGCAAGCCCACCCGAATGGTTTTGCCGGAAGGCTCCAAGGAAACCACCAGCGCCCGCGTAACAATATTCGCTCCCTGATTCGTCGCCACCCGCGCATAGGCGTGAACCAGTTCCTCGGCGGAGACGATTCCGGTCGAGGGAACGTCCAGGGCGGCGACACCTTTGATGTGCGGCTCGCGCGCCCGGATTTCGTCAGCGCCGATCAGCCGAAGCCCTTCGACCCCATTCTCTTCCCCACGCTTCTTCAGCGCGACGAGTTCGGTTTCCTCGTGAGCATCGACGGCGACGACAAGCTTCCCGCAGTGGCGAAACGGCACTTTATGCTTCGCACAAAATTCGTAAGTCAGCCGGTTGCCCTCGACGCAGAGCCGTGCCTTCAACGAATTTTTCGGGTAGTAGATTCCGGAGTGGTTAACGCCGCTGTTGCGCGTGCTCGTAGCCATGCCCAGCTTCGGAAATTGCTCGACAAGGAATACGTCCTGCCACCGCTTCGAAACGGTATTGGCGATCGCGCAGCCGATCACCCCGCCGCCGATGATCAGAATGTTTGCCTGGTCCATGAAAACAGAATATCGAAAATAGAGAGAGGAAAATAGCAGATCGCTTGCCCGGAAAATCAGGCTCCTGATTCTTCTCCGTTCCTGTTTGCAGTAGCTTCCTCAGCTATTGGTCGCCGCCGATTGCGTCAAAAAACGAATTACATGCAACCAGACGCGATTCAGTCCCGTCGTGGACGGCGTAGGAAGCCTGTTTGTTTTGTTCGTAGCCGTTGCGCCAGAGCGACGCGGCACCGTGCACGCCGTCTTTGTTGATGGCGTAAAAATAAATATGAAAGGTTCCGAGTTTTTTCTTGTCGTTTTTGTAGTTGTGCGCGATGCGGCCCATGGCTTCGAGGCAGGCGTCCGTGGGCGATTTGCCCTGACGCATCATTTCAATGATGGTGTGGCCGCCGGAAATCTTGATGTTTTCCTCGCCCTTGCCGGTCGAACCCGCCGCGCCCACTTCATTGTCCACGCAGCACCCCGCCCCAATGATCGGTGAATCCCCGACGCGCCCCGGAATTTTCCACGAGAGGCCGGACGTCGTCGTCGTGGCGGAGATGTCCCCATTCGAATCAACCGCCATGCAAGGAATCGTGCCAGTAGGCGGATGCGCGATGACACGTTCGGCGTAAGCAATTTGTTTTTCATCGCCATCGAAGATTGCTGAAATATGTTCTTTCCATTCCGGCGAATCGATTCCGGGCCGCCAATTGAAGGAAGATTTGGCCTTCCACGCGAGCCAGATCTTGCGCGAGTGCTCAGTGAGGAGATTCATCTCCTCGAATCCTTCGGCCACGGCAAAACGCCGCGCGCCGTCGCCAACGATCATCACGTGGTTGGTTTTCTCCATAACCGTTTTCGCGAGGCGCGAAACGTTTTTGATCCGGCGCACGCTCGCGACCGAGCCGGCGCGGTGCGTCGGGCCGTGCATGACGCTGGCATCGAGCTCCACCTCGCCTTCTTCGTTAGGCAGACCGCCGTAGCCAACGGAGTCGTCGTTGGGATCATCCTCGACGATAGTGACCGTCGCGACGACGGCGTCCAGCGTGTCACCGCCCTTCTTAAGGATGTCCATCCCTTTATCGAGGGCATGAAGACCATTGGCGCTGGAAATGATCAGCGGCCGCTTGCCCTGCGCAGGACTGCCCGGAAATGCGGGCGCAGTTGCCGCTGCGCCATTCGGATCGGACCACGTGCGGCCAAAGAGTTTACCCGCACCGGCAACCGCGCTGCCAATAAGCGAAGTGAGAAAGAATTTACGGCGTGACCACAGTTCCATTGAAGAGCCTCCTCAATATGCGGAAGGCACTATACAACAGTTGCTAGTTGCTAGTTGCTAGTCGAAAAGGCGGGACTGGGAATCTGGAATAAAGAGAATAGCCAAGCTGAATTTTGCAATGAGAAAGAGAAGATGGAGATCAGGACTAACTTGCGTTGCGTTATTTTTGTTTTTGGTCGAAGGCCTCGCGCAGGCCGTCGAGCATGTGCGTTGCGGCTTTTGCGTTATCCGTCTTTCGAATGTCCGACCAGAGGGAGTTACCGGTTTTCGGATCGATCACCGAGATGCGCGTGGAGCCAGGTGGCACCGCTTCATCCGCGCTTGCAACATTTTGGTTGCCGTCTTTTGGCTTGGAAGCCGGAGGATTTTCTCCGCCAGGAACGAACTTCACGTAGTTGCCGTTCGAAAGGCGCAGCACGATATCCGCTTTCTGCGGCGTGTCGACAATCTGCAGTCGCCCCCATTTCGAAAGCTCAGTGTAGGCAGTGTTCTGGAGTTCAGCAGTAGTGGTTTGGTTATCGACGTAGACCGTCCGGGCCGAGACCACGCTCGCGGGAAGCGAGGCGCGTTTGTCGTGCTTGTCGTTGGCCTGGATTGTTATTGTACGGAGGAGAACGAAGAGCGTGACGGCCGCAAATACGCGGACGAAAGATTTCATGAGGACACACTCCTTGCCGCACGGGGCAGACCGATGCGGCCACAAGGCGAATTGAATTTTACTGGAAGTTTATGACGGACAGGGACGGCTCGTAACTGGACCGAAGACGAGAAAAAGTGCAGATGGCGCGGCGGTAGAGGCTGCCTGTCCGGCGGGGTAGTGCGCGCCGGAGGGACTTGAGCTCCGAGCGGCCAGCCTAACTGAGAGTAGCTGGCTTCGCGGGGAATTCGCCTTCCCAGCGGGCGATGACGACGCAGGCCACGCAATTGCCGAGAACGGTGACGGCAGTTCGTCCCATGTCCATGAGTTGATCGATCGCGAAGAGAAGAAATAATGGTTCCATGGGCAGATGGAACGAAGTGGCCGCGCCGAAAACAATCAACAGCGAGGCGCGCGCCACGCCGGCAGTTCCTTTACTGCTGATCAGAAGCGTCAGGATCATCAAAACTTGCTGACCGACGCTGAGGTGCAGCCCCGCGGCCTGGACCACAAAAAATAAGGCCAAAGATTGATAGAGACTCGCGCCGTCCATATTGAAGCTGTAGCCGGTGGGGAGGACGAAGGCGACGATTTCGCGCGGGACGCCGAAGGACTCCAATTGTTCGATGGCGCGAGGCAGCGTGGCCTCTGAGCTCGCGGTGGCAAATCCGATGGTGACGGGCTCGGCGACGGCGTTGATGAAGTGCTTGATGGGGATGTGCGCCCACAGCGTGATGGGCAGCAGAACGAACACGATGAAGAAGACGAGAGCGACGTACATGGTTGCGAGGAGTTTCAGGAGCGGGAGGAGGACTCCCAACCCGAGGTGACCGACAGTGTAGGCAACGGCGCCAAAGACGCCAAGCGGCGCGGCGTACATCACCAGGTTGGTGAACTTGAACATGGTTTCCGAGAGGCTCTCGGCGAAGGCGAGAATGGGGCGGCGCTTGGGCTCCGGAACGAGCGCGAGCGCCATGGCGAAGAGGACGCTGAAGACGACGATTTGAAGCACCTGCCCTTCGGCGACGGATTTGGCGATGTTCTCCGGGAAGATGTCGGTGATGAGTTGGGCGGCGGTGTGGGGAGAAACATTGAGGGCTTGCGCCGCGGAGGACGGAGGGAGATGGACGCCTTCTCCTGCGCGGCTGATATGGATGGCCGCATAGCCGATGAGCATGGCAAGCGTGGAGACGATTTCGAAGTAGATGAGGGATTTGATGCCCAGGCGGCCGACTTTCTTCAGGTCGGAGTGGCCGGCGATGCCCACGACGAGAACGCCGAAGAGCAACGGCGCGATGATGACCTTGATGAGGCGGAGAAAGATGGTGCCGAGGAGCTGCAAGTTGACCGCGACCGAAGGCCAGTCGTGGCCAAACTCCGCGCCGGCGAGAAGCCCGACAAAGATCCAGGTCGTCAGCGAGCGGCGGGATGTGGCATATGCCGCAAAAATGAGGATTGCGAGCCAGCGCAAGAGCAGTGGGACAAGCGCAGACAGAGGCAGCATCTGAGCGCTCGCGGAGAGCGGCTGTAGATGAGCGCCCGCGAGGAGCGATGCCGCAATGGCAATGGTGGCGGTCAGGATGGCCGCTGCCAGAAATTTGCTTTTCATCGGCGCTGGGCGAAGGATTCCATCGGTGCCGAAAGGTATGCTGCTTCGGGTTGCGTGTCAATGGATTGCACGAAGTAAGGAAGTAGGGAGGTAACGAAGCAAGGATCGAAAGAGAATCGTGCCCGAGTTCTGCGAGGGCGGAGGACAAGCTGTTGATGCCACGCGGGATGCCGGAAGGGTTAAAGTAATTCTTTATAAATGCCAAGCCTGGTCCGCCCGCGGGCGGAACGACGCCACTCACAAGACCCGTCTATGTGGCGCCCGCCCCTTACCAGACCTTTGCAAGATTGTGCAGTCCCTGCAGATATTCGCGTAAACCGCGAGTGACGGTGCAGAGGGCTCACTGCGCAGCTCAAGGAAAGCGGAAGAGAGATTTCTCACATCCGCAGGGCGACGCTTTCGCAGGAGCGAAAGCAGAAGAAAAAGTCGCCCTGCTCCGTTCGAAATGACGGGTGGGGGCGGGGGAGCTCCGCCCCTACGAAGACAAATTCGCGGGAAAAAAATTGTGCGCAACCTCGGGTGGGGGAGGCGCATCTCATGGGCCAGGCAGAAGACAACGAAGACCGGGTAGGACTGCACGATTGCGCAGTTCTGTGCGGGTCGCTGGCTTCGGCCGCCCCAGCTTCATCCTCAGGCGCCATCCCTGCCCGTTTGGTCCAGCCAATCCAACTAGGAGGGTTGTAGCATGCAAACTCTGAGAGTAGTTGTATTTGCAGTGTGTACTGTGCTGATCACTATGTTGTTTGGGGCCGTACTTGCCCCGGGCGCTAGAGCGGATCAGTGGGACAGAAAAACCATTGTTACTTTCAGCGATTCGGTGGAAATCCCCGGGCAGGTCCTGCCCGCGGGAACCTACGTCTTCAAATTGGCCGATAGCCCGAGCGACCGGCACATCGTCCAGATCTGGAATGCAGCTGAAACGCAAATCCTGGCAACGACCTTAGCCATTCCAAACACTCGCTCTGAACGACCCGGTAAATCCATTTTCGAGTTTGAGGAGCGCGCGGGCAAATCGCCCATGGCCCTCAAAGTGTGGTTTTATCCGGGAGACAGCGCGGGACAGGAGTTCATCTATTCCCGATCTTCCTATAGCCGGTAGGGGCGGCTTGCGCCATCGTTGAATCGGGACATTCCCGATTCCTGGCAATCACGAGCGACGGGGCTTCCACCAAAAAGGGGTGGAAGCCTTGCCGTTTTTCCAAGCAGCTCAATCTGCAAGGAAGGGCTACCGCTGACTCGTGGGTGACAATTTTACGAGGCTGCGCCGGGATGACACAAACAGGGAGTCAATACAGCGTGCCCCATCCCGTTTGGCAAATCACCGGGGGATTGCCAATCGAGGTCATGTAAAATCATTTACCGGGGGATGGGCCCAATGAGGGATGAGAGCACAAAGCAGGCGGCGCAGGAATACCTGGCGGCAAAGCTCACGGAAGAAGAGCAGATTTATGAAGAGAAGCACAATATGGCATTGGCGGTCGCGCGCGCTCCCCTGGTTTGGAAGAATGTTAAAGATTCCATTTTCGAGAAGTGCGGTGAGTGGAATGCGGTGACGCAGGAAGAAACTCTTATCTGCAAAGAAACGGCGATTGGAGATCTTAGGATTTGGTGCGCGGCCAGATCGAAGCAGATGACGGTGCATTACGATTCCAAGAAACTTTTGATCACGGTGAAGAACGCAGGGAGGCTGGAACACGAGAAAGACGTGATCCTGCGCATCGAAGGATACCGGACAGGCGCCGACCGGGCCGACCGGGATGTTCACCTGGTGCGAAACGAGCAGGCTGTAAACATCGAACTGTTGATTGTGGGCGAGCTTCGCGTTCTGACCGGAATGAAACGCCAAAGAAACGCTTAGGGATAGAGACCGGTCATACCTTCCGCACACCGCGCTCTCTAGAAAATCAAAGTCTTTGTGGTTTCAGCTAGTGGTGGCCACCCTCGCGAGCGCAATATTGCGCCCTTACAAGGGACCGACAACCACGAAGGCCGGACTCTTACTCGGAAGCGCCGAGGGGGAGGAAGTATTGGGTGCCTTTGACGGGTTCCTGGAGACGCTTGAGGAGGAGCTGGAGGTCTTCGCTTCGCTCGACGAAGTCGATGTCGGAGGTGTTGATGACCAGGAGGTCGGAAGCGGCGTAGCGGAAGAAGAAATGTTCGTAGGCGCGGGCGACTTCCTCGATGTATTCAGGGGCGATGTGGGATTCGTCACGGGAGGCTTTTTTGGCAATGCGGGCGCGGAGAACTTCGGGCTTGGCCTGGAGATAGATGACCAGGTCGGGGGCGGGAATGTCCGCGGTGAGCGCTTCGTAATAGCGCTCGTAGAGCTTGAGCTCTTCGTCATCGAGATTGAGATTGGCGAAGATGCGGTCCTTTTCCATGAGGAAATCGGAGAGGACGGGGCCGGGAGCTTCGACGGCGAGGGCTTCGCGGAGGCGCTTCCGGCGCTCGATGAGGAAGTACATCTGTGCGCGAAGGGCGGAGCCGGGTTTGGCGTTGTAGAAATCGGCGAGGAAGGGATTGTCCTCGCAATCGTAGATGCGGCGGGCATGGAGGCGCTCGGCGAGGACGTGGGCGAGAGTGGTTTTGCCGACGCGCAGAGGGCCTTCAATAACGATGAAGCGAGGAGGCTGCGGACCGCGCTGCGGAAGACGAGCGCGCTTGGCGGCGGAAGAGTCGTTGCCGGGCATCGTTTCGTTTGACTCGCGGGAGGGCCGAGGTCAACAGGCGGATTATAGCAGAGTCGCGAGTAAGTCATCTGCGGTCCGCGCTCTCGATGCTCTCGATGGGCGGCACTGCAGGGCCAAGAATGTAAAAATATTTTCACTTTTATGACCTAGTACTGCCGTTTAAAAAGAGGCAAACGGAGGGGCTAGAGGGTCGTACTAATCAGAATGAGACCGATAGGCCAGTGCTGCCTGACCATTTGAACAGTAAATTAGCCTCATGGCGAGTGGGGACGGACTTGCAAGACCCACGGGCAATACTGAGGTGGCAAATGGTCATTACAGCGCTTCTCCTGATCTGTTCCATCCCGCAGATGGACGACACGGCGAAAGTGGTTAACGATTCTCCCGCAGTTGCTTTCGATAGCGCGGCAAAAGATTCTACTCTCGTCGCATCCCTGCCTTCCGCGCCCGCACCCAAAGTGAATGCCGATCCGGAGCCCATCACTGCGAACCCGGCGGCGCAACCATTTCGACCGGTGAGGCCGGTATTTACCCGGCCGCGCGAAACGCCACGGCAAAGAAAGATTTGGTATGGATTGGCGCTGGCGGGACACAGCGGCGCGGCTTTCGACGCCTGGTCAACGTACCGTGCGGTCTCCGGCGGCTACGGGCGAGAGGCGAATCCGTTCATGCGCCCCTTCGCAAACTCGAACGCGATTTATGCGGCGACGCAGGTGAGCCCGGCGTTCATGGACTTCCTGGGCAAGCGGATGATGGTGAGCCAGCATGGCTGGGTACGGAAGATTTGGTGGCTGCCACAGGCGGCGGGCGCGAGTACGTCGTTTGCGTCCGGTGCGCATAACGTCGGCGTCGTGCACTAAGAGTTCCCTCAATCGGCCAAACGGAAAGCGTCCCGGTGACCCTCCTCACCGGGACGCTTCTGTTTTTGGCTTGCGCAGCGTCGTGCCACGCGCGCGATGCCAGGCTATTTGCCGACCACGACGATCACGAACGAGCCCGACTTCATCGTGCCGCGGCGTTCACCGGGAGCCGGCGGATCGAAGTCGGCGGCCGGGAGGAAGATGTTGTGGGTTTTGAGGTCGAGACCCATGGTGCGGGCAGACTTCTTCGTGGGGACATTCTCGACAACGGTATATTTGTCTGGGGAATCCTCGTGGATGACGGTAAGGTTGCCGTCGCCGCAGGAGGCGAACACGTAACCCGTCGAGGGATCGAAGGCGGTGGCATCCGGACCTTCGCAGATGGCCGGAGTGGCGACGACCTTGCCGGTATCCGCGTTCACCACGGCCATAACTTTTTCATCGCATACAGAGAACAGGCGGCGGGTCTTCAGATCCATGGCCAGCCCTGAAGGCGACTT
>WNGJ01057760.1_pt1 | contig 10408 bp, 9 predicted proteins | sample 5400611 | NCBI WGS metagenome assembly WNGJ01 (sample SAMN13153375, study PRJNA577476) | soil metagenome | isolation source: 40 cm soil or saprolite under Garry oak tree replicate 1 | place: USA:California | collected 2016-06-15
ATCCTCCTCACTCCCAACTGTATATCATATTGATACATTTATTATACTGAACTCACCAATTTTGAGCCTGTCACTTGCCAGGTCTATACAGGCATGCAGGAATTGAAACGCCTTTGCAAGCCCCACCGGCTCCACCCCTAGGGCGACCGCAAGGGTCGCCCCTACTCGGACGGGTGCGTAGCTTGTTCCCTGGTCTCTGCCATCATGGCATCCACTCGCTACGAGGTTTGTAGGGCTTCACAGGATTGTTGCGAATGTAATGCCGGATCTCTTCTAACTCTGTATTGTCACGGATGATGTGCTCGTAGTAGTTCCGCTGCCAGAAACGACCAGTGGAGTTCTTGTTAGTGGCCTCGATATGACGCAGCCAGGCAACGGTAGTCAGGGATTTGTAGGCACCGATCACTTTCCCAAGTGTGGGCGCATTTGGCGTTTCTTTGGCAAGCCACAGGAGGCAGTGGATGTGGTCGGGCATGATGACGAATGCATCTAAGGTGATTGTGGGAAAGCGCTTGGGCAGCGTATGCCAGGTATCTGTCAAGATGGTCCGTAGTTCAAGGATGTCAAAAAGTGGTTCGCGCTGCTCTGCACAGATGGTGACATAGTATACCCCTATAGAGGCGTAATCGTGGTTGGATAGACGCAATGATTGTCTGAGAAGGTGATCAGGAATGTGTGAACGGGGGTCCATGTGCTCTTCTCCTTTACCACTTCATCTCTGCGTTGTATAACCTCTGCCATGTAGCAGGATACCACTGAGGATCAACGCTTGTCAATCCGGAGACACAAACATCCTCCGGGCCAAGGCAAGTTATCGCCTCGGAAGCGACCACGTAACGGCTCTGTCGTACCGAGTAGGGGCGACCCTTGCGGTCGCCCTAGGGGTCGGGCTGGCGGGGCTCGCGGAAGATCCACGGGTTGCCGAAACCGGCGCAGCCGATTAAGACGCCCTGCACATCCGTCGTACGCATGCGTTGCGCGGCCTCGTACTGGCTGTGTATATCTCATATCGCGCTTCAGTTTTTCGGTGTCCACATCTTTCCAGCTTCCGAATGCAGAGAAGAACGTTTCATAGTCGGCTTTGGTTGGTTTCGGTTTCTTCTCTGGCTTGACGGTTGTTCCAACGGGCATCAACATTGCCACGGTTTTATTATCACGCTTGAGAACATGGGGTGTTTTTGTGTCCTTCACTTCCTCTGCAATGCGTAACAGGTCAGGAAGATGGCTAATATCAATGGGGGTGAGAGTTCTGCTCATTGTAGAGGTATTATAGCAAATGGTCGCTCGGTTGCAAGTAGATATGTCACCAGCGAACACATCATATCATTAAGTACTATCCTATTTCAGCGTTATATTTACTGTGCCTGTGCGTTAGGTCTATAAAGAAGAACGTATTTTCAAGGAACTATCGAAGTTTGCTTGATAAGAGATTGTCTATTCGGAGTGATTTCTCGTGTAAGAGAAGGATAAGAGAAGTGCCAAGTAAGACTCAACAATTTGATATCTGTATTCTATGTGCCCTATATGAAGAAGCGAAGGCAGTTATCGAAGAGTTTTCTATCCGGTGTAATGTTCAGTTTGAAACAGCTTTTACTGGATTTGACCACTATGAGTACCTCTATACAACCATCCAAAACAATCAAAATGAGCCGCTGAGAGTTCTTGTCACATGGCTATCAGACAGCGGTCCTATACAAACAGGTCCCTATTTCAAATCCCTCCTTCAAGAATTTCATCCACAGTTTGCTGCAATGACAGGAATTTGTGCGGGGTATAAAAGGAAAGTCCGTCTTGGAGATCTCGTAATTGCTGAATACGCCTATCACTATGAAGAGGGAAAAGTCAGAATAAATAAGGACAGTCAGAAGGAACAGATACCTGAAGCTAAGACACATGACACTACTCCACAAGCTATACAATATGCGAAAGGTTTCGAGGCTTGGAAAGAACCTGTGGTTGAAATGAAGCGTCTCAAGCTGAAGCGCGAAGAACTCAAGGACTCAGAACAACCGAGATGCCTCGTTGCTCCTATGGCTTCAGGAATGGCTGTTCGAAGTGATAATCCATTTCCGAGGTTGATAAAGTTCCTTAACCGTAAGACTGTGGCTCTCGATATGGAAGCTGCTGCTTTCTATCGTACTCTAAGGGGATTCCCTGACATTCATGCTCTGGTGGTCAAAGGGGTTTGTGACTATGCTGATATGAACAAAAACGATAATTATCAAGAATATGCTGCACGGGCATCAGCAATCTATTTGCTGCGCTTTATTCAGCATTATGTTACGAACACAACGATGCCGCGAAGAGATGATCATCAGAGCCAAAGGCGCAGTCTTAATATTTACCTCGACCAGAAAGCACTGCATGGATATGGCAACCCCAATCCAACTGCCCTCACCTTCTACATATGCAATAATGTGGATGCACCTCCCATATATATCAGTCACATTGGGCTTGAGGCCATGATTGATGGAGAACTTAGAACAGTTATCTGTGAAATTTCTCCCCGATTTTCTCCAACCAACCCCTATCTCAAGGAAGAGGGTCCTTTAGAGCCAGGACGAGGTCGTCTCTACCCTGTCCATGCTCCTAGACTCAGTGCCCAACTACAAGCATGTGGAGAAAACATCGTTTTGAAAGAAGCATTTGTAGAGGATGAAAATAGAAACAGATATAGCACAGCGATTTCTCATGATTTGGCTATGTGGTTACTCAGTTTCTCTCCAGCTAGAAAGTATCCTTACTCGCTGTTTTAAGCCCCTTGCTGGACGCATTGAGCGAGAGATACTCAATACCCCTTTCAGGTAGAGAAAGATAGGCTTTAGTGACTCCAATTCAAACGAAAGTTGACCGTGACAATGAACAGTATGACGGTTAGCAGCTCAAGAAGAGAGAGATTGAGAGTGTAAAAATGATGCAACAATATGTTCTGTTTCTTCAGGAGTTTGTGTTTCCATCAGTTGCATTCGTAAATCCTGTGCTCCCGGAAAACCGCTTGCGTACACCTTAAAAAATTTACGCAGTATCGGAAAGTGCTTTGTATTTCCCCAGGTATCCAGCCAAAGCTGCATGTGGTCAAGCAAAAGGTGCATTTTTTCTTCCGGTGTTTTATCGCTTAATGTGATATTTCCTGAAAAGAGGTATGGGTTCTCAAAAATGCCTCTTCCTATCATGGCTCCGTCTGCTCCGGTCTCTGCCACCTTTTGTTTTGCGTCGCTGAGTGATTTCACATCCCCGTTTCCTATAATCAGCGTCGTACTTTGCATTGCGTTTCTTATGTCAACCACTGTTTTCAGCTTGTCCCAATGCGCCGGAACTTTGGACATTTCAGAAACGGTACGCGCATGAACGGTCAGTACAGCCGGTTTTTGTTCAAGGACAAACATAATCCAACCAAAGTCAATTGCCCGAAAACCAAGTCGTGTTTTGACGCTTACGGGTATGATACCCGCGGCACCTTCTTTTGTTGCGTCGATAATCTCTTTGGCAAGTGGCCTGTTATTCATGAGTCCCGAACAGGCACCTTTTTGCATAACGCCAGACGCGGGGCAACCCATATTCAGATCAATGCCGTCAAACCCCATATCGATCAGTTTTTTTGCCGCTTTGAAGAAGTTTTCAGGACGAGTTCCCCATATTTGGGCGACGAGAGGCCGTTCTTCTTGCACATATCGAAGCCGTTGGGTAACAAGCCTTTCCCCTTTTGAGAACATCCCTTCAACGTTGGTAAATTCAGTAAAAAAAACAGCAGGTTTACCGCAGCGGGCAATAACTTGCCTGAGTACGGTATCTGTCACGTCTTCCATTGGTGCCAGGATAAAAATAGGTTTTTCTAACTCGTTCCAGAAATTGTTCATGCTGAAGATTGTACCCGCTGAATTCATGTATGGCTAAAGAAGGGCTTAGATCATTGCATCCAAGCTCATTGAGTCTTACAGGGAGATATATCTACTTGCGGCCTTTTTGGTCATCCTCATCTTCCTCTGGCGTACGTAGCTTTCTTATGGCCTTCGTGATTATACGTGCTCCGCATGCACTTGGCAAGACCCACGTGGGATGGCAGTGTTGATTGTGTCCATGTTAAATCTAACGCTGGCGCTCGTAAGTGTTCTCCGTGTCTCAAAAAGCCGTTTTGAAACGTGTATATTCTGTAGAGAAGCTAGACCATCTGTAGTGAGTTTCTGCCTTACTTATGGCTTTCATTGCTGCTCATTATTTAGGATGACTATCTAAACTAAACTGCCCGTTGTTCGTGGTGTTTCGTAAAGATTATTGCATCAAAATCGGAGGAATATTGTCTCGTGAAAAGATCGCTCCTGTTAGACCGCTATGAACCCCTTGTAGGGAAGGATATGCTTTCACGCATTTATCATGCCGCAGAGTCTCTCGCTGGATTACATGTCCTTCATATCAACACTACCGCCCGTGGCGGAGGAGTAGCGGAACTCCTTGGAGTACTCGTTCCTCTCATGGACGAGTTGGGAATGAAGCATACCCGCAAAGTGATCGCGTTGGATGATGCCTCGAATCTCTTTACGGCACGCCTCGCAGACCTGCTCCAGGGAATTGAACACGGGGACCTTCCCGAAGAAGATCAGCACGTCTTCCTCGAAAAATTACGCCGTACACCAGAAATGAGGTCCGCGGCAGGCAACGAAGCTGATCTCTACTTCGTTCACGATTTTCAACTTGCTCCCCTGGCGCAAATCTTCCCCTGGATGAGGTCGGCTCTCTGGATGTGTCATGTCGATACTGCACATCCAGACTCGCATGCAAAGGCCTATATTGAACAATTCTTGCATGCCTATAAGGTATGTGTGTTTAACACCCGGCAATCTGTTTTCAAAGACTTGTCACCTGAAAAGACCCAGGTAATTACGCCGACGATAGACCCTTTCAGCGAAAAAAATAGATTTCTCCCACCAGATGAAGGGATGAAGGCCCTGGCGGGATGTGGGATAGACACAGCGCGGCCACTCATCACGCAGGTTTCACGCTTTGGCAACTGGAAAAACCCCTGGCAGGTGATTGACGATTACCGCCTGGTGAAACAGCAGCTTCCTTCTGTACAGGTAGCTCTTGTGGGGGCCATGGAAGCGAGCGATGATATAAAAGCGATGGAGATACTGAAAGACCTGCAAGGTCGTGCAGGCAACGACCAGGACATCCACCTGCTCTCTGATCCTGCCCTGGTAACACATACGGTAGTGAATGCATTTCAACGCTATTCCAGCGTCATTCTCCAACGTTCTACTCGTGAAGGCTTCGGATTGACAGTAACAGAAGCCATGTGGAAATACCAGCCTGTGGTCGGGACCTCTGTGACAGGCTTACGCGAGCAGATTAACGATGGGCACAACGGCTACCTGGTGGATGACACGGAAACGTGTGCAAAGGTGACGCTGAGGCTCATAGAGGACCGGAACCTCTGGCGTGAACTTGGCGAACACGCCCACACCCATGTCAAGGACCATTACCTCTTGCCTATGATGGTTTTGCAATATTGTGAGGCGCTCAAGAAAGCTCTTCCGCTCTCGCGAGCCGCTGCATGATTGCAGTCACCAGCTGGTACAGTTTCAGCCCTTGGGCTTGCTGCTCTGATGAGGCGGGGGTTCGCAACACTATATCAAGTGACGACTATACCACGGTACTCTAAAAGCTCTCCTACACCTGCACAATACCGCTGCGCCAGGTGTCGACCGCCGTTTTAACAGCCTGGATATACGCTGCTACGTCGTTATTGTCTGAACTTGGCGCGTATACAGGCACAATCTGATCGACAGTGGTTAACTTCCATTGCGCTACATATAGGTCCGCGATCAACCTGTACCAGTCCTCAAAGCCTGCTTCCCAGGTGTGGTAGAGGCGATAACCCTGATAATTCTGGTAGCCTGCTGAAGCCCGGATATTGCCCAGCGAGTGAGTCATCCTTGCCACCCCTGTCGTCCCGAAGCTGCTTTCATGCATGAAGAAGGCGAGAGCATAGGCGGGGTCAATGCCGTATTTAACGCCGTAATCGTACAACGCCTGCCCTTTCCCCCTGGCGGGCGAGTGATAGGAATCGAGCACATGATTAATAAAATCTGCGCTTATCGATGGCTGTCCCACAACCGTATACGCTTGTGATTGGTTGAGATTGGCGCTCCACCAGGCAACGAGAATACCGGCAATAACGATCGCAACCGCGATGTAGGGATATGGAAACCAGCGCCGGGAACGTCCTCGCCGCCCCGTTGACCTGTACGAACGTTTTCCATGAACCTTGGGCATCTGTAATCTACCTCAAAACATAGCCTCCATATATCTTTGATACGTCCAGCAGAGCTTCGAGTTTCATCTAATTTGACTCAAGATATCCGTCAATCCCTTGCTTTTGGTCCGTGGATTAGGTACGCTTTCACAATAGCAACCTGTTCTCATGCATACCATCAGTATGAACCGGACTGCCAGGCATTCCAAGATGCGCTGTTGAAAAGAAAGCAAGGGATGAAACAGCATGCATGAACACCGCAAACGCATCCTGTTCCTCTGTGCCCATCGCTCGAACCGTTCTCTCATGGCGGCGAGTCTGTTCGCGGCACAGGCACGGGAACCGTGGGATATCTGGAGTACACCGGTGACAGGCGACGCGCAGGACGTTGATCTGGCGCGTCAGGCGCTCGGCGAAATGGGCATTCCACTGCTCATCTCAGCACGAACGACAGAACCGATCTTTGGCCTCTCCTGGGATGAAGGCGTCATCCTCTGTAGCGGCCTGTCCGATACTTGACCCATTATTCCTGGTGCTGGTCGGCACCGCTTCTGGTCGATTGAAGATCCACCTCCCAGGCAGGCACCTCTCTTGGAACGGCTTGAGCAGTATCGCCGTATTCGCGATACGCTGCGCACAAGAATAGATATGGAGTTACTGCTTCCATCACTTCGCCGGGCCGTTCCTCTTCGGAAGTGAGTCTCACCAGGGTTCTCCGCTATGCCGGAGGAAGCTGGAGCAGCCTGCCTCTTACAGAATGCGATATAATATCTGAAAGGCATTGAGACCGTATAACTCTAAACAAAATGTAGAGGCGACCCTTGCGGCATCCTGTCTGGGGGACAGGTATGCCCGCATGTGGGGTGCCAGAGACGCTCATACTCCATCCGATAAGGTCGACGCGGGCGGCCATAAAGGCCCACCCCTACGAAATCGTCGGCTGGCTTCTTCGGTTGATGCGTATTGGGCACCCCTTGCGGTCGCCCTGGAAGGGAGCTCTCGTCAATTGAACCTTGACGCCACCCTACGAGACAACGATGTTTCATCGAGCTAATGAAAGGCAGCAATATCTTTATGGCAGATACAACCATCGAACGCCACCAGGTACAGGCGCCCTCGGCCACCGACCTGTACAACGTTGATCATTTACTGAGCGAAGAAGAGCGCATGGTGCGCGATACCGTGCGCAAGTTTGTCAGCGAGCGCATATTGCCGATTATCGGCGAGCACTTTGAGGCTGGCACCTTCCCACGCGACCTCATACCCGAGATTGCCGGACTTGGTTTGCTGGGCATGCATCTCGAAGGCTACGGCTGCGCCGGGTTGAGCGCCGTTTGCTATGGCCTGGCCTGCCAGGAACTTGAGGCTGGCGATAGCGGTCTGCGTTCGTTTGTGTCGGTACAGGGCTCGCTCGCCATGTTCCCCATTCACGCCTTTGGCTCGGAGGAGCAGAAGCAGCACTGGCTGCCGCGTATGGCGCGCGGCGAGGTAATTGGCTGCTTCGGACTGACAGAACCCGATTTCGGCAGCGACCCCTCGGGTATGCGTACCACAGCACGCCGCGATGGCGACTCCTATGTGCTGAACGGCACGAAAATGTGGATCACGAACGGCGGCATTGCTGACCTGGCGGTCGTGTGGGCAAGGGCCGAGGACGGCATTCGAGGTTTCCTCGTGGAGCGCGCTACGCCAGGCTTCACAACAAGCGATATCCACCAGCCTCGGAACTGCACTTCGAAGATTGCCGTGTACCCGCCACAAATATGTTGCCCAATGTCCGTGGCCTGCGCGGCCCGCTTTCCTGCCTTGACGAGGCTCGCTACGGTATCGCCTGGGGCGCCACCGGCGCCGCCCGGGCCTGCTACGAAGTGGCCCTCGACTACGCCAAATCGCGCATCCAGTTCAAACGTCCCATCGCCAGCTTCCAACTGGTGCAGCAGAAGCTGGCGATCATGGCGACCGAACTGGTCAAAGCGCAACTTCTCGCGCTGCATCTTGGAAGGCTGAAAGATGAAGGACTGCTGCACCCGGTGCAGGTTTCCCTCGCGAAGCGCAACAACGTGCGCGAGGCACTCAAAACTGCGCGCGAAGCTCGCTCGATCCTCGGCGCCAATGGCATTACGCTGGAGTACCCCATCAGCCGCCACATGAACAACCTTGAATCGGTCTTCACCTACGAAGGCACGGACGACATCCATACGCTGATCATCGGCCAGGCGATTACAGGGCAGAACGCGTTCTCCTGATGATGGTTCGACGTTTGTAGCTAAAACAGTGTCATGAAATCAATGCTTGTACCGGCGAGCGCTTCTCGCGCATGAGCCAGACATAGCTATCCTCTAGACTTGGCTCCGTTGGCACTGCTGAGATGACCCCTGCCGGTTCTGAAAGCTCACCGACGACACGATATTGTATAGTAGTCCCCATATTCAGCGTGGAAACAACGGTAAAGTTTCCTTCCGGTTTGACCCCACCGGTGGTGACGATCCAGACTTTGCCGCGCGTCTCGCTTGCCAGTTCCACCGTCGTACCCTGGAAGATCACCTGGCCGTTGTTCATAATAGCCAGGTTCCGGCACGTCTGGGCGATGTCCTCCACGATATGGGTGGAGAGCAGCACGGTACGATTGCCTCCCAGGTCTGACAGCAGGTTGCGGAAGCGAATGCGCTCCTCGGGATCAAGGCCCGCCGTCGGTTCGTCAACGATCAGCAGCTCGGGGTCGTTGAGCAGGGCCTGGGCAATGCCGATGCGCCGTTTCATGCCGCCGGAAAAGGTCTTGAGCTTGCGGTTGGCAACATTGGCTAATGAGACTACCTCGAGTAATTCTTCCACGCGCCGCTGGCGAATCTTGCGCTCGTCCATGCCCTTGAGGATGCCAATATAGTCCAGGAATTCACGTGCGCTCAGATCTGGGTACACTCCCAGGTCCTGGGGCAGGTAGCCCAGTACGCGTTTGATAGCTGTGCGCCCTCTCTCCGTATCCCCGTCGTGCTCCCCCACCTGCAGCGAACCGCTGGTCGGACGCAGGATGCCCGCCAGGATACGCATAAGCGTGGTCTTGCCCGCGCCGTTGGGTCCAAGCAGGCCGTACATGCCGCTGGGAATGCTCAGGTCAACATCAATGAGCGCGTGTACGCCGCCGCGATAGATTTTGTTGAGGTGATAGATCTTTATTTCCACTATAGTATGCTCCTCTAATTGTAGGGGCCGATTTATCGGCCTTCGGTGCATGTTCCACAATCCCGTTTAAAAAGGTAAAGTTCATTATCGCGCCCCGGTAAGATGGCTCTGCTTCTTCCTTCATTGCTCTGAAAGAACGGAGATCCATGCAAGTACCATTATTGCCGTGCCTGCTGCCATTTCAATAAGCGCCATAGTACAACCATCACAAGTACTGAGATACTCAGCAAAAGCAACAGGCTTTCCACTCCTTGTAGGGAGGTGACACGGAAGTCAAAAATCTGGAAGGCAGGCACTCCGAAGAAACCGGCGGCCATGTAGCCTCCTGCCGGGGTGAGAATAGTCTCGCTCAGCGTCGGAATGCCGACCCTTGGCCCCAGCATATTGCCCCAGAACCAGTAGCCCGTGTAAAGGAACTGGTAGAGTGGCACCCACAGGATCGCTGGACAGGCTATCGAGAAAGCGCTGATGAAGAGCATCCCCGGCAGTACGATCGCGGCAAACGCCGCCAGCGCCAGCGGGAGCGTCATCAAGTCTTGCGTGTGATAGAGTATGCAGCCGGCGCCAATCACGTAAAAAATCATCACCGGGATGAGCGCCGCCAACATGCTGCCAAAGTATTTCCCCACCAGGCGCGCACTCAAAGCGCCGGGTGTAGACCAGAACAACTCCTCCACCTTGGTGCGCCGGTCTCGCGGCAGCCGGTCGGCTAGCAAAACGCCCACGCCAACCGGGAAGATGAAGTTCATTCTGACCGTCCACCTGATGACCATCTCAACCAGGGGTATACTATTAAGCTGGTAGGTCAATAGCTCGCGAAAAGCTCCTCCTGCTCCCGTAATGAGCACTGCAAGCAGCACCATAGTGATCCAGAGAGCGGGCCGGCGGACCTGCATGCGAAACTCGTAATTCAGCGCGCCAAAGAAAACAGACAATTGATTCATGGCTATTCCTCGCTCGCCCCTTTCAATAATCCCT
>WNGJ01009393.1_pt1 | contig 10407 bp, 9 predicted proteins | sample 5400611 | NCBI WGS metagenome assembly WNGJ01 (sample SAMN13153375, study PRJNA577476) | soil metagenome | isolation source: 40 cm soil or saprolite under Garry oak tree replicate 1 | place: USA:California | collected 2016-06-15
GCGCGGATGATGCCCGGGAAGCCAATTCCAATCGCGGCGATTTTTTCTTCGCTCGCCACTTTCTCCACTTGCTGCCGGACACATTCCACGATGCTTTCCGCCGGCATCGACTGCAGTGAGTCCAGCGTTTGCGACTTTTCCGGAAAAATGTTCAGCGGCCCGACGACCTTATCGCCTTCCACCAGGCCAACGGCGATATGTTCCATGACCAGTACACCAACTGTCCTGCGCATCGTGCTCCTGCCAATCTTAGGTAGTCGAAGGTTCTGTCGATCGACTCCTCACTCGGACGTGACTACGCCCTGACCAGTTTGTTCAGACCGTTGAATGCCGCCGCCTTATAACACTCCGCCAGCGTCGGATAATTGAAAACGGTATCCACGAAATATTCCACCGTGCCTTTCAGCGCAAAAACCGCCTGCCCGATGTGCAACAGCTCCGAGGCTCCTTCACCAATAATGTGCACACCCAACAGTTCCTTGGTAGACGGGTCGAAAAGGAGTTTCAGGCGGCCGGTGGTGTCGCCGCGAATCTGGCCCCGGGCGATTTCGCGGAAAAAGGCCATTCCGACCTCGTAAGGGACCCCTTCCTCCGTGAGCTGCTCCTCGGTCTTTCCGATAAACGAGATTTCGGGAATGGTGTAAATCCCGTAGGGATAATTCGCGCGGTTGGAATTCGTCGGCATGCCAAACGCTCTGGCGGCGGCGATGCGCCCCTGTTCCATCGAAACCGAGCCGAGGCTGGGGAACCCGATGACGTCTCCCACGGCATACACATGCGGTTGCTTGGTCTGGTAATTTTCGTCGACCGGGATGCGCCCTCGCGCATCGGCCTCCAGGCCTCCTGCCGCCAGGTTCAGTTCATCCACGTTGCCTTGGCGTCCCACCGCATAGAGCAGCGCATCACCGGTGAGTTTCTTCTTGCTTTTCAGATTCGCCACCACCGTGTGATCCGGTGTTTCTTCGACGCTTTCGACTTCCTCGTTCAGCCGCAGTGTGACGCGGCGGTCCCGCAGATGGTAACAAAGCGCTTCGACCATCTCGGCATCGGCGAATTCCAGCAAGCGCGGACGTTTTTCAATCAGCGTCACGCGCACGCCCAGCGTGGCGAACATGCACACATACTCGACGCCGATGACTCCGCCGCCCACAACGATCATGGCCTTGGGAATCACCGGCATCTTCAGAATTTGATCGCTGTTGATGATGGTCGTGTTGTTGAAAGGGACCAGGGGAGAGACGGCGGGTTTCGTGCCCGTAGCGAGAACGATGTTGCCCGCTTCAAACTCGACTTGTCCGCGCGAACTCGTCACTTGCATGTGGTGAGGATCTAAAAAGCTGGCGGTTCCGGTCACGACTTCGATACCGTTGCGGGAGAGCTGAGCGCGGATCACATCGATCTCGGTCTTGATAACGTTGAGCGCGCGAAAGGAAAGATCGGCCATGGTGATCGGTTCTTTCACACGATAGTTGACGCCGTAGATGCTTTGATATTGATAGCCGGAAAGATGCAGGACCGCTTCGCGGATGGTCTTGCTAGGAATCGTGCCGGTGTTGATCGCCGTACCGCCGATCACTTCCAGCTTTTCAATGAGCGCGGCGCGTTTGCCGAATTTAGACGCTTGAATCGCGGCTCGCTGGCCTCCCGGCCCGGAACCGACCACGATGAGATCGTACTTTTCCATGGTTTGCCGCGGGAGTATATCACCGTTGCAATCGTGGAGTCCTTGTTGACGCCCACTTGCCGCTCTGCCATCATTCTGAAAATTTGTTTGCGTTGCAGTTCAGGAGAAAACGATCGGCTTGCGGGTATCCATATTGGCGTCCGGCAGCTCGGGCAACATCACGTTGCTTGAGACCGAGCGGACCCGCCTCCTCATTGACACCGGTCTGGGCAAACGCGAAACGCTGGCCCGCCTCGCTGCGGTCGAAAGAACCGTCGACCACATCGACGGTATCCTCATCACCCACGAGCACACCGACCACTGCAACGGCCTCCCACAAATGCTCGGCCTGTGGAAAGCTCCGCTCTACGTCACCGAACCCACCATAGATGCCATGCAGCGCATTCTTCCGGAAACTTTCGGCAAGCGGCTCAACCGCGTCGAGACGATTCACACCGGCCAGCATTTCACCGTCGGCGACATTGACGTCCACGCCTTCGCAATTCCCCACGACGCCGCCGACCCCATTGGTTTCACCTTCCGTTCGAATGGCGCGAAGATGGCCATGGTCACTGACCTGGGCTACATGCCCGAACTCGTCAAAGTGCATCTCCGCGGCGCCGATTGCCTGGTCCTCGAATCCAATCACGATCTGGACATGCTCAAGGTCGGCCCGTATCCTTGGGTCGTCAAGCAGCGCGTTCTCAGCCGGACCGGCCATCTTTCGAATCACGCCGTAAGCGAATATCTTTGCGACCCCCATGGCTTCGACGCCATTGCGCGCTATCTCGTCCTCGCCCACGTCTCGCAGGAAAACAACAATCCCGATCTCGTCCGCCTCTCTGCCGAGGAAGCCCTGCGCCGCCGCCCTGCCGAGTGTGTTTTCACGGGCGAACTCCTGGTCGCTTCCCAGCACATCCCTCTCAGGCCCCTCGAGCTGTAGCACTAGGTTCGATACAGTCCATTCAACATTTCGATCGCTTTTAGTGCGAAGCTCCGCTAGACTTAACTTGTCTTGGTAGAGGTGCGGAGGCCATGAGTAGCCGGGCAAGCATTTCCGATCAGCTTCGGATGCCCGTGCAAAAGGGGCCGCATGGTTGTTGCTGTTGTCCGCCGAAATCGCAGCGGTAGCTGAAACCGCGGCGGTTGGGGAACAGGTCCAAGGCCTGTTCACTGTCATCCGTTCATTAGGATGAAGCGCTATCGAGAGGCAGCGGCCCCGATTTGTATCCTCGCGGTTCCTTCCTTTCGTTTCGCTCATCCAGAAATGCCCGATTCGAATGAATCTTTTCGAACTAACGCGCGCGCTCGTGGACATCGAGTCGACCACCAACCACGAAAAAAATGTGGGTGACTACCTCTTCGCGCATTTGTCCGCCCTCGCCGCGCGCCACAACGGTGACATCGAGCGCATCCCCGCCGAACCGAGCCGCGACAATATCCTCGCCTCGTGGGGTGGGCCTTTCGTCACGCTCTCCACGCATATGGATACCGTTCCGCCCTTTTTTTGTTCGCGCGAGGATGGCGATTTCATCTGGGGCCGCGGTTCCTGCGATGCCAAGGGGATCATCGCTGCTATGATCGCCGCCGCAGAAAAACTTCTCAACGCCGGCACGCGAAATATTGGCCTCCTCTTCGTCGTGGGCGAAGAACGCAACAGCGCCGGTGCAAGAGCCGCCGCCGCAACTCCCCGCGGCTCGCGATTCCTCATCAATGGCGAGCCCACCGAAAACCGTCTCGCCCTCGGTTCGAAAGGCGCGCTACGGTACGAAATCACGACTCACGGAAGACTCGCGCACTCTGCCTATCCCGAACTCGGTCATTCCGCTATCGACACCCTGCTCGATGTTCTCAACGACATTCGCCAGATTCCGCTGCCGCAAGACGCTGTGCTCGGCTGCAGCACGCTGAATATCGGCACCATAGATGGCGGGTGCGCACCCAACGTGGTCGCCGATCGCGCCGAAGCGGAAATCATGTTTCGCACGATCGGAGATCCGGCGAAGACTCGGGAAGCGGTGTCCGCGGCGACGGCAGGCCGCGCGGAAGCGCGCGAAGTCTTCTACACGCCAGCCGTGCAATTGGCTGAGGTCGATGGTTTGCCCACAACGGTCGTGGCCTTCACGACGGACATCCCAAGCTTCGAAGGTACCTGGGGACAGCCATTCCTCATTGGACCCGGCAGCATTCACGTCGCACATACTTCCGAAGAGCGCATCCCGAAGAGAGAATTGTGCGAAGCGGTGGACATCTATGCGCGCATGGCGACCCAACTCCTCGCGCGGGGGAGCGCATGAGCACCGGCCTCGCGATTGTTGGTTATGGAAAGATGGGCCGCCTCATCGAGCAGCTCGCGCCGGAATACGGATTCGACGTACGGGCAAAATTTGATGCGCGCAACAATCCGCGCGGCCAGGCCCTTTCTCAACAGACTCTTCGGGGAGTCGATGCGGCTGTTGAATTTACCTCACCGGACGCTGCTCCGGAAAATATCCGCCGCCTCGCTGCATTAGGCGTTAACTCGGTTATCGGCACAACCGGCTGGTTCGAGCATCTTCCTGCGGTCCGCGAAACTGTGGCAAGCAGCGGAACGGGCGTTGTCTGGGCGCCGAATTTTTCTGTTGGCGTAAACCTTTTCCTCGAGGCCGTCGCGCACACCGCGTCGCTCTTCGCGAAGCACGGGGAATACGAAGCTTGGGGCTGGGAAATTCACCACTCCGCGAAGAAAGACGCGCCTTCGGGGACGATGAAGAAACTTGCGGAACACATGCGAGCAAACGGCTACACCCGTCCAGTCAGCTTGAGTTCCAACCGCGCGGGCGCGCATCCCGGCACGCATGAAATCGGCTTCGATTCCGCCGCGGACACCATCACGCTGCGTCACACGGCGCGCGGCCGCGAAGGTTTTGCGCGCGGCGCGCTCCGCGCGGCGCGCTGGGTCGTGGGAAAAAAAGGGCTATTCGAATTTCGTGAGATTCTCAGCGAATTGGGCTGAGCAAAAAAAGGAAGGAGCAGCATCCATGTTTACAGGCACAGGCACCGCACTGGTCACACCTTTTCGTCGGGATGGTTCTCTTGACGAACCCGCTCTGCGAGCTCTGATCAAGCGACAAATCGAGGCAGGCGTCGACTTCCTCGTTCCCTGCGGAACAACCGGCGAGAGCCCCACGCTCACGCACGAAGAGCATCTTCGCGTCGTTAAGATCACCGTCGAATTGGCTAGGGATAAGGTGCCTGTCCTCGCGGGCGCCGGCGGCTATAACACTGCCGAAGTCATCGCTCTCTCGCAGGAGCTCGCCGCTCTTGGAGCCAACGGCATTCTCTCTGTCACTCCTTATTACAACAAACCCACCCAGGAGGGCCTCTTCCAGCACTATCGCGCCATCGCCGAAGCCGTGCCCCTGCCCATCGTTCTTTACAGCGTGCAGGGCCGCACCGGCGTGAACATCGAGCCTGGCACGATGAAGCGCCTCGCCGAAATTGAAAATATTGTCGGCCTCAAGGAAGCCTCCGGTAACATCTCCCAGATGGCCGCGATTCTCAATGCCGTCCCGGAAGGCTTCATCGTCCTCTCCGGTGACGACGCCATCACGCTACCTGTCATTTCGCTGGGCGGCCGCGGCGTCATCTCCGTCGTCTCGAACGAAATCCCCGCGGAAATGTCACAATTGACGCGGCTCGCCCTCCAGGGTGACTTTCCCGCCGCGCGCGCGGTTCACCGCCGCTATCATCCGCTCATGGAGATTAATTTCGTGGAGTCGAATCCCATCCCGGTAAAGGCGGCGATAGCTGAAATGGGCCTACTCGAACCAGTGTGGCGCTTGCCACTCGTGCCGCCCAAGGCGGAGAATCAGGCGCGCATCCGGGCGGTGCTCGAAGCGCTCGGGCTCGTCGGCCGCTCGGCGGCTGTGCCCAGGGTCGAGAGGGTTCATGCGGCCTTCGCAAATTGAGGGTCTATTTGACGAAGCTCCGGCTCAGTACGAACAAGAACATTTCCGGCTCTTCCGCGATTTCAAAGCCGCGCTGAATCGCGGCGAAATTCGCGCTGCCCAGCCCGATGCCTCCACGAAATCCGGCTGGAGCGTTAACGCCTGGGTGAAAAAGGGAATCCTGCTGGGCTTTCGAATGGGCGCCATCGCTGACATGTCGATCGACGCCTCGAAACAACCTTTTTTTGACAAGTCCACCTACCCGGCGCGTGCGTTCGCGGCTTCCGACGGTGTGCGCATCGTTCCCGGCGGCTCCAGCATTCGCGATGGCAGTTACATCGGCCGCGGGGTGATTTGCATGCCGCCGATGTTCGTCAATGTCGGCGCTTACATTGGTGAAGGCTCGATGATCGACTCGCATGCTCTCGTTGGCAGTTGCGCCCAGGTCGGCCGCAATTGCCACATTTCCGCGGGATCACAAATTGGTGGTGTTCTCGAACCTGTCGGGACGCTACCGGTGATTATCGAAGACGAAGTCTTGGTCGGCGGGAATTCCGGCGTTTATGAAGGAACCGTCGTGAAGCGGCGCGCCGTTCTCGGAACCGGTACGATTCTCAATCGCTCCATCCCGGTTTACGATCTCGTTCGCGACGCGATCTATACAGCTACCGAGACCGAGCCGCTGCTTATCCCGGAAGAGGCCATCGTGGTGCCCGGCTCGCGCGCCGTCGCTCATCCCTCCGGGGCAAAATGGGGACTCTCGCTCCAGGCGGCCGTCATTGTGAAGTATCGCGACTCCAAGACCGAAGGTCGAATACAGCTCGAAGATCTCCTGCGCTAGGCTTCACTGCGTCAGCACTTTTTCGAAAAACTGCAGTGCCCGCGGATCATTGGATTGCCCCAGCCAAAACATCGCCTGCTTCCGCACTTCCGGGTTCCGGTTGTTCTGTGCCACTTCAATTAACTTTGGCACGCCTTCCTCTTTTGGCAATTGGCTGAGGGCAAACACCGCTTTTTTTTTCACTTCCGTGTCGGGATCGTTCTCGATAGCCCCGGTGATGGTCCCCATCGCTTTCTTTCCGGCTTTTTGTGCCAACCAGAAAAGCGCTTGCCCCCGCACATGCGAACTGGTGTCGTCGCGCGCCATGCGGATCAGCTCATCCAGGGATCCAACCTCGCGGCTCACGGATAGCGCAAACGCCACGTGCGCGCGCACATTCGAACTCGGATCGCTAATCGCCATGTGCTTTAAAGCGGTCAATCCGGCTTTGCCTCGCGCTGCTCCCATCCAGAATGCGGCTTGTCTCCGCAACCCTTCTCGCTGTTCCGGCATAGCGGAAGATTCGAGCGCCCGGTCGGCCGACGCATCCGCATGCAGCGCGATCGCCGTCAGCGCCCCGTTGCCGACGCCACGATCCCCGTGATCTTCGAAGTCCGCCCCGCGTACGTAGGTCAGCAGGAGCGCCGTGCTCTCCGTTGCTTTCACCCCCGTCAACCAGACGAACGTCAGTCCTCCCGCATCCAGCGTGCAATCATCCGAAGCCGCGCGAATCTTTACGACCTGCCTTGCTTCTATGCGGTACAGGACGACGACTTGCCGGGCCCCTTCCAGTTTGACGTTTCCGTCCGGGTGTGTCGTATTGCTCGTTCCGTCGTTTTCCTTTTCCAACCGGCAGGTTCCGCAATTCCCATCATTCCAGTTGTTGTTACAGCAGATTCCGTGTTGGCCCGCGACCTGATCGACGTGGTAGCCGACCCACTCCGCTCTTTCCGCCGTTGCTGCAATCTCGCGAATAGTCGCATCAAGACTTGCACTGACTGCCCGCGTTTCCAGCTTCGCATTTTCAATGCGTGGAGTTTCCGCCGCCTGCGCAATGGCCAGGCTTGCTTGCCCCAACCGGGCCGGGGCCCCGCCCTTCGCCAGTTGCACGGCGGCAGTGCTAATCCCCGCTACGATCATGGCGAGCCCAAATACCCTCTGCAGTGCCGAAACAGTCCGTTCCTCTCGCATCGTTCCTCCTCTCACTTTTGCAGCAGCTCCATCAGGTAATCGGTGCCTTCCTTGGAATGCATCAGCGTCAACTTGGACACCGCCGTTTTCTTTAGTTCCGGGTCTTTCTCGCTTCGCGCGATGGCCACCAGCGCCCTGGCGTTCCCCTGCAGGAAATACGCGTTCAATACTTCGGCTTTGACTGCGTGGTCCGTTTCCTTACCATAGATCTCTTGCAGCGCCTTCCCCGAATCGTCCGAATGGATCAGCCCAAGGTTTCGAATCGCCGCCCGACGCAATTCCGCATCTTTTTCTCCCTGCGCTGCCTGCACGAGTCTTCCCGAATCGCCCGCCAGGAAAAATGCCTGCAGGATTTCCCGCCGGACGTCCGGCGAAGATTCCGTCTGGTACAACTGCTCCAGCTCGCTCGTCCCGTGAACCAGCCCCAACTGCCGGATGGCCTCACGGCGGAGCGACTCGTCCTTCTCGCTCTTCGCCGCCGCGAACAGGCGTTCGTGATCGCCGCCGATCATGTAACTGCGGAGTATGGCGTGCTTCACCGAAGCATCGCCGCTTGAAGCGTAAACGTCCGCAAGGGTCTGTCTGGCCTGCGCTCCGCCGAACAATCCCAGGTATTCAACCGCCTTCCGCTGCAGCTCCGGATTGCTCTGTCCTCGCGCGATCTTGCCCAGAATCTCGCGTGCTTGTGGCGACCCGCTTTGTGCCAGCACGAACAGCGCCTTCGATTTCTCTCTCGGGGAACCCGCACCGTTAATCACTTTCTCGAGTAGGGGCATCGCGCGTTCGGAGTCGCTGTTCATCAGCCCTTGAATCGCCAGCATCTTCAATTCTTCGTCGCTCTGGTCCGCCGGCTTTACACTCTGGCCGGTTGACTGCTTCACTTCGATCTCCAGCGCGCCGGCATCCTTTTGCCAGCGGCTCTGAGGAAATCGGCGCTTCAGGTCAGCAATTGTGGTTAGCGCTGTATCCCTTTGGCCCAAGCGGTTCTCCGCGTAAGCCTTCCAGTAGAGCGCCGCATCCGCTTGCGGGCCGTTCATTTCCTCCAGTTGCTTGAATTTTGCCGCCGCCCGGTCGTAGCGGTCCTCATCCAGGTCCTCACGCCCGTCGTCGTACAACTCTTGCAGACGTTCGACTTTTTCCTGGGCCCGCTCGCGCGCTTCCTGTTCCCGCTCGCGCTTTTCGTCTTCTCTCTCTCTGGCCTCTTGCTCACGTTCGCGCTTCTCCTGTTCTTTTTCCTGGTCCTGCAGAGAACCCGCAGATCGCCCGGGAAGAGTCTTGAGTCCACGCGCGCGCATACCGGTTGGCGCCAGCAGCAGCGCAGCGGTTGCGATCCAGGCTATGCTCGTTTTTCTAACTGCATTGCCGATGGTCATACTTTGTTCCTCTCTCTCCTCGTAGCATCGTTCTGCGCCGGCGCAGGCTTCGTGGTCTCCTGCCGTTGCTGCAGTTCCTTGTTGACCACCCGAACTTTGAACAAAATCCCGCGCCCCTCGATCTTTTTCTGGATTGCTTCGAGCTCGGCAGGGGTGACCTGTTCGGGGCTGTGAGCCACATCCAGCAACACGCGCTCAAGTTCATCCAGCACGCTGGCAAGCCCCGCATCTCCCTCTTGCCGTGCCGTTTGCCGATACAACCGGTTTTCTTGTAGCAAATCCTCTGCGCGCCGCTGCTCGGTCGCGATGTTCACTTCTTTCTGCGCCGGGTCGTTGGGCGCCGCGTTCGACAATTCCACCAACATGCTCTCGGAATGGCCCAGGTGTTCGCCCACGGCAACCACCAACACGCGCTCCCGCACCTGTTCCTTGTTCGCGATGTTGTCACTGGTTTTGCCTGGCCTTGTGATTCGACCGGCAACAAACGCCGCGACAATCAGCGCCACAATCAGGCCCGCCGCCGCGAGCCGGCGTGGCTCCGTCCACACGTGCCACCACCGTCCAGGTTTCTCTGCCAGCCGCGGCGCAATCTCACGCCACATCCGGCGTCCGTAATCTACTCCTGGGTCCGGCACCGGCAGCGTGTCCAACGCCGCCAGCACGGCTTCGATTCGTTCCAGCTCCGTGCGGCATTCTTCACAGGCCGCCAGATGCTTCGAAATCAACGCTCCCTGCTCGGCCACTCCCTCGCGATACGCAATCAACTCTTCTTCCGTCATGTGTTTCATGATTCCGTTCCCATCGCGCGTGCTTGCGCTCTTGTTTCCACAAAGGGCTGCAGAGCGCGCCGCAGTTTCTGCACCGCGCGAAAGACAGTGTTCTTCGTCGCGTTCGAACTCGATTTCAAGACTTCCGCGATTTCCTCGATCCCGCAGCCTTCCCAATGCCGCATCACAAAAGCGGTTCTCTCCGCGTCCGAAAGAGCGGCCAGCGCCTGTTCCATCTGTTTTCGCAGCTCGATGCTCTGCGTTAACCGTTCCGGCGTTGGCGCCCCATCTGGAACGCGATTGAGTGGATCGTTTTCCATCCCGTCCCTGTCTTCCGTTCTCGGCTCTTCCCGCCGGGCCTCTTCCTTCTGCCGCTGCCGCATGCGGTCAATCGCATAGTTCGCCGCGATTCGATAGACCCAGGTACCAAAATTCGATCGCCCCGCAAATTGCCCCAGCTTCTGATACCCACGCAAAAATGCCTCCTGGACCACCTCTTCGGCATCGTGCCGATTCCCGGTCATGCGGTAAGCCAGCCGGAAAACGTTGTGGCTGTGCCGCTCAACAAGAACGCGATACGCATCGCGATCGCCCGTGAGCGTGCGCTCCACGGCGATGGCGTCGCTCTCTGCGATGGCCTGAGTGCTATCGACGCTCGGTTGCA
>WNGJ01024590.1_pt1 | contig 10406 bp, 5 predicted proteins | sample 5400611 | NCBI WGS metagenome assembly WNGJ01 (sample SAMN13153375, study PRJNA577476) | soil metagenome | isolation source: 40 cm soil or saprolite under Garry oak tree replicate 1 | place: USA:California | collected 2016-06-15
AGATCAAAGGGACGCTGGGCGACATGACGTTCGCGGTCGAGCGGATGAACAGTGTGCGCCAGGCGCTCGACGATCGAGCGACGAAGCTGCCCGCCACGGACGCGCTCACGCGCCGCCTGCGGGCCGCGTCCGGCGTGGTGGACTCGTTGCGTAAGAAGATCGTCGCGACGAAAGAGGGCGGGATGATTACGGGTGAGGAGCGGCTGCGCGAGAATCTCACCGATCTGTACGGCAACATCGTGTTCTACGATGGTGGCCCGTCGCAGACGCAGATCGAGCGTGCGGACGCGCTGGCGCAGGAGCTGGGCGATGTGGTACGGGACTTCGACGCCTGGGCCACACGCGACCTGGCTGGGATCAATGCGGCACTGCGGAGCAAGCGACTGGAGCCGATTGCGGTGCTCAGTCGGCAGCAGTGGGAGACGGCCGCTCAGTAGCGGCTGAGGACCGCCGCGATCACGAGAGGCCCACCCTGCCGAGCAGCGCGGCGAATCGCGCGTTCGAGCGCAAGTCATCGAAGAGCGGCCACACTTTGGCGTAGACCAGCCAATGGGAGCGCTCCTCGTAGGCCCGTTCGAGCCAGGCGAGCGCTTGATCCTCGTCGCCGAGTCCGGTGTGAACGAGCGCCACGCAAAACGGCGACACGTACTCGGCGACCGACAGCTGCTGCAGATCCTGTAGGATCTTCTTCGCTTCGCGCCGCTTTCCCCCCTTCGCATAGGCGTAGCCGAGCGCGGAGGTCGTGAACGCTGCGCCTCCGGAAAAACGGACGGCGCTTTGCAGCGCACCGATCGCTTCTTCGTATCTGGACGCCGCTAGATAGGCCTGACCGAGCACGGTGTGCATCATCAGGTAGTCCGTGTCGAGCTCCAGGGCCTTGCCGCATTGCGTGATGGCCTCGTCGTAGCGCCGGCCGAAATAGAGCGCCCAGCCCAAATTCGCATTGGCGACGGGCGACAGGGGCGCCAGGGCCTGGGCGCGCGACGCCTGGTCCACGCTTTCAGCGGTCCGGCCCATCGCCCACAGATAACAGGCATACCAGAAATGCGCGGTCCCGTAGCGCTCCTTGAGCTGGATCGCGCGCAGGAATTCTTGCTGCGCGCTCGGCCAATCCCAGTCGTAGAGCATACACACGCACGCGCGCGAGGTATGCGCCTCGGCCAGGCTATCGTTGATCCCGACTGCTGCGTCGGCAGCCGCTTTCGCCCGCGGAAACACGTCCTGCGGTGGAAGGTAGTTCCAGTACCCGAGCGTGATATAAGAATCGGCCAGCCCGGCGTATGCCAGCGAGTAGCAGGGGTCGAGTGCAATGGCTTGCTCGAAGTACTCGATGCACTTCTTGAACGCGCTGGATGACTTTCTCCTCCAGAAGTAGCGTGCCTTCACGTAGAGCGCGTACGCGTCGAGGTTGTCGGTATGGGGTTCCACCAGGGTCGCGTCGTGCTTGGTCCCCAGGTTCACCTTCAACGCATTCACGATCGCCCGCGCGATCTCGTCCTGGACCGCGAACACGTCTTTCATCTCCCGGTCGTACGTATTGGACCAGAGATGAAAACCGTCCGCGACGTTGATGAGCTGAGCCGTGACCCGCAGCTTCGTGTCCGCCCGACGCACGCTGCCCTCCAGCACCGCACGCACTCGCAGCTGCTCGCCGATCGTGCAGATGTCCTGGTTCGCGCCCTTGAACACGAACGAGGACGTGCGCGACGCCACGCGCAGCGAGGGGAGGGCGCTCAACGCGTTTAGAATCTCTTCCGTCATACCGTCGCAGAAGTACCCGTTTTCCGGATCGGCGCTGAGATTCACGAACGGCAACACGGCGATCGAGTGCTCGGGGGCCGGCGTCGTCCGGTAGCGCGGGGGGGCGGGGGCCGGCTCCGCGACCGTGACTGAGCTGGGCTTGGTCAGTGCCGTGATGAACTCTGCGGCCCCCGCAAACCGATCCACGGCCGCATTCGCGAGCGCGCGCGTCACCGCCTGCTCGAGCCATTCGGGTACCGTGTCCCGGAATGTGCGGAGGCGTGGCAGAGGCTCGAGCAGCTGCCGCGCGAGAACAGCCTGCGCCGACCATCCCGGGAAGGGCGGATCTCCCGCGAGCATTTCGAACAGCACGCACCCAAGGCTGTAGACATCGCTGCGGCCGTCGACCTGGTCGACCCCGCGCGCCTGCTCCGGGCTCATGTATCCCGGGGTGCCGATCGCGATGCCCGTCCCCGTCATCCTGCCCTTGCCCGCCATATCGATCGCGCGGGCGATACCGAAGTCGCTCACCACCGCATGACCGGTCTGGAAGAGGATGTTCTCCGGTTTGATGTCCCGATGCACGACGTCCCGTTTGTGAGCGTAGTCCAGGGCATCCGCCACCTCGCGCGTAATGCGCAGCGCGTCCTCGATCGGGAGTGGCCGCTCACGGATCAAGCGACCGCGCAGGGATACCCCCTCCACGTACGGCATCACGTAGTACGCGAGTCCATCGGCTTCGCCGGAGTCGTGCAGTGGCAGGATATGCGGGTGGGTGAGCCGCGCGGCGATCTGGATCTCACGCAGAAAGCGGTCGGTCCCCAAGCCTGCGGCCAGCTCCGGGCTGAGCACTTTGACGGCGACCGGCCGGCGGTGTTTCATGTCTTCCGCCAGATACACGGTCGCCATGCCCCCGCGGCCGAGCTCCCGTTCTATCGCATAACGTCCGGCCAGTGAGACTTGGAGACGGTCCAGCAGACTATCCATTTGGCGCAAAGATACGGCGCGGTTCGGCGAGCGCGAGGCTATCGGGTAGGGGCTTCAACGCGCGGGTCTGGGCGCACGGTAAAGGTCTGAGTGAGTACGCGGCCATTGACGGTCAGCCGCGCCGTGAACGTACCGGTGAGCCGCGCGCCACCGCCGCGACGCGGACCGCCCCCGCCTCCGGCCGCACCCGGGGCGGGCGGCTCCGGCGGAGCAACCGGCCGCCAAACGACCCGGTGCATCCCGGCCGTCGTGGAGAACAGCTCCGGCGCGGGCTGCCACAGCGGCGACACGCGCGGCAGGCCCCCTCGGACCCCCGCCGCCGGTTCCGCTGGCCATTTTCGCAGGACTTTTCCAGCGGCATCGAGAATCTCGAGAGTGACCGTCCCTGCAGTCTTGAGATAGAAATCGATGAACGCACCGTCAGGCGGGTTTTGCGCCTGCGGCTCGTCGCGCTGGAACGGTGTGCCGTTGTCGTCGCCCGGGATGACGTTGATCGCGTCCGCGGGCCGGAACAGCCAGGCGTCGGCCTGGAGCACCTCGGTGGTGACCTGCCGCAGCGCGCTGATGTCGTCCATCACCCAGAACCCGCGGCCGTGCGTGGCGACGATGAGGTCGTTGCCGTACACCACGAAGTCGCGCACCGAGGTCACCGGCAGGTTGCGTTGCAGCGGCTGCCAGTGATCGCCGTCGTCGAACGACACGAACGCGCCGTGCTCGGTCCCGGCGAACAGCAGCCCGCGGCGCAGCAGGTCTTCCTTGACGACGTGGACGTACACGCCATCCGGCAGGCCTGTCGTGATGCGCTGCCACGAGCGGCCCTGGTCGCGCGTGCGGTAGATGTACGGCGCGAAGTCCTGGAGCTGATGGCGGTCCACGCTCGCGTATGCCGTGTCGGGGTCGAAGTGCGACGCCTCGATCCCGGTGACGCGGCTCCATGCGGTCAGCGCCGCTGGGGTGACATCGTGCCACGACGCGCCGTCGTCGGTCGTGACCTGAATCAGCCCGTCGTCGGTCCCGATCCAGATCAGCGGGGCGCGCAGCGGCGAGGGGGCCACCGCGTAGATGACGCCGCGCTTGCCGTTGCGATCGGTGGACGCCGCGGCGGTGACGTCGAGGTTGGACGGGATGCCGGGATCGGGTCGCGTCAGGTCGCGGCTGATCTGGGTCCAGGTGCGCGCGCCGTCGGTCGTCTTGAACAAGAACTGGCTCGCGTAGTAGAGCGCGTGCGGATCGGCCGGCGACAATACGAGCGGCTGCGTCCAATCGGCCCGGTCGGTCTCGGATCCCTTCGGCGCCGAGGTATTCGGGACCGACAGGTTGGTCTCGAGGTCCCAGCGGGAGCCCTCGCCGCCGTAGATGATACCGGGGTGCAACGGGTCGCCCATCGCGTAGCCGCTCTCGCCGGCGGCGCCGATCGGCTCCCAGTCGCGCTGCGAGATTTGCGCGAACTTGCCGCGCGAGCGCACCGCCACCGCGCCCGAGTCCTGTTGCGCCCCAACGACCCAATAGGGGAAGCGATAGTCGACCGACGCGTGATAAACTTGCGCGGTGGGCTGATTGAGCCACGAGCTCCACGTCATGGCGCGCGGATCGGCGGTGCGCGCGTTGCGGGTGATGATCGTGCCCTGATCGCTCGCCACGATCAGGATGTCAGGGTTGTCGGGGGAGATCCACACCTGGTGGTAGTCGTCGCCGCCGGGCGAGCCGCGGATCACGTCCCAGGTGGCGCCGCCGTCGCGGCTGCGGTTCACGGCGACGTTCGGCACGTACACGATGTCGGCATCGTGTGGATCGACCGCGATCTTCTCGAAATACCAGCCGCGGCCCCACAGCGCCTGGTCGGCGCCGACGCGCCGCCAGGTCGCACCGGCGTCGTCGGAGCGGAACACGCCGCCCTGCCCGGGCGGCGGTTGAGCGGGGCGGCCCGGCGCAGGCGGTGGAGGAGCCGGTGCAGTTGGATCTGGCACGAGGCAGTCGACCACGGCATACACGCGCCGCGGATTGGACGGCGCCACGGCGATGCCGGTCCGTCCGATTCCGGCGGGAGGCAAGCCGGCCGTCAGCTCGTGCCAGGTTGACCCGCCATCGGTCGACTTATGGATGCCGCCGCCGGGGCCGTTCGTGGGCGCGTACACGAACCACGGCGGCCGCCGCGTATTCCACAGTCCCGCGTACACGACGCGCGGATCGCTCGGGTCGATGACGACCTCGACCGCCCCGACGTTCTCGTCCTTGTAGAGCACTTTCTGCCAGGTGCGGCCGCCGTCGCGCGAGCGGTACAGTCCGCGCCCCTCGTTCGCTGCATAGAGGTGGCCAATCGCTGCGACGAAGACCACGTCCGGGTTCTTGGGATCCACGGCGATCTTGCCGATGTGCTGCGTGTCGCTCAGGCCGAGGTGGGTCCAGGTGCGGCCGGCGTCCGTGGACTTGTAGACGCCGTTGCCGAAGCCCACGGAGTCGCGGAGCGTGGACTCGCCGCTGCCGACGTAGATCACGTCCGGGGCGGACGGCGCGACCGCGAGGGCGCCGATCGACGCGACGGGCTGATCATCGAAAATGGGCGACCAGGTTCTGCCGGCGTCGCTGGTTTTCCAGACGCCGCCGTTCACGTGGCCGAAGTAGAACTCGTCGGGCCGGCCGGGGACGCCGCACACGGCGTCGCAGCGGCCGCCGCGGAACGGGCCGAGCATGCGCCAGTCGAGGCCAATGGGCATATCGGCCGGACTCGCCCACATGGCGGAGGGACGCTGCAGCCGCAGCGCCGACAACGCGACGCCGGCCTGAGCGACGCTGACGAGAAAGTCTCGACGCGACGGCATGGCCTTACGGGCTGACGCTGCCGAAGTACACCTCGAGGTTCGTCGGGTAGGTGCCGTACGTCTTGCCGGGCCCGGTCCATACCAGCGCCGCGCTGCCGGGCAACGAGACGATGCCGTCGTAGTCGCCGATGAACGGCCGGATGCCGTTGGCGCACGATGAGCAGGGGACGCCGTAGGCGGACGGATCCCAGCTCGACTTGGTGACGCGGGTGGTCGCCCACGTTGTCCCGCCGTCAGCGCTCGTAATGTAGGAGACATCGAACAGCGTGTTGCCGCTGTAGCTGCGGTCGTTGGTCATCAGATCGAGACGGCCCGAATTCGGCTCGACGCTCAATTCGACGTTGATGCGATCGCCCGCTGCCGGCGCGGCAATCGCGGGTGTCGTCCACTTCGTGATATCACTGACATTGGCGTAGGTCAGCAGAATCTGCGCTTTGCCGTCCACGATATCCGTGTAAGCCACGTACAACCGTCCCGTCGAGGGATCGAAGGCGGGTGACGGATAGGAACCGGGTGCACGGAACGGCGCCCCGGAAATATTGAAGCAGTACGGCGGATATAAGCAGACCGGGTTTTGGAATGTGGCGAACCTGAGGGATTTGCTCCACGTCGCGCCGTGGTCCGTCGACACACTCACGAACATCGCGGTTCCTTTGCCGCCCTGGACCGAGTTGTCGAACGTCAGGTAGGCGTAGCCCGTCGCCGGATCGACGACGACGCGCGCGTCCTGGTCGCTGCGCACCGAGCCGCTGGAGACTTTGACGGGAACCGCAAAGCTGTTGCCGCCGTCGTGCGACACACCGATGAAAATCGGCGAGTGGCCGCTGAATCCGGTGAAGTGCGCCCACGGCACGTAGATCGTGCCGTCGTTCGCGACCGTGATGGATTCGTGATCGGGGAACTGCCCGTTCGATCCGCGCGCCTTGCCTTCGCCCTGGAACGCGCTGACCTAGGCTAAGCGGATGATCGGGGCCACCGGCGGTCCAAGTGACTCCGCCGTCGGTCGAGCGCGAGAGCCAGAGGGCCACGGTTTTACCGAGATATCCGAAGCAGGTGAAGTAGGCCGTATTGCCATCCGGGCTGAAGGCGACGCCGGGATCGCCACCGAAGTCATAGGTGCCGGTCCCCGGCACGGCGGGGTCGTTCGTGAACTGGGTGATGCCCGGGATGAAGCCGCTCGGCAGCGTCGGCGTCCACGTCTTGCCGCCGTCGAACGTCGCGTTGACGCCGCAGCCGTCGTTGTAGTTCCAGTCGTTGTTGCCGGTGATCATGTTGCTCGGGTTCGCCGGATTGACGGCCAGCGGTGTCTCGTTCTGTGCCGTGGTATCGCGGCTGACGTTGACGACCAGGACGGGACCGCTGCTGCGCGAGGTGCTGAAGCTCGGGCCAGCGGGTGTCTCGGGCGTGATGGGTGCTTCCTGGCAGGCAACGACAACGAATCCGACGGCCGCAAGGACCGCAAAGCTTGGGAAGCGATGCATATGAGTCTCCAGAGGGGAATCGACAGGTGTTGAAATAGACGGTTGATTCCAAGCTCCTGCAACCGAGTCTGCGATGCGACTTCTGGCTCTCTCGTTGGCTGCGATGGCGGCCCTGGTGCCGCCGAGCTTCGCGCAAGTGATCGCGATCCGCGCGGGTCGCGTTCTCGATCCCGCCACGGGCAGCGCGTCGCTGAATCAAATCATCCTCGTGCAGCGCGGCAGGATCGGCGCCATTGGGCCGAACGTGACGATTCCCGCCGGCGCCACGGTCTACGACCTGTCCAACGCCACGCTCATTCCGGGGCTCATCGACGCGCACGTCCATCTCGCGCTTGGTGGACCGGTGCGCAGCAACGCGCTGGCCGATCTGCGCGCGGGATTCACGACGGTGATCGACCTCGGCGCGCGGACGCAGCGCCTCCTTGGCATCCGCGACTCGATCAATGCCGGGCTTATTCCCGGGCCGAGGGTGTTTGCCGCCGGCATCTGGGTGGGACGCAAGAATGGGGTGTGCGAATTCGGCGGGATCGGCATCGCCGGAGGAGCGGACGCGTTTCGCCGCCGCGTGCGCGAGAACATCGCAGCCGGCGCGGATTTCATCAAGGTGTGCGTGACCGGTTGGCCCGCCGAGGCGTACGCGCATCCGGACGCCTACGAGCTCCCCGACAGCGTCCTCAAAGCGGTCGTCGATGCGGCCCATGCCGGGAAGCGGCGGGTCCTTGCGCACGACATCTCGCGTGGTGGCGTGCGCGCCGGCGTCGCCGCGGGCATCGACGGTCTCGCCCACGCCGCGTTTCTGGATAGCGCGACGGCGGTGCTGCTGCGGAGTCGCTCGATCTTCATGATCCCGACGCTCGCGTCTCTGACAGCCGGCTCCCCGGCCGCTGCGGCGAATGAGCTGGCGCAGGCGGTTGGGTTGGCGCAGCGAGTCGGCGTGCGTCTGGTGTTCGGCACGGATGGTGGAGTGCTCCCGCACGGGCAGAACGCCAGGGAGTTCGTGGCGATGTATCAGGCCGGCGTGCCGCTCGCCGATCTGCTGCGCTCGGCGACGGTCAACGCGGCGCGCGCGTTGGGGCTGGACTCGCTGGGGCAGATCGGGCCCGGGATGGTCGCCGATATCGTGGCTCTGGCGGAGGACCCGCGCGGGGACGTCACGGCGTACCAAAAGGTGAGATTCGTGATGTCGCGGGGGCAGGTGGTGGTAAGCCCGCGGTAGGGCGTCTACTTGGCGTCCGGGCGCCTCGTTTCTAGATTCCGCTTCCGTTTTCGGGCCAGGTAGCTCAGTTGGTAGAGCAGCGGACTGAAAAAACGAGGGGTCCCGTGCGGACCCCTCGTTTTGTGCTCCATCACTGACACTCACCTACGCCATCTGACACCATCGGCAGGCACTGACCGGCAAACACTACGGCAAACACTTCCGACTCGGCCCTAAGCAATCGAAGGCCGGTGGCCAAGCGCTAGCGACAAGGAAGGGTTGCTCTAGCGCGTGGCGTAGCGCCTTTCACCTTGAAGTCCCGCGACCGTGCGAGCCGATCGGGGCATCCACAACCGGCCAACTAGGCCCTTAACTGGTTGGTGGCGTTCCAGGCTGCGTCGATTCGTCGCCAACGGGACGCTGAATCAGGGTAAAGGCCCGGCGCGGTGGCGGGGCTTGAGGCTGTCACGCGTCAGATCAAAGCAGGAAACAAGGAAGGTGCGGTGAACCTTGCAGGAAACGAAAGGAAGGTGCGGTGAACCTTCTGGAAGCCTTCATCCAGCACGTGCCGGCGACGTAAAGGGCTGGGATCCTATCGGCGGCGAACGGGCAAACCCTGATTGAGGCCGCGCAGAACGCGATCAATCAGCTCGGAGCGTAGCGGGGTCCTCTGGCCCCGCCCGGGGCCGCACCCTATGATGGAGTTGTCCCCGCGCGCGAGCCTCATTGGCTGACCTGTTCGCCCGACTGCAAGCCGCGCTTGCCGACCGCTACACGATCGAGCGTGAACTCGGCCGCGGCGGCATGGCGACGGTCTACCTCGCCCAGGACCTGAAGCACCATCGCAAAGTCGCCATCAAGGTGCTGAAGCCCGAGCTCGCTGCGGCGCTCGGCCCGGAGCGGTTTCTCCAGGAGATCGAAATCGCGGCCGGCCTCACACACCCGCACATCCTGCCGCTCCACGATTCGGGCGAAGCCACCGGTGTGCTGTATTACGTGATGCCCTACGTCGAAGGAGAGACGCTGCGGAATCGGCTCGACCGAGCAGGCCAACTCCCGCTCGCCGAGGCAGTGCAGATCACGCGCGAGGTTGCGGATGCCCTGAGCTACGCCCACCGCCATGATGTCGTGCATCGCGACATCAAGCCGGAGAACATTCTCCTCGAAGCCGGCCATGCCGTGGTGAGCGATTTCGGGATCGCGCGGGCGATCACGGCGGCGGGTGGGGAGAAGTTGACTGGGACGGGGATCGCAGTGGGGACGCCGGGCTACATGAGCCCCGAGCAGGGCGCGGCGAGTGCCCGGGTGGACGAGCGGAGCGACATCTACAGTCTCGGGTGCGTGCTGTACGAGATGCTCGCGGGGGAGCCGCCCTACACCGGCCCGAGCGCGCAGATCGTGATCGCCAAGCGGTTGACCGACCCGGTGCCGTCGGTGCGGCGCCTCCAAAGCGTTGGCGAAGGCGCCGGCGGACCGGTTTGTGACCGCGGCCCAGTTTGCCGAGGCATTGACGCCGTCGGTTACCGGAGTTCGGCTGCGGCTTACCGCACGGCGCATTCTCGCAGCGGGTGCCGTCACGGCTGCGGTCGGGGCGCTGGTGTTGACCGTCATCCGCTGGCGTGCTGGCGTCGGCCCCGTGCTCGACCCAAACCTCGTCGCCGTCGCGCCGTTCGACGTGCTCGACCCGAAGCTCGACCTGTGGCATGAAGGCCTGGTGGACGTCTTGTCGCGCAACTTGGATGGAGCGGGCCCGTTGCGCACGGTATCACCGACCGTCGTGGTTCGCCGGCCCGTTGCGCACGGTATCACCGACCGTCGTGGTTCGCCGGTGGAGCGGACGGGCTGATCCCACATCGGCCGAGGAGCTCGGCCGCCGGACCGGAGCGCGCCTCACCGTCTTCGGGAATATCGTCGGTGCCGGGCTGGACACCGTTCGCATATCGGCCTCGATTCTCGACGTGGCCAGCGGCAATGTCGTGGCGCAGGTCGAGCGGCGCGATCTCACCGCGCGCATGGATCGGCTGTCCGACTCGCTCACCGTCGCACTGCTGCGGGAGCTCGGTCAGACCCGACCGATCGCGGCGGTGCGGCTCTCGTCGTTCGGTTCGACCAATCTCTCCGCGCTCAGGGAATTCCTGCGAGGCGAGCACTTCTTCCGCGCCCTCGCCCTCGACTCGGCACTGG
>WNGJ01009397.1_pt1 | contig 10405 bp, 7 predicted proteins | sample 5400611 | NCBI WGS metagenome assembly WNGJ01 (sample SAMN13153375, study PRJNA577476) | soil metagenome | isolation source: 40 cm soil or saprolite under Garry oak tree replicate 1 | place: USA:California | collected 2016-06-15
CACAAGATGGGGTCTTTACAGCAGCTTTTACCGTGCTAGCTGCCAAAGTAATTGGTACACGTGTGGTATGCGTGGACCACGGTAACTTGACTTTGCTCAAGAGTCCTACCTACCGTGCCGAAAGATTACAGGCTTTAGCAACAAAGTCATGGTCTTGGCCTCGTTGTCTCCTGGCCCGCTTGCGCTATATGTGTTATTGGCCTTCCTTGTCTATGCTTGCTGGCATTGCAGTACGTCTAGTTGATCATTTTCTGATTCCTGGTGTGGCGGGTGACTCAGTAGAAGAGAGTTGCAAACGACTAGGTATCCATGCAAGTCGTATTACGCGCTTTGGCAGTATGATCGACATCGAGCATCATATTGTACCTGACCCTGCGTCAAGAGCGGCTATACGTGAGGAAAAAGGTATCCCTCCCAACGCGACTGTCATTACTATGATCTGTCGCCTTGCACCCGAGAAGGGTATAGACATCGCATTGGAAGCTCTGAGCCAGGCTCTAGCTACTCTTCCTTCTACACAGCGCTCGCTCATGCGCGTCATCATTGCTGGGGATGGACCGCTGCGCCAACAGGTAGAGGCAGATATTTGTGAACGCGGACTAAGTGATACCTGTATACTGTGGGGTGAAACTTCTAGCGAGGAGGTTATCTCGCTGCTCGGTCTCAGTGACATCTTTCTGTACACGAGCAGGCGGGGAGCATGTATGTCGATGGCGGTCCTGGAGGCAATGGCCTCTGCTTGTGCGGTTATCGCTACAACGCAACCTGTGTCTAATGCTCACTTACTTTCCGCGGGCCGTGGTATTGCACTTCCCGCAAACGACGCGAAACAGATTGGCATAGCCCTTGTACGACTCATAAGTGATCCGCCACTCTGTCGCCAAATGGGAGACTTAGCCCGAGACTATATTGCGATGTATCATAGCCCTGCCGTATTCAGGAGGACATTACTGCGAACGACCTATTGGTCGGGATTAGATGAATTGTTGGATGCTAAAAAACATAAGATTGAGAGCGAAATTCATTAATGAGCCTGGTCACTGAAGCGAACAAATATCGAAGTAATTTGGGCAAAAAGGTAAAGCTACAGCAATTTAATGCTGAAGATACTGATCAGATGTCAGTCCAGGTCAATAGCGAAGCAAATACCGAATCACAGGCATTTTTCTACTCCGATGTGATGAGCAGTTTTATGGTGAGTAGTTTGCCTATTGAAGAGCAGCCAACATTAATTATGCCTGCAATTCAAGATTTGAAGGAAATATCTCAAGCAGGTACGGCGGGCTATGCAAACCAGCTGCGCATATTGATCAAAAGCTCAGGTATATATGCCGTAGCTTCCTTAGCATCGCCCCTTGTCTCACTCGTGCTCGCCCCGTTTTTGACTCGCCATCTCTCATATAAGGATTATGGAGCACTTGCTGTTATCACTACAGCCGTTGCTCTTGTGGCCGGGCTAACGCAACTTGGCTTGGGGTCTGCTTTTTTTCGCTCGTATAACTATGATTATGAGTCCCGCAGTGATCGCTCAGGAGTACTCTCAACAGTTGTCATTCTGTTGTCGTTGGTCTCATTACCTATCCTTCTTGCAATCATACTAGCTGCTCCATGGCTGGCGATATTTCTGTTGAGAGACTCTTCTTTTAGCGATGTCGTAAGACTAGGTGCGTTGGTTGTGCTCATGCAGAATCTCACTGTACCGGGATTTGCATGGCTGCGCGCGGAAAACCGTGCGGGGTTCTTTACCACATTATCTATTGTTAATCTGCTTGTCAACTTAGGTACTACGCTTGTCCTGGTGGGTATCCTGCACATGGGAATGGCCGGCTCGCTCATTGGTACAGGAAGCGGTTTTGCAGTCGTAGCAATATGTACACTACCTCTTATCCTGCTCCGTGCGGGTTTTCATCTACGCTTCGATATTGCTAGAGGACTACTCTCTTTTGGCTTGCCAAATGCCTCCACTTTCGTATCAATGTGGGTGCTACAATTATCAGATCGCTATCTGCTCAGCTTTTTTGGTTCATTGGCTCAGACTGCGAGCTATGCAGTGGCCTATAGCCTGGGTGGAATATTAAATGTTGTGATCCTAGCACCCTTCACCCTGGCATGGCCCTCTGCTATGTTTTCAATCGCTAAAAGAGAGGATGCTCCACGAATTTTTCGACTCGTTTTTCTTTGGTATAGCATCGTCTTGCTCTTTGTTGCCTTTGCTCTCTCGCTCGCAAGTACGATCATGCTGTACTTATTCTTTCCACCGACGTATCGCTCAGCAGCATTTATTATCCCAATCATTGCACTGTCCACCCTGTTCTATGGAATCTATAACATTTTCACGATAGGAATTTCCATAAAGCGAAAGACCTGGTTCGTGGTTGTCTTTACAAGTGTATCAGCTCTTGTAAACGTTGGCCTCAACCTCGTATTGATTCCTCATTATGGGGCAATGGGTGCTGCACTATCCACACTGCTTGCCTACGCATTTCTTAGTATGATCGCCTACATAGTGAATCAGCGGATTTACCCTATTCCATTTGAAATCAGTACTTTTATCATTGCATTGGTGATTGGTACTGGCTTCTATGTTGGCAGTGGTTTTTTAGCCCAGGGGCGGGGAACATATGAGACCTGGAGTATCTTTCTTTGTGCTCTTGTTCTTTATGGCGCATGCCTGCTGCTGCTGGGAATTCTTTCGACTCGCAGGGTACGTGCTGGATAAATCAGCACTCCACGCAAGGAGGAATAACAATATATCCCGCTAATCAAAGGAGACATTTCTTTTATGAAAGCATTTACTGATACTTTGGTGACGAATGAAGCAGGCACAATGCAATCGCTTGTGAAGATATGCATGCATGTGCGAGGAGTGGCACGTACAGATGTTCGAGTGATGCGCGAGGCAACTGTACTTGCAGGAGCAGGATTTTCGGTCAGTATCATTGATATCGAAGATGATTCCACTCGACCTGCTGAAGAAAATCTTGGTGAAATCCATATGAAGCATTTTTTCAGGCCTGATTGGTTCATGCTTCCGCGTTTCAAGCCATGGCGATTCGTCAGAAGCATGCAGAAGTTGATCGATACTACTCTTAGCCTGGTACGGACACCAGCAGACATCTATCACGCACATGATGTAAATGCGCTGCTGCCATGTTACATAGCTGCACAAGTGCACCGTAAACTCCTGGTTTTTGATGCTCACGAGATGCCTTTGCATGAACTGGAAGATACACGCTGGCGCTGGACTGGTGCATTGATAACGCATCTTTTCGCAGGCATAGTGCGACGATGTGCAGGGGTGATTACAGTTTCACCTCTTATCATTAGAGAGATGTACAGGCGCTATCATGTTACAGAAGTATCGTTGATTCGCAACATCCTACCCTATCGAGTAGTCCCAAGAAGCGATCGCTTGCGGCAGTATCTCGATCTCAGTTCAAATGTACGTATCGTTCTCTACCAGGGCAATTTGCAACCTAATCGAACCCTCGACAAACTTGTCCGAGCAGCAAGATTCTTGGAGCGAGACATTGTGATTGTGCTGATGGGCAGAAGTGTAGTGTCCACTCAAGCTGAGCTTGAAGCTCTTGTAGCCAAAGAAGGGGTTGCTGAGCGGGTGAAAATCATTCCACCTGTTGCTTACGAGGAACTGCTCGATTGGACATCCTCAGCCGATATTGGTGCGATTGCCTATGCACCCGATCACTCAATCAATGCCCGAGTGGAACTTCCCAACAAACTCTTTGAATATCTGATGGCCGGTCTGCCAGTGATTGCTTCTCAACTTCCCGCCGTCGCGGAGATTATCGAAACCTATGATGTCGGACGGGTACTATCTTCAGTTGAACCCGCAGCTATTGGAGCGGACATAAATGCAATGCTAGCTGATCGTGCCAGGCTTGAGCATATGCAGCGCAATGCGCTAGAAGCGTGCCTACGTGATCTCAATTGGGAAAAGGAAGGTCAGCAGCTGCTCCGTCTATATCACAACATCTTACTCAAGCAGAATAAAGGACGCAACGGACAAAATGTCTTTCAACATACAGACACTGCGCGCGCTCTAGAAGGAGAACCTGATGCGCATTCTCTACGTTAATAACTTGAACCGGGTAGCCGAAACCTTCGGTGAGGATCTGGCTCGACGTGGTCACTCTGTGACAGTGTACGAACCAAGCCTGACGAGAGGCTCAGCACCTCTACCACTAAAACTTGCCATGATGCCAGGACGCATACTCGACATGAGGCACATTGTTGGCAAGCTCAACTTGAGCCACTTCGACCTTGTCCACATCCACTGGGCCAGTTACGGTGTGCTTGGACTAGTGAGCCGCATACCATTTATCGTGCATTGTCGTGGAAGCGATGTACGATACCGTTTGAAGCAACCTTTCTTTCATTCAGCGTTAAAGTTTATTTTGCGTCAGGCCGCAGGTGTTCTGTGCAGCACACCTGATCTCTTACCTATTATCCAATCGGTACGTCCAGACGCCCTGTTCTTTCCCGGGCCAGTTGATACCGAGCAATTTGCACCAGGTGAAAATGAGCAAGCAAGTCCCTGGACGATTCTGCTATTTGCGCGTCTCGATGCTATAAAGGGATGTGAAATTGCGGTACAAGGAATTGCACGCTTTGCCGAGCGTCATCCAGAGGTTGGCGTGAAGTTACTTGACTGGGGCCCCGAGACAGAGAAATACAAGCGGTGCTATGGAGGCCGCTTTGAGTTTGTTCCTTTTGTAGCACCGGAGTTAGTACAACGCTTGATCTGCTCGGCAGATGTCGTAGTTGGGCAGGTCTTCTTAGGAGCATTAGGCATGTCAGAGCTGCAAGCAATGAGTTGTGCTAAACCTGTTATCACCTCGTTTCGCTATGAAGAAGCTTATCCTGCACCACCACCATTATGCCAGGTGACTACTGCTCAAGAAGTGGATGAGCACCTCGAACATTTTTTTCAGCATCCAGAAGCAGCGACGGAGCTTGGACAGAAGGCACGAAGATGGGTTATTAACCATCATAGTCATCAGTTCCTGGCTGTCAAGCTTGAAATGCTCTACCGATCAATACTGGGTGGGCAAAGGGAGGACTAGCTTCAGCTCGAACATTAGCCTGCCGAAAGGTCTTTACAAGGGGAAGTTTCCCTTTAGTCTAAACGTCACATAGTATTCAGACATTATTAGAGAAAGGTGAATCATGCAACAATTTTCATTAGAAACCCAATCTTTCGACAAGACAGAGGAGAGGATGAAAGTCCTGCGAGGATTTTCGGAAGAGGGTTATCGCGAACTACTTTTAGCTTTCAAGAGTGCAGGCTATACCTTCTGTAGCTTCGAGGAGATCAACCGATGCCTGTGGGAAAGACAGCCCTTTGTAGTACTCAGGCATGATATTGATATAAGTCTTCGCCTGGCTCTAGAGATTGCTCGTATAGAACACGAACAAGGGGTACAGGCAACCTACTTCGTCACACTTCATTCGCCCTTCTATAACGCTTTGAGTCGTTCCAATGCAGTGACTATAGCGCAGTTACACCAATGGGGGCATCAGATTGCGTTGCACATGGATCATATGGTGTATGGGGGAGATCTTGCCAAAGCGCTTTTGGAAGTCAATGCACTCGCCCAATTCTACCCATATATCAATACGCAGCTAGCCAGTTTACACAGTCCTATCAATTTGGAGCAGATGCCGATAGCATCCTTTGCAGAGTTACAGAATGTCTACGGGCATATCTTCAGTAAGGAGATGACCTATATTAGTGACTCGACAGGCCGGTGGCGCTCTGGTCATCCCCTTGACTCGGAAGCATTCCATGCAAGAAGACCCATTCAACTCTTAACACATCCGATCTGGTGGATTCAGGTTGGTGAAACGGCCACACAGAAATTGAAATGCTGGCTCTACAAGGATTATCTGAATAGCCTTGCTAGCGCTGAAGAATTCCTGCCAAAGCTATTTAAGCAAACGGTAGCAGTTCTATGACAAAAATTTTGCCCACCGGGTTGAGTTTGAGTAGACTCCTGGTGCTCAAACAGCTTTTGCAACACAACTGAAAGAAGGCGAATGCGATGAATAGAAATCACCTTTTTCACGCAATCCTGGTTATAACGTTGGCTATCCTCATTACTGGATGCCTTAATAACCAGCCAACAACACAATCACATAAAGTTAAGACACTTGCAGGTACTTCTTATTTTGGCAACCATTTCTCGGGTGGTTTTGGCATCATTACCCCTGAAGAAGTAGCAAAAGCTGCATCAGATGGAATACAGGTGGTTTTCCTCTACAATTATCCTGCTTCGCCAGGAAGTTCCTTAGAGCAAGCGCTCAAGTCACATAACATGAGTGTGGCGGATGGATTTATATCTTCCCAGTTGTACCGCTACCAACGCTACTATCTCTGTGTGACCCGTCATCTTAGCTGTTCAGCTACCTATGCCAACGAGACTGAGGAGGCGACCTATGCAGCTATTAGAGCACACCTGCAGAAAATAACAAAGGATAACTCGTTAGTCAAGGGATATTGGGTCCTTGATGACCAAATCGACGTCTCGCTTTACGGAGCTTTGAAGAACATCCTGCAGAACATTCATAAGCTGATCCAACAATACACTCCAGGTCTTCCAGCCATCTGTGGATTTGGCACACAGATAAATCTTGGCCATGTTCTTGCCTGGCGTCCTGGTATAACATTAGACTTTTCGCCTCAGGGATGTGATATGGTAGGATTGTATGTTTATGCGTCCTCAAGCGCAAAAAAACCCGCACCGGCTACTGCGTCTTATGACTGGACAATGTCAGAGTTACTTCCTGCAATGTTTAGCAGTCTTCAGCGACAAGGGTGGAACATTACTAAAACTCCATTAATTGGTATAGGACATGCCTGGGGATTACATACCGGAGAGGGAGACTATACGGCATTAACTCCACAGAGTATGGTAGCCCAAAGTATAAGTTTTTGCCAGCATGGAGCAATCGGGCTTGCGTTCTATGGTTGGGCTGATTCGAGTTTTGGGGCAACTACACAGACTCCCATGAATAGTCCTGTCATAGAAACTGGTATCCGGAATAGCATAGCAGCATGTAAACAGTATTGGAGCACGCATCCACAACCATAGCATGTCCCGTGTTGTCTCACGAGAATTCGAGCCCTGACCTGTTCCCAAATTCAGCCTGGCATTGCTTAATTACGCACAGCAAAGACGGCTAGAGTTTGGGCCTTTTTATCTGTCTACCAGCAGCCGATGAGGTATTAGCACCATCCTAAATCAGCTAGATTCATAGGGTGATAACGCTTTAGTAATACCCGCATATGCCGATTTACTAAAGTATAACAAAGCCTTGCTATAAGTTAGCATGATTAAGAAAGAGGTGCAAAATGAGCCAGTTGCCGCCTGATCATCAGTCTCAAAGGAAACAAGAGCGAGCGCAACAGAAATCTCATCAACAGGGTCAACAGATGCTTCCCTTACAATGGTATAGAAGAAGGACGCTTAAAGCGAAAGTGGGTCTCTGGAGTGCTTTAGCGCTCATTCTGCTTCTTCTGTTCAGCCTGGGAGTGTTTGTATTCATACCCAGGTCTGTGCCATTTCGGAATGCTGGAGTGCATATATCGGCCACCCCTGTGTATTATGTCTCTACTTCTGGTAATGATGCAAATGATGGATCAATAGCTCATCCTTTTGCAAGCATTCAAAAGGCTGCTAATGTAGCTAAAGCTGGAGCAACTATCCATGTCCTACCAGGAACATATACTAAACCAGTAAACAACACAGCCGTAGGTACAGCACAGGCACGTATTACCTTCATCTCGGATGTCAAATGGGGAGCGAAAATAATTACCAGCGGTATACGAACCTCCTGGACGAACTGGGGAAGTTTTGTTGACATTCAAGGCTTCGATATCACCGGTGATGGTGATATAGGCATCAACGACTACGGCTCGTACGTGCGTATCATCGGTAACCACGTTCACAACTATGCCATTGCATCCTGTGGAAGCAATGGCGCGGCTGGTATTGACGACTCAGTAAATAATGGGAATCATGATAATCAGGTGATTGGTAATGTTGTCGATCATATCGGTCCTCCCCTGACTACCTATTGCAATGTGGATCAAGGAATTTACCATTCCACGCCTGGGGGATATATCGCCAATAATATTGTGTATAATGTCTCTGCTTACGGTATTCAGACATGGCATTCAGCATCCAGTGATACCATCGCCAACAACCTGGTTTTTAACTGCGGACAAGGCGGGATCCTTATTGCTGCTAACCAGGTCATTGCGGACAATTTCCTCGTCGTTAACAACATCGCGATCCATAATCTTCACCTTGGCATCTACGAATATGGTCAGACCGGGCTTCATAACAGGTTTCTCAATAACCTGGTGTATGGCAACCCGATAAACCTTTTACTACAGCATGGGAATAAGGGTCAGGGAACGCTTATGGTTGATCCGCGCCTGGTCAATTATCGAGCGGATGGGAGTGGGGATTATCATCTGAGTGCCGGAAGTCCAGCCATCGGTGCTGGTACTAGTATTGGTGCACCAGCAATTGATATGAATGGTCTTTCTCGTACGATAGGAAGAGCTGTAGATATAGGACCGTATGCGTACACGTCTATCGGGTCTACTAGCGGGTCTAAAGGAAAAAAGAATATTGTGAAAAAGCTGCATTAGGCCATCCTCCCATTTTGATACTGTGATGGCGAAGCCCTTTTGCAAGCTCGCCACGAAGGCCTGTCATCCCTTCGCTTCGCTCTAGGGCAAGCTCTGAGCGCAGCGAAGGATCTCGCGAGCCTGCCGAAGAGATCCTTCGCTGCGCTCAGGATGACAGCCGTGAAGCAAACAAAAGACCTCCTGGTTCTTCGGGAGGTCTTTTGTTTGCTGAAAGCTAGCGGTGATTATGGACCGGAGAGGACGCACCCGGTGAGGTGATTGTCCCATTCCTTCTGGACGATGTAGGAATGCCCATTCCAGGTGACATCGCCGCCGGAGGAGTTGAGCGGACCAAAGATCCAGGCGCACTTGTCGCCAATTTCGTTGCCCGAAGTATCGAACCAGGCATTGAGCAGGGGATCGGTGGCTGCCTCCATTTGTTCGTGGGAAGTGACGTTGATGGTTTGATCGGCATCATTGTGATTGGGGCTGGTGCCAGGATTACAGGAGAAGCTGGCGGCATAGGGCATCGCCGCGTAGATGGTGTTGCTACCAAAGTAGCTGTGGTACGCACAGAAGTAATTGGAAGCACACTGTCTGTGTGAGCTGTCGAAGCACAGGTTCTCTTTGGCTTGAAGGAAGACGAAAAAGATGTTATGGATGCTAGAGGCCCAACCATTGACCAGCCGCGCGTGACTGACTTCTCTCTGAATATCACTATCCAACAAAGGGCTTTCGGGATAGGCACCGCTGTCTACCCAGGAAGCGACCAGGTGTTCTTGTGATGGGTGGCGGCCAGCTGAGTTATTGTACTGGGTGTTGTTGTGATAGAGGCCGGTCCCATTCACATCGCCGAAGTAGCGCTGGATCAGGGAGTTGTAGTTGGTCTGGACATTGCCGGTTGGCTCCCAGAAAATTGCATATACGTTCGCTGTGCCATTCATGACCGGGCCGCCATGGTAGACGAGATTGCCGGCAAGCGGGGCATTGCCGTGTTTCAGGTAGAAATGGGGGGAGAGATGGGGCGACGCCGCAAGGGCTTGCGAGGGCATCAACGCTACGATTGTCAGTAATAGCGCCGGCACCAACAAGAGAGGGATGGTTTTTTTCTGCATGCAGGGATTCTCCTTTTGTGGGTAGTGGAAGAATACTTCCCTATGAAACAATATCGATGCGCAATGGATGGGGCTATGCTTCTGCAGCAGGGACTTTCCCCCCATCCCTTGTCCCATTCCATTATTGCAGAGATATTATACCTATTCTGACTTTCATAGGGCTTTCGTGACGCCTTTGTAGATCAAAGGGAGTTTGTGTGCTTAGAACGTGTATATCTCCTGAGATTCCATTATCAATCCTTAATAAATTACATAAGACGATCCCCATTTAATTTAGAGAAAGCCCACAAAATTACAGAAGACATCTAGCGAGCAGGAGCCAGCGCCCCTGCAGGCGTGCGTAGCTGTGTCGTTCAGATCTCTCAGTCACTTCTATTGATCTATGTGGAAGACCTTTCTTCCGAAGCCATTTCACCGGTACGGCTCTCCTCTTCAATCGGCTCGACCCATTGTGCCCTCCAAACCGGGGCCTCGAAAGGATCGGCATAGTAGCGCGTTTCGCGGATAATTTTCCCCTCACGGAACTCGAGAATATTGGCGATATGGTAGATGCGCCCACCATAGTCGGAGCGTCCCTCGACCACCCAGACATCTCCACTACCCACCACACGACGCACGGTGATCGTTGGCG
>WNGJ01009401.1_pt1 | contig 10404 bp, 10 predicted proteins | sample 5400611 | NCBI WGS metagenome assembly WNGJ01 (sample SAMN13153375, study PRJNA577476) | soil metagenome | isolation source: 40 cm soil or saprolite under Garry oak tree replicate 1 | place: USA:California | collected 2016-06-15
ACGGCGTGAAGAGCGTCACGTTCCAGACGTCGAGCAAGCACGCAATGTGCGTTTTCGAGTTCATCTACTTCGCACGGCCTGACTCCATCCTCAAGAACTGCGAGCTGGAGGATGCGCGTATACGGATGGGCCACGAGCTTGCCCAGGAAGCGCCAGTCGAGGCGGACATGGTGGTCGCATTTCCCGACTCGGGAACTCCGGCCGCCATCGGTTATGCGGAGGCCGCAGGCATTCCTTTCCGAGAGGCCATGATGAAGAGCCGCTACATCAACCGCACCTTCATCCAACCGGATCAATCGCTGCGCGAAGCCGGCGTGATGTTGAAGCTCAACCCGCTACCCCGATCAATCAAGGGCAAGCGGATCATCGCCGTCGACGACTCGATCGTCCGCGGCACGACCTCGCGCCGGATCATCGAAAGGCTGAGAGCTGCAGGCGCCAGTGAGATCCACATGCGGATCTCGAGCCCGCCCATGCGCTTCCCATGCTTCATGGGCGTCGACATCGGTTCGACCAAGGAGTTGATCGCCTCGGGGCGCAACGTGGAACAGGTGCGTGAGTGGATCGGGGCCGACAGCCTCCAGTACCTGTCGATCCCGGGCCTCATGCGCGCGATCGGCCGCGGAACGTCGCAAGAGTTCTGCCGCGCCTGTTTCGACGGCTCGTATCCCGTGCCGGTGCCGCAGCAGCTGGAGATGGACAAGATGCAGTTCGAGCTGCCGCTCAAATCAGATCACGTACCCGGACCCCCTTCGCCACAGCTCGTCGGCTGATGCGCACCGAAGGGCTGTCGTATGCCGCTGCCGGCGTCGACATCGAGGCTTACGGGCGGGCACTGGAGCGGGTCAAACCGCTGATCGCCGCCACGCACGGCAAGGAAGTCGCGGTCGGCGTCGGCCCGTTTGCTGGCCTCTACGCGCTGCCCGGCGGCGGCCATCTGGCCTCGAGCGCCGACGGGGTGGGGACCAAGATCAAGATCGCCATCGCGGCGGGAGCCCATCGCGGCATCGGGATCGACATCGTGAACCACTGCGTGAACGACATCGCCACCGCGGGTGCACGACCCCTGTTCTTCCTGGACTATTTCGCGACCGGCCGCCTCGACGCGGACGTCTTCACGCAGCTGGTCGAAGGTATGTCCCAGGCTTGCCGCGCCGCCGGCTGTGCGCTGCTAGGTGGCGAGACAGCAGAGATGCCGGGCATGTACGCGCTCGGCGATTACGATCTCGCAGGCTTCATCGTCGGCCTGGTCGAGGCTGGACGGAACCCCGATCCGGCGCGTATCAAGGCGGGCGACGTCCTCATCGGCCTTCCTTCGAGCGGCCTCCACACCAACGGCTACTCGCTCGTGCGCAAGGTCTTCGAAGACATACCTCTGAGCCGCGTCTATCCCGAGCTCCGCAGGCCTCTGGCCGAGGTGCTGCTGGAGCCGCATCGCTCGTATCTCGAGGAGCTCGGTCGCATCCACTGGAAGGGCGCTGCGCACATCACGGGTGGAGGCATCCTCGGCAACCTGCCACGCTGCCTGCCCGAACGACTCGGCGCGCGGCTCGACAAGAGCGCGTGGGAGCAGCCTCCGATCTTCGAGCTGATCCGGAAGCGCGGCAGGATCGCCGACGACGAGATGCGCGGAACGTTCAACATGGGTTTGGGCATGATCCTGGTCGTCGATCCGTCCGATGTTTCACCGGGCGCGATGGTGGTCGGCGAGGTTGTCCGACACTCCGGCCCAGATCGAGTGGTCATCCGCTGACGCTGAAAATCGGCGTCGCGGTCTCGGGCAAGGGATCGAACCTGCGCAACCTGGTCGAGAGCGGATTCAACGTGGTGGCCGTGGCGACTAACCGCCCGTCCAGCGGCGCGGCGACCTTCGCGCGCGAAAGGCACATCCCCCTCGGGGAGCTCTCGCAAAAGGGTTTTGGCTCGGTGGAGGAGCGGGACGCCGCGATGCGTGATTTCTTCCGCGAGCACGGGGTCGAGCTCATCGTCGATGCGGGCTACGACCGCGTTCACTCAGCCGCATTCCTCGAAGCGTTCCAGGAACGGATTATCAACGTCCATCCTTCGCTCCTTCCTGAGTTCGGAGGTGGCATGGACGCTGTAGAGCGAGCCCTGGAAAGCGGTGCCAGGGTCACCGGCGCCACCGTGCATGTCGTCACCGGCAGCCTGGACGCCGGCCCGATTCTTGTCCAGGAAGCGGTCCCGATCCTGGAAGGGGATACGGTTGAGACGTTGCGCGAGCGAGTGCACGAGGCCGAGCACCGGATTCTTCCGCAGGCGATCCGGCTGATGGAGGCAAAACTTGCGCCGAGCCCGCGCAGGGCGGATTCATGAAAAAAGTAGCTCTTCTCTCGGTTAGCGACAAGCAAGGCCTCACCGCATTCGCGCGTGGGCTCCAGCGGCTTGGTTACGAGCTGTATGCCACGGGCAGCACCCTCAAGGCGATCCAGGATGCGGCGCTCGACGCCTCTCCGGTGAGCGACCTGACGGGGTTTCCCGAGATGATGGACGGGCGGATCAAGACTCTTCACCCTGGCGTGCACGCGGGCATCCTGGCTCGGCGCGACAAGCCGGAGCACATGGGAGCCCTCGAGAGCCACGGCCTCCAGCAGATCGACCTTGTCTGCGTCAACCTGTATCCGTTCGTCGAGACCGTCACGCGCGACGGCGTGACTTTCGACGAGGCGATCGAGCAGATCGACATCGGCGGGCCGGCGATGATTCGAGCCGCGGCCAAGAACCACGAGTCTGTGGTCGTCCTGGTCAGGCCCGAGCGCTACACCGAGGTGCTTGCGGCTTTGAGCGAGGGGACTCTTGACCTGGCGATGCGTCGCCGGCTCGCTGCGGAGGCTTTCGCCCACACGTCCGGGTACGACTCGTGGATCGCCGCGTACCTGCGCGGGTCGGAGATCGACGGGTTTCCACCCGAGATCTCCTTCGCCGGTCTCCTGACCCAGTCGCTGAAGTACGGCGAGAACGAGCACCAGAAGGCGGCGTTCTACCGATTCGGCCCCAATTCCGGCGGACTGGGTGGGGCGGTGCAGATCCAGGGGAAGGAGCTCGGCTTCAACAACATCCAGGACGCCTCCGCCGCCTACCAGCTGGTTCGTGATTTCAAATCGCCGGCGGCAGCGATCGTGAAGCACATGAACCCCTGCGGCCTGGCTGTAGCAGCTGACATCGCCAAGGCGTACCGGGTCGCTTACGAGTGCGACAAGGTCTCCGCGTTCGGAGGGATCGTGGCCGTCAACCGCCCGCTGGACCGCTCAACCGCGGAGCAGATCGTGCAGATCGTTACGCACGTCGTGATCGCGCCGGAAATCCTCGACGAGGCAAGGGACGTGCTCGCGCGCCGCAAGACCATGATCGTGCTTGCTGCCGAACCACCTCGGGCCGGCCTGCTCGACTACGACGTCCGCTCGGTGCCCGGGGGCTTTCTGGTGCAGGAATGGGACCGAATGGGGTTCGACAGGTCCACGGCGTCGGTCGTGACCAAGCGCGCGCCAACAGAGGCGGAGTGGGCGCAGCTCGGTTATGCCTGGACCGCGGTCAAGCATGTGAAGTCAAACGCGATCGTCCTCTTCAACGAGGGAGCCGCGGTCGGCGTCGGCGCGGGGCAGATGTCGCGGGTCGAGGCGGTGCAGATCGCGGTCCGGCGGGCGGCCGACAGAGCCCGCGGGTCGGTGATGGCGTCGGACGCGTTCTTTCCGTTTCCAGACGGCCTCGAGGAGGGGATCAAGGCGGGCGTCACAGCGGTGATCCAGCCGGGAGGATCGATGAAGGATGCTGAGGTCATCGCCGCGGCTGACGTGGCCGGCATCGCGATGGTGATCACCGGCCGGCGCCACTTCAAGCATTAGTGCTGATGGGCTCTAGATTCGGGGAAGAAGGACGAAAGCTCTCCTACGGCACGTACCTCAACGTGGCGAAGCTGCTTGCCCTGCAGAAGGCGCTCAGCCGGGAGCACGACGAGCTCCTTTTCATCGTCGCGCACCAGGTTTACGAGCTCTGGTTCAAGGTGGTTCTCTTCGAGCTGGAGGCAGCACGCGATCGCATCGACACCGGCGACATCTTCTTCGCCCGGCACTACCTGGAGCGAGTGCGTGTCATAGAGCGTGTGCTCGTGGAGCAGCTCGAGGTCCTCGAGACGATGTCGCCGCAGGACTTCCTTGCCTTCCGCTCCCAGCTGGCGCCTGCCAGCGGGTTCCAGTCTGTGCAGTTTCGCGAGATCGAATTCCTGTCCGGGCTGAAGGAACCGAAGTACCTGGCCCGTGTCGAGGCGACGCCTGAGGAGATGGCGAGGCTCCGGCGGCGCCTCGACGAACCGTCACTCGATGATGCCTTCAGGAGGCTGGTGGAGAGACGCGGATCTCCACCGCTCGTGGACATCTTCCGCGACCGCGAGCGCTACGGCGACCTCTTCGATCTTTGCGAGGCTTTGCTCGACCACGACGAGGCATTTGCGCACTGGCGGGCCCGCCACGTGCTGATGGTGGAACGCCAGATCGGCAGCAAGACAGGAACAGGCGGCAGCAGCGGCGCGGAGTACCTGCGCACGACGCTTGGCAAACGCTTCTTCCCGGAGCTGTGGGAAGTGCGCTCCTTGCTATGAGCGAGGCATTCCCCGGCGAGCGATCAGGAGATCAAGAAGCACGGGTGAGGACAGATGTCCTCCCCCGCGGGACCCCCTCCTCTCCTCGGCCACGCGGGGTGGCGTTTGGTTGGGGCATAGGTGACGGCCGAAGTAAATTCGGCCTAAAGCTCCACTTTGGGTCCTGGTTTAGCAGTCAGCAGCTGTGACAAGGCCACCGAGTGAAGGCTTCCCGGGCGAGCGCTCCGGAGATCACATGAAGAAGACAAATGTCGAGCATCCACGCGTCACATGCGGAACCTGCCGGAAGTTTGACGGCACCGCCTGGTGCCGTCACTGGAACTTCCACACGACGGCCGAATCGCCACCGTGTCGCTTTTACTCGGGATTCAAAAAGCCTTAAGCCGCTTCGGCCTCGGCGCGGTCGAACTCGACCCTTTGTCGCGTACGGGTGCCGCCGCCGGACGGTCTGATGACCATCAGTACGACGACCAATCCCGCGAGCACGCACAGGGCCGCCAGCAGAAACGCCAGCTGGTAACCGCCCGTCAAGGCGGCCGGCACGGTCCAACCTTCCGCCATCAGCGTCTGGGCGTGGGCGGTCGAGATCGCCCCGAGAGCAGCCAGGCCGATCGCGGCGCCCATCTGCATCGTGACGTTCCCAAAACCGGCTGCCAGCCCGGCATCGGCGGCGGGCACTTCCGACATCGAGATCGAGAGCAGCGGCATGAAAGCCAATCCACCCCCCAGGCCGAACAGCAGGTAGGCGGCGAAGATCCTCGGGAAGTAGCTCGACTGAGCGTCAGCTCCTGAGAGAAGGAACAGCGCGGTGCCGATGACGATCAGGCCGGTGATCGCCAGGTTCCTCGGGCCAAACCGACCCATCAATCGAGCTGACAAACCGGCCGAGAGAGCCGCCAGCGCCAGCGATGTGGGAAGGAAGGCAAGTCCCGTGCCAAAGGCCGAGAGGCCCCGGATGTGCTGGAGGTAGAGCGCGCCCACGAAGAAGTTCGTGAACATGCCTGAGAATACGAATGCCCGGGTGACGCTGGCACCGGTCAGCGATCGCAGCCTGAGGATGCGCAGCGGCATGATCGGGTTCCGCAAGCGAGACTCGAGGACCACGAAGACCGCCATCAAGGCCAACGCGGCACCACCGAAGCCCAGGGTGTGCGCCGAGGCCCAGCCCATGTCTGCTGCCGTCACGATGGCGTAGACGGCCAGCATCAGCGCGGCTGTGATGAGGATCGCTCCCACGACGTCGACTCCGAGGCTCAAACCTAGGCCTCGGTTCTCGGCGATGAGCCAGGCACCAAAGATCAGGGTCACGACGCCGATCGGCAGGTTGATGAAGAAGATCCAGTGCCAGTTGACCCACTCGGTGAGCGCGCCACCCGCGAGCAGTCCCAATGAACCGCCACCCGCGATTACGAAGGTGAACAGACTCATGGCCTGAGCCCTCTCGATCGGCTTCTGGAACTCCGTCACGATGATGGCGATGATCACCCCGGCTGACATCGAGGCGCCGAGGCCCTGTATGAATCGAGCTACCACCAGCTCAGTGGCTCCGTTCGATAGACCGCACGCCACCGAGGCCGCAGTGAACAGCAGCACGCCGGCCAGGAACACCTTCCGGCGGCCGATCAGGTCGCCGAACCTGCCTGCGACGAGCAGGAAGCTGGCGTACGCGATCAGATAAGAGTTGACCACCCAGGTCAGGTCTGCCTGGGAAAACTTGAGGTCGTGCTGTATCGAAGGCAGCGCGACGTTGACGATGGTGGAGTCCAGCACGATCATCAGCTGGCCGAAGCACACCACAACTAGGGCAACCCAACGGCGAACGTTCGAATTCATACGATCACTCCCAATGTAAGGCGGGTGGGACGATCACTATAACAGGATCATGATGATCACTATTTCATGGATTATCTGAGCCGATCGGATAGTTAAGAATTGGTGATAGGATCAATAGTTGTGAAGACAGACGACAGGCGCAGCGAGCAGGGGCTGGTGTCCCTGGTGACGCAGCTCAACAAGGCGATCCACCGCCGTACTTCTGAGGAGCTCCTCGGCATGAGGGTGAAGCCTTACATCGCGCTTGGGTTCATCCGCGACCACCCTGGCGTCTCCCAGCAGGAGCTCGAGGCCGCGATGTTCATGGACGCCAACGGGGTCGTATTGCTGCTGAACGAGCTCGAATCTGCTCGCTACCTGATCCGCCGCCGGGATCCGCAGGACCGGCGCCGCCACATCATCGAGCTGACCACCGCGGGCCGTCACGCGCTCGAGCGGGCCGACAAGGCTCGGGAAACCCTCGAAGGGGAAGTGCTGGCCGTGCTGAGTCAGGAGGAGAGTGCCACGCTGAGGAAGCTGATGGCGCGGGTGCTGGAGGGTCTGCTGCAGCCCTCACCATCCGGAGCGGGGGCCGCTCGCTAGATCTTCACCACCAGCTTGCCGCGGTGGTCCTGAGCGATCAGCTCGAAGGCTTCCCCTGCCCTGTCCAGCGGGAACACCTGGATGTGGGGCGCTTTCAACTTTCCTTCCGACGCGATCCTCGCCAGCTGATCGAGACGTTGTTGGGTCACCTGCGTTCCGATGTTGACGCCCTTGATGCCTCGCTTGTTGAGGTCTTCCACATTCGCCGCTCCCTTCATTGAGGTGACCGTGCCGCCCTTGCGCACCGCCTCGCTCAATCGAGCCAGCCCGGCAGCGTCACTGCCCGTGTCGATGATCGCCGCCACCCCGTCGGGATGCTTGGCTCTGAGCGTTTCGACGACATCGACGGCGGTCCGATCGATCACTTCACCGGCGCCCAGGCCCTTCACGTACTCGAGCTTCGCTTTGCGTGTGACTCCGATGACACGGGCTCCGGTGGCGGCCGCCAGCTGGACGGCGTAGCTTCCGATTCCTCCCGAAGCTCCGACGATGACGATCGCATCGTTGGGCTTGGGGTCGACGGCCTCGACCGACTGAAGGGCAGAAACCCCGGCGAGGGGCAGCGCGGCGGCCTCGATCTCGCTGAGCGCAGCGGGCCGCTTGGCGATGGTGCCGATCGACGCCGTCGTCAGCTCCGCCAGCGTTCCTTCGCCAAGAACCATCCTTCCCGTGACGCCAAAAACGGGGTCGCCGACGGCGAATCCATCCACGCCGGCGCCGAGCCCATCGATGGTGCCGGCGAGATCACCACACGGAATCAGCGGGAAATGGTGCGCCATTCGATCCTTCAGGTAGCCCTTGAGCACGACGTTGTCAAAGGGGTTGATCGAGGCTGCGGCGATGCGCACGCGCACCTCATTTTCAGCGGGCTCGGGATCGGGCAGCTCGTGGATCGAACCTGGTTGGCCGAAGGCGTCGGCGGCAAAGGCGCGCATTCTCCATCTCCAACCGGTATCCAGCCCAGAACTATTTCCAAAAACGTCAGGAGCGATACTGGAAACGATGTCCCAGGTCGAGGCGGGGGTGGTCGAGGAGCTGGTCGGCAACGCTCACGGCAACATCGTCCGGGTGCGCGAGCTGCTCGATGCGCATCCAGCAGCCCTGAACCTCAGCGCCCCGTGGAATGAGACGGCAGTCGAGGCTGCCGCGCAGATGGGCAACAAGCCGATCATCGATCTGCTCATAGGGCGTGGTGCGCCGGTCGACTTCTTCACCGCCTCCGTCCTCGGCCGGGTGGAGCAGGTCGCCGCCGACCTGGCGCACGATTCCAGTCGCGCCAACGCTCGCGGCGTGCACGAGCTGCCGGCGCTTTACTTCGCGGCCATCGGCGGAAACCTCGCGATCGCGGAGCTCTTGCTCGCAGCCGGCGCCGACGTCAACGGCCGAGCGCAAGCAGCTGCCCCGATTCACGGCGCGGTCATGGGCGGCAGCGTGGAGATGATCAAGCTGCTGCTGGAGCGAGGAGCCGATCCGAGCGTGCCCGACTACGAAGGAAGCAGCGCGCGTCAGCTGGCCGAAAAGATGGGTCGCCCGGAGCTCGCCGGCCTGTTCGACTGACCTCTCGCTAGTTGAGCCTCTCCACGATCATGGCCATTCCTTGACCACCGCCGACGCACATCGTTTCCAGGCCGTACGTCTTATCCTTCTCGCGCAGCCCGTTGAGCAGCGTGCAGAGGATGCGCGCCCCGGTCATCCCGAAAGGGTGTCCGAGCGCGATCGCGCCGCCATGCGGGTTCAGCTTGTCGCTGAAGGGGTCGACGCCGATTCCGCGGGCTGACGGGATGACCTGCGCCGCGAATGCCTCGTTGATCTCGACGATGTCGATGTCGTCGATCGTCATCTTGGCGCGCTTCAGCGCCTGCTTCGACGCGTCGATCGGACCGAGACCCATGAGCTCAGGCTCAAGGGCCGAAAGCCCGGTGGAGACGATTCGGGCGAGCGGCTTGAGGCCGAGCTCTTTCGCCCGGCGCGAAGACATCACGACCACCGCGGCGGCCCCGTCGTTGAGCGGACAGGCGTTGCCGGCGGTCACGGTGCCGTCCTCGCGAAAGGCGGGCTTGAGGGTGGCGAGCACTTCCACGGTCGTCCCCGGCCGGGGGCCATCGTCTTTCGTGTACATCTCGCCGTTGGGCAGAGGGACGGGAATGATCTCGCGATCGAAGAAGCCGTCATCGCGCGCTTTCACCGCGGCGTTCTGGCTCTTGACCGCGTAGCGGTCCTGCTCTTCGCGACTGATCTTCTCGCGCCGCGCCACGTTCTCGGCGGTCTGGCCCATCGCGATGTAGATATCCGGATATTCCTCGGTGCTCCCGGGTACGAGCCTCGGGTTGTAGGTGTCGGGCGCATCGGGATAGCCGCTTCCGTAACGGGAAACGCATTCGACGCCGACCGACAGGAACACGTCGCCCTCGCCTGCGTCGATCGCGTGGGCGGCCATTCGGGTGGTCATCAGCGATGACGAGCAATAGCGGTTCACGGTCACGCCCGGGACGTCGAGGCGCGCGAGGATCGATACGACCCGGCCGATGTTATGTCCCTGCTCGCCCCCTGGAAGCCCGCAACCACAAATCAGGTCTTCGATCTGGTCGCGATCAAGCTCCGGAACTTTCTCGAGCACCTTGGTCACCACGTGGGCGGCCAGGTCGTCAGGCCGGACGTCGATGAGGGAGCCCTTGCGCGCGCGACCGATCGGCGAACGGCCCAACGCCACGATCACTGCTTCAGTCATGTCCGAATTATGGCCCGAGCTTTAGGCGCGCTGTTATTCGGAGCGGCGATCGCCGAACAAGATGAAGGCCCACCAACCCACGAACGCGGTGGCGATGACCGCAACAGCGATCATGGCATCCAGTTTTCCCCAGCCGGCCACAAACAAGATGAAAAAGAGGCATGGCAGCCAGAGCGCTCCCGCGAGCTCGCGCCGGCCGAGCGTCCGGTGCCGCTTGCCTTCCAGGATGAGCTCCCGCGGCAAGCGTTCGTCCGGGTCCAGCGGAGCAAAGATCGCGTACATGCTGCGCCGCTCCAGGCTGCGGAGGTCTCTCTCCTGGGTTACGTGGCGGGCCATTTTCCTTCCTGCCTCTAGTTTGCCTGGCCACCCCACCTTGCGGGGGTTCAAATGTCTAGAGGCGCGAGTGCCGGCCCGCGCGGGTATCGGGCCCCGCCGAAGCCCGCGGATGCCGGCTCCGGCGGGTTCAAGGGCGGTCACTGGTCAGGACTTGATCAGCAGCGTCTCACGCGAGAAAAGCCGGAGCGCCGCGAACCAGCAGATCAAGCCGGTGGCGGCGAGGCTCGCCGTGGTGACGCCCAGCGCCGGCCAGGCCACCGCGTTGTGGACGATCGCGTCCCGCAGCACCAAAACGGCGTTGAGGATCGGGATG
>WNGJ01009403.1_pt1 | contig 10403 bp, 11 predicted proteins | sample 5400611 | NCBI WGS metagenome assembly WNGJ01 (sample SAMN13153375, study PRJNA577476) | soil metagenome | isolation source: 40 cm soil or saprolite under Garry oak tree replicate 1 | place: USA:California | collected 2016-06-15
AGCTTCCGCAAGCCCGAGGGCACCTTCCGGGCGACCCCGGACGACAAGGACGACACGGAAGGCCACAGCTTCCGCAAGCCCGAGGGCACCTTCCGGGCGACCCCGGACGACAAGGACGACACCGAGGACGACACCGAGGGTCACGCCTGGAGGACTCCGAGTCCTCGCAGCCGGGGGGAGTAGTCCACCTCCACGCCATAGCCGATCCACAAGGCACTGCCCGTCCGCCGTCCTCCCAACGGCCGGACGGGCAGTCCGTGTCCGCGGATCCCTATGCTGGGGACCCGCGGTTTTGTTTTCTTCCCGTCTGCCTAGGGCACGCGCGCTCCCTGACCGGTCGCGGCCAGGATGGCCTTGACCTCGAACGGCGTCACCCCAGGATGCTTCGATCGGATGAGCGTGGCGATCGCGGCGAGATGCGGTGCCGCGAAGCTGTTGCCGGTTGCGACGATGCGGCCGCCACCCTTCCAGGCGACGTCCACGTCGACCCCATAACCCCCGAATTCCACGGGCGGCGCCGGGTTGTAGAACCACACGAGGGGATCGGGCACGTCGTGGGCGGCCACGCTCACAACCGACGCGAAGAGCGACGGGTAGCTCGGTCCGGGGACGTTGTTCGCCGCGCTCACCAACAGGACGTTGGCGAAGTAGGCGGCGTCTGCCAACTCGTGGAATGTCCCGAAGAGGGCGTCGCTGCGTGAGCTCAGACTCAGGTTGACGACGCTGGCGCCCTGATCGATGGCCCATTCGAGGCCTGTCGCGAAGGCCATGCCCTTGCCGCGATTGTCCGGGCCGAGCACGCGAATCGAAACCAGCTCCGCCGCCGGTGCGAGGCCATGGATGATCCCGGCACAGGCCGTCCCATGACCAACCACGTCGGAGCCATCCGGGTCGTCCTGAACCGAGGGCTCGTCGCCCGAGAGGTCGACGACCACGCTGCGGACGAGGCGCCCTCCGACGGCCGGGTGATCACGCTCGACGCCCGAATCGATGATTGCCACGAGAGCACCCGACCCGTCCGACCCACCGATCGCCCACTCGCGATCGATCGAACCGAACGGAACGACGCGCTGGAGAGCGGATCGATGCTCGTCGGCGAACGGCTCGCTCCAGGCGGGCAGCTCCGCGGTCATCGGCGGCCGGCGCCTCCCCGGGTCCGCCCGGTCGCCTCGGCGTGGGACGCCAGCACCGCTAGCAGGTCGGTAACCAAGCCAACCGACGACGGGTCAGCCCGGCGAGCACGAGCGACCTGCTCGACGAGCGCCCACAGGCCCGACTCGTCGTCGCCCTGAAGCGAGGCTGTTGCGGCGCCGGCGATCTCGTCGATTGACTCGTCATGGCTGGGACTCCCTCCGTCTCCGACGAGCGCTCGCAGCGCAGCCCGCAGAAGGCTCGTGGCGTCACGCTCGACGCGACTGGAGCTGATCGCGACCGCGGCCTGGCGGGCGAAGATCGAGGCAAGCTCGATGTCGCGCAGGCTGAACGATGCCGAGTCACGCTTGTCGAGGACCTCCAGCACGCCGATGGTGCCGTGCTCGTCGACCAGCGGGACGGCGACGATCGAGCGCGGCACGTAAGCCGTCTTCTCGGCGTATTGCCGGCCGAAGCGAGAGTCGTTCGCCACGTCGGACAGCGCGATCGCCTGTCCGGTCGTGTAGACATACCCGACCAGGCCCTCGCTCGGCGGAACGGAGAGCCCGATCGCACCCTGGCCCTGCTCCCCGGCTGCCACTCCGAAAATCAGCCGATCCGTCGTGACGTCGTACAGCGCGATCGACGCCGCCTCGGCCTGGAAGAGAGAGACCGTGGCATCCACGATCGAGCGCAGGACGGCCTCACTTGAGCCAAGCTCGAGGCGCCGGCCCGCTTCTATGCGGACGGCGATCTCATCGAGCAGGGCGAGCGCGTTCGAGCTCAGGCGCCTCGAAGGATCGTCGCTCAACGCTGGGAGGAGCTCAGCGCTCGGCCGCGCGGGCCAGGCGCTCGAGATCCGGGATGACCACGGACTCCTTTTCCACGCGGAGGAGGCCCTGGTCGACAAAATCGTTGAGGAGCCGATTCACGCTTTGGCGCGTGCCGCCGATCATCGCCGCAAGATCAGACTGCGTGTACGGCCAGGGCAGACGGATCTCGCCCTGGACTCCCGGTGCGGATTCCCGTGCCAGTCGGACAAGTCGAAGCGCCAGCCGGCCTGGCAGGTCCAGGAAGTGCAGCTCCTCGACATGGCCGGTCAGGCGACGGAGCTCGGCCGCCAGGCCCGCGAACAGCGCATAGCGGAGTGATCGGTCCTGGTCGATCAGCGTCTCGAAGGTGTCGCGCCGAAGAATCAGGGTTTCGGTGGGCTCGACGGCAATCGCAGTCGCCGAATGAGGCGCGCCGTCGATTAGCGCGAGTTCGCCGAAGAAGTCGGCACGACCGAGGGTGGCGATGATCGCGCCCTCTTCGCCCTCGGGCGAGGGCAGCACGATCTTGACCGCACCACTCTCGATGATGAACAGCGAATCACCAGGGTCGCCTTGGTGGAATATCGTCTCGTTGCGCTTGAAGCGACGGACGCGGAGGTTCCGCGCGCACATCGCCAGGGTCTCATCGTCGACCTGGGCGAACAGTGCACAGCGGCGCAGCGCATCGGTCGCGAACCGGTGTTCGATCACGCCGGCCATCGGCTTGCCGGTGGCTCCTCCCAAGGCCAGAAGGGCGACCACGCCCGTAGACGAGCTCATGCTACGCGTCCGCTCAGGCGCGTGACAACCGGAAGGCGTTGAGGAATGGCCGCAGGCCGCTTGGGCCCGGTCCAGCCGGCGAGACGATGGACGAGCGCTCGACGGGCAGCAGGCGCGGCGAGGGCTCGCGATTGCGCTCGGGCGCCGAGCGGAGGAGCCTGGCACGCTGTGCCTGCGCCCGGCGCTCGTCGAGATGGTGCCTGGCCAACAGATATCGGTCCTGGGGATCCACGCTGCTCGGCCCTCGCTGATGCCCGCTGGGAGTCGCGGTTGCGCCAGTTTGGCGCGGCGGAGGCGCGCACGTGATCGCCTGGGCGACCCTGACGTTGTCAGCCAGCCGTCAGGGGAAAACGAAGCGGTGCCGGGGTCCGGCACCGCTGAGCTGCTCGAGCGCGACCAAGCCTGGGGCTCAGCGCTCCTTCTTGTGGGGCCGGCGGGCATCCGATTCGAACTGGCGGTTCTTGAGGTTCCGCTGGATGTCGCGCTCCCGAACGCGGGCAAGCTGTTCCCCGAGGAGCGGGTTCGAGAGCATCTGGTGCCCCTCGACGTCCTGCTCCGGCTCCGTCTTGGGATCCTTGGATCGGCTGGTCTTGTCACTCATGGTCGTCTCCGCTCGCGCTGCGCGACCGCGCCTCATGGCGCTGGCTGGGGATCATCTTGGGTCAGGAGGCGTTCGGAGTCCAGTCAGGCAGTGGACTCCGTGGGTGTCGCGTGGCCGACGTTGCATTGCGAGTGGCCTGGTGCCACCGGTTGCGATCAGGCGCGCGGCACGGGCCTCATCGGGTAGACCCCGATGACGACGGGGCTGACCGGATCGACCGAGAGTTCGTAGCCCACGTCGCCCTGGCGCAGAAGATCTCCCAGCAGACGCGTCTCCCGAGCCGGAAGGCCGACGTAGATACGAGTGCCCTCGACCTCGACGCCACTGACGTCGTCTTCCGCGCCGTTCAGGTTGAAGCGCCGGCGAAGCTCGTGCATCGGCACGTATGCCCTGCTCTTGATGAATCGTCGCAGCTGGGGCGCCGTGCAGCCAGACTCAACGGGATGGCCATTGAGCCGGACGCCCGGTCCGTTGAGGCCCAGGGAGGCGACCTCCGGTTGCGGTTGCGGCTGCTCGATCATGGAGGGATCGGCGGTCGTCTCGGGCGGCCCCTCGGGCGCGGTTGCGACCTCGATTGGCTGAGGATCGGGCAGGGCGACGGTCGAAAGATCGCGCGAAGTCGGCGGAAGGTCACGGGATGAGACCGGAAGCGGTGGACCGGAGAATGCCTCGGTCGACGCGCGAGCCCGCCTGTCCAGCTCGGTGTGGGGATCCGGCTGGCGTTGCTCCAGCGCACCGGAGCGAGAGGCGTCGCGCTGGGCGCGAGACGCATGGCGATGTCCTCGTGGACCGTGGCCCGATCGGCGTCCCATCAGCTGAAGGGAGCGCCGTCGATGAGCTCGACGGTCACCAGGCTTTCGCGGAGGGCACCGCGAAGGTGAGTTCGTGCGGCGCGAAGGCACCGCTGGTCGTTCAATGTCATGTCAGGCCGTTCAGCCGCGACCCGCAGGGGCGGGACGTTCTGGTGATGATACCGCAACCTTTTCGCGGACCTGGCCGGGGCGGCGGCCGACCCGAGCAGACGGCGGCGACTCTTACTTCAAAGCCCGTCGACCACGATGAGATCGCGGGGCGCATCGTTCAAGCTCACAGGGCCGGCCTCCGTGCACAGCACGATGTCCTCGATCCGAACCCCATAACGGCCCTCGAGATAAACGCCTGGTTCGATGCTGAAGGTCATGCCCGCACGGACCGGCTCGCTGTTGCCCTCGACCAGATAGGGATCCTCGTGTCCCTCGAGCCCGATTCCATGGCCCGTCCGATGGATGAACTGGGCGGCGTGCCCGCCACTACCGATGATCCCGCGCGCGACCGAGTCGATGCGCTCGGCGGGCGTGCCCGGGCGAGCGCTGCCGGTCGCCTCGCTTTGCGCGTCCCGGACGAGCTCGTAGATGCGCAGGAATTCCTCGTCGGGTCCCGCCTTCGGGTCTCCTCCGGTGAGCCAGATCGTGCGTGTCACATCGCTTCCGTAACCGCCCAGGAGCCCGCCGATGTCGAGGACGATCGGCTCTCCGGCCGCAATAACGCGGTCACCGGCCGCATGGTGAGGCGAGGCGCTGTTGGGACCGGAGCCCACGATCGCGAAGTCTCCGACGTCGTGGCCCTCGGCGACGAGAGCCTCGAGGATCTCGTGGCTCACGTCGGCCTCGGTCCGACCGATCAAGGGGCCGTGCGCGATCCGATCCAGCACCCGGTCGGCGGCCTGTGCGGCCAGACGCAGCAATTGGACCTCCTCCGGATCCTTCACGATCCGGAGATGGCGGAGGACGCTCGTCGCGCTCTCGAAGCTGGCGCGCGGCAGCGCCGATTGCAGCCGAAGCAGATGGATCGCCCAGAGGCGGTCGGAGATGCCAAGCCGAATGGCGTTCTCTGAAGAGGCCCGGCCCGCGAGCAGGCCGGCCACCACCAGTATCGGGTCATCCGTCTCGTCCCATGCGGCCACCTCGAGCAGGCCTGCCCTCGCCGCCGGGCTGTCCTGGGCGGGACTGGCCTCAAGGCGGGGCACAACCAGGGATGCGGGGCCGACCGCCGGAAGGACGAGCATGGTGAGCCGCTCGGTCAGGATCGCGTCGTAGCCGGTCAGGTACAGGAGGTCCGCGCCGATCCCGATGAGGAGCGCGCTCAGGCCCCGCCGATCCAGGCCCTGGCGAGCCCCCAACAATCGCTGAGCGAGCCGGCCCGACGGGATCGTGGGCCTGGCCGCGAGAGCCCTCAGGGCCGCTGTCCGCTTGCCAGTGCTGCCCGATCGAGCCACGCTCGGAGGGTGGCCGGGCCGTCGTCGAACAGTTTGCGATAGGCCAGGACCCGCTCGGCGCCTGCGGCGAGAGCGCGTTTGCGGAGGGCCACGTCGTCGTGCTGCCCCACCGCGAGCACACGTCGGCCTCCCTGGGCGCAGCGCTCGACTACCCGGATGGGATCGTACGCGCGGGCCGTCAGATCCACGACGGCAGCGTCCATTCCCCACAGGGCGTGCTCGAGCCCCGTGTCACTGCCGGCTCGAGTCGGAATCGCCCCCACCTCGGCCAGGAGTCGCACGAGGCGCTCCGACCAGATGAGATCGTCGGCCACGACGAGCACCCTTGGTGTGTTGGCGTTCACCCCAGCACGCTCAGGATGTGCCGGAAGACGTCCCGTGCGGCCACGACGCCGATCGGCCGGCCGTCCTCGACGATGGGAATGTGCCGGAAACCGCCCACGGCCATCTTGTTGATCGCCACGGCGATGGTGTCGTCGTGGCGGAGGACGACCGGGTCGCGCGTCATGAAGTCGCGCACGTCAAAGGCGTCGAGCTTGACGCCGGCGACCTTCAGCACCGCGTCGCGCTCCGTGAAGATGCCCACCAACCGATCACTATCGGTGACGAGGAGGCAGTCCGTCGGGACCTCGTGCATGCGCGTGATTGCAGCTCCGAGCGCTGCGTCCGCGCTGATGATCGTCGGCGTGCCTACGCCCAGATCGTCGAGATGCTCGCCCAGCAGGCGGCCATGGAACGAGACGGCCTGTTCGGGGATGTCCGCGGTGCGCAGATCGGCCCCGCAGTTTTCGCAGTTGTCCTCGCCCTGCAGATTGTCGTGCCGGCAGACCGGACAGAGCATCTACCCCTCCTTGGCGGTGGCTGCTACTCCACGGTCCAGGTCTCGCCGCTCTTGAGCGCCCGAGCAAGGTCGCCTTCGCCGGACGCCGCAACGGCTGCGTCGATCTGGCCGGTCAGGAGCTCGTCGTGCGTCGGACGGGCGACGTCCCGGAGCACGCCGACCGGAACCGGGAATTCGGGCCACCACATGCGCGAGAGCATCAAGGCCAGGTATGGCTCCGGAGCGTGCGCATCGTGAACCAGCAGGTCGTCCTCGGTCACAGCGTCGCCGAGCGCCACCACTTCGGGGTGGAGGCCCCGCAGGCGGATTCCCTTGTCGCGATCCTTGCCGAAGATCATCGGCTGGCCGTCCTCGAGCAGCAGCATCCGATCCTCGCGCACCTCGCGGTCCGTGAAATCGCGAAACGCACCATCGTTGAAGATGTTGCAGTTCTGGAGGACCTCGACGAAGGCCGAGCCCCGATGACGGCCAGCCAGCTCGAGGGTCCCCTGCAGGTGCTCGGTGTGTGTGTCCACCGAGCGTGCGACGAAGCTGGCCTCCGCCGCGAGGGCGATCGTCAGCGGCATGATGGGCGTGTCGATCGTCCCGGAGGGCGTCGACTTCGTGCGCTTCCCCAGCTCGGAGGTTGGCGACGCCTGACCCTTGGTCAGCCCGTAGATCCGGTTGTTGAACATGACCATCTTGAAATCCACGTTCCGGCGCATCGAATGCAGGACGTGGTTTCCGCCGATCGACAGCGCGTCGCCGTCGCCCGTGATCACCCAAACCATCAGGTCTGGCCGGGCGGCCTTGAGGCCGGTCGCGAGCGTCGGCGCGCGACCGTGGATGGTGTGGAAGCCGAACGTGTTCATGTAGTAGGGCAGGCGCCCCGAGCAGCCGATCCCGCTGATGAAGACGATGTTCTCGCGCGGGTACCCGAAGTCGGGCATCACCTTCTGGGTCTGGGCAAGGATCGAGTAATCGCCGCAACCCGGGCACCAGCGCACCTCCTGGTCGGACACGAAGTCCTTCCTCGTGAGCTGGATGACCGCCTGGTTCTCGGGGCTGAGGGCCGGCTCCGAGGATTGTCCGTTCGTCTCAGTCATCGCCGGTCCTTCGCTTGGCTTTTCGCTCGCGCGAATGCGTGCGCCCTCGCGCCGCACGGGCGGGAGCGATCGATTCCCGTGTCGTCGGCCCGAGGAGTCGTTCCGCTTCGTCGAAGATCTCGGCAATTCGGAAGGGCTTTCCACGCACCCGGTCGTAGCCCACCGCATCGATCAGGAAGCGTGCGCGGATCAGCATCAGCAGCTGGCCGAGGTTGACCTCCGGGATCAGGACGCGCCGGTAGCTTCGGACGACCTGCTCGGTATTGGCCGGGAACGGGTTCAGGTAGCGAAGATGGGCATGGGCGACGCTCCGGCCATTCGCCTGGAGGCGCTCGACCGCGCTACGGATCGCTCCGTACGTCGAACCCCAGCCGAGGATCAAGAGGTCCCCTTCGGGCGGCCCGTAAACGTCGAGTGGCGGAATATCGCGAGCGATCCCGGCGACCTTCTGGGCGCGCAGGACCTGCATCTGGTGGTGGTTCTCGGGGTCGTAGCTCACGTTGCCGGTGATGTCGGCCTTCTCGAGGCCGCCGATCCGGTGTTCCAGGCCCTTCGTCCCAGGCACGGCCCACATGCGGGCGAGGGTCTCCGGGTTTCGAGCGTATGGCCGGTAACTGGACGGATCCGTGACGTTGTCGACCGCGATGTCCGGCAACTTGTCCGGCGATGGGATCTTCCAGGGCTCGGCGCCGGTCGCCAGGAATGCGTCCGAGAGGTAGACCACGGGCGTCACGTACTTCAGGGCGATGCGCCACGCTTCGATGGCGTAGTCGAAGCATTCCGCCGGGGTTGCCGGGGCGACGATCGGTATCGGCGAATCGCTGTTTCGCCCGAACATGACCTGGAGCAGGTCGGCCTGTTCCGTCTTCGTCGGCATACCCGTCGAGGGTCCGGCTCGCTGGATGTCGCATACGACGAGGGGCAGCTCCACCATCACGGCCAGGCCCATAGCCTCGCTCTTGAGGGCGATGCCAGGACCGGCGGTTGCGGTCATGCCGAGAGCGCCACCGTAGCTCGCGCCGATCGCGGCCCCGATCGCGGCGATCTCGTCCTCGGCCTGGAAGGTCTTGACGCCGAAGCTCTTGTAGGTCGAGAGCTGGTGCAAGATGTCGGACGCCGGCGTGATCGGGTAGGAGCCGTAGAAGAGGGGCCGGCGAGCAAGCCTGGATGCGGCCAGGAAGCCGAGTGCTGTCGCCTCGTTGCCGGTGATGTTGCGATACACCCCGGGTTCGAGGTGGGCCGGCGGAACGATGTAGCGCTCGTGGAAGATCTCGGTCGTCTCACCAAAGGCGTAGCCGGCCTTGAGCGCGCGCTTGTTGGCCTCCGCGATCACGGGTCGGGCCGAGAACTTCTGATCGACCCAGCGCAAGGTCGGGTCCATGCTTCGCTCGTACAGCCAGAACATGATCCCGAGGGCGAAGAAGTTCTTCGTCAGGTCGACCTGCTTGTTCGTCATTTCGAGCCCTTCGAGGGCCCGGGCGTTGAGCGTCGAGATCGGGATCTCGAAGACGGTGTATTGCTTGAGCGAACCGTCGGTCAGGGGACTGCCGGCGTAGGCCGCCTTGTTCAGGTTCTGCTGCGTGAACGCGTCACTGTTTACGATCAGCGCGCCGCCCGCCGGCAGATCGCCGACATTGGTCTTGAGGGCGGCCGGATTCATCGCCACGAGAACGTCGGGCTGGTCACCGGGCGTGTGGATCTCACTCGAGGAGAAGCTGATCTGGAAGCCGGAGACGCCGGGCAGGCTGCCGGCCGGCGCGCGGATTTCCGCTGGGAAGTCGGGCAGGGTGCTGATGTCGTTGCCAAAAACGGCAGCCGTGCGAGTGAACTGCGTCCCGGTCAGCTGCATCCCGTCGCCGGAGTCGCCGGCGAAACGGATGGTGACCCGGTCCAGCTCCTGCTCGTGGAGCTGCCTCTCCCCGATCTCGGTGGTCACGCCCCCTCGGACTCCTGCATTTGCTGATGCGGTCGGGGCGGCAGGTTGAGGAGCTCCTCGGGGAACGTCTCGGCGAGGTACTTCAGGATGTCCTGCTCCCGCACGATGCCGACGAGGACCCCGTCCTCGTCGATGATTGGAACGTTCCGAAAGCGGCCCGTCTGCATCAGCTCCAACGCCTCGCGCACCGTGCTGTCCATCCGGAGCGTATGCGGCGAGGTGTTCATGAGGGACTCCACCGGCCGCGAGAGATCCGCTCCAGCCCGAATCAGCTTGCCGAAGATGTCCCGCTCGGTGAGCACACCGGCGAGCCGCCCGGACGCGTCGGCCACGATCACCGAATCGCCGACTCCGGATCGCTGGACGATGCGCAGGCATTCCGCGAGGCTCGTCCCAGGCTGTACGGTCAGCGGCTCGCGCCGGCTCAGCACCTTTAACTGCTCGTCTGCCAGCGACGGTACGCGAGCGGCGACGTCCTGTTCGGTGAGTTCAGTCATTGCAACCAAGTGTATCGACTCGATAGCGAAACGGTCCTGAAATCAGCTTGGCCGGACACGGCTGAGCGGGGCACCGGCCGGCTCAACCCAAAGGCGCGGCGCTGATCAGTGCCGGGGTCGTCCTTGCTCAGACCGCTAGGGGAGCCGTCGCGACCGGAGCCACCCTGGCCGCGTATGCCGGCGGAGGTGTGAGGCGCCTCGCGCTTGTCAGAGGATCTTCGACAGGAAGGTCTTCGTACGCTCGTGCTGCGGGTTCGTGAAGAAATGCTCGGGTGTGCCATCCTCGATGATCTGACCGTCGTCCATCAGCACCACGCGATCGGCGACTTCGCGTGCGAAGCCCATCTCGTGGCTGACGACGATCATGGTCATGCCCTCACGAGCAAGCTCCTTCATCACCTCGAGAACCTCGCCGATCATCTCCGGATCCAAGGCTGAGGTCGGCTCGTCGAAGAGCATGAGGGCG
>WNGJ01023396.1_pt1 | contig 10403 bp, 10 predicted proteins | sample 5400611 | NCBI WGS metagenome assembly WNGJ01 (sample SAMN13153375, study PRJNA577476) | soil metagenome | isolation source: 40 cm soil or saprolite under Garry oak tree replicate 1 | place: USA:California | collected 2016-06-15
GAGAATTTGGCGCTGGCAGCATCCCGTCGGAGTGCTTTGCCTATCGCCTGTGTAACCGCTCGGTGCTGGAATGGTCGATCGACCAGTACGAGGTGGGCGAGGAGAAACTCGGCGGGATTATGAACGATCCCAATAACCCGAAGGACAAAGAAATATATTATGCGCCTGGTCGGGAAAGCAATCACAGTCGGTATGGAGACAGTACAGCTTATCAACGAGCTGGCACGGGCGGTCACGCGAGAGGACTGGATGAACTGGCCTCCAGTTCAAGCACGCTAAAGGCATCACCAGGCCCTTACAGTCAGCGATTTTAGGCGCGTATGTGGATTGCCATATCAAACACGGCGCGAAACGGACATCCCGACGAACCGGACAGCACTATAGCGTGTACTTACAGGCAGCGCACGCCAACCATGATCTTGGCAATCCAAACCCTATCTTGCTCTGCTTGTGTCCGACCTGTCACGGCAAGTACGATTATCGTCATCGTGAACGAGAAAAGCGCATTGCCTTAGAACACATGAGACATCAGATGCTATTAGCCGCTCGATAAGCGAACACCTGCAACGCGAATTTTTTGGCCTGGGAGTAGGCAGTGTGGTATCCCCACTTTTAGCAGACTTCCAGGCCGTTCTTTTTTTCACTTCCCTACTCTTGCCACTTTTGATGTTTTGAGAATGAACGACGCTATATGGCCGGTCAGTCAGTTGATGAGGGGAAGAGACCGCCTGGCAAGGCAGGAAGTCGAATGCTTTTGTCAGCACGCCTCCCACTTGCTCCTGGCTGGACGAGTCAACGTCCTGGCCAGCGCCGCCTCACCCAGGGCTTCACCAGTTAATCGTTGGCTCGTTGCTCGGCCTTGCGCACGCGGCGACTGAGAACGGCCAGCAGGTCAAGCCCGACATCGGGGTCACGGCGGAGGATAGTGCGCATGATAATGCGGAAGTCCCAAAACGGCACCACGAGCACGGTGACCTCATCTACCGCCGTTACAGTAGCAGAGCGGGGCAGATCATCCAGCAGCGCCATCTCGCCAATTACATCCCCCGCCCCTGCCGTCCCCAGTACTTCCTCCGCTCCATCAGGGCTGTTTGCCCGGGTGATGCGCACTGTCCCTTTGGTGAGAATAAACAGCCCTAACCCTTTTTCGCCTTGAGAGATCAGCACCGAGCCTGGGCTATACTTGCCCTCCCGAAAACATGTTGCCACTTCCTTTAACTCCTGCTTACGGAGGCCGGAAAAGAGGTCGACACGCGCTAAGGTATCCTCGAACATGGCCTGGAAACTCCTTTTTCGTTGAGTACTATGAGAGAGATCAGAAAGGTAGGGTCTACTGAACTTATTTTATCACAGAGGTGTCATTTGTCAGGATATTCGCGCGGTCTGCCAAATACTCTGCCACGATGCCAAGCGCCCTCAGCGGACTGGCTTTGCCACCAAGTAGTGGCTTACATGAGAAGGATAGCCCTACAAAAGTGGAGCAAGGTCATCGACAGCCTGACCCGGCGCATGATACACTGAAATGTGAAACCTGCTCAAATGCTATACCATGAACGATACTCAAGAGGATCTGATGACACAGAGCTATCTTTCTCCTGAAGAAGACGAGAAGCAAAATCCGCCAGATTCTAGATCGGCCCATTCAAGGGAGAGATCTGGACGACGTGATTTACCAGCGGGTACTGTCACACTGCTGTTTACCGATATTGAGGGATCGACACATCTGCTTCAGCAATTAGGGAATCGCTATACCAATGTCTTGACGGAGTACAGGCATCTCCAACGAGCGATCTTCCGCGAGTATCATGGGTACGAGGTGGACACACAGGGAGATGCATTTTTCACCGCCTTCGCACGAACGAGAGATGCTGTGGCTGCGGCAGTTGCCACCCAGCGTACCTTAGCGAGGCATTCATGGGGAGAGGGGATCACCATACGAGTACGTATAGGCATTCATACCGGTGAACCGGAGTTGGCTGCCGAAGGATACGTCGGCATCGATATCCATTTCGCTGCACGGCTGATGAATGCTGGTCATGGTGGGCAGGTCCTGCTCTCCCAAACAACTCGCGATCTTATCATACACAACCTACCAGACGACGTCACTATCCGCGATCTAGGGGAACACCGTCTCAAGGATCTCTCATATCCTCAACACCTTTTTCAACTTGTTATTGCCAATCTCCCCTTTGATTTTCCAAAACTCAGCACGCTGGATACGTATGCGAATAATCTTCCTGTATACCCGTCGCCGCTCATTGGACGCAAGAACGAACTAGCAAGCATTCTCCACCTGATGCGACAGCAGGATGTACGATTGCTTACACTCACTGGCATAGGAGGAGTAGGCAAAACTCGGCTAGGAGTCCAGACAGCAGCAGAACTAAGCGATGAATGTGCTGATGGAGTCTTTTTTGTGTCTCTGGCACCCATTCGTGACTTTGCACTCGTTATGCCTACCATTGCGCAGGCACTTGGTGTACGAGATGAAACGAATCAACCCATGCTAGAACGCCTGAAAGAAGAGGTCCGGCAGAAACAGATCTTACTGTTGCTGGACAACTTTGAGCAAGTAATAGCAGCGGCCCCCTCTGTAGCAGACCTGCTTGCAGCTTGTCCAAAGCTGAGGGTCCTGGTCACTAGCCGTGAAACCTTGCATCTTCAGATAGAGCACGAGTTTAGAGTACCGCCACTACCACAGCCTGACTTTGCACAGGTAGCAGATCTGGCAGCACTCTCAAAGAACGAGGCCGTGGAACTCTTCGTCAAACGGGCACAAGGAGTCAGACCTGACTTCTGCCTGACCGCTGCAAACGCGCAAGCTATTGCCGAAATTTGCGCTCGCCTCGATGGGTTACCACTGGCGATAGAACTAGCAGCAGCACGCAGTAAACTCCTCTCTCCGCAGGCCCTGCTCGCACGACTCGGAAACCGTTTGAACGTCCTGACGAGCGGAACGCAAGATATACCGGAAAGACAGCAAACTCTGCGCAACACGCTTGAGTGGAGCTACCACTTGCTCGGCTCCCAACAACAACAGCTCTTTCGCCTGCTATCCGTATTCGTCGGTGGTGGTACGTTGGAGGCGATTGAAGCGATCAGTGCTGCTCTAAAAATGAGCGAAGAAGGAGCACTGGATGGAGCAGCATCGCTGATAGATAAAAGCCTCCTTCAAGCCGTAGGACAAGAAGAAGAGACGCGGTTTTACATGCTAGAGACCATCCGTGAGTATGGGATACAAGCACTTAGCAACGGCGAGGAAGCAGAAAAGGTTCGACAAGCGCATGCCGAGTACTATCTCTCGCTGGCAGAGCAGGCATATCAAGAATTTGACGGAGTCCAACAGAGCGAATGGCTCAAACGGCTCGAACGCGAGCAGGACAATGTACGAGCAGCTTTATCATGGCTGTTAGAGCCAGGAAGAACTACTAAAGGCGCTCGCTACGTAGAAATGGCGCTGCGTTTGAGTACCGTGCTCTGGCCATTCTGGGGGCTGCGTGGGAATTACAGCGAAGCTCGTAGCTTCCTGGAACAGGCAATTGCGATAAGTGAAGGAGCGGGGGCCTCGATACGAGCAAAAGCACTCTACTACGCAGCTAGAATAGCTCATACACAGGGCAATAACGAGCGAGCAGAACAGCTTTGCAAAGAGAGCCTGGCGCTGTACCAGGAGCTTCATGACGCCACGGGAATGGCGCTAGCACTGCATCACCTGGCAGATATCGCCTGGACGAGAGGAGACCTTGAAACGGCACGTGTTCAGGGAGAAGAAGCCTTTGAGATCTTTAGCAAAATGAATGACATCGCTAGTGTCGCCTTCATGCAACTACATCTGGCTACCCTCGCCATCGATCAGGGAGACTACACGAAGGGGTGTAGTCTGCTTGAAGAGAACCTGAAGATATGCCGGGGGCTTCACGACAAGAGTGGGATTGCTGAGGCAGTAACGAATTTAGCCAGAGCACACTTCCTGGCGGGAGATCTCACTCAAGTACGGCCATTTCTTGAGGAAGGCTATGCGCTCTTCAATGAAATGGGAGACAAGGAAAGCATAGCTTACTGCTTCTGCCAATTTGGTCTCCTCGCTCTTAGCCAGGATGACCTGCTAGAAGCACGCTTGAAGATTGAAGCAGCGGTCGAACTCTTTAAGGAGATGGGCCAGCAGCACGGGACAACTACTTCTCTCTCCTTTCTGGCAAAGGTGGCAACCAGGCAGGGTAGTCTCAAAGAAGCACGGAAGCTGTACGAAGAGAGCCTGACTGTAGCGAGAGCATCCGAGAACAGATTGAGCATTGCCATAAGTCTGGAAGGGCTAGCGAGCGTGATTGCAGGAGAGACGTCGCCTGGAGAGGGCTCACAGGAGAACATGTGGGCTGCGCGGCTCTGGGGCTGTGCAGAGCAGCTCCGTGAGGGAATGGGAACCCCTCTCTCACCTTTTGAGAGAATTTTCTACAACGACGCAATAGGTGCAGTACGCGGCACATTAGGCGAGAAGACTTTTATCTCAGCACGGGCAGAGGGACGAGCGATGGCACCTGAGCAAGCCGTCGCAGGGTTTAACAGAGATCTACCGGTATAATTAAAATCCTGCCTGCACCCCGGGTTTTGTCAGCGAGAGTGGTTTTGACCTGCTGAATATAATCTACCGCGCCCTGGCCATACCAGCTACCGCTAAACCACTGGCCCAGGCAGCCCCAGATATCGCCCGCGTGGTAAGAAGGATAGTCGGGAAGAGGGGGAGTATCGCTTAAATAAGTGGTATAGCCTTCGTAGCAGGAGCGAATAGCACTATAGACATACTCAGCATTAAAGGCTGTATCATCGCGGCTTCTGGGCTATTCGCTCTTATTGTAGTATTTGATCTGGAAGGAGTGGCATAAGTGAGAAGGAATTGGTAGACTGTGAGGACCAATTCCTACAGAGGAACATGATGAGCATTCAATGGTGACCATCACCCTTCATTGTCCCCACTGTGACAGCGAGGCCCTGGTTCGCGATGGTCATGCCCCCAACGGGAAACAGAAATACCGCTGCCATAGGTGTGGACGTCGGAGCCGTGAAAACCCCACCCCCAATGCCTATCTATCAGTTCGCCGCGTAGAGATCCTGCAGGCTTATCAAGAACGAAGCAGTCTACGTGGTCTCGTCCGCACATTTGGGCGTCTCTCGTACAACGCTATCGAGTATCTGGGATGCACGCTAGTAGTGAACCAAAGCTGGCCGCTGGTAGGTATTCCAAAAGAAGGCCAGCGAATGTATTTGGTAGGTATCATTCGCTACCTTACCACTGGTTGAATCTGTCGGCAGGCTGCGCCAGGGAGACTTCGAGAAGTCTTTCCCTATGCCTCTTTTAGTGGATGTCGATCTTCTGCCATGCCGAGCGCCTCACTGATCTCTCTGAGCACGGCCTCTTCGGCCTCATTGATCTTGGACCCTCCGCCTCCCTCTCGCGCTGCATTGGCCACCTGTGCGCCAATGTGCAACACCACGAGCCTATATTCCACCATCTCTTGCTTAGAAGCTGTATGTTTGAGGAGTTCAATCGCCTCTCGGCAGGCGGAGAGCAGCTCGGCCTTGAGGTGGATGAAGTCAACACCAGATCGCGCGCTCTGATGATCGGGCTGCTTGCCCAATCCCTGACGCAGCCCGTCTGCGAGCAGGTCCTGGAGTAATGTGTTCGATGCATACTGCTTGCGAGCTGTAATGGCAGCGTCCAGGATAGCACCGTATTCCAGCACAGTTCCGATAGTACCGCTGTCTACCGCCTCTGCGATGGTTGGCCCCACGCTCAGAAGGGGTTTTTGGAGCAGTTCCCATTCCTGTGATGTGTAGTTGGACCTGGTCGTCATCGTGGATATCCTTTCATTCCCTCAAGCTGTCAGTTATTGAGCCACGAGCAGCTGCCGCGTCTCGCGCTCTTTTCCTTGACAAATCAGGGAGAGTGCGGGTACAGCATCTTCAATGGTAAACCATTCCCGTTTCGCTGGAAGATACGTATGCATCAGTATATCTTGTACAGCGAGGAAATATCCAGGCGGGTCAGTTTCGCAGGCCAGGAACTGCTGATGGCCTCTCCTGATTTTACTCTCGACCATCTCGCAAATTGAACTTCTAGAATGTCACCCCACTCTTACATTCAACAATTTTGAGAGGGGATAGGGAAGGAGTGATATCAGAATACCCATATTGGAAAAATCGCTGCCTGTACAGCCGAAAATACCCCCTCTACTAGAGACGAAAGCTGTGGCGAAGCCGATGGAGCCCTCTCAAATTTGACAGCGAATCTGACAGCTATACGTGTGAATAAATCTTAACTGTTCTGAACTGATTTGAACCGGGAAATGCTCTCTTGCAAGGAGAGAAGTGGTTTGAGGCGGTTCAGACCACTTGGGGAAAGCGGCGAAAAAGCGCGAAAAAGGGTGTATGGAGAACAGGCAGTTCTCCATACGAATCCTCTAGCTATTTTCAGTATTTTCCTTAGTATTGTCACCCTCAGTAGCAGAAGAAACGGCCACTTCTACCGGAGTCTGAGCCGCTTCGGTTACAACTGGGGCCTCATCGGAAGCTGGTTTAGAATCCTCGGCTACAGCGGCATCTGCAACGGTTTGGCTCGTTTCACTGGCCTGGCTGGTTTCACCAGTTTCACTAGCCTCACTAGTTTCAGGTTTCGCCAGTTTCGGCTTGCTGCTTTGAAGCTTCCTGGCTGTTTTTCGCCGCCAGTTCCTCGGCATGCAGAGCCGGATCGTTGAACTGTGGCAGGTTCATTTCCAGGCGTATCGCTTTAATAGCCTGGTAGACCTCGCCAGCCTTCAATCCGAGTTCCTCGGCGATCTTCTTATGGATGCCAATAACAGGTACGGGCAGATAGGGTTCGTAGACGGCCTTAATTTTCTCCAGTTCTTCGCTGTCACCCTTGTAGGTCTGCACTTCCCACCAGCTTGGGATCTGATTTCGCTCGCGGAACTCCTGGATAACCTTCTTAACAGCCTTCTTAGGTATCGAGAGTTCCTTGGAAATCTGCGTGCGAATGCCGTCGAATTCTTGTGGCGTTGCCAGTTCCTGGTAGCGCGCCTCAATCTGCGCAACCTGCTCCGGCGTTGGCACAAATGGAGTGGGAGGCGGAATCTTCTCGCGCTTGGGTTTGGGCGGAGTTGACGGCTTCTTCTCCTTTAGCGGTTTGGGGCCTTTTCTCCCGTCGGGACGCTGCTCACCGGGTCCCCCAGGACGCTGGCCCTGGGGGCCGCGACCAAAACCGCCTTCCATTGGCTGGCGCGGACGATATCCGGGCGTATCTAATGTGCCAGGACCACCTACGCGATAGCCACCGGGGCCGCGATTGCCGCCAGGGCCACGCTCATCGCGATCTCGGTAGCCTCCGGGTCCGCGATCACGATTGCCGCCAGGGCCAGGACCGCGCTCGTCACGGTCGCGGTAGCCTCCAGGGCCGCGATACCCGCCAGGGCCACGCTCATCCCGGTCACGATAGCCGCCGGGGCCGCGATTGCCGAATGGCTCCTGGCCGCCGCGCGTATCCCGTGTATCCCGCGGAGCAGGGGAGGAAGGCAACTTTGGACGTGATGGTTGGTCTGGTTGCCCTACTTTTACATCGCTGACCTCATCAAACCAGTGGCTGGTTCCAGATGCTGGTTTAGGCGGCGGGGGCACCGCCGGGCGTGTGGGAAACCCTGTTCCCGGAGTTTTGTTCACTGTTGGCGGCGCGTTCTTCGCTGCCAACTTCTCTTTTCTGGCCTTCTGCACACAATCGGGGCAAGTTACTTCTTTCGCATTTGCCGACTGAAACCACTTGCCGCAGGTGGTGCAGCGCATCTTAATCTTGCTCATGCGCAAACTCCCCTGTCTATTGGATGATGCCAAAGATCATCCTTTTACTAGAAACTGACATGCCTGTCAAAGTGTCGGAATGCGTTATCCATTGTAACGCCTCTTGAGGGTCTTTGTCTACCCCACGTTCGAATGGGCTAAATGCTTCCAAGAAGATCATGCGGCATGTGCCTGGGACTGAACTTGAGAGGTATCTGGTACAAAACGTCTCAATTCTTCTGTTTGTCATTGTTTTTCGCCGCGCTTTTAGGATATAATTGCTTCTGAACCACTGTGCAATTGTGGTCTCAAAGTGCATGAAGCTTAAGAAGGAGAATCTCTATGATGCATAACATTGCTGCCCCAATCGTGCAGCGCAATTGGTGGATCATGGCGCTGAGAGGACTCTTCGCCGTCAACTTTGGTCTCATTGCACTCGTGGCTCCTGGTATTGCCCTGCTCGCCTTCATCTACGTGTTCGCAGCCTATGCACTTGTCGATGGCGGCATTGCCGTCATCACCGCGATACAGGAACGCGAGCTCCTCTATCGCTGGGGATGGATCCTGTTTGAGGGAATCCTGAGTATTCTCGTCGGGATTATTGCCTTTGCCAATCCAGCCTTAACCGCCCTGGCGCTGCTCTACATCATTGCTGCCTGGGCCATCGTGACGGGCATTATGGAGATCGTGGCGGCTTTCGCCATCCGTGAGTTTGTCTCCCGGGAGTGGGTTCTCGCCTTGGCCGGCATTGTCTCCGTTGCGTTCGGGATTCTTCTTTTCTTCTTTCCAGGTGCTGGCATCTTATCAATTCTCTGGTTGGTTGGCATCTACGGGATCGTGTTCATCGTGCGCGCCTTCCAACTCCGGTCCTGGGCATCATCGGTCACAGTCTAAATGCTTCCACCTTTCTTTTCCCTGAGTGTCTGAGATCTCCTCACCCCTTACCTGGAAGCATTTAGGCTTTAAATGACCCAGATTTTATTGGCAAGTAAGCCATGAGCTGGTTTGGATGTGTGCGATGGTGGCTCATGGCTTGCCATTTAACGGAAGTGCCGAAGGGGGATACGGCCGGGCTTGTTTTTGAACGCTCCTGACCGTCCTCCCTGCAGCTCCTAGAGCGGCTTCACGTCCAACATGTTTTTGAATGTTCGCAGGCGATTGTCAGCGTTTCCTCTACTCGAAACCAAAGATGCGAGGACGAAACCTACAAGCAAGTACTTATGGTCGCTATTATTGCGTTTCCCGCTAGAAAGACTCCTTACAGTCGAGGATGGCAGTATGCAGATTGATGCAATGGTACCTTCTTTCAGAATGTCATCCTAATTTCAAATGGGTTTCTGCTTAATATAAGCAAGCAGGTAAAGTAAGATTAACGCATTTTTAATGCTTCTTCTTGCTTTTTTGTTTCACTTTTGTCGAAACTGTATTATATTGCTCTAAGATTCTGATGACTTTGTGATGGTTAGAGTCAAATAGATTTTTATAGATTTTTAATGCTCTGCTGTATAAAGCTTTTGCTTTCGGATAGTTACCTTGAATTTGATAAATTTGAGCCATACTAACAAGGAAATCCGCCGTGAAAGGATGCTCTTGGTTGAAAATAAGTTCAAGGATGGTTACAGCCTTCTCCAAATTCTGAATTGCGAAAACATATTTCTTCTGCTTAAATTGGAGGAATGCTATACCCTCAAGAGCTATGGCAATTTGTTCATGCTGCTTTCCTAAAATCGCCTCTAAAATTTCTAACGCTTCTCTACTAAGTAATAAGGCATGAGCAAACTTTCCTCTCACGCTATAGATTCTTACAAGATCATCAAGAGTATCTGCGACAGCAGGATGATCTGCACCTAGTACTACAGCCCCAGTTATGCAAGCGCAGAACAGGTGAAGCGGCTTCCTAAGCCACATCGCCGAAAAATAGACATGTGATGTCAATGCGCTTCAGAAGCCATCTGACATCAAAAATGGGACTGTAGTACTAGGGCCTGTTTACGAATCTCTAATGCTTGTAAGTGGTAGGACTCAGCTAGCTTATACTGTGCTTGCTCACGGTAGGTGATTCCTAAATTATTCAGACTAAGAGCAACATCAGGATGATTATTTCCCAAAGTTCGTCTACGGATCTCCAAAGCCTCAAGAAGAAGTGCTATTCCCTTCACATCCTTGCCTTGTCTACTATAAAGAGTTGCAAGATCATTAAGGCTTTCTGCAATGGCGGGATGGTCTAATCCCAGTGTCCTTTTTCGAATCTCTAAAGCTTGTTGATAAAGAGGTTCTGCTTGGTAATATTGACCTAAATGTTGATATAACCTTGCGAGATTGTTCATGCTAAGGGCAACCTCATAATGATCTATTCCCCATAATTGTTTTCGAATCTCCAATGCCTGTTGGCAGAAAGGAACAGCTTGCAAATACTTTGCTTGAATGCGGTAAAGTTCCGCCAGGTTATTGAGGCTTTCTGCAATTTCGGGATGATCGGTTTCAAATAACTCCTTGCGTGTGGTTAGTGCTTTGTGCAATAGCAGTTCAGCCTCATTATAGTTCGCGCGTTGATATAAGTAGTACCCAGCAACATTGAGCAA
>WNGJ01009407.1_pt2 | contig 10402 bp, 9 predicted proteins | sample 5400611 | NCBI WGS metagenome assembly WNGJ01 (sample SAMN13153375, study PRJNA577476) | soil metagenome | isolation source: 40 cm soil or saprolite under Garry oak tree replicate 1 | place: USA:California | collected 2016-06-15
TTCGTTCTCACCCAGGGGCCCGAGCTTCGGTTCGGCGATGCCACGTCCCTGACGCTGAAACTGGCAGTGGCCGCGCGCATGCTGCCGCTGTTAGCAGGGACGAGCGGTTACGTCGACGTGACCGTGCCGACGCGTCCGATTGCGGGTGGTCAACCCTAAAGTCTCAAGTCGAGCTTTACTCAGAGCGGCACAGCTCGCCGTTGACAGCGCTGAAGAAGCCGCGTACTCTCCTGCGACGAATGGGGCGAAACAACAGAGGCTCCACTAAAGCTTCAGGTCGAGCACCCTTGAGCGTAAGAGACCAAACCGGGAATTTTCTCGCCGTGATCAAAGTCGTCGGAGTCGGCGGCGGCGGCACGAACGCGGTCAATCGCATGGTCGATGCGGGACTGACCGGCGTCGAGTTCATCGCGGTGAATACCGACGCCCAGGCGCTGCTGATGTGCGACGCGGACGTGAAGATCCACATCGGCTCGCAGGCGACCCGTGGCCTCGGCGCGGGTGCCGACCCGGCGGTCGGAAAGGCCGCGGCGCAGGAAAGCCGCGACGAGCTCAAAGAGGCGTTGAAGGGAGCCGACATGGTCTTCGTCACGGCCGGCGAGGGCGGCGGCACCGGCACCGGCGGGGCACCGATCCTGGGCGAGCTCGCCGGCGAAGAGCTCGGCGCACTTACCGTCGGGGTGGTTACCCGGCCGTTCTCGTTCGAAGGCCGCAAGCGCGCGCAGCAGGCCGAGCGCGGGATCGAAGATCTGCGAGACACGGTCGACACGCTGATCGTGATCGAGAACGACCGCCTGCTCCAGGTGGTCGAGAAGCGGACATCGATCGTCGATGCGTTCAAGCTCGCCGACGACGTCCTCCGGCAAGGCGTCCAGGGCATCACCGACCTGATCACGATCCCCGGTCTCGTCAACCTCGACTTCGCCGACGTGCGCACGATCATGCGCGGGGCCGGCTCGGCGCTGATGGGCATCGGCGCGGCCTCCGGCGAGAATCGTGCGACCGAGGCGGCGCAGGCAGCGGTGTCGTCGCCGCTACTCGAAGCGTCGATCGAAGGCGCCACCGGGATCCTGCTCAACGTCACCGGTGGTCGCGAGATCGGACTCTTCGAGGTGAACGAAGCGGCCGAGGTGGTCACCGGGGCGGCAGACCAGAATGCGAACGTCATCTTCGGCGCCGTCATCGACGAGTCGCTCGAGGACGAGGTGCGGGTGACCGTGATCGCAACCGGGTTCGGCCCACACCGGACGCGAAGGCGTCGCGCTGCCCAGGCCGCCGAGTCCGAGCAGATCGCCACCGAAGAGCCGCAGCCCGTTCGAAACGAAGGCTTCGACGTCCCGGACGACATCCTGGAAGTTCCTTCGTTCCTGCGCGACTCGTAATGCCACAGGTTTAGTTCCGCGGCTGTTGCGGAATGTTCGCGGGTGCCCTCTCGGGCTACTGCTCAGCAGGAGCCCGCGATGACCCGGTCCGGCCGTCCCGGCCCCTCCTGATTGGCGGGGGGACCGGGGCGGCTTCCTTTAGCATCAGCCGCCGGATGCAGACGCTACTCCGGACGCCGCTCTTCGACCGCCACGTTGCCCTGGGCGCACGGATGGTCCCGTTTGCCGGGTGGGAGATGCCGGTGCAGTACGAGGGCGTGATCCCCGAGCACATGGCCGTGCGAACGGACACCGGCGTTTTCGACGTTTCGCACATGGGCGAGCTCGAGGTCGAGGGCCCACGCGCGCACGAGCTCCTGCAGTCCGCGCTCTCGAACGACCTCGGGCGGCTCGCAGACGGCGACGCCCAATACACGCTGCTGACGAACGAGTCGGGCGGAATCGTCGACGACCTGATCGTCTACCGGCTGAGCCCGTTTCGCTTTCTGTTGATCGTCAATGCCGCAAACCGCGAGGGTGATTTCGAGTGGCTGAAGGAGCGCGAGGTCGCCGGCTCCGATGTGCGGGATGTCTCCGACGAGTACGCGTTGCTGGCCGTCCAGGGGCCGCGCTCGCTCGAACGCCTCGGCCTCGAAGAGGCCGCGGCGTTCACGTTCGCCGAGGGCGAGATCGACGGGATCGCCTGCATGATCAACCGCACCGGCTACACCGGCGAGCAGGGGGTGGAGCTGATGGTGCCGGCCGAGGATGCTCCCCAGCTCTGGGATCGAGTGCTGAAGCGCGGGGCCACACCTGCCGGGTTGGGCGCGCGCGACACGCTGCGCCTCGAGGTTTGCTACCCGTTGCACGGCAACGACATCGGTCCTGAGACCGATGCGATCTCGGCGGGCCTCGGCTGGGTCTGCGCACTCGACAAGGAATTCACGGGTGTCGAGGAGCTGCGGCGAATCAAAGAAGACGGCCCGCAACAGCGGCTCGCAGCGTTCGTGATGAAAGAGCGCGCGATTCCGCGGCAGGGGATGCCGATCGAGCGCGGGGGCGAGGTCACGTCCGGCACACACTCGCCGATGCTCGATCGGGGCATCGGCATGGGTTACGTTCCGGCGCAACGCGCCGCGCCGGACACGGAGCTGACGATCGACGTCCGCGGCAAGCCCCGGCGTGCGCGCGTCGTCAAGAAGCCCATCTACAAGAAGGAGGCTGGCCCGAGTGGCGGCGACTGAGACGTACCCCGACGAGCTGCGATACCACCCGGAGCACGATTGGGCTCGAATCGAGGGCGACGAGGCGACGCTCGGCATCACCTGGTACGCACAGGACTCGCTCGGGGAGCTCGTTCACTTCGAGCCGCCCGGCGCGGGGGCGACGGTCGCGAAGGATGCCTCGTACGGTGAAGTCGAGTCCGTCAAGGCCGTGTCCGACCTGATCACACCGCTCTCCGGCGAGGTGATCGAAATCAACCAGAAGGTCGTCGACGCTCCGGAGACCGTGAACGAGGATCCCTACGGCGAGGGCTGGCTCGTGCGGATTCGGCTCTCGGACCCGGCCGAGGCCGAGGCTCTGCTTGACGCCGCCGCCTACCGGCAACTCCTCGAAGACGCCTAGGGCTGGCGGATCACGTGAGCTTCCTGTCGCTGACCGAGCAGGACCGCGAGCAAATGCTCGAGACGATCGGCATCGACTCGATCGAGGAGTTGTTCGAGCAGATACCGGTGGGCGTCCGTCTCGGCCGTGCGCTCGACCTCGAGCCGGCCCTCTCGGAGCCCGAGCTCGTCGCGCACCTGACCGAGCTTGCCTCGCGCAACATCGACACCGGTCGCGAGATCTCGTTCCTCGGCGCAGGCATCTACGACCACTACGTTCCGGCCGTCGTCGACGCGGTGCTCGCACGCGGAGAGTTCCTGACCGCGTACACGCCCTACCAGCCGGAGATGAGCCAGGGGGTGCTGCAGGCGATCTTCGAGTACCAGACCGCGATCTGCGAGCTCACCGGCATGGACGTCTCGAACGCCTCCGGCTATGACGGGACAACGGTCGCCGCGGACGCCTGCTATCTCGCCAGGCAGGCGACCGGCCGTTCGAAGGTCGTGCTAACCGAGGCGCTGAACCCGCAGGTGCGCCAGGTCGTCAAGACCTACGCACCCGGCTTCGGGCTCGACGTCGTCGAGGTTCCGCATCGCGACGGGACCACGGATCCGGACGAGCTGCGCGCAGCAGCTGGCGAGGCAGCGTGCGTGATCTTCCAGCAGCCGAACTTCTTCGGCTGCCTGGAGCCGGCGCCGGACCTCGCGGCCGCGGCCAACGACGCGGGCGCCCTGCCGGTAGCGCACGTCGACCCGGTCTCGCTCGGCGTGCTCGAGGCCCCGGGCGCGTACGGCTGCGCGGTTGCGATCGGCGAAGGCCAGTCGGCTGGCAACTACCAGTCGTACGGCGGCCCGCACTACGGATTTTTGGCGGCGCGGTCCGAGTTCATCCGGCGCATGCCGGGCCGGATCTCCGGCGAGACCGTGGACTCCGAGGGCAAGCGCGGCTTCGTCCTGACGCTGCAGACGCGGGAGCAGCACATCCGCAGGGAAAAAGCAACCTCCAACATCACGACGAATCAGACGTTGCTCGCGCTGGCCGGCCTCGTTCACCTCTCGTGGCTGGGACCGCAAGGGCTGCGCGAACTGGGGGAGACCTGCCTCGCGCTCTCGCGCTGCGCAAAGGAACGTCTGACCGACGCCGGTCTGGAGCTCGTGTTTCCAAACAAGGCAACGTTCAAGGAGTTTGCCGTACGGGTCGGACGACCCGCGAAGGACGCGATCAGCGATGCGCGCGCGGCGGGCATCCATCCCGGCTATGCGCTCGGTCGCGACTACGCGGGTCTGGACGACGCGCTGCTCGTCGCGGTGACGGAGAAGCGGACGACCGCAGAGATCGACAGCCTCGTCGAGGTGCTCGCGGCGTGAAGCTCGTCTACGAGAAGTCCAGGCCGGGCCGGCGCGCGTCCTCGCTGCCGCGGCCGGAGCTGCCCGCCGCGGAGGTGCCCGAAGAGCTTCGCCGCGCCAGCCCGCCCAGGCTGCCCGAGATCTCGGAGCCGGAGCTCGTCCGGCACTTCACCGCCCTCGCGGACCGCACCTTCGGCATCGATACGGGCTTCTACCCGCTCGGCTCGTGCACGATGAAGCACAACCCGCGGGTGAACGAGCGCGTCGTCAACCTCCCTGGCTTCCGGGACTTGCACCCGCTCCAGGAGGAAGACGCGTCGCAAGGCGCGCTCGAGCTGATGTGGCGGCTGCAGGAGATCCTTGCCGAGATCGTCGGCCTGCCGGCGGTGTCGCTCCAGCCGGCCGCGGGCTCACAGGGCGAGCTGACCGGCCTGCTGCTGATGCGCGCCTATTTCGCCGACCGCGGCGAAGGCGACGAGCGGCGCGAGGTCGTGATTCCCGATACCGCGCACGGGACGAATCCGGCCAGCGTCACCATGGCCGGCTATGAGCTCATCGGCGTCAAGACCGATCCGCGCGGGAACGTCGACCTCGACGACCTGCGGGGGAAGGTCGGCCCGCAAACCGCGGGCCTGATGTTGACGAACCCCTCGACGCTCGGGCTCTTCGACGAGGGAATCGAGGAGATCACGCGGATCTTCCACGAGGCGGGCGCCCTCATGTACTACGACGGCGCGAACTTGAATGCGATCTGCGGGATCTCGAGGCCCGGCGATTTCGGCTTCGACATCGTCCACTTCAACCTGCACAAGACTTTCTCGCAGCCGCACGGGGGCGGGGGGCCCGGCGGTGGGCCAATCGCGGTGCGCGACCGCCTCGAGCCCTACCTTCCGGTACCGGCCGTCGTGCGCGAGGGCGAACGGTTCCGGCTCGATTACGAGCGGCCCAAGACGATCGGCAAGGTGCGAGGCTTCTGCGGGCCGTTCGGTGTCTTCGTCCGCTCCTACGCGTACATCCGCTCCTACGGCCCGGCGCTTCGGGAGATGTCCGAGGTCGCGGTCCTGAACGCGAACTACCTGCTCGCGCGGCTGAAGGACACCTATGAGGCCCCGTTCGACCGGCTCTGCATGCACGAGTTCGTGCTCTCGGGCCGCCGGTTGAAGCGCGAGCACGGCGTCACGACGCTCGACGTCGCCAAGCGCCTGATGGACTACGGATTCCATCCGCCGACGATCTATTTCCCCCTGATCGTTCCGGAGGCGCTGATGATCGAGCCGACGGAGACCGAGGCGAAGGAAACGCTGGACGCCTTCGCGGACGCGATGCTGAAGATCGCGCGCGAGGCGGCGGCGGAACCCGAGCTGCTGAAGGAGGCGCCGCACGTCCGACCGGTCAAGCGTCTCGACGAGGTCCGCGCCGCGAAGCAGCCCGTCGTGCGCTACCGCTTCGAGCAGCACGAGGACCCCCAGGGCGCGGGCGAGCCGCGCCAGCTCGAGGCCCAGAAGGGCGCCTAGCCCTACGCAGAGGCGGCGAGCTGCCCGCAGGCCGCGGCGATGTCCCGGCCGCGGGTGAGGCGCACGGTCGTGGGAATCCCGCTGCGCCGCAGCTCCGACTCGAAGGCGGCGATCGCCTTCGGCGAGGAGCCCGTGAAGCTTCCGGTCGGGTTGTACGGGATCAGGTTCACCTTGAAGATCTTCGGATCGAGCAGCTCCGCGAGCGACCGTGCCTGCTCGACACGGTCGTTGACGCCGGCGAGCATCACGTATTCGACGAAGACCTTGCGCCGCCGCAGCTCGAAGTAGCGCCGGCATTCCGCGAGCACGTCTGCGAGCGGGTAGCGGTCGTTGACCGGCATCAACTGCGACCGGAGCGCCGGCTCGGCCGCGTGCAGCGACAGCGCAAGCCGTATCGGCTTTTCGACCTCGTCCACGAACTTCCGCAGCCCGGGCAGCCAGCCGACCGTCGACACTGTCGTCCGGCGATTGGTCACGCCGAGGTCCGGGAGACGCCGAGCCGCACCAATCACCTCGTCCACGTTCAGCATCGGCTCGCCCATGCCCATGAAGACGGCGTGGTCGATCGCTTCGAGACGGCGGAAATGGAGGGCCTGGTCGAGCATCTCGGAGGCTGTCAGGTTGCGCCGGAACCTCATCTGGCCGGTCGCGCAGAAGGTGCAGGTGAGCGGGCAGCCGCTCTGCGAGGAGAGACAGACCGAGCGCCTCCCGTCCCGGAATCGCATCAGCACGGCTTCCACCGGCAGGCCGTCGCCGGTGCGGAACAAGCTCTTGACGGTGCCGTCGCGCGAGCGAGCCTCGTGCTCGACGTCGAGCGTCGAGAAGGGGATCCCTTCCGCCAGCCTCGAACGAAGCCCAGCAGGCACATCCGTCATCTCGGCGTAGCCGCTTGCGCCCCGGGCGGCCCACGACCAGACCTGGCGCGCCCGGAAGCCGGGCTCCCCGTGCCGTTCGAGCGTTTCCTGCAGGGCTGTGATGTCCACCGACTGCAGAATACGGGCGTGATCGATCTCCGTTCCGACACGAAAACGCAACCGAGCCGGGGCATGCGCGAGGCGATGGCCAACGCCGAGGTCGGCGACGAACAGCGACGCGAGGACCCCACCGTCAACGACCTCGAGCGGCGCGTCGCCGAGCTGCTCGGGCAGGAGGAGGCCGTCTACGTGCCGACCGCGACGATGGCGAACGAGATCGCTCTTCGGACCCTGTCCGAGCCCAGCGACGAGCTGATCGCCGAGGAGAACGCCCACCTCTTGCTCTCGGAGCTTGGGGGGCCGGCAGTCCACGCCGGCCTGATGACCAGGCCGGTCCGGGGGCAGGCCGGTCGCTTCGGGCCTGACGAGGTGCAGCGGATGATTCGCCGGGGCGACGACACGCACACGCCACGGACCCGGGTCGTCGCGATCGAAAACACGCACAACGCTTCCGGTGGCCGGGTCTGGCCGCTCGAGGAGATCCGGGCGCTGGTCGCGGCGTGCCGGGAGCTCGAGCTCTCCGTCCATCTTGACGGCGCGCGTGTCCTCAACGCGGCGGTCGCGAGCGGTGTTCCGGCGGTTGACATCGCCGGGCAGTTCGACACGGTCACGCTCTGTCTCTCGAAAGGCCTCGGCTGCCCGCTCGGCGCGCTCGTCGCTGGCTCGCACGAGCTGATGCAGAAGGCGCGGCGTTTCAAGCATCAGTTCGGCGGAGCGATGCGGCAGGCCGGAATCGTTGCGGCGGCCGGCGTTTACGCCCTCGACCACAACGTCGAGCGGCTCGCCGACGACCACGTGCGGGCGCGGCGATTGGCCGAGGGTCTGCACGCCGCGGGCGTGCCGGTCGATCTCGAGCAGGTGGAGACGAACTTCGTCCAGGTCGACGTCGGCGCCCTCCGCCTCGAGGCGAGCGACGGCCTCGCGCGGCTCTCCGAGGAGGGGATCGGCTTCTCGGCGACTGCGCATCCGGGCGTCCTCCGCGCCGTGACGCATCTCGACATCGACGACGACGACATCGAGCAGGCGATCGAGCGGGTGCCGCGGGCGCTCGGCGTGCTTGCTCGCGCCTAACTCGCGACTTCGACCTCTTCGGCTCGCTGGCTGCACATTGTTAAGGCGCGCCCAGCCTCCTCCCCGCGGCGAGCCTATCGAGCAGGAGCGCACGAGTGTGAGCCGTGAACGCGCCGGAACCGTGACTTTCTGCAGGCCCCGTGACGGTGGCCGGGACAGGCTGGATCGGGACGCCTAGCGGTCGCCCGCGAAGCCGAAGCCGACTACGAGTGCCGCATACACGCTCACCAGGGCCAGGCCCTGCCAGCGTCTCGAGGAGCCGTCGAAGACGACTGCGGTTACCACGACCGTCGCCAGCGCCATTGCCCCGAGCTCCTCCCAACGGAAGGCGAGCGGCAGCGCCGGCGTCACGACCCAGGAGAGCAGCGCGATCGCGGGCGTCACGAACAGTGCTACCTGGGCGCTCGAGGAGACCGCGATCTCGGTCGCCAGCCGCATCTTCCCGCGGCGGGCGATCACGATCGCACCGCCGTGCTCGGCGGCGTTGCCGACCACCGCCACGATCACGACCGCGATGAAGAACTGCGAGAGCCCGGCCGCCTTCGCGAAGCCGTCGAGCGAGTGGACGAGGATCTCGCTCGTCACGGCGGTCGCAGCGGTTGCGAGCCCGAGTGCGATGAGCGCACGCCGAAGGGGCCACGCGTCGGCGCGTTCCTCGTAACCGGATTCGGCGTGCGTTTGCCGGAAGCCGCGAAGCTGGATCGTCTGCACGACGACGTAGAGGACGAGGAGGGCCGCCGCGACCGGGGCGGTCAAGACGGCGAGCGAATGTCGGTCCGGATTTCCGTGCCAGCCCGCGATCGAGGGAATGAGGAACAGGAGCACCGCCGCCGCGACGAGACCTAACTGCAGCAGCAGCGAGTTTCGGTTGATCGGCTTGCCCGACTCACCGGTTGCCATCGCCAGCCCGAGCACGAGCAACAGGTTCGAGACGACGCTGCCGGCGAGCGAACCGCGGACGACGTTCGGGAGCGCGTCCGCGACCGCGAAGATGGCGATGATCAGCTCCGGGGCGTTCCCGAAGCTCGCGTTCAGGAAGCCGCCGATCCCGGGGCCGGTGTGCTCGGAGGCCTGCTCGGTCGACTCGCCGATCAGCCAGGCAAGCGGGACGAGCGACGCCGCAGCGAGCACGAACAGCGTGACGTCTCCCGGATGGAAGGCGAAGTCGACGACGAACGTGATTGGGGCGAGCGCGAGAGACGCCCAGAGGAGCTTTCGCGCCACGGCGATACCCTAACGACGTGCCGGCGGCGGTCCTCTTCGACTGGGGCGACACCCTGATCCGCTTCGTCTACGACGAGGCTCTCGTCGAGGCCGGCCATCGCGCCGGGCTCGCCGCACTCGGGCGTGATGACCTACCCGAAGTGGAGCGCATGGCGACGCACTTCCGCGAGCGCTACGAGCCGCTCTTCTGGGCGCCGGGCACCGTCGAGGAGCTCGAGTACCCGGGCCTCGTCCGCCAACTGCTGGGCGACTTCGGGGTCGAGGTGGACGACGCGGAGCTGACCCGTTTCCTCGAGGCCGAGCACGCGGCCTGGGATCCGGCGCGGCAGGCCGCGGCGAACACGCCCGCGCTCCTGGAGGCCCTGCGGGCGCGCGGCCTCAAGCTCGGGCTCGTCTCGAACGCATTCGACCCGGGTTGGCTTCTCCACCGGGACCTCGAGCAGATGGGTCTCGCCGAGCGCCTCGACTTTGCCGTCTTCTCCTCAGAGGTCGGCAAGCGCAAGCCGCATCCGGCGATCTTCGAGCGGGCACTGGACGCGCTAGGAGTCGCGGCCTCCGACACGGTTTTCGTCGGCGACCGCCTCTACGAGGACGTCCGCGGCGCCGGCGAACTCGGGATGACCACCGTGCAGGCGCTCTGGTTTCGCGCCGACGAGCACCCCGAAGGCGGCGAGCCGGACTTCCAGGCGTTCACGCAGATGGACGTGCTGAACGTGGTCGACCGGCTCGCGGCTGCGGCCTAGCTCAGTAGACCGGCCACGCCCCTAGCCCCTGACAGCGTGCTTGTCAAGTCTTGCGGAGGGTGTATCCGTTCGCCCAAAATTCCGATATGGAGACCAAGCGCGACCTCGTCACCCGGGTGAGCGAGCTGCCCCTGCACCCGCAGGACGAGGTCGAATGCCGCCGCTGCGGCGTCTACTGCGACAAGGTCGTCCATCCATCCGCCTGCGTCGAGCGGGGCTGCGCCTTCCTCTACTCCTACGAGGAGTTCGGCCACACTTACGTCGGCTGCATGCAGAAGGTCTTCGACGTCGAGATCGACCTCGACCTGTTGCGCGCCGCCGAGGAGACCGGCGAGTTCGGCGCCGTCAAAGCGATGCGCAAGCCGCTGCCGATCTGCCGTGCCGAAGTCGAGAGCTGCTACGACAGCCGCACCGAGGATGTCGGCTGCCTCAACCCCGAGTTCTACGAGCTGCCGGTGGGCGAACCGACTTTCCGAGTTTTCGCCCAGATCCGTCCCGCCGCTTCTTCGTAGAGCGGGCGTGTAGCTCCTTTAGCTTCCGGACCTGCTCCGCGTCGGGTCCGTG
>WNGJ01034572.1_pt1 | contig 10401 bp, 14 predicted proteins | sample 5400611 | NCBI WGS metagenome assembly WNGJ01 (sample SAMN13153375, study PRJNA577476) | soil metagenome | isolation source: 40 cm soil or saprolite under Garry oak tree replicate 1 | place: USA:California | collected 2016-06-15
TCGAGGTCGAGGCGCTCTACGGCTGGTTCGACCGCCGTCCCTACGGGGGCGGCGAAGACATGGTCTGGATCGCGCGCCGCGTCTGATCGGGGCGTGTCCCGGTGCCAGACCCGGAGACACGGCCGATGGAGACGGTCGGTCGCAAAGTAGAGCCGAACGGCGACGAGGTCGACGCCGTCGAGCCTGGCCAAAGCGGGCGTGCCCTGGTGCCAGGCACGGGGACCGGTCCGAATTAGGCTGGCGCGGACGCTAGAGGAGCTCGATCTCGTCGCCAACGGCGACTTCGCCGGTTTCGACGACGCGCGCCAGCATTCCACGCTTGTTCTGCAGCTCGGCGCGCAGACCGTCTCGGAGCTCGTCCATCCGGTGGCACGGATCGCAGACCATCGTGATCTCGAACTCAGCGTCACCTGCGCGAACGCGCTGGCCGACCGGCCACTGCTCGACGTCGGTGCCCTCGACGGTGATGTTCTCGCGGATCGCGCCGGGCTCGACGTCGACCGAGTCGAGGTGCTCCTTGGAGACGAACAGAACCTCGCGCTTCGGCGGATTCGCGTGCGCGCAGCCCTCCAGCCCCTGACCGGCGATCGCCCGCCTGCGCTCGTGCGAATCCGACCGTCCGCTCTTCCGAGCAGGTGAGGTGAAGACGCCGGCGACCGTTGCCATCAACGGACGAGTCTAGTCGCGACGGCGGCTGCTCCACTCGTACAACGCAATCGCTCCCGCAGCGCCGACGTTCAGCGATTCCGCCGCGCCAGGGAGAGGAATCGTCGCCGTCTCGTCGCATCCCGCGAGCACGTCTTCTGGCAGCCCCTCGCGCTCGGCGCCGATGACGAAGACCGTCCGATCGCCGAGCTCGACCTCAGCCAGCGGTTGCCCGCCGTGCGCGACAAGGCCGATCCGCCGTCCCGCGGCTTCGCCGAGCGGCACACGGAAGATCGCCCCCGCTGAGGCGCGCAGCGCCTTCGGCCCTGTCGGGTCGGCGCAGCCCTCCGAGAGCTCGACCGAAGCCCCGAACGCGTCCGCGGTCCGGATCAGCGTCCCGACGTTGCCCGGATCGCCGATCCGCCAGAGCGCTAGCCCGACCGGCCGCTGCTCGTTCGACGGCAGATCTTCGCGCCGGAAGACACCGATCACGCGTGCCGGATGTGGCAGGGTGGAGACCTGAGCGAGCAGCTCGGGCTCCACCGTCTCGCCGGCGACGAGCAGTTCGACCGGTTCGAGCCCCGCCTCCAGCGCCGAGTCGACGAGATCCTCGCCCTCGGCGGCGAACAGCCCCAGTTTGTCCCGCCACCGGCGGGCGTGGAGCTTACGGACGAGCTTGAGCGTCTCGTTCTGGGGCGACGTGATCACGAGCGCCGCCCGACGAAGCCGGCCGATCGCCCCAAGAAACGCTCAGCCGGCGAGCGCCGACTTCGCCTGCTCGGCGATCGCGGCAAACGCCTCGGGATCCGAGACGGCCAGATCCGCCAGCATCTTCCGATCGAGCCCGATCTCGGCCTTGCGGCAGCCGGCGATGAACTGGTTGTACGAGAGCCCGTTCTGCCGCGCCGCGGCGTTGATCCTGAGGATCCAGAGCCGGCGGAACTCCCGCTTGCGGTTCTTCCGGTCGCGATAGGCGTAAGCGAGCGAATGCTCGACCTGCTCCTTGGCCTGCCGATAGGTCGAGTGCTTGAGCCCCCAGTAGCCCTTGGCCTGCTCGAGCACCTTGCGGCGCTTCTTACGGCCGTGAACGGATCGCTTGACGCGCGGCACCTATCTCATCCCCAGCAGTTTCTTGACGGACTTGACGTTGGATTCGTCGAGCGCGACGTCCTTGCTGAAGCCGCGCTTTTTCTTAGCCGACTTCTTCTCGAGCAGGTGACTCTTCATTGCTCGCCGGCGCATCAGCTTGCCCGTTCCGGTCACCTTGAACCGCTTCTTGGCTGCGCTCTGTCTCTTTATCTTCGGCATCTGTTTTCGTCACTCCCGCGTTTTTCGTAGGCCCGAGCAGCATCGTCATGTTGCGTCCATCGAGAAGCGGTTGCTGCTCGACCTGGCCGATCTCCTTGACGTCCTCGGCCAACCGCACCAGCAGGTCCCGCCCACGCTCCGGATGGGTCGTCTCGCGCCCCCGGAACATGATCGTCACCTTGACCTTCGCGCGCTGGTTGAGGAAGCGCTGGACGTGGCCCTTTTTCGTGTTGTAGTCGTGGATTCCGATCTTCGGCCTGAACTTGATCTCCTTGACGTTGACCTGAGACTGGTGCTTGCGGGCTAGCTTCGCCTTCTGCTCTTGCTCATAGCGGTACTTGCCGTAATCCATGATCCGCGCGACGGGCGGATCGGCCTGCTGCGCGACGACGACGAGGTCGAGATCGTGATCGCGCGCGATTTCTAGCGCCTCGTCCTTCGTCTTGATTCCGAGTTGATCGCCGTTCTCGCCGATCAACCGGACCCGCGAGGCGCGGATGTTCTCGTTCAGCGCCTCGTTTCGCGGCGGCCGCGGCGGATCGGCTGTGAACCGTCGCCGGGGCCTCAAGAACCTCTCACCAAGCTGCTATTTCCTCCTTTGAAAACAACAAGACCGCTCACGCAGCGGCCCGTTTCCTCGTCCTTTTCGACTCGGTTGAACCCTCCAGGAGCTCTTGGCTCGGAAGGTGAGGAACGGGTCCGCTCCTGCTTTTCAGGGTTCAGAGCCTAGCAAGGTCGTCGAGCAGCTCGCGCAAACTTTTCGTGGACTGGGCTCCGTGGCGTTCCCGGATCGCCAGCGAGTCGTCCGACTCGCGGTCTCCGTAGACGATCACGTACGGAACCTTCTCGAGCTCGGCCTCCCGGATCCGCTTGCCGACGGTGTCGTCGCGCTCGTCCACCTCGACTCGGTAGCCGGCCTCCCGCAGACGCCCCGCGAGCTCGCGCGCCGCCTCGCGGTGATCGGCGCCCACCGGCAGCACCAGCAGCTGCACCGGAGCGAGCCAGAACGGGAACTCGCCTCCGTAGTGCTCGACCAGGATCCCGATGAAGCGCTCCAGCGAGCCGAGCAGCGCACGATGGATGACGTACGGCGTGTGCTCCTGGTTGTCCGTGCCCATGTAGGTGAGCCCGAACCTGGCCGGCATCTGGGAGTCGAGCTGGATCGTGCCCATCTGCCACGAACGACCGAGCACGTCGGTCATGTGGAGGTCGATCTTCGGGCCGTAGAACGCCCCGTCGCCGTCGTGGACGAGGTAGTCGATTCCGCGCCGGTCGAGCGCGTTTCGCAAGGCACTTTCGGTGAAGTCCCACTCCTCGTCGGTGCCGAGCTTCTTCTCTGGCCGGGTCGAGAGCTCGAACCGAGCCTCCATCCCGAAGAGGTCGTAGAGGTACGAGGCGTAGTCGAGGCAGGCGAAGATCTCGTCCTCGATCTGCTCCGGAGTGCAGAAGATGTGCGCGTCGTCCTGCGTGATGTGCTTGACCCGCAGCAGGCCGTGCAACGTCCCGCTCGGCTCGTCGCGGTGCAGCGTCGACGCCTCGGCAAAGCGCATCGGCAGCTGGCGATAGCTCCGCAGCTGGCTACCGAACAGGAGCATGTGGCCGGGGCAGTTCATCGGCTTCAGCGCGAGGCGCTTCTCGTCCTCGTGCTGCTCGACGAAGAACATGTTCTCGGCGTAGTTGTCGTAGTGGCCCGAGGTGACGTAGGTGTCGACGTCGTAGAGCAGGGGCGTCTTCACCTCGAGGTAACCGCGGCGTCCGTTCTCGCGGCGCCGCAGCTCCTCGAGCTCGTTCCAGATCACCATCCCCTTCGGGTGCCAGAACGGGGAGCCCGGAGAGTGGTCGGAGAGGTGGAACAGGTCGAGCTGCGTCCCCAGCCGGCGGTGGTCGCGCTCGCGCGCTTGCTCCAGACGCTCCATGTATTCGTCCAGGTCGGCCTGGTCGTAGAAGGCCGTGCCGTAGATCCGCGTCAGCTGCTTGTTGTGCTCGTCGCCACGCCAGTAGGCGCCTGCGAGACCCGTCAGCTTGAACGCCTTGATCGGCTTCGAGTTCTGCAGGTGCGGCCCGCGGCAGAGATCGGTGAAGTCGCCCTGGGTGTAGAGGGAAATGTCGCCGTCCGCGGTGTCGACCAGCTCGACCTTGTACGGCTCGTCCTCGGCCTCGAAGCGGCGCCTCGCCTCCTCGCGCGAGATCTCCTCCCGATTCCACTCGCGCCCTTCGGAGATCTCCTTCTGGAGCTCCGCCTCGATCCCCTCCAAGTCGCCCTCCGAGATCGGCTCGGGGAACTCGAAGTCGTAGTAGAAGCCGTTCTCGATCGGTGGCCCGATCGCGATCTTCACGCCGGGGTACAGACGGCGGACGGCCTCGGCCAGCAGGTGGGCGGTCGAGTGACGAAGGACGTAGAGCGCGTCGGGATCGTCCTTGTCCCGAGTGGTCAGGATCTGGATCTTCTGGCCGTCCTCGAGCGGCAAACGCAGATCCTGGACCTGCCCGTTCGATCGCACGAGCACGGCCTGCTCGGCGAGCTTCGGACCGATCGCGGCAGCCGCGTCGCGCCCCGTCGCACCATCGGGAAGTTCAAGTTCCGAGTTGTCGGGAAGGACGACTTTCATGGCAGAGCAGGATACTTCTCACCCTCGGGACGACGACCGCAACGAAGAGCTCGAAGAGTCTCCGGTTCCAGACCCGGAGGCGACCGACGGCGACGCGGACGACGACCCGGGCGCTGACTAGGCCCAGGCCGCCTCGCGAAGGCTGGCAGGCGCCTTCAGCCAGTAGCTCTCACGTAGCCATTCGAGCGCGGCGGTGAGCGTCTCCTCGTCGGTCACCGTCGCGGTGATCCAGCCGTACCTGCCCACGTAGCGGGCGATGCTCACGTAGGGGAGCAGGTGCGCGACCTCGCGTTCTTCCGCGGTGAGCTTCAGCGTCAACTGAACGGCCTTCGGTTCAATCGTGAGCCATGCGAAAACCTTGTTCTCGCCGACCTTGAAGACGGGAAAATCGCCCCACGGGTGGTCTTCGTAGGTTTCGGGGAACGAGAGCGCGAGCTCCCGGATCCGCTGCTCGATCGACTCTCCCAGCACGCCGGCATTCTCGCCGTCGCAGGGGGGAACGAGAGCGCGAGCTCCCGGATCCGCTGCTCGATCGACTCTCCCAGCACGCCGGCATTCTCGCCGTCGCAGGACGCTTACACACTTTTTACGCTTTGGTGCAGCAAGAGTTCGCGTTCGCACGTCATATGTGGAGTCGTGGCAAAACCGGATCCCCGCATCGAGACGCTCGAGCGAGAAATTACAACACTCGTCGAGCAGCGTCAGACGCTTCGCGCAACGGGAGCGGAGCCTCGCGAGCTCGAGCGGAATCGCCGCGAGATCGTGGCTCGCCAGCACGCGCTCTCCGAGACGCTGATCTCGATTTACGCGCCACAACCCGCCTTCGCGGTCGCCTAGCTCTCTAAAAAGAGAGGGCGGCCCCTGCGACGGAAACCGCCCTCGATGGCCCCTGCATGTTGGAGCAACGGGGTAAGCGGCGAGCTGCCCACTGCCCAGGCACAAATCATCGCTAGCCGATCTATGTTCGCATCCCCCTTTCGCGCAAGGCCGTTCGCGCCGATACTTCGCGCGTGAAGATCGAGCAAATCTCGATGGACTGCGCGAGCGGCGCCGAAGGGCTCGATGCGATGGAGGAGATCCGCTACCTGTTCGAGCTCGCAGATGATGGCGGCGTCGACCTCGGGCCCGCAGTCCGCTCGCTCCTGGCGAACGCGTACTTCGCGGTCGACCGCGAGCTGCAGTCCGAAGCCTGCGCCTAGACAGGCCTAAGATCGGCCAACCGCATGAGCGCCTATGAACGCGTCTCGGTCGACGCAGCGCCGGAGGCGACCGTCTCCGCACTGCGCGAGGCGCTGCGATCGCGCGGGATCACCGAATACGCCGTCGTCGACCACGGACACGACATGGCCGCGGCAGGCGCGCCCGGCTTCACTGCGTGGACGCTCGTGTTCGGCAGTCCGGCTGCCGGGGCGAAGCTGCTCGCGCGAGACCTCGACGCTGCGGTCGACATACCGCTTCGCCTCGCCGTCGTGGCCCCGGAGCCCGGCCGCAGCGAGATCGTGCTCCGCGACATGCGCTCACTGCTGGGCGACGACCTCGCCGAGCTCGCCGACGCCTTCACGACAGTGCTTCGAGCGCTCGCCGAGCAGGCCCGCGAGGAGCTAGAGAAGAAAGACTGAGAGCGGCTCATTCCGGATTCTGTCGAGGCCCGCGCCGCAGGCTCCACGGTAGTCGGAACTCACGACCGCCCGTCAGGCCCGAGGGACGCAGGATGAGCACGAGGGCCATGATCGCCGAGAGGAAGACGAGCCGCGTTCCCTGCGGCAGCGTGAGCCTGAAGCCGATCTGAACGCCGGATTCAGCCTGGCTGAGAAATGAGTCGAGCCCGCTCACCGCGAGCGCGCCTACCACGGCTCCCCAGAGACTCGTCAGCCCACCGATGACGAGCATTGCGAGTGTCAGGAACGTCAGCTCCAGGTAGACCTGCTCGGTCGTGATCGAACCGAGGAGGTGGACATAGAGGCCACCGGCGAACCCGGCCAGCGCGCCCGAGACGGTGAAAGCCAGCAGCCGCTCGAGGTGGATGTTCACCCCCACGCTCCGTGCGACCGCCGGGTCCTCGCGAGAGGCGCGGAGCAGACGGCCGCGGCGGCTCCGTTGGTAGAAGAACGCGACCGCGATCGCGACGAGCGCACCGACCGTCGCTTGCAGGGTTCCGGTCGTCTCCGGCACCAGCGCCAGCGTGGTCGCGCCGGGTCCGATCTTCGTCCACTCCCTCAGCACGTTGTGCGTGATCTCGAGCACCGCGAAGGTCGCGATCCCGGCGGCGAGTCCCGAGAGGCGCATCAGCGGCATCCCGACCACCAACGCGAACACGCCGCCGAGCGCCGCCGCGAGCAGAAGTGACGGGACATTGCCGACCGAATGGTCCCGTAGTAGCGGAAAGATGCTGGTCAGCACGCCTTTCTTCGATACGACTGGCACGGTCATGACCCCCGCTGCGAACGCGCCTACGGCGACGAAGCTGATCTGTCCGAAGGAGAGGACCCCCGAGATTCCGACGAAGACGTAGATCGCGACCACGATCGCGACCGAGACGAGCGCGTTCAGGAAATAGACCTTGTTCGAGGCCGAGGCCGTCGTGGTCACCAGGCCGACGACCACGACGAGCAGCGCCGGGCCGAGCAGCTCGGCAACTGCGCTGAGCGAGAGCCTCACACCCGCTCCATCGCGGCCCTGCGTCCCCACGCGAAGAGACCCGCGGGACGCAGCAAGAGAACGAGGATCACCAGCGCGTAGACGACCGACGGCAGAAAGACCGTCTTGTCCGTGGGGAGAGCAGCGTTGACCAGAACGGAGACGAAGCCGATCGCAAAGCCTCCGAGCGTCGCCGTCCAGAGGCGGTCGATCCCGCCCACGACGACTCCGACGAGAACGATGATCGTGTCCTCGAGGGCGAAAGTCGGCTGGACGAACGGGTTCTGGACGGTGAGGAGGACGGCCACCGCCGCGGCGAGGAGCCCGGAGACGACCACCGCAAACGCGATCACGCGGTTGGCCCTTACGCCGAGCAGCCGCGCGGTGCGGAAATCGCTTGCCGCCGCCCGCGTATGGAGCCCGATCGTCGTCCGCGTCAACAGAAGCGCCAGCGCCCCGAGCGCAACCAGGGCGACCGCGACGGCGACGAACGTCACCTTGCGGACCTCGACGCCCCCGACCTTGATCGCCTGGTTCAAAGGTGCGACCGAGCTGGCGACCTGGCCGAGCGTGCCGTCGCGAAGGTCGACAATCAGCGCCACCGACTGAAGCAGGAAAGAAACCGCGAACGTGGTCACGAGCATCACGGCCGGCGACGAGGAACGAAGCGGCCGGAAAACGAGGCGGTCCATGGCGAGCGAGAGAGCCACTACGACCGCGAAGCAGGCAACGATGCTCGCCGCGACGGGCCAGCCCGACGTATACGCGAGCGTGTAGGCCCCGGCCATGATCAGCTGTCCGTAGGCGAAGTTGACGAGCCGCAGGACTCCGAAGACGAGCCCGATCCCGACCGCCATCAACGCGTAGATCGCTCCCTGCCCGAACGCGTCGCCGAGTGTCTGGAGATCGATCGAGGCGAGGACGGTCACGACGCGAGATAGGCGGCGATGATCTTCTCGGTGTTCTCCGCGTCTGCCGGCCCGAGGTTCATGCGCAGCTCGCCTCCGACCAGAACGTGCGTGCGGTCGGCAAGCGCGACGGTCCTCTGCGCACGCTGCTCGACCAGCAGGATCGCCGTTCCGACCTCACGGATCTCCGTGAATGCCTTGAAGATCGCATCGACCGCGAGCGGCGCCAGGCCGAGTGAAGGCTCATCCAGGAGCAGGACGTCGGGGCGGGAAACGAGCGCCCGCCCGATGGCGAGCTGCTGCTGCTGACCGCCGGACAGCGCCCCGGCCTGCCGGCGCCGAAAGTCGCTCAGGATCGGGAAGAGCTCGAAAGCCGGAGCCAGGGGGTCGCCGACGTACGGCCTCCGGCGCGCCGCCAGGCCGAGCCGAAGGTTCTCCTCGACGGTGAAGTCGCCGAAGATCCGCCGGCCTTCCGGCACGAGCGCGACGCCGGCCCGCGCGATCGATTCGGCCGAGCGGCGCCGCAGTGCCTGTCCGTGCAGCCGGATCTCGCCGCGACGAGGCGGCAATAGGCCCATGATCGCGTGCAGGGTGGTCGACTTGCCTGCCCCGTTCGGGCCGATCAGTCCGACGATCTCGCCCCTGCGGACAGTGAGCGTCAGGTCGCGGACGGCGGGAACGCTCCCGTACCGGACTTCGACGTCGTCGAGCTCGAGTGCGGCCGCTTCAGGCATCCGTGTCGACCGCGCTCTCGCCCAGGTACGCGGCGGCGACGTCGAGGTCGCCGCGGATCTCCTCGGGCGTTCCGGCCGCCAGGGTGCGGCCCTGGTCGAGCACGTGAATCCGATCGCAGACGCCCATTACGAGGGCCATGTTGTGGTCGATCAGCAGCACCCCGGCCCGATAGTCGTCGCGGACCGAGCGGACAACCTCGGCGAACTCTGGCACTTCTGCCTCCGGCAAGCCGGCCGCCGGCTCGTCCATCAGCACGAACTCGGGCTTGGTGACGAGCGCCCGGGCGACGCCGAGACGGCGCTCGTCGCCCTGCGCCAACGACCCGGCGGGAACGTCGGCCAGGTCGGTCAGCCCAAGCTGCTCCAGCAGCTCCTGGGCCCGCCGCCGCGCTTCGCGCGTCCCGGTGCCGACCCCGAGTGCAGCGACCTCGACGTTCTCCCGGACGGAGAGCGCTCGAAGCGATCGGCTGTGCTGGAACGTGCGGGTCAACCCGGACCGCGCCCGCCGATTGGCGCTCCAGCGAGTGATCTCGCGATCGCGGAGCTCGACGGTGCCGGAGCTCGGCAGGTCGAAGCCGGCGAGCACGTTCACGAGCGTCGATTTGCCGGCGCCGTTCGGCCCGACGAGGCCGACAACCTCCTTGCGGTGCAGCTCGAGGGTGACGTCCTGGAGTGCCTGAACGCCTTCGAAGGAACGCGAAACGGAGGAGGCCCGAAGTGTCTCTTCGGGCCTCCTCTCGATCCCGCTGGCCGGCGCCGGATCCCCCAACTACAGCTTCGGGATGACCTTCGCCCGCACCAGGCCCTTGAAACTGGCCTTGTTGTTCTGGATCTGGATCACGCGATAGTCGCGTCCGTAGACCGTGTGCAGCTTATTCGAGAAGCTGATCCTGCCTCCCAGGACCGGGACTCGCTTGAACTTCACGAGCTGCGCAGCAAGCGCGGAGCCCTTCGTCGACCCGTGAGCCCGCTTGATCGCGACGACGACCCCGTCGATCGCGTCGGCACCGCCGAGAAAGCCGCCGGTGCCCGGTGCGGCGTTCGCCGCCTTGAGCGACGCGATCATCGCGCGGACCGCACTTGACGGATCGTCGCCGAAGACCGACGCGTAGGTCACGCAGTAGTAGTTCGTGACCTTCGGGTTGTTTGTCGCCCAGTAGGTCCCGTCACCGGCCCATGAGTTGAGGATCGGCGTCTTGTTCCCAAGCGACCGAATGCCGGAGACGAATGCGGGCAGCTCCCCGAACGCCGTCGACGTGACGTAGACAGCCGCCTTGTGGCTGTTCAGGCGGGTGACAGCACTGTTGACGTTGTTCGCACCCGTCGCATACGACTCGCGGTCGACGATCTTGCCGCCGAGTTGCCTGAACCGGATGTCGAACGCCTGGACGACGTTCTTGAAGTAGACGAGATAGGTGTTCGTGGCCAGCGCCGCCGACTTCCAGCCGCGGCTCCACGCGTACTGCGCCATCGCCGAGCCTTCGTCTTGGGCAACGTTTCCGAAGCTGAACGCGAGCTTCCCCTTGGCGGCGAAGCGCTTCGGCCCCATCTGATCGGTGC
>WNGJ01009410.1_pt1 | contig 10400 bp, 16 predicted proteins | sample 5400611 | NCBI WGS metagenome assembly WNGJ01 (sample SAMN13153375, study PRJNA577476) | soil metagenome | isolation source: 40 cm soil or saprolite under Garry oak tree replicate 1 | place: USA:California | collected 2016-06-15
CGTTGGTGGCGCTGCTGGTGCTTTGGCTGTGGTTTCGCCGACGTGCGGCTGCGCCTGCCGTTCCTTCGGGTCCTAGGTTCGAAAGTTCTAAGTGGTAAGTAGTAGCACCTCCCCAAAATGGTCGCGTGAGCTGTGACCGGTGAGTGGAAACGGAGAATTTACCCTTGCTTAAGGCGGCTGGCCCTCATCAATGCGCCGATAGAAACGAAGCGCAATCCCTTCTTTTGTCCCGCGGCAAGAATATGAGGCAGGGCTCGAAGGCTAGGCTTGGCATCCGAGATGCCGTCGTGAAGGATGACGATGGCTCCTGGCACCAGGTTTTTCTCCACAAGCCGCCGGATATACCAGACCGGGGGGTGCATCGGATCGTGCGGATAGGCGCAGCCGAGGACGCACGTATAACCGTGCTCCCGCGCCAGTTTGATCTGTCTTGACCAGGCAACCCCTCCGGGGGGACGGAAGAACTTCACACCTTCACTGACGCCGAGCGCTCTTTCTGTCTGCTCCAGGTTGCGAACGAACTCGGCGTCGGAGTGGTCGAGGGTCGGGGCATTCCCGACATAATGGTTTCCAACCTCGTGCCCTCCGGCCTTGATCCGGGCCAATATATCGGCATGGCGCAGCACCCGTTCGCCAATCAGAAAAAAAGTGGCCTTGGCATCTTGCCGTTCCAGGATCTCCAACACTTGAGGTGTGAAGGTGGGGTGCGGGCCGTCATCGAACGAGAGAGCCACGAGGGGAAGGTGCGTTCGGACGCGATAAACGATGTTGGGGGTGAGCCGTTCGAGCGCCCCGAGGACGAACAGCGGCTCCGTCCAAAACAGAACCAGCCCGATTATTGCGAGGGCGCCGCCCGCCACCAGAAACACAAGTTCGTATCCCATGACACACCAACGAATTACAGATTTCCCCGTGGCCGCCCCGAAACGCCTGGCGGCGTAGGTCCACCATCAGAAAAGCCCCTGGAAACGTCTGTCGCTTGCGCTTTAGCGGCCGCACCCATTCTTGCTTTCGATTAAATTTTCGTTCCAACGGCCAGGCTTGCGGTACGCGAATGCGCTCCGGGGAAGCGATAGGCGCGGAACGCCAGTCTGCTACTTTACAAGGTTTCCCGCGTGCCATTACAGTGTCCGCCGGATTGCCTCGCTAACCCTCTGCTACGCAGTAACACTGACACTTCACTTTGCGCATGGTCACGGGGGACAAGTTTATGAAAGCCCGGCATCCCGGGGCAGGGTTGCCCTCTCGGTTCGCCGTTTCACAAAATCTCACAGCCCGCCTGAGATAATCACCTTAAGAAATCTGACAGTGTTTTTCAGCAAGAAATTCAAGTGCTCGCCGGATATCCTTTAACCACTTGCGGGGACTATATGCAAGATTGGTTGTGCCTTAGATGGCGAGTGAATTTGGCGGATCATACCTTCCTGTGAACCCCGCCTAGCCTAGCCCGGCGTCCGCAGAAGGCATCGACAGGGAGCGCGAAAGGATGCAGATGCCGACTGGCCGATTCGAGCCGCGCATTGCAAAGACGGAAGTCGTAAAGCTTTTGCACCGGGACGAATCGCCGATTGCAACAGTTGAGGCATTCACCGAGAACGTGAGTCCTCGGGGCGCACGGGTGATTACCGATTCGGGCTGTGCTCCGGGCAAGCTTGTGTGTTTGGATGCATTGGAGGAACGCCTGAAGTTGATGGCGCGAGTGGTTTACTGTCAACGTCTGGACGAAGGCAAATTTGCGGTTGGCCTTCAGCTTGACGTTCGCGTTGAGAAGTGGCAGAGGCAGAAGCTTTAGCGTTGTTAGGGAATGAGGCTGACTAAGCCTTCTTCGTTGGTCCGGCTCGATTCGCATTGCGGGCATCGCCACAAGCGGAAGGCCCTTTTCTCCTGATTAATTTCCGCAAGATACATCGGTTGGCCGTCGCGGGGACACGTGACGCGGGGCGTCAAGTATGATTCAACCTGTCCGTGCCCAGGGGCAACGAAATATCCGTTTGAGGGTGTGTAGCGGACGCCGCAATCCGGTTCCGGGCAGGCATACTCGGTTTGTTTGACAACCCAGGTCATCCCCATTTTAACGTGATGTTCGTAGCAGAGCGCGTGGAGTTGCTTGCTGGCTATTCTGCGCATCTCCTCGTCAGGACTGGGTGGCTCGTGCTTTGGTCCCACGCTCACAGGTCATTCCAAGCGGGCTGGATAGAACAACAACGACGTTTGCAATGCGGAAGAGAATTCTTGCCGCTTTCCGCAGCTTCTTCGGCAATCCTCATCTCGCTGGCCATCTGATCCACGGTAGTCATGCAAGAGCGGTTTTCTTTATCGACGTCACAAACCGTCGCTGTGAAGGGCGGGAAACTGCGGAACTCAAGTTCTGATTGCTTCCCGGGGGATACGGCGGCTTCCCATTTTTCAAATAGTTCCCTGGCCGTAATCACATTTCCCCCGGACGTCTCTCTACCTAACCCTATGTTAATTGCTGCGACAGTTGATGCACCGCCCGGGCTTTCTGAACGGCGTCCAATCCATCTGCAGCCTGCCCGAGGACACGATACATGTTAATTACGGCGACAGGCGATGTACCTCCCGGGCTTTCTGAACGGCGTCCAATCCATCTGCAGCTTGCCCGACGACAGGCAACTGCGTTCCTCGCAAACATCGCGCAACCGCATCTCCCAAAGCTCGCAAAGTCATCGAAAACCAAAACTCTAATGCTTTGCATCTCGAGGACACGATATCCGAGAATTCCGGGCTTTGCAAGGTCCATATATCATGTGATATACTCGTGTAACGAGTAGCGCGGGGTCGTTGTGCGGGTAGAAAACTTCCGGGTTTTGGCTCACCGGAGGATCGTGCTGGCTCATATGCGCCGCATCGCCGAAGAAACGAAGCGCATCGCGCGGTCAACGTGGAAATAGCGCCTGTCGTATGATCTTGCGCACGAAGAACCAGTGCCATTACCTAAAATCCAGTTAGTTCTTTGCGCTATCTCCCGGTGGGGGCCAGATTTTCGGATGGCCGCGTTCGTCGACAACGAGGGAGCTCGAACCAGGCGGAAGGACCTGGAGGGACTTCAGGAATTCGATGAGGCTGTCGCAGTCGTCGGGAGAGAGCGCGTCGAAGGCTTGCCGTGCGGCAAGCGCCTCTCCGCCGTGGGCTTCGACGGCTTCCCGGGCGGTAGTAAATCTGCCATGATGCATGGGTAGCCCACCCGGGAATTTACCTGCACGCTCAGGCTTTGCCACCCACCAATCGCCTCTCGGCAACTGTCAGCAGGCACTCAGCCCAGAGGCGGCACGTTCAGAAAACTCCACCCCTTGTGAACGTGGAATGTTTTCTTGACATCCTTTTTTCTACAACCCACTGGTCATCATTTGTTTTGCCCTTGATATAAACTCCACAGGTCGTGAGCCCTCTGCCGTACCACTTGTGACTTGTCGCCGAGCGCGGCTTCCACATAGGGCTTGGCTTCGGCGGGCGACACTTGAAAGATGCCAGAAAGAGCGGCGGCTCTGGTGACGTCCCATTGGTCTTGGGCAAGGGCTCTTTTTAGAGGTCCTAACGTGGAAGGGCCGGCGATCGCCATGAGAAACTTAACGGCAAAAAGCTGCGTGAAGTCGTTTTTTGGTCGTAAGTCAACGTATCTCGCGAGTGGGACAATAGCCTTTTGTCCTAGCGCTTTCACCTGGGCGAACTCCTCATTTGTGGGTGTGACGAAGTCAATTCTCTTAAATCCATCTGTCCCTGTTGAATAACAACGCGCGAGAGCAGTAGCCATTATCTGGTCTACGACCGCAGCGCTTTTTGGATCGCTCGCCTAGCCAAATCCAAGCGATGCATATCCACTAACCATGCAGGACAACACAAGAGCACGGCAAAGGCTTCGTTGAGCTCGGTTCATTGTGTATTCCCAAAGTTGTAAACTGGATTGTAGAAGAACGGATTACCCTGAATGGTTAATGTAATGCCGTCTGTACACGTTCTCGACGTCGTATTTGTTGCGATTGAAAAAATCCTATTATTCGCCGTTAAACGGAAAGATTGAGAGGGGCCAGTTTCGCAGTGGTGAGTGGGAGGGGAAGGGGCAGGGGCAGGGTAGTAGCAGGTCCCCACCGGCGTATCATTAAAGCTTCCGTCAGGGTTGGTCGTTTGGGAAGTGGCGAAACCATCGTGCCAACCCCCCCGTCGTTAAGGTTCTCTCCCGGCCTCATGCCGGATTGGGTGATCTGATTACTAAGCCCATCCGCTACATAGTTTGAGACATTGATGAAATAACCCGCGCCTCCCACTGCTGTACACGAGGCAGGCGTACCTGTTGGCGCCGCTCCCGGACTAAAGAAGTACGTGGGTATTTGCACGTTGAAGCCTACCGCGTTGCTGTCGTGCGTATACCCGTCGCTGCCGGTCATAGTGACAAACACCAGGTAGCCACCACCCGTGGCGTTGGATGCGATCGCGAATGAAGCGGTTATCTGAGTGTCTTTAGCGTTTGTGACGGTTACTGTGATTCCCGAGCCTGTCTGCACCGTAGGACTGGTGCCGAAGCCTGAGCCGTTGATAATGACCGGATTGCCGTTTGCAGCACTTAGGGTCGTGCCGACTAGTCCTTGGGCGGGCGAGATGCTGTCGATGTGCGGAGGCACGTACTGAGAGCCCTGTGGGTAGACATCACCGGACGAACATGCATCGCATGTGGTTGTTCCTACAGGGGGCCCGGTAAAAAACATCGTTTGGCCTGACGAGCTGGGACCAAAATTAATGGTGGCCATATCGCCGTTCTGGGTGGGTGTGATAGTCACCAGGCTTGGCGTACTGGTAGTTGTTTGTTGAGCATTATAGGTTTCAACCGGGCTTTGTGACCAAATCCAGTCCTGGATAACAGGAAAGGGGTTTTGTCCGCCTGACAAGTCGAGATAGAGGGCAATACCCATCACGTAGTCGCACGGGTTGGGCGGCAAGCCGACGTAATCAGACTCGTCAGCGCTGTGAATCAGTTTATCAAAAGACAATTTACTTCGGTTACCGTGGCTGCCCACAACGGAAACTATGCCCTACGTGCCAGAGAGAACATTACCAGCCTGGTCGGGCTCTTGCTCGAGCTCCTTCACGTTGATTTTGAGGAGCCCTCCAGCAGGAATGGGAAGGATTTTGTTATAGGTGCCCCAATCAGAAAACAACTTGAGCGTAACTTCATCGTCTTGCGAAGCAGTGTTCTCGACCATGATGGTGGTTTGAAAACTGCCGTCCAGAAGCTCGAATCCAATCGGTGCAAACCACGGATCGCAGCTTTCGAACAGTGATTCCGCTTCGACTTTGGCAGCGTGCTCGACTCCAAAGCTGTCCACATATTTGACGACGCAGTTGCGCTTGAACATTTGAAACTTCCGAGGATGGATTAGGTAGAGGAGGGATTCGTAGTCTAACGCCGTTCGTTCCACAGTTGCCAGAAAGATTTCACCGTAGACGAACTTGGCTATCTTCCCTAAGATTATGGTCGAAGGGGATTATCCTTCCAGGAGGAACCTATGCCCGATAAAACGCCAACCCATGAACAAGCACAGCTTCAGCTCCAGCTTTATGACCTGCGCCGCGAGGCCAAGCTGCGTCAGGCTCGCGACTGGTTCACGCAAAACTATTTCGTGGACAGTTTTGAGGACAGCATGCGCATCGCCCCCTTCGGCTCGCAAGAGGGTACTTACCTAATGATGGTTCTGGGCTATTGGGAGCAGGCTTGTGCTCTGCTCAACCACGGCCTGCTGCACGAACAGCTCTTCTTTGAGACCGCCGGCGAATTTTTCGGCGTGTGGGAGCGCGTCAGGCCCATCGTCGCGAAAGGGCGGGAGATGTTCAAGCAGAAACTTTTTCTTGCCAACCTAGAGAAGGCTGCCGAGCGGTTCGAGCAGTGGCAGAAAACAGTTTCACCCGGTGCGGTGGAGGCCATGCGCCAGTTTACGCAACAGATGCGTTCAGAAAAGGCCAAGAAAGCTACTGCGTAAAAGACTGGTACAGAGGTAAGAGCCTATCCGCCGCACGTGCCAAAGAGTCATGCCTCTTGTTAGTGTCAGTGGGTGAAGGATGAAGCGCGACAATTTCGTAAAGGTCGTCGAGGAGGCATTAGACTCGCTCCCGCAAGAATTTCGCAGTCGCATTCGCAACGTCGCTGTTCTGGTGGAGGACCTACCGCCAAACCAGTCATCGCCGCAGTCGGAGCAGCAAAGGAAGCTGCTTCTGGGTCTCTTTCACGGCGTGCCCACGACCAAGAAGAGCGTATTTCACCTACAAACCGGACCTGACCACATCGTGCTGTACCAGAAGAATATTGAAGCGGTCTGCTCCAGCGAGGCCGAAGTGCGCGAACAAATCCGCCTAACGGTTATCCATGAACTAGGTCACTATTTCGGGATGGACGAGAACCAACTGAGAGATATCTAACAATACTGAGCCGAGTTATTTGTCTGCGTGAATGCGCTCGGCAGGAACTTCGACTTCAGTGACCCCACGGAAGGAGAACAGCAACTTTACAAGGTACTTGGGAGGCTGTTCAGAGGTTTGCTTCACGATGTGGCCGACAGCGTCAGTAACGGCTGCCTGAAACATCACACCCCCGGCCTGTAAGCCAGCCAGATTCACGCGGACAAGTTGGCCCGCTTGGAGCATTTTCCCTTCCAGGAGAAATGCTCTCCCCCTGCTGAGGGTGAAATGCAAGCCGTACTGGAAGGCATTTCAGACAGGTTAGGTGCTCTCTGAGGAAGGCTACGAGGGCCTTCCTTTGTCCATCGGTCATATCATAGGGGCCGGTCCAGCTCAGCGGAATCTCACACTGGCGGCCTTTCTTGTCGAGGAAACAAACCCTCTGCTCACCACTGTATTCTTTGCATGACAGAGCTTCGAACTCGCAACCAGAGAGCGGATGAAAGGAATGCGTGATCCGAAACTTCTCAGGTTGTGCTCGACGAGCGTGTGTAGTCTGACGCCGACGTCTCTGCTTCCGTCCACTCCAAGAACTCAATTTGCGCCACGGCCTCCGGTCGAAGCCAAACACATTCTTTCATTTTCTCGGCAGTCAATTCGTCGCCCCAACGAGATTTGTGCGTGTCCGGCAGATTGACGAAGGGCATCGTAGGGGATACGAGAGAGCGGATTTTCTCGAAGACCTGCCGACGTGACGCCGGGACAAAGCCATTGCGGACGCGGGCGACGTAAACCAAATTCTTGCCGCGATAATAGCCCACGATCAACGAATCAAATCCGTGTGGCCCAGGAATGTACCCGCCGATCACCAACTCCTGGCCTCGGTTCACCCGGCATTTAACCCAGGAGCCGGTTCCATGAATTGACCAGTAATAAGCGGCCCCGGAACACCCGTCACAACACATGCTCTGGCGGTCCTTCATTTGGAAGCGCATGTTCTTCGAGAGATGTCTTTAATTGATAGACCAGTTCTGCACGCATCGTATAACCATAAATTCCTCGATGCTCTTGCCATGCGCCAAGAAATTTCGGGTCTGGAAACTTTCGTTCCCAATCTGTGCGATCTGCCGACAACTGCTGCCAATCCGCCGACAAGTGAGCAAATAATTTCTTGGTATCCGGAAATCGAGGATGCTCTTGAAACTCTTAATGAAGCCGGTGCGCCAGTTCGCGGATATATAGTTGACCCCGCGCTGATCGCGGGCTTGTCGAAACTGAAAGCGGCTCAGCTTGACGTTACATCCCTGGCCCAAATGTGTCGCGAGATAAACTCCTCATATACTCATGGAAATGTCCTGGCGACAGTTTTGCTGATGAGAACCGGGCTCAATCATGTTCCGCCAGCTTTTGGAAATGACACCTTCGCACAAGTATTAGCTGGTGTGGGCAAGAGCCTAAAAGAGAGCTTTGAACACTTGGAAAATGGCCTGCGAAAAATTGCAGATTTTCATGCCCACCGAAAAATTGGACAAACCGAGACCTACCCTTCGATGGCACAAGTAGAGCCATTCAAGCCGCAGTTTGAACTCCTATTGCAACAGGTGGTGACACGAGCCTCATAGCTAAGCCTTGTCGGGTTTCTGACGTGGTGCTCTATTCTCGAATCATCCAAGATCGCTTGCGTCAGGGAGGACAGGATGAAAACGGAGTTTAGGTACGGCAAGAGGATCAAAGAGATGCGGGAGGCCCGTGCGTGGACTCAAGAGCAACTGGCTGAGGCCGCCGACATTGAAACTCGCACAGTCCAGCGCGTCGAACAGGGCCTCACTAAGAATCCAGAGACTTTGCAAGCTATCGCAGGGGCTTTCAACGTGGACCTTGAGAGGCTACGAAGTACTTGGCTCATTCCAGAGTCGCGGCTCGTTGGAACCTATTTTGTAGACAGCCACAAAGATTCTCAGTCTCGAATACTTGGAGCAGATTACGGGGCTGAAACGGAACCAATGGTATGACCTGCTCGAAGAGTCTACCGGCCAGGATTTTCTTCAAGGACTGGCGTGAATAGTTGCTAGACCCGCGAGCAATCCACATTCACACGGATGGTTCCTGCTATAAGAACCTGGTGGTGAATCCGGCTGTGCTGCCATCGTCCATTTTCCCGAACATCTCCATCGCCCTGATGAACAGATCATTGATTTCGGTTGCGCAGAAAGCAGCATCAACCGCATGGAGTTAATGGCTTGCGTGGAAGCACTGAAATGGGTATGCGGCAATGCCCCTTGGCATGGGGTCACCCGAGTTCAGATCGTCACCGATTCTCAGTACGTCACTGAGAACGTCATTCGTGCGCCGGGTTGGAAAAAGCGAGATTGGCGTAACCTCTCTGGCGAACCCAAGTTTAACGACGACCTATGGAACAAATTGCTCAAGCTGCGTCAGAAAGCCAACAGAGTAGGCATCAGAATTGACTTCATTTGGCAAAAAGGTAAGAAGACCGCAATAGGAAAGCAAGTCGATGCTGCGGCCAAGGCTGCGGCAAAGCGCGGAGGAATTGATGAGGACTCTGGATACAGGCCGGGCAGCGCGTCCCGATCTGTAGTGAGTGGCGGCACGGCGCAGCGATTTCTAGCAGCAGGCCAGATCGCGGTCATTAGGCCCTACGCTAAGAAGGTCATGCACGGAGGCGAAAGCAGAATCAGCTTCAACATCTTCGATGAGGCGTTACAGACATACACGGGCAAGTTTTATGCGTTTGCCGGGCCAGTTTTGAGTGCAGAGCTTCACAGGGGAAACGGTCACAGGGTTCGGTTTAATTCAGACACCGAACTACCCTCAGTTGGTTGAACGTATCGAGTCGGTTCAGCTTCCGAAGCCGCCATCCAAGAGAAGCCGCAATAAGCCCTAGCACTCTTGACGATTTTCATTTTCTACGAGCGGTGAACTGGCAGACGCGCCGGACTCAAAATCCGGTGGCCGCAGTGCCCGCAAGGTCCAGATATTCTGTGATTCGAATGGCGGGCCTGGCCAGGTTCGTTCGGAATCTGGCTCCAGAAGGGTCTGTCCGACGTGAACAGGCCCTATCAGCATGGGTATCAAAGTGGGACGATGAATAAATTGGAGGCGCGAGTCGGATTCGAACCGACGAATGATGGTTTTGCAGACCATTCCTTTAGGCCGCTGGGGTACCGCTTGACAATCTCGTAACAGTCGGCGATAAAATGCAAGATGAAGCACCACAAAAATCGCCCTCCCCGCAAGAGAAGCCCCAAAGACCTACCTCGTCCTTTCGAATCGTGGGAACTGTGGAGCTATCGACTTGTTGGGTTTCTCAGTTTTGTGTACGAAGCCATCCGGGGCATTATTCACAAATGACCGGGCAGGGCACTGGCACAGAATGGCGCATTTTCTCTTCCTCGATGTTCCACACTTTACTTCGGTCTACTTCGGCCAGAGTGCTCAAAATCCCGCATAAACATTGGGTTTTTGCATGATATGTGGGATTTCAGGAAATCAGGTATGCGGGAGGAGGGATTTGAACCCCCACGGCCTTTCGGCCACAAGATCCTAAGCCTTGCGCGTCTGCCAGTTCCGCCACTCCCGCAACTCACTCATTATACATGCTTCTGGGCATTTCCCTTTCGGGTTTCGACGGGCGTTTCTGCCTCAACTATGAATTATGTATGAGGTATCGAGGTTCGCAGTCGGCGCGCGTGACTTTTTGTCTTGCTCTAGTCGCGCAACTTGATGTGGGTAAATGAGTTATGCAGTCGAGGTAGGGTGTCTCGACGAGGGTTCACTTCGTAGGGCGAAGGGCTAAAGTGAGCCAGTTTCATCACATAGTGCAGGAGGACAATGACTTCCGGTTTGCTCGTGATTCGCCCCAAATAGGACTGGTCCGCGATTGACGGCGCGAGCAGGGAGAGATATACGAAGAATGTGCTTCAAATGTGGGGTATCCCGACATCCGGCTCATCAGCTCCGGCGCGGGAGTAGCT
>WNGJ01009417.1_pt1 | contig 10397 bp, 8 predicted proteins | sample 5400611 | NCBI WGS metagenome assembly WNGJ01 (sample SAMN13153375, study PRJNA577476) | soil metagenome | isolation source: 40 cm soil or saprolite under Garry oak tree replicate 1 | place: USA:California | collected 2016-06-15
TCCGCCGCCCGGCGTCCTTGGCGGCGCGCCGGGCGCGCTCAACCGCTTTGTCTATATAAAGAGCGACGGCGAGCATGCGGCGCCGTTCGCCTCGAAGCTCGTCGGCGTGCGATTGGGCAAAGGCGAACGGGTGCGCATCGAGTCCCCGGGCGGCGGCGGTTACGGCCCGCCGCACGAGCGCGCGCGCGAGGCGCTCGCGCGCGATCTCGCGCTCGGCTATGAGACGCCGGAGCACGTGGCCACGTGTTACCCCGCCTAGTCATCGGCATCGACGTCGGCGGCACGTTCACCGACGTGTTTGCCCTCGACGAGGCGGGCGGCGCCTGCACGGTCGGCAAGGTGCCGACCACGCGGCACGATCCGGCGCAGGGCGTGCTCGACGGCATCCGCACCGTGGCCGCCGATCTCGGCGCGGTCTCGACGGTGGTGCACGGCACCACGGTCGGCACCAACGCGCTGATCGAGCGCACCGGCGCAATGACCGGCCTCATCACCACCGCGGGCTTTCGCGACGTGCTGGAAATGCGCCGGCGCGACCGGCCGCAGACCTGGGGCCTGTGGGGCCGGTTCGAGCCGGTGGTGCCGCGCGACCGGCGGCTGGAAGTCAGCGAGCGCACGCTCGCGGACGGCAGCATCCGCACGGGCGTTGATGTGGCCGAGGTGACGGCCGCCGCCGAGAATTTGCTCAAGGCCGGCGCCGAGGCGCTCGCGGTCGTGTTCATCAATTCCTACGCCAACGCGGAGAACGAGCGCCGCGCCGTCGCGGCCGTGCGCGCCATCTGGCCGAATGCCCACGTCGCCGCGTCCCACGAAATCCTCCCCGAGATCCGCGAGTTCGAGCGCACCTCGACGACCGCGCTCAATGCCTATCTGCAACCCGTTGTCGGCCAATACATCGCGCGGCTGGAGGACGGGCTCGCCGCCGCGGGCGCGCAGGGCAGATTGCTGATCGTGCAGTCGAACGGCGGCGTCACCGGCGTCGATACCGCCAAGCGCCTGCCGGTGCGCACCGCGCTTTCAGGCCCCGCGGCGGGCGTCGTTGCCGCCGCGCATATCGCCGCCTCCGCCGGTTGCGCCAACGTGATCACCTGCGACATGGGCGGGACCAGTTTCGACGTGTCGCTGATCGCGAACGGCGCGACCGCGCTTGCCGCCGAGGTCAGCATCGACTTCGGCCTCACGGTGCGTACGTCGATGATCGAGATCACCACCATCGGCGCGGGCGGCGGCTCGATCGCCTTCGTCGACGGCGGCGGCATTTTGCAAGTGGGCCCGCACTCGGCCGGCGCCGAGCCGGGGCCCGCCTGCTACGGCCTCGGCAACGACCGTCCGACCGTGACCGACGCCAACGTGCTCACGGGCCGCATCGATGCGGCGCGGCCGATCGGCGGCAAGATCGCGCGCCTCGACGTGGAGGCCGCGCGGCGCGCCATCGCGACCCACGTGGGCGAGCCGCTCGGGCTTGATCCGATGGCAGCCGCCGAGGCGATCATCCGCGTCGCCAACAGCCGCATGGCGGGCGCGATCCGGCTGGTGTCGATCGAGCGCGGCCACGACCCGCGCACGTTCGTCGCGATGCCGTTCGGCGGCGGCGGGGCGCTGCACGCGGGCGCGCTGATCAAGGAGGTGGGGCTCGGCAAGGCGCTGATCCCGCGCCATCCCGGCGTCACCAGCGCGCTCGGCTGCGTCATCGCCGACGTGCGCCATGATTTCGTGACCACCGTGAACCGGCTGCTCGACGACGTCGACGTCGCCGCGCTCGGCGCCGACGTGCGCCGGCTGGCGCGCGAGGGCGCCGCATTGGTCGAAGGCGCGAAGGTGCAACTCACCGGCTGCGACACGGTCGTCGAACTCGACATGTCCTACGTCGGCCAGACCCACACGGTGGCGGTGCCGCTCGCCGGGACCCTCGATGTCGCCGCGATCCGCGCGGCGTTCGAGGCACGCTACCGCGCCGCCTACGGGCGCCTGCTCGAAAGCATCGCCCTGCGCGTGCTCAATCTGCGCGTCGCCGTGGTCGGCCGGCGGCCCAAGCTCGACCTGATCGGGCTGGCGCCCAAGCCGGGCGGGAGCGTCGCGGCCGCGCAGCGCGGCACGCGGCGCATTTACGTCGACGGCGACTATGCGGAGGCGCCGTTCTACGCCCGCCTCGCGCTGCCCGCGGGCGCGGTCATTCCCGGGCCCGCGATACTTGAACAACCTGATACGACCATCTTCATCGATCCCGGCCTCGCCGGCAGCGTCGACCGCTTCGGGAATGTGATACTGGAGCGCAAGGCCTAGCCCGGATGGACGCGCGCGAAAGGGGGCGGAAATCCGGGGCAATGGAAATTGTACGCTCCAGGCGAGCGACGCGAGATCGGATGGAGACGATCATGCGGTTGGCGCATGCGACGGTCCTGATCGCCCTGATCGCGGCGACGCCCGTTCGCGCCGAAGTCGCCGAACTGACGATCGCACAGCAGTTCGGCGTGAGCTTCCTTCCGCTGATGATGATGGAGCGCGACGGCGCGATCGAGAAGCGCGCCCGTGCGCTCGGCATCGAGAATCTGAAGATCAACTGGCCGAAGCTTGCCGGCGCCAGCGCTGTCAACGACGGCATGCTCGCCGGGACGATCCACTTCGCGGCGACCGGCGCGCCATCGCTCGTGACCCTGTGGTCGAAGACGAAGAACAACGTCAAGGGCGTATCGGCGATCACCTCCTATCCGCTCTATTTCGTCACCCGCAATCCGGATCTCACGTCGCTCAGAGATCTGAGCGGCAAGGATCGAATCGCCGTTCCGGCGGTCAAAATTTCCGCCCAGGCGATCGTGCTGCAGATGGCGGCGGCACAGCTGTTTGGGGAAGCCCACTATACCCGCTTCGACGAGTTCACGGTCAGTCTGTCGCACCCCGACGCGATGGTGGCATTCATCAACAACACCGCCGGGGTGAACGCGCACTTCTCCACCTCACCATTCTACGAGCAGGAGACGAAGATCCCGGGTGCGCGGCTCCTGACCACGAGCTACGACATCCTCGGCGGTCGCGCTTCGGCGCTCGTCGTCACCACCACGGCGAAATTCCGCGATGCCAACCCGAAGATCTACCGCGCTTTCTTGACCGCGCTGAAGGAGACGATCGATTCGATCAATACCGACAAGCGGGCGGCCGCGCGCGCCTATCTGGAACTGGCGCAGGACCGCAAGAACAGCGCGGACGATATCTACGCGATGATCAGCGACAAAGACTACGCGTTCACGGTGTCGCCCGAGAAGGTGTTCAAGACCGCCGTGTTCATGGCGAGGGTCGGCTCGATAAAAGACCGGCCGGAGAATTGGAAGGACCTGTTCTTCCCGGAAATCCACGACCTGCCGGGCGATTGATGCTGCGCCGCCCGGCGACTCGCGCCGCGTGAAACCCGGGGAGCGTGAATTTCCTTGCACTCAGGCGGGCTATGGCGATGACCCTGCATCTCCCCTCCCCTGCGCGCACCGCGCTCGTTCTGGTCGATCTGCAGAACGATTTCCTCCATCCCAACGGTGCGTACGGGCGCGCCGGCGTAACTGCGCCGGAGATCGCCGCGTTGCCGGCCCGGCTCAAGCCGGTCGCCGACACCATGCGCCGCGCCGGCGGCTGGGTCGTTTCCACCCATTTCACCTTGGTGCCCGGGCGCGGCGGCAAGCCGCTGATCCTTGCGCATTTGAAGAAGCTGCGGCCGTTCCTGGCCAAGGGCGACTTCGCGCCCGGCGGCTTCGGCCACGACCTCGTCGCGGAACTCAAGCCCGCCGATCTGATGATCGAGAAAGTGGCCTATTCGGCCTTCTACATGAGCCGCATGGAGTTCGTGCTGCGCCGCGCCGGGATCGACACCCTCGTCTTCGCCGGCATCGTCACCAACGGCGGCGTGGCCTCTACCGTGCGCGATGCGCACGTGCGCGACTTCCGCGTCATCGTTCTCGCCGACGGCTGCGCGGCCTTCAGCAAAACCACGCACGAGGCGACCATCTCGGCGCTCGGGAGCGTGGTCGAGATCGCGAATTGTGCAGAGGTCATGGCCGCGCTCGCGCTGTAGCCGTGCGCAGCGATGCCGGGAATGCTAAACATCACCAACATTGCACAGGAACCGCCATGACGGAACTCGCTCAACGCGTCGCGCGCGAATACGGCACGCCCGCCGTGGTCGTCGACCTCGACCGGGTCGAGCGCAACATCAAGCGCCTGCAGGCGCTGTGCGACGCGGCCGGGGTCGCCAACCGGCCGCACATCAAGACGCATAAGAGTCCGGTGATCGCGGCGATGCAGCGCGAGGCCGGCGCCACGGGCATCACCTGCCAGAAGCTCGGCGAAGCCGAGGTGATGGCCGCCGCGGGCTTCCGCGACATCCTGATCAGCTACAACATCATGGGCGAGGAGAAGATCGCCCGCCTCGCGGCGCTGATGGACAAGGCGGAGATGACGGTGTGCGTCGACAATCCGGTCAGCATCGACGCGGCGGCGGACGCAGCCGGCCGCGCCGGGCGGCCGCTCAAGGTGCTGATCGAATGCGATACCGGGCGCAAGCGCGCCGGCGTCGAAACGCCGGCCGAGGCGGTCGCGCTTGCGCGCGTGATCGGCGCGCGCAACGGGCTCACGTTCGCGGGCTTCCTGCTCTATCCGCCGGAGACCGCGATCCCGCAGACACAGGTGTTCCTCGACGACGCGCTCGCGGGCGTGCGCGCCTCGGGACTGACGCCGAGCATGATTTCCTCGGGCGGCACGCCGAACATCGCCAACCTCGGTAAGATCAAGGGCGCGACCGAGCACCGCGCCGGCACCTACGTGTTCAACGACCGCATGATGATGGCGTGCGGCGCCGCAACGCTCGAGGATTGCGCGCTCAACGTGGCGGCGACGGTGGTGAGCCGCGCCGGTCCCGACCGCGGCATCCTCGACGCCGGCTCGAAGACGCTCACCAGCGACACCGGCGGCCTCGACGGCCACGGCCTCATTCTCGAGCACCCGCAGGCGCGCATCGCCAAGTTCGCCGAGGAGCACGGTTTCCTCGACCTCTCGGCATGCGCCGAGCGCCCGCAGGTCGGGGACGTGGTGCGCATCGTGCCCAACCACGTGTGCGTCGTCGTCAACATGGTCGACCGCCTGATCGCGACGCGCGGGGGCGAAATCGTGGGGGAAATCCCGGTCGCGGCCCGCGGGCGGATCGTCTAAAGAAGCGAATGGCGAGTGGCGAATAGCGAATAGTGGGTGTTTGTTATTTATTCGCTACTCACTATTCGCTATTCGGCGGCAGCTCAGGTGGTCAAAGATGAGCAACGACCGAACGGATTTCCCCGACATTTCCGACATCCTCGCGCGCAAGGCCGAGGGGCGGCGCGAAATCGCGCGCCGGTCGTTCGGGGAGAAGATCGCCATGATGGAGGCGTTGCGCGAGCGCCTCGAGCCGTTCAAGCGCGCACGCGAAGCCCGGCAGGCGAAACGCAAGAAGAGCGAATAGCGAGTTGCGAATAGCGAATAGTTAGACAAGCTCCGTCCTACTATTCGCTACTCCCTATTCGCTATTCGCCATTCTCTCCTGTCACCGCGCGCCCATTAGCAGCGGGGTGATATTGCGCACGGTGACGCGGCGGTTGCGCCGCTCCGCGGCTTCGGTGGGGATTTTCAGATACTGTTTGCCGTAGCCCTGGGTGGTCAGGTTTTCCGCGGGAACCTGGAACTGCTCCGAGAGCACGGTGGCGACCGCCTCGGCGCGGCGATCGGAGAGCGACAGGTTATCGACGTCGGAGCCGACCGCGTCGGTGTGCCCTTCGATCAGGAACACCGTGCGCGGATTGTCCGCCACCGTCCGATTGATGGCGTCGGCGATGATCGCCAGCCGCGCGGCCTGGTCGGGCGTCACCTCCCATGAGCCGAACTCGAAATTGATGGTGTCGACGTCGACGCTCGGCATGCGCTCGAGCAGCGGCCGGCTCAAGCGGATCTCGTCGAGCGAATAGGCACGCTCGAGCGGTTCGACCGGCGGCTCGGTCAGCACCGCGTAGACGTCGGCCGGGCTGGCGCGCTCCACGTCGAGAATGTAGCGCTCGCGCGGGATGCGGATCACCGGCGGCGGCAGGTCGACGTAGAAGTCGGCGACGCCGCGATACTCGCGCACCGGGTTGTCGATGATGATGATCTCGCGTCCGTCGGGATAGCGCCGCAGCCGGCGCAGCAGCCGCCCGTCCGCAGTCGTGAAGGTGACGATGCGGATGCCGTCCGGCCGCTCGACCACCGTCACCGTGTCCGCGCCACGCTGCTCGACGTGCACGCCGCGGGCGTGGAAGCCGAACCGTTCGACTTCGTTGTGGCGGATGAAGACCCGGCCGTCCTCTCGAATGATGGTGCGGCCGGGCTCCTGAATGATGGTGCGGCCGCCCTCGTGCACTTCACGGCGTTCCGCGCGCAGGTCCTGGACCTTGCGCGAGCGCCATTCCTCGGCTTGGCGGCGCTGCGCCTCCAGTTCCTGATTGCTGCGCGGCGGCGCGACGAAGCCGGTGGCGCCGACCGGCGGCGCCACATGCGGACCTGCCGCGGGCGGCGGGATGCGCAGGCCGGGCGCGGGCGGCTGCGCGGCCGAAGGTGCGGGCGGCGCGGGCGGATGCGCCGCGCCGGTCGGCGGCGCCTGCGGGGGCTGCTGCGGCTGCGCCACCGGTGGGCGCGGCGGCACGGCCCCCGGTCCGGCGGCTGGGGGTTGCGGATGGGGCGTCGGCTGCGGCTGCGCCACCGGAGGACGCGGCGGCGCGGCTCCTGGCCCTGCGGCGGGGGGCTGCGGATGAGGCGCCGGCTGCGGCTGCGCGACCGGCGGACGCGGTGCCGCAGGCGGCGTATGGGCCGCGGGCGGCGCCGGCTGCGGTTGTGCGACCGGAGGACGCGGCGCCGCAGGCGGCGGCGCGTGCGGCACCGGCTGAGCCACGGGCGGACGCGGCGCCGCGGGCGGCGTATGGACCGCAGGCGGCGGGGCATGGGGCGCGGGCTGCGGCTGCGCTGCCGGCGGATGCGGCGCCGCAGGCGGCGGCGCGGCGGGCCGTGCCGGCGCGGCGGGCGCTTTCGGCTGCGGCTGCCCGGGTTTCGGCTGGGGCTCCTGCTGCGCGAGTTTGAATGCGCCGTCGTTGCCGGCGCTCACGGCAACCGGCACGCCCAGCGCAAACGCCGGGACGACCGCTCCGGCAAGCAGGAACTGCTTCGTTCTGGTCATAGTGGCCCTTCCTCCAGGTCCTTTCGAACCTTCAAACCAGCAAACCCTTGAAGCCTGCGATTCGCGCGCAGGGGAAACACGGTGGGCCGGCAGCTAAGTGTCTCGATGATGACCAAAAAATGACGGAGTGCGGCATTCCGTACCAGCCCGCACAGACCGGCCGCGACCGCGGCCGTCGCCGCTAATCCCTTTGCGCGGCGCCACACAATCGGATGTCCGATCACCGATAGGGGATCGCGTACATCAGCCCGCCTTTGCTCCACAGCGCGTTGAGCCCACGGCTCAGCTTGAGCTGACTGCCGGCGCCCACGTTGCGGTCGAACACTTCGCCGTAGTTCCCCACCGCCTTGATGGCGTTGAGCATCCACCGGTTGTCGAGGCCGAGCAGCGATCCGAAGTCGCCGGTCTTGCCCAACAGCCGCTGCACGACCGGATTGTTGCTTGATTTGGCCTGCTCCTCGGCGCTCGCCGCCGTCACCCCGGCTTCCTCCGCTTCGATCAGGCCGTAATGCACCCAGGCCACGATGTTCGACCATTGTTCGTCGCCGTTGCGGGTGAAGGGCCCGAGCGGTTCCTTGCTGATGGTCTGACTGAGAATCACGTAGTCGGCGGGGTTGGGCGCCGCCGTTCCGACCGCGCCGGCGAGCGCCGAGGCGTCCTGGGTCATGGCATCGCAGCGGCCCGCGAAGAACGCCTGATACATGGTGTCGACGCGCTCGAACACCACCGGCTGCCAATTGATGTTGTGCGCGCGGGCGTAATCGCCGAGCGTCACCTCGTGGGTCGTGCCCTGCGCGACGCAGACGGTCGCGCCGTTGAGGCCCTCGACCTTGTCGACGCCGGCGTCGCGCTTCACCACGAAGCCCTGCCCGTCATAGAAATTCACCGGGCCGATGCGCAGGCCGATGCTCACCGCGCGCACGAGCGTCTGGGTCGAGTTGCGCAGCAGCACGTCGATCTCGCCCGACTGCAAGGCGGTGAAACGATTCTGCGCGGTGAGCGCGACGAATCGCACCTTGGTCGGATCGCCCAGCACGGCCGCAGCGATGGCGCGGCAATAATCCGCGTCGAGGCCGCGGAAGTTGCCCTGGGAGTCGGGCGTCGAGAAACCGGCAAAGCCGGTGCTCACCCCGCACACGAGGTTGCCGCGCTGCTTCACGGTATCGAGGGTTGCGGCCTGGGAGAGTGCGGTCCCGGCGAGGACGGCGCCGGCAACAAAAAGAGCGTGTTTCATCGGGGTTCTCCTAATGTGCGGCTTCTTTCACGGCGGCGTCCACCGCCTCGCCCAGGCGCTCGACGATCATCTCGATGTCGTGCGGCGCGCAGATATAGGGCGGGGCGAGCAGCACGTGATCGCCCTTGAATCCATCGACCGTGCCGCCGCCCGGATAGCAGGCAAGGCCGCGCTCGAGCGCCGCGCGTTTGATGCGCGCGTGCATCTTCAGAGCCGGATCGAACGGCGACTTGCTGGCGCGGTCGGCGACGATCTCGATGCCGTAGAACAGCCCGCGCCCGCGCACGTCGCCCACGTGATGATGATTGCCGAACCGCTCGACCAGCCGCTTTTCCAACAATTCGCCGAGGCTGCGTACGCGCGCGAGCAAACCCTCCTCGCGGATCACGTGCTGCACGGCGAGCGCCGCGGCGCAGCCGAGCGGGTGCGCCATGTAGGTGTGCCCGTGGCGCAGCATCCCGGAGCCGTCGCGCATCGCCTGCACGATCTTGCCCGACACGAGCGTCGCGCCGATCGGCGCGTAGCCGCCGCCCAGTCCCTTGGCCACGGCCTGGATATCCGGGACGACGCCTTCCTGCTCCCACGCGTGCAGCGTGCCGGTACGTCCCATGCCGCACATCACTTCGTCGAGGATGAGCAGGGCGCCGTGCCGATCGCACAGCGCCCGGATCGCGGGGAAATAGTCTTCCGGCGCGGGCACGCACCCGGACGTGCCTCCGACCACCGGCTCGGCAATGAAGGCCGCGACGGTGTCGGGACCGAGGCGCTGGAACTCGTCTTCCAACTCGGCGGCAAGCCGCGCGACGAAATCCCGTTCGCTCTCATGCGAACGTTGCTCGCGATAAGCATAGGCGGGGGAGACGTGACTGAACGCGTCCGCGAGCAGCGGGGCGAACGGCTGGCGCCGGCCGTCATGGCCGCCCGCGGCGAGCGCGCCCAGCGTGTTGCCGTGATAGCTCTGGCGCCGCCCGATGATGTGCGTGCGCTGCGGCTGCCCGATCTCGAGAAAATACTGCCGCGCGATCTTGAGCGCGGTCTCGGTCGCTTCCGATCCGCCGCACACCAGATAGGCGGCCGCGAGCCCGCCCGGTTCGTGGCCGACCAGTTCGTCGGCGAGCTGCTCGGCCACCTCGGTGGTGAAAAAACTCGTGTGCGCGTAGGCGAGCGCCTGCGCCTGGGACGCGAGCGCTGCGAGCACGCGCGGGTGCTGATGGCCGAGACACGACACCGCGGCGCCGCCCGAGCCGTCGAGCACCTCGCGCCCCTGCGCATCGACGAGCCACACGCCGTGCCCGCCGACCGCGACCGGCGGATCCTCGCGCAGACTGCGATGGAGCAGACGGCTGCGGCGAACCGGCGTCGGTAAAGCCGCGCTGCTGATCGTCATGGCACATCCTCTGTGAGGGGTGCAGTTGCCGCGTCCAAACCGAGCAGATGCACGCGCGCTCGAAGAATGCAACAATCGGCGCACAGGCTTCTACACTGGAACGGCGCATGTCCATAGCCACCGCCACGGGTCCCCGCCGAGCGAGACAGCGGATGCGCCTGTCGTGGTCCGATCGGCGCTTTCGCGGACTGGTGTGGCAGGTGCTCGTGGTCGGCTCGGTCGCCGCGCTGGCGATCTGGCTGTGGCGCAACACCGTCACCAACCTCGACGCTCGTCACATCGCGACCGGCTTTGCGTTCCTCAAACGCGAGGCGGGCATGCCGATTGCCGACGCGCTGATCAGCTACCGGCCGAGCGATACCTATCTGCGCGCGCTCGTGATCGGCGTTCTCAACACGCTGCGCGTCGCGATCGTGGGCATCGTGCTGGCCACCCTGCTCGGGACCGCGATCGGCGTCGCGCGGTTGTCGAAAAACTGGCTGCTGGCGAAGGTCGCCGCCGTCTATGTCGAGATGCTGCGCGACATCCCGCTGCTGCTCCAGCTGCTGTTCTGGTACGTGGTG